>Ga0081455_10007379_pt1 | contig 11591 bp, 14 predicted proteins | sample TabmetS3T2R1_FD_70207 | JGI IMG/M metagenome (GOLD analysis project Ga0081455, IMG submission 70207) | Tabebuia heterophylla rhizosphere microbial communities from the University of Puerto Rico - S3T2R1 | ecosystem: Host-associated > Plants > Roots > Rhizosphere ...
TGGATCGCGTGGGCGCGGGGCCGGGGGCCAGGGCGGTCACTAGAGAGGCCTTCTATCATTGCAGCAAGTGCGTGCGTGGCATATATTTGGCCTATGCTCGTACCGCTCACATGCCTCCGTTGCAAACAGACGGTTCTGGTTGAGCGCTACCGCCTCAAGAAGCAACGGTACTGCAAGCCAGGCTGTCACCATGCTGCGGTTGAGGACCGCTTCTGGGCTCGGGTCAATCGCTCGGTCGATTGTTGGATTTGGATAGGCCGGCGTAGACGTCATGGCTACGGATACATGGCCCGCGACAGAAGGCTGGTCAGTGCTCACCGACTGTCGTGGGAGATACACTACGGTCCGATCCCCGACGGAATGAACGTCTGTCATCACTGCGATAACCCACCATGCGTCCGACCCGATCATCTCTTTCTCGGCACTACGACCGACAACGTCCGAGATAAAGTCAGAAAAGGCCGAGCACATAGTCAGCCCGGCGAGCAACATGGCTGCCACCGCTTGACGGAGGCGCAAGTATTGGCAATCCGAGATTCCCCGCTGAGTAGGCGAGAACTTGCCGCTCAGTATGGCGTGGACCCGAGCAACATCAGCATGATCCGCCTGCGGTATAGTTGGCGTCATATCTAGAGAAACGCTTTCCTAATAAGTGCTACACAATCACAGTTCACCGCCTGAAGGGTGGGGCCCTGCGCGACATCGCCGTCGTTGGGATCGGCCACGATGAAGTGGTCCGAACTCAGGGCGGACCCGATGTTGGCGGGCGCACCGTCGTGCCAGAGATAGGCGATCCCGGACCAGCCGTCGTACTCGACCCAATCCGGTGGGGCCCACTGATCGGTCGTGAGGGCAAAGCTGAGGCTCGACTGGATGGTGCCCTGCGCATCCCGGTAGTAGACGGTGGGCGTGGCGGATCCGCGGGCGATCAGGTGGAAGCTCACGTCGCTCGATGCCGTGCCCAGCACGAGCGGGATCTGGACGCCGTTGGGCAGCGTATAGACCTCGACCTGCGTACCCACGAGATAGGCACTGGCTGAGGTGAACTGGAGACTGAACCGCCCGCTCTGTCCCAGGAACTCGGGAGTCACCGTCGCACGCGCCCGGATGAGCAGCCGGTCAGGATAGTCGGTAAACCGGACGGTGAGATCGGGACCCATGAGGATCTGTTTGACCCGGTCCCAGTTTGTGTTGCGCTCCGTCAGGCTCGCGGCGAGCAGGACTCCCTCAACCGTGACTTGTCGGGTGCCGATCTCGGCTTCGGTGGGCACCAGGAGAGCACCTGCCCGCTGGGGAACCGCGATCCAGCGATCCGTCACCGGGGGCAGGGCCTCCATTCCCTTGGGACGACCGGTAGAAACGCCAAGCTGGTCCAGCGCGACCTCATTGATCCAGAGCGAGGGAGGAAGGGCGCGAGCCATCGGGTTTAGCTCATCAGGGAATTGCCGGCCAGCCCGGCCTGATCCTGGAACTCGCGGTACTGGTGTTCGCCGACGATCCGGGCCACCTCGCGCCCATCCAGGTTCACCGGCACCTCGACCCGGATGAGCGGCCCGCCGTCGTTCGTGAACGGCAGGACACCGCCATCCGGACCCGTGGCAGAACTCCCACCGTTCTGAAGCGGCAGGGCTGGCCGGCCATCGCGGAGATAATCGCGGATCTCGGGCAGGACCGAGGTGTAGCTGGCGATGGTGACCAGGTTCCCCACGATCGCGCCGGCTGACGCTTCGGTGATGGTGCGCTGAATGGTGCCAACTGCCGTGATCTTCTCGCCCGCCGCTTCCTTCTGGCGTTCGGCCTCTCGCTTCGCGTCCTCAATCGCGTTCTCCAGCTCGCGGGCGGCTTCGTCGGCTCGGCGTTGGGCATCCCGCGCGGCTGGCCCCTCGGCCCCGAGCGGTGAGCGGCGGGCAATCTCCTCAAACTCTTTTTCCAATTCCTGGAGTCGCTTGGCGAGTTCGGCCGCCGGGCCTCCGGCCTCAGTCCCCCCGGTCACCAACTGCTGGATGTGCGCCCGGCGCTCGGCTTCTAACCGACCGGCAACCGATTCCTCTTCCGCCTCCCGCACCCGGTCTAACCGTTCCCGTTCCGTCTGTTCTGCTGCTCTCGCGGCTTCCTCGGCCTTGCCCGGAGCTTCGGCCTGGGCGCGGTCCGCGTCCTGCTTGGCCTTGGCCGCCTGGTACTTGGCCCAGGCATCTTCCTGCGCGTCCCGCTTGGCCCAGGCACCCTCACCGCCCTTATCGACGGGGGAGTGGCGGAGCAACTCATCCAGGGCCCGCGGGTCGCCTTGCATCGCGGCCTCGAACCACTGCTGGTTGGCCTTGAATCGGCCGGGATTCTTGTTCTTGTGGAAGAGCCCAGTGACGAATCCGACACCTGCACTGACGAGTCCGATCACGCCACCCGTGGTGACGCCGCCAGCGGCATCCCGGAGATTCCCGACCGCATCGGCGAGGTTGAGCACGGCACCGATGGAGCGGGTCGCGTCTTCACCCAACAGCCGGATACCGTTGCGCTGGATCAGGTTGTCCAGTGCGCCAGTGATTTCGTGGATGGAGTCGCGGAGCCGCTCCGTGCTGGTGCGGGTATCCTCCGCCTGCGCCTTGAACTTCCGAAAGATCGGGTCTTTCTCCCCGATCTGACCCAGCTCTTTTTCGATCAGGTCGAGGTTGGCGACCGTATGGTCGAATCCCCGCTGCACGTCCTGGTCAAAGGCTTTCTGCGCGGCCTCGCGCATCTCCGTGATCCGGGCGACGACAGCAGGGCCGGCGAGATTGGCCTTGGCTTCGATTTCATCCCAGAAGGCGGAGAACGCTCCCCTTGTCTCGTCCTCCTGCTGCTGGAGGTCTTTGAGATGCTGCTCCAACTTGTCGGCGAGTTGTACGGCACGTCGCTGAGCCTCTTCCGCATGGCGGGCAGCTTCTTGGCGAGCCTCAATAGCTTCCTGTCCGCCAGCCAGAGCGATAAGCGACTCCCGCTCCGTCGGAACCGCCCCCTCACGCTCCCGTTTGAGTCTTTGCAGTCCGCCCCTTAGTTGATCTAGACGCTTGAGTTCGGCATCCAACTCTTTATCACTAATCACAATGCCGATGCCGAACTGGGAGCCTGGGCCACCAGCACGGAAGCCAGACGCAGCCCGGATGTCGCGGAGGTCTCTAATTCGTTTTTCTGTATCGGCTATCTGTTTCTCAACTGTCGCGATAGTCCCAGTCAAAACCTCAAAGCGAGATTTGCCGATATTTTGGATGCTGTTAATAAGATCGTCCGCTGCCTTCTTCCCTTCTCTAGCGGCTTTGGTCAGCAGATTTACTGCGAGGGCAACAGAACCAATGGCGGCAGCCGCCGCGAGTGCCACACCGGCACCGCCTCCAAACAGCAGGAGGCCATTCGCGATTGACCCGAGCGGCCCTGGCACGCCGGCGGCTGACGTAGCCAAGCTGAACAATGCGGTTCGGATTGCGTGGATTCCCGGCGCTGCGCGGGTGGAGGCCGTTCCGACAGCCGCGACGGCAGTTCCGGCCTTCCCGGCTCGCCCAGTTACCTCGGTGAATACCGCACCTAATTGATTCCGGAGTGCGACCCCGGCCTCGCCACCGAAGAGTTCGAGTTTGCCGCCCGTCGCGATGCCCTTGTTCAAGTCCTGCACGATGGACTTGCCCAACCGCTGGGCCGCTGCGGCATACGCTGCTGGACTGAGCGAGCCCTCGGCCAGTTGTTTTGCGAGCACGCCGCTTTCGGTTCGGAGCCGTTCTTGTAGGGTGGTGACGAGATTCTTAGAGAATTCCAGTGCGGCCGGGGTGGCGCCCTTGGCGAGTCCCTGGCCGATCTGCTGGCTGGCCTTGTCGAGATCCCCAGTCAGCTTTTGGAGGGACTGCTGGGAGAGGACGAGGTCTATCTCTTGGATCACACCGGCCACTTCGGTGCTCCTTTGGCCGGACAACAAAAAATCCCCGGCCGATTCCTGCTGGTCGGGGACGCTAGGTCCGCTGTGCTACCTAAATTGGATTGCTACAGTAAGCTAATAGACTCGGGCTATCTTCGGTACCGCCTATTCATATCTTCTATAAAGACATCTGTCGCTTCGCGATCACCCCAGCCTCTCGACTTCATACAATCTGAGACGTTACCGCCCAGCATCTGACATTCATACGAGTCGCGGTGAAGGTCGCGCATGCGAACATAGTGCCAAACAAAGTATCCAGTAATTAGGAGGACCCCAAGGACTAGAGCCACAAGAAGGTGTCGCATAGCTAGAAGATGATCGGCGATGCCCTACCGCGCAAATTGCTCGGGTTTCATGTGCCTGCCCAACCTTCGGCTGTCCTTCGGTCAGGCGGCGACTTGGAACTCGCGCTTACAGCTCCGACAGGTGATGGGAAAGAGCAGGGTAGGGTCAGGGTCGGGTGAGGGAATCCGGGTGCTCACGATCCTCCCCTCAGCGATTTCCCCGGCGAATGATCGGCCACAGTCACCATAGGGACACCGGGGTTTTTCCCCCTCGTGGTAATGGCACCAACCTACGGACTCTTGTAGAACAGAGCCCCCACTCCGTTTGAGTGCCCGGAGCCCCATCACTCGCTCCCCGCCAGTTCCTGCATCCGGTCCCACCACCGCTCCTGGGTCTCGGGTTTGGCCTGGGTCATCCCATGGGCGACGTAGCGACCCATCGTCTCCTCGGCGTCATTCCGCCTAAGCCAGTGCATGGCCATGACGAAGTGGCGCCAGCTCGCCGGCTCCGGGCGGCCATCCTCCAGAATCACCATGCCCGGCACAGCGCCGAAGTGGGCGAGGTAGACATAGAGACTGTACGCCGTATCGGATCGCTGGGGGACGCCTTTCTTGCGCTGCTGGCTGACCCTGATCTCGTTCCCGCTGTCCAAGGTGAAGACCGAGAGCCGGTGGAAGTCGGCGGGCTCGGCTTCCAGAAACGGATTCGGACCCCGATGCTCAACCAGAAGGCTCTGGGCGATGTCCGCCAGTTCCTGGTAGCACTCCCGGAGTTCGGGTAGGTGGTCGGCGAGGAGTTTGGGGTCGGCTTTCGCCATGGACTCGTAGCGTTCCAGCGCCTGGGTCCAGGCCTGGGTCCGAATCGCGACGCCGTAGGGTGTGGGCTTGAAGCGGTAGTCCTGGCCGTGGAAGTGGAAGCGCCGTTCGGCGTTCGCCCCGGTCGCGAGCTCCAGGGCGAGGGCGACGTTCGCGATAGGCGGAGCGGGAGCGGAGGCTTCCTTGTCCTCCGACTCCCGCTCCAGTCGCTCCAGGTCCGCCTCACTCCACTGCTGACAGGCGTGGTCAGCCACTAGGGAGTCACGCTCTGGAAGAAAAATTTATCTGCGGGGAATCCTGCTTGTACCGGATCACCGGAGAACCCGAGCTTCATGCCCTCAGGCACCGCCGGATTGAAGCTGTGGAGGGCTGTCGCGGTGACCGTGATGATCTGCCGGCCCCCATCTTCCCGACCGTATTCCCAGTCGGGCGAGTCGGTCGTGATACCCCACATGAACCACGCGTGCTTGGGTGCCGCAGCCGCGCCGCTCACGTAAGCCAGGTCGCCCGAGACCAGGGCCACCGGGATCGGATCGGTGGTGATCGACGCCGCCCCCTGGGCCGCAGCCGCAGTGACCTTGACCAGCTTCCCAGTACCCGGGAGAAAGTAGAGATAAGTATTGATTGGGATGGCGGCCGGGAGCGCTGCCACCGGAACCGATATGGCGTTCTGCGCCGCTCCAGCCGCCGAGACCGTGACCGTCGTCGCGGGAGAGGCGAGCCGTCCGAACCCAGCGTCCAGGTTCCAGGCACCCTGGATCGTCCGGAGCCCACCACCGATCTCGAAGGTCGGGACCAACGCGAGGCTGGTCAGCGTGGGGACTTCCTGGCTGGTGGAACCCACCCCCAGCCGACCCATGGGGCTGAAGTACTGCCGCACCGAGTTGGCGCGGTCGTTCACGAAGGGAATGGTGGCGCTCAGCCCCTCCCCTTCCATGGTCCGCTCCAGCACCACGTCAGGGCCGAGTGTGTCCTCCAGCTTGAGATCCCCCCAGGTTGCGGGGACGTTGACCCGGACGCGGCCCTGAATCTGGCAGGGGGCCTTGAAGGTGTTGGTGGTGAAGATGTCGCCGATAAAGGCCATGACCCGACCGACCCGGTACGACGTGGCGGTACTGACCGTCGGGAGCTTGTTGGAATTGGCCATGGCTTAACTCGCTTTCTTCTTCTTCCCGCTGCGGGGCTTCACGCCGGCTTCCGCTTCCAATTGACCCGCAGCGACGAGGTCCTCGGGCCGCGTCTCGTCCAGCGGGATCTCGTATTCCTCCAACGCGCCCGAGTCCACCCGCTCCTTGATGGCTGACTGGGTGAGGAGGTCGGGAATCTGGTCCTCGTTCTGGCGGGTCAGGTACACGTCTCCGCCCCCTTTTCGTGGCGCGAAGCCAGACCGGATCACGCGGTATGCTGTACGCGTTGCCATTGCTGGTCTCCTAGTCGGAGGCGCTGGCCACGTCCACCAGCCAGCTTGAACTCAGGAACACGGTGCCAGTCCGTTCGGGATCGAAGAGCACCCGCGGCTGCCAGACTTCATCCATTCTGACCTCACCGACCACCATGATTTGGTTCGACACCAGAACGCTGCTCGCGTTCCACTCTTCCCACTGCCGTGCGGCCTCGCGCTGGGCGAGCTGGCCTTTGCGGGAGGCCCAGACCGCCGCCTTGATGCCGCCGTAGTCGATGTTGTTCAGGTCCACCCGGAACAACCAGCGGAGCGTGATCGGCACTTCCGGCGTCCATCGGATGCCCTGGACCGGCAGGACGGGGACGATGACGCCGCGGGCCCAGTCCTTGGTCTCCGCATCGGGCGGCGCGTCGTATTCCCCTTCCACGTACATCCGGCCCGTGCCCCCGAGGATTGTTGCCATCGTGCTGGTGGATGCGCGATCTCGGATCACGGGCCAGAGATCCTGGGTCACGGGAGGAAGGAACAAGCGTGAGGTCGGCATTCATCTCAGCGTCTTTAGGCTGCGAGTCTCACCACTTTGATGTCCGGCGCGATTCTGGCGCAGACCTCAGCAAGCTTCTGCTCCACCGGCCCACCTGGATCAGTCACGCCGGTCAGCACGAACAATCCATCCCGATGCTCCAGGATGGCGGCATAGAACTTGGTGTTTCGGAGTACGAGTTTGACACCCGAACTCGTCTCGACTACCTCGTACTCGTAGGAGTCAGCCAACCCGTGCGGCGAGCGGGCGATCCAGCCGCGCTCTTGGGGCGGGAGAGATTTGAGCCAGTCCACCATCTCCTTGCCGACTTCCTCAAGCACAGCGAGGATCCGCGTTTTCACGACCGGGACGAGCGATTGCACGACTCCGCGCCAGTCGGGCTTCCGGCCTGGTTTGATCTGAAGCATCACCGAACTCGCATTTTCAGCATTCCCGAATGCTCCTCAACCCCAGCGACTTCTCCCTGTTTACTCCATCCCAGCTCATAGGGTGTCGTCACCACAAAAGCATCTTGAGGCTTAACCCCGTATACCAAGGACTCATTCTTGAAGTACCACCGTGCTTGATGATCCAGAACGGCGTTGCCACCTTGGGCGATATTTCTGGACTGAACGTCGTCTTGCCAATCGCCCCATTCGTTGTCTGCGATGATGATGGGATCTGGTGCGGTGATGACTCCGGTCTCTGGGTCTTGCACCCCCGGCTCATCGCTCGGTCTTGTAACGTGAATCTGATAGGGCCAAGTGATGCCGTGGTTCACCGGAACCAACCACGGCGATGCGCGTTCACGGCCTTCTGCCAGACCATGTCCTGCTCGGTTGCCTCCGCAATCGTCCAGCTCCGGGACCCATGGGTGAAACTGGTGAAGCCTTCCTTGCCCCGCCCCTGGTAGACCGTCGCCACCATCCGCTTCACCGCGAGTTTGGCGTCTGCTGGCTGATCGTCCTGGGTGTTGTAGACCACCTTGACCCAACGGGGATACCAGCCCCGCCAGTAGCTGCCGTCCACCCGGATCAGGTCCCGGTCTCCCGCCTGCCAGACCACCGTCGTGGCGTCGCCTGGCAGAATCGTCTCGTCGGGAGCGTTGACGTCCCGACCCAACGCGATGCTAGTGACCGAGGCGATGGGGTAGTCCAGCGTGAGGATTCTTGACCCCTCGCTCGGCTGGTGGATCTCGGTCCGAGCCGTCAGTGCCGCACTGAACGGCGCGGTGGTTCGTCCGACTTCCTTTTCAAAGAGCGTGATGGTCTCAGTGAGCAGGTCCTGGATCACCGTCTGGTCCGTGCCGGCCGGGAGATCGAGGAACAGACGCTGCTCGTCGTAGGTCACGAGCGGCACGACTCACCTACTTCTTCTTGTTGTCGCCGCGCTTGCCGGTCTTCTGCGGTTCGTGCTCACCCTGCGCCGGGGCTGACTTCAGTGCCTTTTCCACGGCTTCCGCACTACGATCAGCCTCCGGGTTGCCAGCCGACTCACCACGGCGTGTCAGGGCTTCCCGGGAGATCACCCCCGCCCGGTTCAGGGCCAACGCCGAGGCGGTCCCCGGATCTTCGGACGCGCCCTCAAGCTTCGCCATCTCCTTGTCCGTCTCTTCCTGGACCCGGACTTCCCAATCGGCCTTGAGGCGATCCTTCACCGCCGCCTCCACAGCACCCCGCGGGGTCAGGACCGCTCCGCCTGCAACTGGGACACCCCCGACGGGCGGCTTCTTCTGTGAGACTTTCCCGTCCTTTGTCTCCAACCCGAGACGCGACACCTCCGCAGGCTCGATCTTCGCTCCCGGTGCCGCGAGCTGGAATGCCGCATCGGGGTCCCCCTCTTCCACTACCCGCTGGTCCGCAGTGAGGAAGAGTCGCCGGTCTGCGATGACCGGTGAGGCTACTTCTGGCTTATTCGTTTCTTGGCCCATCGTAAAGCCTCTCCGTTTCCCTTAGAGGTACACCAGCCTGAGACGGAACTTCCCGGCAGTGAGCGCGGCCGTCGCGATCACCATGGCGGGCGCACGCTCCGCCGTGGTCTTGATCATGGTGGCCCCGGTGGCGACGGGAATGATGGTCTTGAGCCCCAGCGTCAGCCCAGCCTGGCCGGTCGCTGCTAGAATGTCCGCTGCCGACTCAACCGTGAGGGCGACGGTTCCGGTAGCTGAAGCGACGGCGGTAAGGACTTCCACCACGCCATACGCGATGATGGAGCCGCTCGGAATTGGTCCCCCGGCTATCCCGCTCAGTACAATCGTGCCGACTGCCCCGCCGTCCCTGGCAAAGTCGTATTCCCCGATGTACTGCTTTGCCGCAGTGGTTCCTACTGCGATTGGCATATCCCTATCTCCCTTATCGCAGAGGTTAGAGTCCGGTCACGGTGCGCCGTCGATGGGGCGGGCCGTGGAGCTTTTGGTGGTCAGAATTTGTGAGCACGATCAGGTTCTCCAGTCGGTTATCCTGCTTGTCACCATTGATGTGGTGCACATGCTCATTGGCTGACAACTCCCGTCCCAAGTGCGCCTCCACCACCAACCGATGCTGCAGTTCATACTGACGAATGCCGACCTTTACTGCGATGTAGCCATCAGGCCGAACATATGACCCACCTGGAGCGATCTCCTGTCCGCGCTGTGCATCGTTTTTACAACTTCGAGAGCAGAAGCGGCGCGGGCCTTGCTTCTCCTGCATCAGCTCCCACCCCGACACATAGAACCATTTCTTGCACTGCTTACAACGCTGCTTCTTACCGGTTCGCGGGCGGCCATTGCACTGGTAGCAGCGATTACTCCACCGACCCCCAAGCCTGCCTCCGCACTGTGGGCATTTCGTCATGCCCTAAAGCTAATGACAACCCCGTTACTGAACAACAACCAACGCTGCACCGCTAAGGGATTCTAAAGCCCCGTGACTGTGCAGAACGCGGCGGCCCGGCGGACCACCATCGCCACCCGCACATCGGCCCGGAGAGTCTTCTTGCCCTCGGTAAACTGGGTGCCGGTGTAGCCGACCTGAACCTCGATCCCCTTGCGCTCCTTGAGCCGGGCATAGCGGGAGTAGTCGCCCACCAGAGCTGTGCCGGCGGTCAGCACCTCGTTGATCGCGACCGGGAGGCCGAAGAGCCGCATGGACCCTGGGGAATCCGGGTTGCCCATGATGTAGATGCCGTCCGCAGTGCGGGTGAGCCGGATCGTCTGGAAGTCAGTTGAGTGGATCGCCACCGCATCCGGCTCCGCGCGGCCGGTCACCCGAACCTTGGTGATGGCCTTGAAGATCGCGTCGAAGTGGGGATCGGTCGCGCGAGCCTGGGTCTGGATGCCAGCATAGTTCAGGATGCCGCGGATCTGCGGTGCAGTGCCGGTGCCGTTGATGACTTGGCTGTCGAGTTTCTGGCGCACGCCGAACCGGAGATCGGCGTCGAGCAGCGAGGCCATCTGGTCCACGTCATCAATCTGCTCGTCGGTCACCGGAATGCTGTCTGCGATCTTCTGGACCGGCGCTGAACGCTCGGTCCAGACGTAGGTGCTTTCCGGGTAGGTGGCTGCTTCCGCAATCTCGACCGCGGAGATGGTGTAGGTAGTCTTCTCCATCCACTTGACGTTGGAGACGGACACCGGATCGATCGGAATGAGGTCCAGAATCTGGATCGGTCGGGTCGCCAGCGGCACGACATCGGCGGTGCGGGGAGAGTCCGGAGCGAGGCCAGCCGAAGTCGTGACCAGGGTCTTGAGGCTAATCGGAACCTCGACCCCGACCATCGGTGCGTTCTTGACCTGCCGCCAATCCCTGTACTCCTTGGATTCCACGAACATCCGCCCGAAGGTCTGGGCACTCGGCTGCTCAGCGGCAGGATGGTGATGGCCCTGATTCTTGGGCCGCTTGAGTTCGGCTTCCCGGTCCTCGTGCTCCTTGATGTCCTCGTCCAGCTCGGCGTCGGCAGCCCGACCAAAGAGGGTATGGGCCTCCTCGTTGAGTTCGCGCCACTTCTTTACGGCGTCCGCCGAGTCGGTCGCCCCGAGCTTCTCAAGCACCTCTTTCTTAGAGAAGTCACGGTTCTCGCCAGCGAGCTGAAGAACCTCTGCTGAGGCGTTGTGCTTAGCCTTCGCCTCTTCGCGGATCTGGACGGAACGCTTCGACATGGGGCGCTCTCTTTGGAGGAGCGCGCCGGCAGGGATAACAAAAAGCCAGCCGGCGCAAAGGTTCTTGCGCGTGGCTGGCCATCAAAGGGCCTCGCCCTGAACAAACTGTGTCTAAACTAAGTAGACTGGCCCGAAACTGTCAACACTACCCTACCGTCCCTCATGGCGGCGACTCTTTAGGTACTTTCCCAACTCATCCCGCGTGACGAACCAGTCCCGTCCCCACTTCCGAGCGCGAAGGCGCCCGTTCCGTATCTGAACCCGCAGCGTTACTGGCGAGAGTCCAGCCAGTTTAGCGGCTTCTCCTAGTGTCATTAGTTGGGACCCCCGCAATCCCATACGCTACATATTGGCTACCGCTAGGCTGTAAACGCAAGCCGTTAGTTTGCGGTTGCTGATCTAAACGCACACCGTTAGATTAAAGCTACCTCCGGTAAGCTTAGGTGGGCTGCGATGTGTTGCGGCTGGATCGGCTCTGCTGCGTTCAG
>Ga0081455_10007380_pt1 | contig 11587 bp, 11 predicted proteins | sample TabmetS3T2R1_FD_70207 | JGI IMG/M metagenome (GOLD analysis project Ga0081455, IMG submission 70207) | Tabebuia heterophylla rhizosphere microbial communities from the University of Puerto Rico - S3T2R1 | ecosystem: Host-associated > Plants > Roots > Rhizosphere ...
GGATCTGCTGGAGCGCGTCCGAGCCGAGATGAAAGCGCCAAACGTCTTGCACGTGGTCGAAGGCGGCGACCATTCCTTGCGCGTACCGAAGCGCCAGCTCCAGGCGAGCGACGAGACGCAGGAAGACATTGATCAAAGAATTCTCAAATCGATTGCAGATTTCGTTTCTGCTCGATTGTCGACGTAGCTCCTCATCGAGCTAGAAAAACTTCTGGTTTGACTGCTAAGACTGTAGCGGCGGTCTTCGACCGCCGACGTTTCGGAGGTTTTCGGCCCAAAGCATTTTACACGTCGTTGAAGGCGGTGACCATTCGTTAAGCGTGCCGAAACGTCAGCTTCAAGCGATGGGCAAGCCGCAAGAGGATATCGATCAACGAAGCCTTGAAGCCGTAGCTGGATTTGTTGACCAACTGTCAATTACTGCACATTAGGTGAAGATGAAACCGATTCCCGTCCCTTTGGCGGAAGTCCGCCGACGAAGCATAAAGTCGCGTGCGTCTCATTCCCTCCGCGCCGGACAGATCGAGTTCGTGAAAGTCAACACCGATGCCTGGAGATGGCGCGACATATATCGCTGGCTGCTTGGTTTGCGGTGGCCGCAGTTTGGCGTATTCGTCGGCACGCTTTATATCGCGCTCAATCTTCTTTTCGCCGCGCTTTATAGTCTACAGCAAGACAGTATCGCCGGCACCACTGGTGGGCATTGGTTTTTTGATTGCTTCTTCTTCAGTGTGCAAACGTTGGCCACCGTGGGTTACGGCCATATGTATCCGCAAACGCTTTATGGCCACATCGTCACGACCATTGAAATCATGAGCGGCATCTTTTTGCTCGCGGTGATGACTGGGCTGATTTTTGTGCGGTTCTCGCGACCGAGTGCGCGGGTTGTTTTCAGCAACTCAATCGTGATCGCACCACTAAATGGAAAGCCCACGTTGATGGTGCGCGTAGGAAATGAAAATCAACACAGCATGGTTGAAGCTGAGTTTCGGATCATGTTTTCGCGTGATGAACCGTTGCTCGAGGGAGGCGATTTCAGGTACTTCTACGTTTTGAAACTACATTTCGACCGGCTCACGGTTTTCCCGGCGGCGTTGACTTTGCGACACACGATCGATGAAGCGAGTCCGCTGTTTGGCGCAACTCCCGAGTCGCTCGAATCCAGCAGGGTCCTTCTCATTGTCTCAGTGGTTGGAATTGATCCGGTGATTGCCGCCGCGGTTCAAACGCAAAAGGATTACAGCTGGCGCGACGTCCGTTTCGGCGAACGTTTTGCTGAGATGTATACCGAGCACGGTGGCGGCCGGCTCACCGTGGACTACGGCCGGCTGCACGATACCGAATCCGTGGAATATGCAGTTCACAGCAACGACCACGATGGCTCTTCCGCCGACGATACCTAGCGACAATCGGCGCGATCACATGCGCTGAGGCTATGGTAGCTTCGGCGACTAATCGGGAGCTAGCCGAGTTGGCGTGTCGCTCATGATCAAAAACAACTCGGTCAGCGTTGTGGCCGCGTTCGAGACCGCGGCCCGGCAGAGCCCACAGTGATCAGGATGGTATAACCAGCCATGGACCAAGCCAAACCACAGCATGTTATCGTCATGACCGGCGCCACCGCCGGGCTCGGTGCACATGCGGTTCAGCACATCGCCGCTCAGCCCGACACGCGCGTCATCATCGGCGCCCGTGGAAGCGGACGAACAGTGCCGCGCGGCGTCGCGGTCATACCGCTCGATCTCGCTTCGCTCGCGAGCGTCCGTGAATTCGCGGACGCGGTGACACGGCAGCTCGGCGATGCCCGCATCGATATCCTGATCCTCAACGCCGGCATCCAGGCCTCCAACACCGAGAGGCGGAGCGCGGAGGGCTACGAGTTGACGTTTGCAGTCAACCACCTCGCCCACTACCTGCTCGCTCGGCTTCTGCTACCGCGCCTAGCCGACCACGGTCGGCTGGTGATCACAACGAGTGAAACTCATGATCCCGTCGTCACCCCGATCGCGCCGAAGACCCTTGCGCCGCAGGCGCTGGCGCACCCGAGCAAAAGTGGCTTCGGCAGCGGCATCCGCGCCTACTCGGCGTCCAAGCTGTGCAACCTGCTGACTGCGCAGTCCTTCGCCGCGCTGGACGAGGTCAAGGCGCGCCAGATCACCGTTATCGCCTTTAGTCCCGGTCTCACCGGTGGCACCTCGCTTGGCCGTGATAGCTCGCCTGCCATGCGTGTGTTCGTCATGTTCTTGATGAATACCGTCTTCCGTCTGGTCGGTCTCTTCCGTCCCGAATACGTCATGGGCACACCGGAACGCTCGGGCGAAGCGCTTGCGGAAGTCTCTCTCGGGACTGTCACTCCACCGCCGGGGCGAATCTATGTCTCCTTGGTCAAGGGCAAAGCAACGTTCCCCAACCCCTCGGAATTGGCGCGAAACCGAGACGCTCAGAGTCGGTTATGGGGCGAAAGCGCAGCCATGGTCGGTATGGAGTAAGGACAGGGGTGAGATTCACGATGAAAGCGGATGATACGTACCATCGAACCACACCAAGTCCTGGGTTCTTCGTGAGGACGCTGTCGCGCAACGTTGCGGACGCTCTTCTCGGACGGAATGCAATCTGGAACGGTGTGGCTATGGGACTCACTGCCGCACTCGTCCTCTCCGGCTTTGACTGGTGGTATTTTGTGAATTCTCGGATGATTGGTTTTGCGTTCACTTTCCCCGCCGTTGTGCTTGGCGCCTTCATTCCTATCCTCGCCCCCGTTGGGACGCTTTTGATCGGTCACGTGAGAAAAAGCGATACTGCGAAGAACGTCGCGTATATGCTCGGCCAGGCGGCGCTCATTGGGTGCCTCATCAGCTCTGCGTACAAAGTATTCACCGGCCGCATTGAGCCAAGCCTCAGCAACGACGTACTCCACGACACGAGCCGTGAGTTCAATTTCGGATTCCTGGAACACGGCATATTCTGGGGCTGGCCGTCCTCACACACGACGATAGCATTTGCGATGGCCATCGCTCTGATAACCCTGTTTCCAAAGAGCACGGCGGTCAAAGTCACCGCGCTTTTCTATGCTTTCTATGTGGGTCTCTCCGTCTCGGTCAGCATCCACTGGTTCTCCGACTTCGCAGCCGGAGTCATCATCGGCTCGGTGATCGGGATAGTGGTGGGTAAGACTTTCCGAAAGTTATCGAACACCCGTTAGGCCATTTTCCCTCTCCCCGGTTGAATGCGACAGTTCCAGTCGACAGTCCTCGCACTGCGCGCTCGTGCCCGCGACTGAACGCGGGCCGTTAGTCTGGACCGCTGTTATGCTCAGGCGGCAGGAGAATGATCCGCGCGAACTGAACCATGGCAGCTAACAGGTGCACGACGATGCCGGTGAAAAACGGCCAGAATAGGTTAAGTATCGCAACGTTGCACAGCTGGAGAAGTATTACGCCGATTCCCAGGATGGCGAACAGATGAAATGGCGATCCGGCAGCGCGCTCTCTTCGCAACAGCTCTGGATCGAGGCTACGCCAGCGTTTCGCTGTCGTCATTACGAAAGGAAAAAGAACCACCAATGTGAGCGCGCTGCACCACCTCCAGATTCCCATTGGGGCAGGTTTGATCGTGAGCAGCAGAAGCGTGATTACGCACAATGCCAGGGGTAGAATTGAATTAATCAAAAGCAGCCGAAGCCGAAACTTGTCAATCGGCGTCCAATCGTGCACAGATTCGCGGCGAAAGACAACGACGACACCCGCGAAACCAGCCAGTGCGACCGCGATCTGGGCGGCAATGCCAAGAGCTTCGCCTGGTTCCATTGTTGGCCTGTTATTCGTGGTTGCGGCAGACGGTGCGAGTAAGTCGTCTCTTTTTTGCGCAGGCTCAGATTCGCACTACCGTTTCAGCCGGCAAACAACAAAAGGAATAACACACCATGCCTAGTTATGTCTGTCTGATTCAGTTTAAAGATCAGGGAATTCGCAACATCCAAGACACCGTCAAACGCGGCGACGCGGCCATGGCTGAAGCCGAGAAAATGGGGATTAAGACGGTGGAGGAATATTGGACGATGGGCGCTTATGACGGCGTTGTCATATTCGAGGCGCCGGACGATGAGACCATGAGCGCATTCATACTCAAGGTGAGCTCACTGGGAAACGTGCACGGCCAGACCCTGCGCGCGTTTCGCCGCAATGAGATGGAAAAGATTCTGGCTAAGATCAAGTAGTGCTTCTCAAAGTCCCAATTTCGCCATCTCCGCGGGCGACAAGGTCGTTGGCCGGAGATAGACGTACTGGGAATCCCATAGAGCAGTGAAAATGTAGGTTCCACGGGGTTTCACGTTGATTCGTTGTAGCACTACTGCCGTCGCGTCTGCACGTCTTAAATGCGCCAGAGCGAGCGGTGTGTGCCAAACTCGGAGATTTCTCCGGAGGAACGTTTGCTGACGTAAATGGTGATGGAAATGACACTGATAAACGTGCCCACGAAAACCATCGCCACGACCCATGACGGGATATGCCCGATTCTCAGCGCGTGATAAAACGATACGACATCGGTGATCGGCGCGCTGGCGTGCAAGAAGATTTTCGTCAGCCACGCTACCAAGATCAGGATGAAAATGAAGAGGTAATTTCGTTTCATCCTGCGCCCGATTGCTTCCAATTTCGTGATCTTAAAACTGGGCAAAATCAAATCTTCGCATACGAGCTTTTTCCATTCGCCCTGAAGCAGTTCGCGATTCTCCATCACCATCGGGACAAGAAAATGCGCTTCGAGCATGCGGATACGCGCGCGAAAGGCATCGTAAAAACGGTATCTGCGTGATTCGATCCAGAGCAGCACAGCAACGATGGCCAGGTTAAAAAAGAAAATGATGTGCGGCACTTCGCGGGTGGAAAAAGCGATTGTAATAATGGCGGTGCTGCTGGTGATAGCCCAGTTGGTCGTCACATCCAGCCGTTGACGCCATACCATGCTCCGTCCCAGCTCACCCCGGTAAAAATGCGACATCGCGTTGACATAGCCCGGATCGTAAACGCTTCGCTGCAACGAAACTGTGCGTTCCTCCTTCGGCGCTACCGCTGTATCTTGAGTTGCCACAGCTTGCTACTTAACTGGATAACTGCGTTTGTGGCATAATCCAATAAATCTCTCCACCCCTTAATGCCTATCGTGCTCGCAAATCTGTTAACGGAACAACAGGTGATCCTCCGGTTACGCTCGCGAAAACCAGCGAACGCAATTCGCGAGATCGTGGATGTGCTCGCGTCCGACATCGGCGGCAGGAAAATCGCCAAGCCCGAAGCTTTTCTTCAACAAGTGCTCGCCCGCGAGCAGACACATGCCAGCGTAGTCGAAGACGGTGTTGCGTTTCCACATGCGCGCACTGATTTGGCTGATGAAATTGTGATCGGCGTGGGGCGCAGCCGCGCCGGCATTCCATTCGGCGAAAATCAACAGCGCGCGCATCTCATTTTCGTAGTCGGTGTTCCCGAACGTTTGCTCAGCGATTATCTGGTTTGCGTTGGCACGCTGGCGCGACTGGTAAAAGATGAGACGATCCGGTCGAGATTGCTCAACGCCGAGACGACGCGCGAATTCATCGAAGCGCTAACAGTCGAAAACCTGTAGCCTGGATGACCCCGGCCAGCCGGCATCACCGATGCCGGCTACAGCGGCTTATGCCAATTCACGAATGGTTCGAAGCACCGTCTCGACTTCTTGCGGCGTGTTGACGATGCTGCACGCCACGCGTGCATACGATACGCGATACGGTGTCGTGGAAGCGACGATACGCTGAGCTAGAAGGCGCTCTACTAGTTCCTCGGGCTTCATCCCTTTCATATCGAAGCAAACCATGCCGGCGGAAAGGTTTTCATCGCGCGGTGTGTACAGCTGGACACGCGGCATGCGCGCAAGGCCCTCTTTCATTTGCGTGTTGAGCTCGTGTGTTCGCGCTGTGATTCGCGCCGGGCCGATGTTTTGGTGAAAACGAATTGCTTGAGGTAATGCCCAAAAATGTTCGAACGCTTGGAAACCACCCGGCGAAAACCATGCCGCCCGCGCCGCCGGAGCAGGCTCATGTTCGCCCTCCCACGCGGCGAAAAGGTCCGGCGAAGTAAACGATGGAATCACCGGGCGCATTCTCTTCCAAACCTCCGGTTTCGCCCAAACGAAGCCGGTGCCACGCGGTCCGAACAACCATTTGTGGGTGCCGGCCGCAAACGCGTCGCATCCCAACGCCGTGATCTTTGGATCTTCCACGCCAAAACCGTGCACGCCGTCGACTATCAGCAGCACACGATCGTTTTCGTCGCGGCTGCGATTTATTTGGGCCAATGTCTCGGCAATCCGCGCGACAGGCAGCCGGACGCCGCTGCTGGAATGCACCCAGGTGACGCCAACCGCCCGCGTCTTTGGGCCGATCGCTTTGCGAATGCGTTGAGCCATTTCATCTGGCGAAATCGAGTCGTAAGAATCGAAAAGCGGAATTTTGCGCCAGGTCGCGCCACAACGCCCCGTCGCGAGCCGGATAGATTCATGATGCACATAGTGATCGTGCGTAGTGGTCAGGATCTCGTCACCTTCACGCAACGGCAGCCCATGATACAGAAGAGCCAGGCCCGTCGTCGTGTTTTGCGTCAGCGCAATGTCCCGCGCGTCGGCACCAATGTAGTTGGCCAGGGCACGGCAGACCTGCAACGGGATGTTTTCGTCAGTCTGTACGAAAATCGCGTTCTCCACCGCAAGCAACGGATTTGCATCTATCTTCGCCCGGTATTGCTCTATCGCCTGACGCACAGGCCTTGGGTGGGAAGCGAGAAAAAACAATGCGAGATGAATATGATCGGGACTCAGTTCAAATTGCCGGCGCACTAATTCCCAGTCTTTGAAATCGGCAGGAGCGCTTTCCCTGGTTTTAGCCTCGACCAGAACTGGCGAAAGCGCTCCGGCAGCCAGCGAGAACGAACCACGGATGAGAAAGTCGCGTCGAGTTAATGGCATAAGTCTCTCCTCTGTTGCATGCTTCACTAAGTAAATCGTTTCGGGGCGCAATGAAAGCGATCCAAATCATAGAGATGAGCTTATAGCGCGTGTCTGTAACCCCGCGAGAATCGGGCTCGTAACACCCGCGGCTCGCCTCGCATAGCGAGGCAACCATAGTCAGTGTTTCCTGCGGCGACGAGGTTTTGCACGCCCCGGCGAGACCCATGGCACCTCAGTCTTGCACCACGCTTTTGGGCCAACCAGTTGTGGTTGCTGGTTATAGTACGGCTTCATTACTTCAGCGACACTGGTCACCAGGTCGCTAAACGTGAATTTCCGTCTCCTGGACGCCCCACCGCGTTCATGCCCGAGGTCAAACAGCGTTTTGGTAACAAAATACGTGAACGCTCCGTACGAGGTGACGCCGTCGCGGTACTCGTACGCATATTCGTCTTCACCGCATGCTTCAAAAATCAGCGGGAGATACGGACCTTTATGTCCGTGCTCTGTTTCTCGTATATCGCGAGTCTTCTTGTCCTTGGCGAGAGCGCGCAACGGTACGCCGCGCAGAATGCGATTCGAGGCGCCGCTTCTGCCAGTGTAAGGTGCGGTCTCTTCAAGGAATCTGGGGAGTTCGCGTTCCTCAGCCAACTGGCGCGGTTCCCAGAGCTCACGTTCACGATTCCATTTCAACATCCGATGTCGAATATCATCGGGCGGATTCAGTCCGCGCACCTTTGCTCCACCGGCTCGGGCGATTCCTCCAGAGTGACAACAATCGAGAAACGCGATGAATGCCGTTTCGTACGGGAGCTGCGCGTATAGATCGTTGAAGTTGTCGTCGGTCAGATAACTGGACCTGTCGTCCCAGTCAAAATCGAAGGGTACAAAAGTCTCGTCGGTATGATCGATCACTTCGTCGCTGTTGTAATCTGGGACCTGTGCGCCGTGACCAGAGTAAAAGAACACGCGTTGATCTCCGGGTTGCGGGTCTTCAAGTAACCATGCAAACCGCTCGCGAATGGCCGCGCCAGTTGCTCGTTCATTAAGAAGAATGCGAATGTCTTCGGCATCGAAACCAATCTGCTGCAGCGCCGCGCTCATTTTGAAGACGTCGTTGACGCAACCTTCAAGGCGGTCGTCGGGATTCGGGTAATCGTTTATCCCAACAAGAAAAGCGCGGCGCGGCGTGCGAGTCGTAATCGAAGCAGCGGCGTACTTTTCAGTAACGGTAACAGGTTTCGGTTTGGGCCTTCGGTCCGAGGTCTGTTGCAAAAGAGCGCGCGGGCGCGGCAGTCCGGCGATCTCACGCCAGACTTTGTTCTGGGCGTTGCCGTGACGAATGTATTCGACCGCGTCATGGTCTCCTACGCCTGGAAGCTCGAACGTAGTCTCGATGGTTTGGAAGTTGTTGGCGTAAATCGTAAACGGAACCACAAGCACGTCGTCGTTCTTGTTGTACAAGTTGTACCATTCGCGTGCAGCCACGGTTTCCAGGCGCCCGCCAAAGAGACTGCGCATCGCGGCCCGGCCGATCTGGCATCCGCACGTGATGAAGTACCGGTCGCGAATGATCCTGTTTTGCGGCGGGTGCAGAAACAGATCGTAAGTCAAAAGTGTCCCCAGACTATGCGCGAACACCACGTCGGGTTCGACGGCTTTGATTTGTTTAGTCAGAGTTTCACGCAGGCGCTCCCGCAGCTTCTCGTCCTCCGCAAACTGCGTCACCATTCCAATCTTCCACTTCGCAGCTTCACCGACATCCTCGCCAAAGGCACGACGCCTTCCGAATAAGCCTGAAATCCTGTCAGTCACCGAATATCTGACTTCATCCCACAAAAGCCGGCCAAATCCGCCAGCCGTCCCGCCGGCAGTCATCGGCGTATCCCCGAAGAGATCGTCGTAGTCTGCGAAACGAACTTCGACTCCGAGCGATTCGTTCCATTTTCGCAGAACGTCCTGCAGCGTCTTCTCCCAGAGCGGCTGCCAGCTCGTTGGGTTTTTTTCCTGGTGGCCGAGCCCGTGAACAGCGAGCACTCTCATCTCAGTCAAACTGTGAACGGTTTCTGGCTCTCGAACTGTTCGTTAATGCGTCCGATGGTGAAATAATTCGGCGATTGCGTCGGCGGCATCAGTTTAACGATCGATTCACGGAACCCGCGATAATTTCCTTTGAACTTTCCGTTTTTCCAAACAGCAAGCAGCGTTTCGGTGAACAACCCGTTGCGGTCGCCGTCTGCACTTGTTTGGTTATCCTGACAACCGGAGATCAACACGGCGCTAGCGTTCATTCTCGTGCGCCGAGTAGCGCCGCGTTGTTGGAGTTTGTCGTAGAACTTCTGGTGATCCATGTAGACGCGCAGCGCGATATCGCGCGGCATCATACGCGGACGCACCGGCTTTAAACCAAGCGCGGAGAAGTGCGCTGCACGAAGGACCGTGCCACTGTGGCAACTATCCGACAGCACGAAGATCCGTACGCCGCTCGCGAATTGCTTCAGCGCTGCATAAAGCTCGTCATCGATGAGTTCGCCGTCATACAAACACCACGTTTCGTCAAAGCCGTCCGGCTCAAAATCGTTGCCAGTGTTCGGCACCTGGCCACCGTGCCCCGAATAAGTAAGAAGGAAAATATCGCTCCGCTTCAGTTTCGACGCCGCGGCTTTGATATCCGCCAGGACCCGGTTGCGTGTCGCCCTTTTCGTTAGGCGTTTCGTGACTTTGATAAATCCCTGGGTTTTGGCCAACGCTTGCATATCGTTCGCGTCGAACTCGCACGCCGAGAGTTCTCCGTCCCACCCGCTATAATGCCTGGAATCGACTGCGTTGAGACCGATGTGAAGAGACGCTCCAATTGGCATGACCGATTCTTTTCTTTCGGATTAGGACGCCGATTCTGAATCAGAACTTACTGCCCATGCAAGGCGATTGTCGTTGCGACTGTCCTCCTCTCACGTAGCCGATCTACATGGAGAATTTTGTACGGCAGAACAAAAAACCTCAGACGTTGCCGAATGGGACATCGAAAAACGGCTGCGAATCGAATTGATGTTCTGGCAAGCCATGAATAGAGGAGCCGGGAGTGCATAGAATAGCGACATGCGGAAAGGATCAAGGCTGACAAAATTTGCAGCAGTATTCATTGCCGTAATCGACGTTCTCTCGCTGACAGCAGACGGACAATCGCCGTCGCCTGTCAATGGTTCCGCGAAACCATCTGACTCCATCCTTCCTCGTAAGGTAATCGTCTCGGTAAGCACCGTTAACCGTTTCTTTCCCGAAATAACGGATGAAGCCAGTACCGGGTACAACATGACCGCAGTCGCCAATGCCAAAGCGACAAGGAGCGTCATCTACGCAATTAACCATCGCTCAAAGAAAGTGACGATTGCCGTGGACCAATACCCGACCGCGGGTGACGCGTCATCGGCATTTGAGGAAGCTGTGGGGAAAAGCAAGACTGTTCCAGGCTTCAAGCCAATTTCCGTAAAGAATGTCGGTCAAAACGCCTTCGTCGGAACTGTGAGCCAGGGAGGAGAGACCCACATCGGCCTTGGCCACCTACAGGGCCTGCTGAGTGTGGGAGTAACCCTGGGCAGGGTACGATCTGACACCAGAAAACATGACAAAGCTCATCGCCCTAGCCCGCGAACAAGAAAAGATTGCCAAAGCCGCTATGGATCGAAACCGACAGAAATAGTCACTGTGGCTCCAAATATGTTTCCAATATCGTTCGTCATTCTCGTGTTTCCATTTGCGCAAAATGAAATCACGCGAGTATCTTGGGACCCGTGTTCAGCTTGACCATGCTCGGCAGCGGGAGCGCGGGGAACAGCGCGCTGGTCGCCAGCGAGCACTGCAAGATTCTCGTTGATGGCGGGCTGAGTGCGCGCCAGGTCGTGTTGCGTTTGGAGCAATGCGGCGTTACGCCGGAGCAGCTCGACGGCGTTGTGCTTACGCACGAACATTCTGATCACATCTGCGGTCTTGAAGTTCTCTGCCATAAATTCGATCTGCCGATCTATTGCAATCGGCTGACGGCCGAGGCGTTAAGGTCCGGTGGTCTTTCGGAGCGATGTCGGAATTGGCGATTGTTTGCAACTGGATCAGAGTTTTCGATCTGCGATATCACCGTGCAAACGTTCCCGGTGCCGCACGACGCAGTGGATCCGCTCGGGTTCGTGTTCCACGCCGGTTCAGGCAGTCTCGGGTTTATCACCGATCTCGGTTACGTAACCAAGTTGATCGTCGAACGTTTGCGAGAAGTGCAAACCCTCGTGGTTGAGACCAATCACGATGAAAAACTTTTGCAGAACGACACGCACCGGCCGTGGCCGGTGAAACAGCGTATCCAGTCGCGGCATGGACATTTGTCGAACGCGGCTGCGGCAGGCGTGATTGAGGAATTGTTGCCAAGAAAAATCGAGCGAGTTGTGCTCGGGCATCTTAGTCGCGATTGCAACACGCCTGCGCTCGCTCTAAACACAGTGCGCGTGTCGCTTGAGAAGTGCGGTAGGAACGACGTCGAAACTTATTGCGCGACGCAATTCGAAATCAGTCCCCGATTTCGAATCGGCGAGACGAAGCCGGGCGCCTTTCAATCGACTTT
>Ga0081455_10007381_pt1 | contig 11587 bp, 13 predicted proteins | sample TabmetS3T2R1_FD_70207 | JGI IMG/M metagenome (GOLD analysis project Ga0081455, IMG submission 70207) | Tabebuia heterophylla rhizosphere microbial communities from the University of Puerto Rico - S3T2R1 | ecosystem: Host-associated > Plants > Roots > Rhizosphere ...
CACTTCCGGCAGCAGCATGGACAGCGGCTGGCCGAGCATGCAGGCTTCCGCCTCGATGCCGCCGACGCCCCAGCCGAGCACGGCAAGGCCGTTGACCATGGTGGTGTGCGAGTCGGTACCGACGAGCGAATCCGGATAGGCCACTTCAAACGTGCCGGTCTTCTTGCCGACCGTCAGCTTCTCTTTCCGGGTCCAGACCGTCTGGGCGAGATATTCGAGATTGACCTGGTGGCAGATGCCGGTGCCGGGAGGCACAACGGAGAAATTCGAGAACGCCTTCTGGCCCCACTTCAGGAACTCGTAGCGCTCCTGGTTCTGCTTGTACTCCTCGACCACGTTCTTGCCGAAAGCCTTGTTGTCGCCGAAGAAGTTCACGATCACGGAGTGGTCGATGACGAGATCGACCGGCACCAGCGGGTTGATCTTCTCGGCATCGCCGCCGAGTTTTTGCATCGCGTTGCGCATGGCCGCGAGGTCGACCACGGCCGGCACGCCGGTGAAATCCTGCATCAGGACGCGCGCCGGGCGGAAGGCGATTTCATGCTCGAGCTGGCGCTTCTTCAGCCACTTGCCGACCGCGACGATATCGTCCCTGGTGACGCTGCGGCCATCCTCGTTGCGCAGCAGGTTCTCCAGCACGACCTTCATCGAATAGGGGAGCTTCGAGATGCCCTTCAGACCATTCTTCTCGGCGGTGGGCAGGCTGTAATAGACGTAGGTCTTGCCACCGACCTTAAGGATCTTGCGGCATTTGAAGCTGTCGAGAGAGGTCATGTTAGAAAATCCCAGTTCATCATGATACCCGGCAAGGGTATTTGAACACCGTCAGAAGGGCGGGGTCGAATGGCTTGCAGACACCGGTCCGGTGCTGCATCAAGGTTCGGGCTTATAGAATCTTTCTAGAAGCGCCGCCACACTGACTATCGTGCTGCAGCATTGCACCAGCAAAAAATTAGGCTGCGGTACCCCAAGGTTTTAGAGGGCTGTGAAAGGGCAACATGCGGCTCTCGGGACGCGGCTTGAAATGTGTGCGGGGCGGCCGGGAGGTGTTTTCCGGCCTCGATTTCCAGAGTGCCGCGGGCGAGGCGCTGGCGGTGACCGGCCCCAACGGCTCCGGGAAGACCTCGCTGCTGCGGCTGATCGCGGGCCTGCTCCATCCCGCAGGCGGCTCGATCGAGCTTGCCGGCGGAGACGCCGAGCTCACTTTGCCCGAGCAGGCGCACTATCTCGGCCATCGCGACGCGCTGAAGCCGGCGCTTTCGGTGATGGAAAATCTTTCCTTCTGGCGGGATTTTCTGGGCGGCAAAGCGGGCGACGCGGCTGCAAGCCTGGCGCGCGTCGGCATCGAGCATGCCGCCAATCTTCCGGCCGCGTTTCTTTCGGCCGGCCAGCGCCGCCGGCTCTCGATCGCGCGGCTGTTGTCGGTGAAGCGGCCGATCTGGCTGCTGGACGAACCGACCACGGCGCTCGACGTCGCAGGACAAGCTGACTTCGCCGGCCTGATGCGCGAGCACCTTGCAGCCGGCGGGCTGATCATTGCGGCGACGCATGCGCCGCTCGGGATCGAGGCCAGGGAATTGCGGATCGGAGGCGCCGCATGAGCGCACTATCAGCGCTGATGCGCCGTGACATCCGTATCGCGATGCGCGTCGGCGGCGGCGCGCTGATCGGCGTATTGTTCTTCCTCACCGTGGTGGTGCTGATGCCGTTTGCGATCGGGCCCGATCTGCCGCTGCTCAAGCGGTTGGGACCTGCGATCCTCTGGCTCGGCGCGCTGCTCGCGAGCCTGTTGACGCTCGACCGCCTGTTCACATCGGACCATGAGGACGGCTCGCTGGACCTGATCGTGATGAGCCGGATGCCGCTGGAGCTGGCCTGTGCTGCGAAAGCGCTGGCGCACTGGATTGCCGCCGGGCTGCCGCTGATCGTCGCAACGCCGGTGCTGGGTCTGCTGCTCAACCTCGATGCGGAAGCAACCGCCGCGGTGGCGCTGACGCTGCTGGCCGGCACGCCGGCGCTGACCTTTACCGGCATGATTGGGGCTGCGCTCGCGGTCACCCTGCATCGCGGCGGGCTCCTGCTGGCGGTACTGGTGCTGCCGCTGTCAGTTCCCGTGCTGATTTTTGGCGTCGCCGCCTCGCAGGCCGTGATCGTGGGCCCGACGCCTTTCGGAACCCCGTTCTCGATCCTCTGCGCGATTACGCTGGTCAGCCTCGTAGTCGGACCGTTTGCCGCAGCGGCAAGCCTCAAGCATGGGCTCGACTGACTTGATGTCGATCAACTCTTATCGAGGCGCTTCGGGCCAATTGCTTGCGACGGCCAGCCCCATTATCAGGATGCCATGACGCTGCTCGACCTCGCCAACCCCTCGCGCTTTCTGTCGCTGACCGCACGCGTGCTGCCATGGCTGGCGGCGGCGACCGCGATCCTGCTTGCGATCGGCCTCTATCAATCGGCCATGGCGCCCGACGACTATCAGCAGGGCGCGACCGTCAAGATCATGTTCATCCACGTGCCGAACGCGTGGCTGTCGATGTTCGTCTGGGGCGTGATGAGCGTCGCCTCGCTTGGCACGCTGGTGTGGCGGCATCCGCTCGCCGACGTCGCGGCCAAGGCCGCAGCTCCCATTGGCGCGGCCTTCACCTTCCTCGCGCTGGTCACCGGCTCGCTGTGGGGCCGGCCGATGTGGGGCACCTATTGGGAATGGGATGCGCGGCTAACCTCCGTTCTGGTGCTGTTCCTGATGTATCTCGGCCTGATCGCGCTGTGGCGCGCGGTCGACGATCCCTCGCGCGCGGCGCGCGCTGCCGCGGTTCTTACCCTGGTCGGCGCCATCAATATTCCCATCATCAAATTCTCGGTCGACTGGTGGAACACGCTGCACCAGGGCGCCTCCGTGCTGCGCATGGGCGGGCCGACCATGGACCGCTCGTTCCTGATCCCGCTGCTCATCATGGCGGTGGCGTTCTCGCTGCTGTTCGTCACGCTGCATCTGGCGGCGATGCGCAACGAAATCCTGCGCCGACGTGTCCGCAGCCTGCAGATGATGCAGGCAAGCCGCATAGCGTTTTCAAGCGAAGTGGGCACCGGTTCGCGTGAAGAAAACGCGTCAAAAGAAATTGGGGCGGCGGAATAATGTCGCTGGGTCCCTACACCTCCTTCATCACGACGTCCTACGCGCTGGTCGCGATCGTGGTGCTGCTCCTGATCGTCTGGATCGCGATCGATTACCGCACCCAGAAGGCGCGGCTACGTGAGCTCGAGGCGAGCGGCATCTCACGGCGCTCCGGCCGCGGCGTATCGGATTTCTGATGAGCACGGAGGCAGACGAGACTGCGACACGGACCCGGCGCTGGCTGGTGGTGCTGCCGCTGATCGGCTTTGGCGTGCTGGCCGCACTGTTCCTGCTGCGGCTCTATGGCGGGGACCCTTCCAAAATTCCCTCGGCTCTGATCGGGCAGCCGGCGCCGCAGACCGCGCTGCCTGCCCTGGAGGGCCTGATGCGCGATGGCGCCGCCGTGCCCGGGCTTGAGCCGTCGGTATTCAAGGGCAAGGTCAGCGTGGTCAATGTCTGGGCGTCATGGTGCGTGCCGTGTCACGACGAGGCGCCGCTGCTGACTGAACTCGGCAAGGACAAACGATTGCAGCTGGTCGGCATCAATTACAAGGACGTCGCGGAGAATGCGCGGCGCTTCCTCGGCCGCTATGGCAATCCGTTTTCCGTCGTCGGTGTCGACGGCAACGGCCGCGCCTCGATCGAATGGGGCGTCTATGGCGTGCCGGAGACGTTCATCGTCGGCCGCGATGCAACCATTGTCTACAAGCTGGTCGGCCCCATCACGCCGCAAAATGTCGATCGCGTGCTCAAGCCCGAGATCGAGAAGGCGCTGAAGGCGGGAACCTGATTCCGAATCTTTCTGACGGGAGCTGAAACGAGATCGAAGCCGGCGACGTATCTCATCGCCGCGGACGCCAGCGCGGCGGGTGGGGGAAGTCTTTGCGGCACTCCAGGTCTATGAGGCGGCCCCCACCTTCGCCTAGCCCTTGCTGACGTCGCCGGCCTCCGCCTCGCTCGCCTCCAGCGACACCGGCTCCAGGTGATAACGCTTGATCAGCGGCATCTGCGTGATCGCAAACAGCATGGTCAGCGGCACCATGCCAAAGACCTTGAAGGCAACCCAGAAATCGGTCGACTGGGTGCGCCAGATGATCTCGTTCAGAACCGCCATCGCAAAGAACCAGAGCGCCCAGCGCATGGTGAGAACGCGCCAGCCATGCTGCGTGAGGTTGAACATCTGGTCGAACATGATGGCAATGAAGGAGCGGTTGAACAGCAGGCCGCCGCCGAGCGCCGCCGCGAACAGCGTATAGACGATGGTCGGCTTCATCTTGATGAAGGTCTCGTCGTGCAGGATCAGCGTAAGCGTGCCGAACACGATGACGACGACGGCGGTGACGATCGCCATCATCGGAACGTGCCGCGTCACCATGTAGGACGCGACCATCGCAATCACCACCGCCACCATGAACGCGCCCGTCGCGACGAACAGATTGGCCTTGGAGTTGGCGAAAAAGAAGATCAGCAGCGGGCCCAGCTCGGTCGCGAGCTTGAACAGCGGATGCGGCTTGGTTTTGTCCATATTCACGCGGCGCTCTTTGTTTGACGCATGACCTTGTCCGAAAACCGGTTCCCACTTTTCGGGGTCATGCGTCGATCCCCGCAATCGCCTTGGCAAAATCCCGTGCCGTGAAGGGCGCGAGATCGTCGATGCCTTCACCGACGCCGATGAAGTGCACCGGCAGTTTGTGTTTCTCCGCCAGCGCCACCAGAATGCCGCCGCGCGCCGTGCCGTCGAGTTTTGTCATCACCAGGCCTGTCACGCCTGCGGTACGATGAAATGCCTCGACTTGCGACAGCGCATTTTGTCCCACCGTGGCGTCGAGCACGAGCAGCACCGCATGCGGCGCCGAGACGTCGACCTTCCTGATGACGCGCACGATCTTTTCGAGCTCGTTCATCAGCTCGGACTTGTTCTGCAGCCGGCCGGCGGTGTCGATCAGCAGCACGCCGACGCCGTGCTCCTTCGCAGCAGTGAGCGCATTGAAGGCGAGGCTGGCGGAATCCGAACCCTGCGCGCCGGCAATGACAGGCACCTTGTTGCGCTCGCCCCAGACCTTCAGCTGCTCGATCGCGGCTGCCCGAAACGTGTCGCCGGCGGCCAGCATCACCTTGCGGCCTTCGGCAGAGAATTTCGCAGCAAGCTTGCCGATGGTCGTGGTCTTGCCGGAGCCGTTGACGCCGACGACGAGGATGACGAACGGTTTTTTCGCGGCATCGATCTCGAGCGGTTTCGCGACCGGCGCCAGCACCTTCTCGACTTCGGTTGCCACCACGCTCTTCACTTCGTCCGCCGAGATCGCCTTGTCATAGCGGCCGGTGCCGACGGCGTCGGCAATGCGCACCGCGACCTCGGTGCCGAGATCGGCGCGCAGCAGCACATCCTCGATGTCATCGAGCATGGCGCGGTCGAGCTTGCGCTTGGTGACGAGGTCGGCAACCGCGGTGCCGAGCGAACTCGAGGTCCGCTTCAGGCCGTTGGAGAGCCGCCGCCACCAGCTCAGTTTCGGGGTATCTGCAGTGGTGTCATTCATGGCGGGACGTGTTAGCCGTTTCGTGCCTGAAACGAAAGTCTCGACAATTGCTGGATGTTCCCGAACTGACTGCGGACGAAATTGTGGCGCGCGTGCTCCACCGCGACGGGCTGATGCTGGTCATCGACAAGCCTGCCGGGCTGCCGGTGCATCGCGGACCGAAAGGCGGGCCGAATCTCGAGGCTTCGTTCGACGCGCTGCGTTTCGGCCTGCCGCGGCCGCCGGTGCTGGCCCACCGGCTGGACAAGGACACCTCCGGCTGCCTCGTGCTTGGGCGGCACCGCAAGGCCACCGCCTCGCTCGGTCTGCTGTTCAAGCATGGCAAGGTTGAGAAGACCTACTGGGCGGTGGTCGAGGGCGGGCCGGCGGAAGACGAGGGTACAATCGATCTGCCGCTCGGGCGCAAAAATGCCGAGCGCGGCTGGTGGCAGAAGCCCGATCCGGAGGGACAGAAGGCGATCACCAACTGGAAGGTGCTCGGCCGCGGCGATGGCCTCGCCTGGCTTGCGATGGAGCCCGTCACTGGCCGCACCCATCAATTGCGCGTGCATGCCGCCGCGACGGGCTGGCCGATCGTCGGCGACAACGTCTATGGCAACGGCCCACGCTTCGGCGAGCCGCGGCTGCATCTGCATTCGCGCGAGATCAGCGTGCCGATTTCGAAGGCCAAGGAGCCGGTGCGCGTGGTCGCGCCGGCACCGGAGCACATGCATGAGCGGCTCAGGGCCTGTGGATGGAACGGGGATTAGCCCTCCCCATGCCCGACCGGGCGATGGTTTACGAAACGTTCAGGCCCGTCCTGTAGAGATTCGTACTTGGCTTAGAACAAGCACCCATCAGCTCTGGATGAGCAATGCCTTCGGTTGGGCAATCGATTGTCGATGAAATCGAAGCTGCGATCGGCGGCTCGACTGCAAAATGCATTGAGACCGCCAGACGCGTTACCGATCTCTTCCTTGTCTCCGCAGGCCACTTCAACGGCGAGCAGGTCGATCTGTTCGACAGCGTGCTCGAGCGTCTTATCAAGGCGATCGAGCTGCGGTCGATTGCCGATGTCACCGCGCGCGTGGCACTTGCCGAAATGAGCGCGCAACTTGCGCCTATCGCCCAGGCGCCGCCTTCCGCCGTACGCTATCTTGCAAGACACGACGAGATCAGCATCGCCGCACCGGTCCTGCAGGAATCGGCGCGTCTGGCCGATGACGATCTGGTCGAGATCGCGCAAACCAAGGGCGAGCAGCACTTGCTGGCGATCTCCGGCCGCTGGTGGCTGAAGGAAATCGTCACCGACGCGCTGCTGTCCCGCCGCTTTCAGAGCGTCAGCCGCCGCATCGTCGGCAATCCCGGGGCGCGGGTCTCGAGCAGCGGCTTCGCGATCATCCTGGCGCAGGCGGAATATAATCCCGAGCTTGCGGTCGAGGCCGGCATCCGCGTCGATTTGCCCGCGGAGCTGCGCCAACGGCTCCTGAACAACGCATCGGAGGCGGTGCGGACAAAACTGTTGTCCCGCGCGCCGCCGCATCTGTTCGAGGAAATCCGCCATGCCATTGCGACAGCCGTGGCCAGCGCCGACCGCGAAATGTCCGACGTCCGCGATTTCACCGCCGCAAGGCGCTTCGTTGCCAAGGTGAAGCAAGAGGGCGGGCTCAACGAGGCGATGCTTCGCGGGCTGGCCAAACAGAAGAAATATGAGGAAACCGTTGTCGCACTGGCCGAGCTCGCCCATTCCACCATCGAGGTCGTCCGGCCTCTGATGCAGAGCCTGCGCGACGATGGGCTTTTGGTTGCCTGCAAGGCGGCGAAGCTCAGCTGGGAGACCACCGCCGCCGTTCTGGAATGCCGCTATTCGACCGGCTCGCTGGGCCCGGCTGAGCTTGCCAGTGCAAGAAGCCGCTTCGCCAGCATCACGGCAGACAATGCGCGGCGCATGCTCACCTTCTGGCAGGTGCGCTCGTCGCCCGCGCCGTCGCGCACGAACTGATGATGCACCCTCTCCCCTTGTGGGAGAGGGTCGCTTCGCGCAGCGAAGCGGGGTGAGGGGTCTGTCTCCGCGGATAGAGACCCCTCATCCGTCGCGGACTTCGCCCGCGCCACCTTCTCCCACAAGGGGAGAAGGAAGGGGGATCACACCATCAGCCGCGCGCCGTTGTGGCCGGTAATCGCAAGCAGCTTCACAGCGCCCGGAGCTTCTCCTGAAACGGCGACCGGAACGAAATGCTCTGTCCGTCCCTGCGTTGCGCTCTCGATCAGCACCTCGCGCACCGCGCCGATCTCGAAGTCGAGCCGTTTGCGCAGCGCCGCCTCGCCGGTCGCGCGCAGGCGTCTTGCGCGCTCCCTGATCTCGCCGCCCGCCACCTGCGGCATCCGCGCCGCCGGCGTGCCGGGACGCTTCGAATAGGGGAACACATGCAGGAACGTCAGCCCGCATTCCCAAACCAGATCCTGCGAGCGTGCAAACATCTCTTCCGTCTCGGTCGGGAAGCCTGCAATGATATCGGCGCCGAGCGCGATGTCGGGCCGCAGCCGGCGCACCTGCGCACAGAAGTCGATCGCATCCTGCCGCGAGTGGCGCCGCTTCATCCGCTTCAAAATCATGTCGTCGCCGGATTGCAGCGACAGGTGCAGATGCGGCATCAGCCTGATGTCGTCGGCGATCACATCGAGCAGATCGCGATCCGCCTCGATGGAATCGATCGACGAAATGCGCAGACGCTTCAGCTCGGGCACGTGCCGCAGGATTTGCCTGGTCAGCATGCCCAGCTTCGGCGCGCCGGGCAGATCGGCGCCATAGCTCGTGAGATCCACGCCAGTCAGCACGATCTCGGCGTGTCCCCGCTCGACCAGCGCTCGCACCTGATCGACCACGGCGCCCATCGGCACCGAGCGCGAATTGCCGCGGCCGTAGGGGATGATGCAGAAAGTGCAGCGATGGTCGCAGCCGTTCTGCACCTGCACGAACACCCGCGGCAGCCCACGCTGGAAACCGTCGACGAGATGCGGCGCCATTTCCTTCACCGCCATGATGTCGGTGACCGCGATCTTGTCGCTCACGATGCCCGCGTCGAACAAGGCGCGCGCCGAGCGCCAGGCCTCGCCGCGCAGCTTGTCGTCGTTGCCGACGACGCGATCGACCTCCGCCATGTCGGCAAACATTTGCGCCTGGGTCTGCGCCGCGCAGCCGGTGACGACGATGCGCGCCTCGGGCCGCTCGCGCTTCAGCCGGCGGATCGACTGCCGCGCCTGCGCCACAGCCTCGTTGGTGACGGCGCAGCTGTTGATGACGATGGTATCGGAAAGACCAGCGTCCTCCGCCTCGCGCCGGATCACCTCGGATTCGAACGCGTTGAGGCGGCAGCCGAAGGTGACGATTTCGACGGACATATCAGGCGACGCTGGCGAACAGCGCCGGATCGAACCTGCCTTCGTATTCGAACTCGGCGGTGCCGGTCATCAGCACATGATCGTCGCTTTCGCGCCATTCGATTGCGAGATCGCCGCCCGGCAGCGTGATGGTGACGCGGCGGTTAGTGCGCTTCAGCCGCGCCGCGGCAACTGCGGTGGCGCAGGCCGCCGAGCCGCAGGCCTTGGTCAGCCCCGCACCGCGCTCCCAGGTGCGGATGGTGATGTGGTCGCGGTCGACGATATGGGCGAGCGTGATGTTGGCGCGCTCCGGGAAGATCGGGTGATTTTCCAGGAGCGGCCCGAAACGCTCGAGGTCGTAGGCATTGACGTCGTCGACCCAGAAGATCGCGTGCGGATTACCCATGTTAAGCGCCGAGGGCGAATGCAGGATCGGATTGTCGATCGGGCCGATCTGCAATTCGATGTAGCGGGTGTCGCGAAATTCTTCCGCGAGCGGAATGTCCTGCCAGGCAAACTTGGGCGGCCCCATGTCGACGGTATAGAGATCGGGCCGCGGTCCCTGCCAGCAATTGATCAATCCCGCCTTGGTCTCGAAGGTCACCGCGGTCTGGCCGGTCTTCTCGAACAGGCGGCGCACCACGCAGCGCATGCCGTTGCCGCAGGCGCCGGCCTCCGAGCCGTCATTGTTGTAGATGCGGATGAAAGCTTCGGTGCCGGCGGCTTGCGGGCGCTGCAGCACCATCATCTGATCGTAATGCACGCCGGCGGGCGAAGCCACCGCGCGCGCCTCTTCGGCCGAGACGGTCGCCTTGGAATCGCGCAGGTCGACGACAACGATTTCGTTGCCGACGCCGTTCATCTTGGCAAATGGTTGGTTGGCCAGCGCGCTCATGGAAATGACCCGAATTCTGCCCGCCTTATATGGCGAAAGATCAGGGATTGGCCAGTGTCTGCGCGGGGCAGTCATGACGCATCTGTCATGGGACGAATGTCGGCCTTGCGTGTTAGGAATGATGCACCTTCCGCGGGCGTGAACCGGGCGCCCTTGGGCCCCCATGGAGACCGCCGAAATGAACCTTCCTCGCGCCTTCCGCCTGGTCCTGGCCGGCATAATCGCCGCCACGTTACCGATCGGCGCGGCATTGGCGCAGGCCCCGGCGCCCGCGGCCTCCCCGACCACCACCCCAGCACCGGCGGCCTCGCCCGCCCCGGCGCCGGCCGCGTCGCCCGTGCCGTCTCCCTCGGTGAGCCCCGCCCCGTCCGCAAGCCCCTCGCCTGCCCCGTCATCGCCGCCAGCCGCCGCGCAAACCCCGGCCACGCCGCCCGCCGCCGTGCAAACCGCCGACCCCTTCGGCGAGCCGGTCACGCTGGAGGCAAAGAAGGTCGTGACCATCAAGGGGAACGCCAACTGGGATGCGGCGTTCGAGACCTTGATCGATGCCTTCAAGGCGCTGACCGCGCTGCTCGACAAGCAGGGCGTCAAGTCATCAGGCAATGCGATGATCGTCTACACCTCGACCGACGACACCGGCTTCACCTTTATCGCCGAGATCCCGGTCAGCCAGGACGTGAAGAATCTCGGCAAGAACATGAGCATGGGCCAGTCGCCCGAAGGCAGGTCGCTGAAATTCGTCCATCGCGGTTCCTACGACAACATGGACAACACCTATGAGGCGATCACCAATCACCTCGACGAGAAGCGGCTGGAAGCCAAGGACCTGTTCATCGAGGAATACATCACCGATCCCCTGAAGACTGCGGAGGACAGGCTGGTGATCAACGTCTATGTGCCGCTGAAATGATGAAGCATCTCTGCTCGCTCGCCGCGTTGGCATCGCTCGCATTCGTGGCATTGCCGGCCGCCGCTGAAGATCAGCAGCCGGCGATCTCCGTGATCGGCGAGGCAAACGTTTCGGTCGCGCCTGATCTAGCGCAGGTCGAGGGCGGCGTGACTTCGGAGGCCAAGACCGCGCGCGAGGCGTCGGAGGCAAACAATGCAGCAATGGGCAAGGTGCTGCTTGCGCTGAAGGGCGCCGGCATCGATGAGAAGGACTATCAGACCTCGCGCCTTTCGCTGCAGCCGCAATACGCGCCGGCGCAGCCGAACCGCAACACGCCGCAGATCGTGGGCTACCGTGCCTCCAACCGCGTCACCATCAAGGTGCGCGACGTCACCAAGATCGCCAACGTGATCGACACGCTGGTGACGGCGGGCGCCAATGAGATCGGCGGCATCAATTTCATCGTGACGCAAGCTTCAAAGGCGCTCGATGAAGCGCGCACCAAGGCGGTTGCCGACGCGCGCCGCAAGGCCGAGATCTACGCCAAGGCCGCCGGCGTCACGCTAGGCGAACCGCTCAACATCAGCGAAGAAGGCGCAGCGCCCCCGCCCGTGTTCCGCACCAAGATGGCCGCGCCCATGGCCACCAATGCGCCGGCGCCCGTCGCGCCGGGCGAGGAGCAGCTGTCGATCACGGTCAATGTGACCTGGGCGATCAAGGGGCAGTAATCACAGTGTCGTCCCGGCGCAGGCCGGGACCCATAACCCCAAATGTTGGTTGGTGAAGCAAGC
>Ga0081455_10007382_pt1 | contig 11586 bp, 3 predicted proteins | sample TabmetS3T2R1_FD_70207 | JGI IMG/M metagenome (GOLD analysis project Ga0081455, IMG submission 70207) | Tabebuia heterophylla rhizosphere microbial communities from the University of Puerto Rico - S3T2R1 | ecosystem: Host-associated > Plants > Roots > Rhizosphere ...
AGCCCGGCGCTCGCGTCGAAGTAGTGGAAATCGGGAAACGATGGCTCATCTGGGACGAGCCGTTCGCCTACAGCGTTGTTAAAGCAAACAACGCTCTGAAGGTGGTCGCCCGCAGCCGGCAGACCACAGGCTCGACCGAAGAGCGGCGCGCCACGCCTCAGTATCGAAACGGCGCGGCGTACGCTGAACTTAGTCAGGCCGTATATCCCTGGAGTTTGCCATTTGACCTGCCCGCCGAAGAGGCGGCAGTTTTTCTCGGGCATCTCGGGGTCTCGCGCTGGGACTTGATCGAAGCCATGCGGCCTGCGCCGGAGCCATTCGACCCGAACTCGCCCGTCGTCGTTCGCCTGACGGCGGAGCGGCTCGGTCTTACAGATACCGAACGCAGGATCATCGTAGGCGAGCCTTTGAACCCTCCTCGGCAGCCTGAAGAATTCTGGGGCTCGGCCACGGTCGCGGCGCTGCGCACGGTTCGGACGCTGCTCGACCGGTCTGGTCTTAGCTTCGCAGAGTTGGATGCGCTGGTCTCAACCTGGTTCATCGACCCCGGGAAAACGGTGGCGATCTCGGCAAAAGCGGGCGCGCCCGTTGATACATGCGATACAACCAGACTACAAATCACAGGTCTGACAGCAGGCGTCTTGAGCCGGATGCATCGCTTCGTTCGTTTGTGGCGCAGACTGGGCTGGACCATTGCGGAAGTTGACCGGGCAATTCATGCGCTGGCGCCTGATCCCAACACGCCCGTGGTCACCAACGAGACTCTAGTCAGGCTTGACCATCTCAGCTCGCTGAGTTCCCAACTGCGAATCCCAGTGGCGCAAACGCTCGCGTTGTGGAAGCCGATTGATACGGCGGAACCCGACTCGTTGTACCGGAGGCTCTTCTACAATCCTGCCGTCTTCAAGCCACAGGATGAAGACTTCCGGTTGCGGTCCGACGGGCAGGAACTGGTACACTCGGACAAGCTCCTGATTGACCATGCCGCCACTTTGCAGGCCGCATTCCGCCTGGATTCAGCGGGCTTTGCGCTGCTGGCCGGCAAGACGAATGGCAAACTCAGTCTCGGCAATCTTTCGCTCATCTACCGCCATGCGACCCTGGCCAGACAATTAGGGTTAACCATACAGGACCTCCTGACGGCAGTTGATATGACAGGACTCGATCCATTCAGGGCGGATCGGTCGCAGGAGACTCTCCGATTCGTCGAGGTCGTCAAAGCGATCCGGATGTCCGGATTCGAGTTCGGCGAACTCGATTATCTGATCCGACATCGCTTCAACCCAGCGTCGTCGTTTGCGCCGACCGAGTCAGATTTAGCGCAAACTCTCATGGACCTTCGCGCCGGCTTGCTCCAGGTGGATTCGCAGTCGGAGGAGGAAAAGCAGAAACTACACGAGAGTTTGATTATCGACCGCATCTCGGCGGCGAGCGCCTTACAAGCCGATGTCGCCGGCGCTCTGCTCAGCCGCGTTTCACATGAGTCCAGAACGGCCCTGCGGCGTTTTCTGGAACTTGCCGCCCCGCGCGAACAGCCGCAACTGTCGCGCGACAACGCAAGGCCGCAATTTGAAACGCTCGAAAAGCTGCTTAAGATCGCAACGGTCATTCAAACTCTGAAGCTTCCCGGCAGTCAGTTGGACTGGTTGTTGGAGAACGAATGGCTCGCCAAAGCCCCCGATCCTCCCGCTGACCCTGTCCCATTCCCAAGCTGGTATTCGCTGATTCAGCTTCAGCAATTGCGGCAGGATCTCAGGCTGGAAGACGCCGCGCTCGAAGCAATCCTGAGCGCGACCCGCGCCGTCGTCCACGCAACAAATCAGGCCGACCGCGGCGGCGCCAAGAAAGCCTTTGTGACCGCGCTTTCAGAATGGTTAGGCTGGTCGCAGACGGATTTGGAGACGCTCGTCGGCAAGTCGGACGACCCGGAGGACATGGGCCTGCTCGATGTTCGCCTGCCCGAAGATTATCGAGGCCTCAGTCTTATCGCCCGCCTGCATCGCGCAATGACCTTGCTGAAGCGGCTTGGCGTAACCGCAGCGCAGGCGGCTGAGTGGCGCCAAGCTTCGGTAACGGATGCGAACGCGAAGTCGATCCGCCAAGCAGCCAAAGCGAAGTACGAGAATGACGCCTGGATAAAAATCGCAACTCCGCTTCAGAATACTTTGCGCGACAAGCAGCGCGAGGCCCTGGTCGACTACCTTATGGCCCGACCATCGACATGGACGACCAATCTTGAGAGAGCGGACGCCAACAATTTGTACTCCCATTTCCTGATCGACGTGGAAATGAGTTCCTGCCAGCTCAGCTCACGAATCAAGCAGGCGATCGGGTCGTCACAGCTCTTTGCGCAACGTTGTTTGATGGGACTCGAAGCGGACGTCCACACGGAGGACCCCAAGTGGCTGCAATGGGGCTGGATGAAGAACTTCCGCGTCTGGGAGGCGAACCGCAAGATCTGGCTCTACCCGGAGAATTGGATCGAGCCCGAGTTGCGCGATGGCAAGAGTCCGTTTTTCAAGGAGCTTGAAAACGAACTGCTGCAAACCGACCTTACAGACGCCGCGGCCGAGGAGGCATTCCGGCGCTATTTAGAAAAGCTTGATGAAGTGTCGCGCCTCGAGATGGTCGGCCTTTATGAAGACGAGGACAAAACGTTGCACGTCTTCGGTCGGACCCTGCACGCGCCACGCATCTACTACTACCGGCGAAGAGAAGGCGCAATCCATTCCTGGACGCCCTGGGAGAAGGTGGAACTCGACATCGAAGGTGATCACCTCATCCCTGTCGTGTGGAACGGGAAGCTGATGTTGATCTGGCCGATCTTCACTGAGAAGCAAATGAAAAAACAGGGAGAGATGCCTGAGCCTGGCGGGAAGATTGAATCGGGCGATCCCTATTGGGAAATCCAGCTAGCATGGAGCGAGTATCAGAACGGCCGATGGACAGGAAAGAGTATATCAGAGGCGGTCACGTTAACCGCTTATCAAGGATACGAGACTGTCGCATTCGGAGATCGGCCCGGTTTGACAGCAGAACTAGAGACTATCATAAGTGATTTCCTCCCAAGGCGCCTGGTCTCGAAAGAACTCATTTCGTTCAAGGCGCTCGTCTTTGGTGAAGCCCTTGTGGTCCAGGGATTCCTGCGAAGGGATTACAGAAAACACGTGGAACGCCCGCGCGGCCTGGATTCTCAGATTGCGTGCGTCTTCGGGGTATTTCAGTTCTTTGGATGCCGCAAGATTGTCACCGCAACACAAGTCACTTCGTCGAACTTTCCACTTGCTCCGGCCGGCACAAAGTTCGACCACATGTGGATCACACAAAGCTTCCCAACCCCCTCCAAACTTATCCTGGCCGATATCAACCATAGTTCTGATTTGATTAGTTTTGAAGTAAGCGGGACGCCAACCACGTCTATCGTGGCCAGCGAACCTGAATCCGTGGCTGGAGACCCCTCTTCTGTGGTAGAGAACAAGCTTGATATTACAGTGTTCGGTCAGACCCCTTGGGCGTTCAGCTTGCTGGCGCCGCACCAGGACTGGCAATTTGTAGGTGATCGCCCTTTCTTCTTCATGGACAGCAAGCGGACCTTCCTCGGCGCCTCAACCAGGTCAACTCTTAGGGGTTCCCCAAGCGATGTAATTGATTGGATGAGCGCGGACCTCACGATTGTATGGCGAGCTGACTACTTCCCGCCGCCTATGTCAAGCGGACCGGCGCCCGGAAATCCTCCCTCCAACGGGGAGTTTAAGCCGCTCACCGTGCTGAATATGGGGTCACGAGGCGAGCGCATAGCCACCCAGATTGCGCCAATCAATCTGGAACCGAAATTCGATCGGAGGACCTTGTTGCCGACCTTCTGGACGACGCGGCGATACAGCTTCTCGAATTTCCATCACCCCTATCTCTGCGAGTTCATCAAAACTCTCAATCGAAGAGGAATACCCGCATTGCTGTCGATCGAAACGCAGAATGCGTCGGACCTTCTATCTTTCAATGCATATAAACCCGAACCTCGCGTGCCGAAAGAATACCCTGTGGACGAAGTCGAGTTTCAACACGGTCGCGCTTACGAAATCTACAATTGGGAGCTGTTCTTTCACATCCCGTTATTGATTGCGGATCGGTTGAGCAAGAATCAGCGTTTCGAAGAGGCGCAACGTTGGTTCCATTTTATCTTTGATCCCACTGGCGCCTCCGGCGGCGCGGTCCCTCAGCGCTACTGGCGGACGAAACCATTCCATGATCGCCTCAAAGAAGGCTACGAAGCGGAGTCGGTGGAAGCGATCGAGAAAATGATTGCAGACGGTCCCTCGGAAGAATTGACAGTAGCCGTCGGAATCTGGCGGAGCAATCCATTCAGCCCCCACGCGGTCGCCAGACTCCGCACGACCGCTTATCAGAAGACAGTGGTGATGAAGTACATCGACAACTTGATTGCCTGGGGCGACCAGTTATTCCGAAGGGACACTCTGGAATCGATCAATGAAGCGACGCAACTGTATACGCTGGCGGCCGAAGTTCTCGGCCGTCGCCCCGAAGTCATCCAGCGGAACCTGAAACCGGCTGTCGAAACGTTTAACAGTCTCAGAGGAAAGCTAGGCGAGCTTGGCAACGCGTTGGAGCAGATCGAGCTGTTAGTCTCGCACGCCGGCGATGGCGTCCCGGCGGAGGACACTTCGCAGACTCCCGATCCGCCGTCGAACACCGTGCTTTATTTCTGCGTGCCGGAAAATGACAAGCTACTCGGGTACTGGAACACAGTGGCGGACCGTCTCTTCAAGATAAGGCATTGCATGAATATCGAAGGGCAGGTCCGGGAACTCCCGCTCTTCGAACCGCCAATCGATCCGGCATTGCTCGTCCGGGCCAGGGCCGCAGGGTTGAGCATCAGTGAAGTGTTGAGTGATATATCGGTGTCTTTGCCGAACTACCGCTTCTCCGTCATGCTGCAGAAAGCAAATGAGCTGGTTGGCGAGGTTCGAAGCCTGGGAGCAGGGTTGCTTTCGGCTCTCGAAAAGCGAGATTCGGAAGCGCTGTCGCTCCTGCGTTCGGGCGAGGAGCTTCGGTTGTTAGAGGCCGTCAGAGAGGTTCGCGTAAAGCAGATTGAAGAAGCAGAAGCTAACGTCGATAGTCTGAAGGCCAGCCGGCAGATGGCTGAGACTCGGAAGCAATACTACGAAAGCCGTGAGTTCCTAAGTGGCGGAGAAGAGACATCGGTTTTGCTTTCGAAGGCAAGCCTTGGATCACTTGCGTCCAGCGAAGCGATTCGCATACTTGCGGCCATCTTGTACAAGAGTGGAGTTATCAAGCTCGGGTCATGGACAACTGCTGGTATAGAGACAGGGGGATTTTTCACGGCGAATGCCATGATCGCCACTGCCTCGAAATTTGATGTGATGGCCAACATCCTTAGCGTTGCTTCCCAGTTGGCGGGCAGGATGGGCGAGTACGACCGCCGGCAGGATGAATGGGATCATCAGGCCAACCTGGCGACCATCGAGCTAAAACAGATCGATCAGCAATTGGTCGCCGCCGAGGTCCGCCTGGCCGTCGCTGAACAGGAATTGCGTAACCACGATCAGCAGATCGACAACGCTCGCGAGGTCGATCAGTTTCTTCGCGGCAAGTTCACCAATCAGGATCTGTACCAGTGGATGATCGGGCAGGTCTCCGGCCTGTACTTCCAGAGCTACCAACTCGCCTACGACCTCGCCAAACGAGCCGAACTCTGCATGCAGCGCGAGCTCGGGCTCAAGTACGGTGAAACCAGCTTCATTCGGTTTGGATATTGGGACTCGCTTAAGAAGGGGCTGCTGGCCGGAGACCGCCTGGTTTATGATCTGAAGCGCCTGGAGATCGCTTACCTGGACGGCAACGTTCGCGAGTATGAGTTGACGAAGCACGTCTCGCTCGTGTCGCTCGCCCCGGAACAATTCATCGAGCTGAAAGAAACAGGCGCCTGCGAATTTGAAATCCCCGAATGGCTGTTTGATCTGGATACGCCCGGTCACTACAGGCGGCGATTAAAGATGGTGAGCGTGACCATCCCGTGCGTAACCGGCCCGTACACAAGCGTCCACTGCAAGCTTCAGTTGATGAAGAGCTCTTACCGCCAGAATGCCGACCTGGGCCCCGGTTACGACCGCGCGCCGGCCGACGAAACTGGCGTTTCGGATGACCGCTTCATCGACGACCGGAGATCGCTCGATGCGATTGTGACCAGCACGGGTCAAAATGACGCCGGTCTTTTCGAGCCTGCCATGAGGGACGAGCGGTATCTGCCGTTCGAAGGGGCGGGAGCAATCAGCCGATGGCGGCTCGAATTGCCGATGGAATTCAAGACCTTTGACTACGGCGCCATTTCTGACGTGATTATTCATTTGCGATACACCGCTCGAGATGGCGGCGGCGAACTGAGCGCTGCGGCCACCACTGCGGCGAGGAATCTACTGGGAGCAGTAAATGCCCAACCATTGTTGAGGCTCTTCAGCCTACGCCATGAATTCCCGTCGGAGTGGCGGCGGTTCGTGAGCTCGCCGCCATCCGCAGTCAACGCCATGACGGTGGATTTGGCTGCCGCGAGGTTTCCGCACTTCGCGCAGAGTCGAACGATCACAGTCAAGATGGCCAAGGTGATTGCCAGGACAAAATCAGCCGCCCCGGTACAAGTGGCCATTGCGCCCGGCTACGCGACGCCCGATCTAACGCAAAGCGCCTGGACTGGACAGGGCGATCCTGGGCCGTGGACGGTTGCGACAAGTTCCGATCCAAAGTTGGTCGAGGACGTTTTCGTGATCTTCTCTTATGGCGCGAATTAACCCGGGGGCACAACCATCGTTTCTGGAAGTCCGTAATAATATGCGGAACACCAAGAACTGGATCAAGCCACAGAGCCCACCGAGAACAGCGCAGGCGGTTCTGGCGCAATTTTTCGGGAGAAAGCAGACTGAGCCTATTTTCAACTTCTCATTATGCGGCAAGCACTGCTATGCTAAGGTACAGTGACGACTCCGCCAGCTAAAGCAGGCGGCTTCTTTAGGAAGCCGGTTGATTTAACAGCAGCTTCTTGCACAACGCACAGTCAAGTGACTTACGTTAGCGTGCAACGGCCCCGTCCGGGCCATGAATCTTTGAAAGATTCGGTTGTTTCTCTACTTAAGCGTTCTAAATTTTACCCGGCAGACTTCCTGCCGGAACCGCCTATTTAGAGTTTCAAAGAGCCGCATAGGTGACTCCCGTAGCGATTTAAGCTGCCGGGACAGAGCCTATCGTATTCGTGAGAGTATACGCTAAGTCGCACGACTTAGTTGCAATCAACGTGGTGGAATTTCAAGAGGGGATTGGCTCGAAGACTCGCCAATGCGAAATTCCCCTGCCAGCTAAAAGCAGGCAGTCCCCTTTCGCGAAACTTATGGAAATCGCCGGGCGGAAACGATCCATCTGGCGATCTCCTCAATAACAAAATTATATTAGCAGAGTGATCATGAACAACCGGATCAAATTCATGGCTGTTCTCGCGACGGCGCTCGGATTTGCGTGGTTTGTGCTCCCGGCGCCTCAGGACATCGAGGCCAATGCGCGAAAACCTCGCGCCACCCTGAGCATGCGGGAGTTTATGGAGGCGAACTGCTTCGCCTGCCACGACAGTAAATCGAAGAAAGGCAATCTCGACCTCACATCGCTTAAGTTCGATTCGACCGATCCCAAATCCTATGACCTCTGGGTCAGGATCCACGACCGGGTGCGCGACCGAGAGATGCCGCCCAAGGAAATGCCGCAGCCGGAAGATGACACTCGCGCCGAATTTTTGAAGGCCGTCGCTCAACCGCTGATCGACGCAGACCAGGCGCGAACTAGACGCGAAGGCCGCTCGACCTGGCGACGGATGAACCGCTATGAGTACGAGGCCACGTTGCGCGACCTATTCGGCGCTCCCTGGCTGATGGTCAAAGAGATGCTGACCGAGGACGGAGAGGCCTATCGCTTTAACAAAGTCGGGGACGCCCTGGACGTTACTCATGTCCAGATGAGTCGATATTTGGCGGCGGCCGACGAAGCGTTGCGCCAGGTGATGGACCCGGGAGCGGCCGACCCCGAGTTCACGACGACTCGCTATTACGCCCGGGAGCAACCCGCGTTTTTCCGAAAAGTCGCCTTTGGGCAATTCAACACGGCCCCCGAGCGGGCGGTATTCCCGCTGCTCGGGAATGCGGCGGACGTCGAGATCCTGAAAAAGAAACCCGGGGAACCGATGACGGTCGGGGCCGCGGATCCGGCGAAACGCGATCTGGAAGGCATGGGCGTCGTAGCGAGCAGCTACGAGCCGATCGAAATCCGCTTCAATAAATTCAAAGCGCCCGCCTCTGGGCGGTATAAATTGCGGATCAATGCCCACACCTTTTGGGCGGCTCCGATGAATGAGGAGAAGTGGTGGAAGCCGAGCCGCGACAATCTGTCGGCCGGCCGAACCCAGGAGCCGATCGTTTTGTACGCGGAGGTTCCTCCGCGTACGGTTCGCAGGATCGGCGCCTTTGACGTCAAACCAGAGGCCGGAACCTATGAGGTCGAAGCCTATCTGCTGAAAGGGGAAACCATCAGGCCTGACGCCGTCCGGTTTTTCCGCTCGCGACCGCCGGGGAGCTGGCATAACCCGCTGGCGGAAAAAGACGGCCAACCCGGCGTCTCGTTTCGTTGGATGGAAGTCGACGGACCAATCAAGGAAGAGTTCACGGGTAAAGGCCGCCGCCTGATGTTCGGCGACCTCGTGTGCAAAAAGAATGAGAAAGGCGCGATCGAGGTCATCTCCCAAAATCCGCAGGCGGACGCCCACCGTCTGCTCCGCAATTTCGTCCAGGAAGTCTATCGTCGCCCGATCGTCGAGTCGGACATTCAGGAATTTGTTAAGCTCGCGGACACGGCAATGAAAAGAGGCCTTGGTTTTGCGGACGCCATGATTACGGCCTATTCTGCGGTCTTGTGCTCGCCTGCCTTCATTACAATGGAGGAAAAACCGGGGCGGCTCGATGATTACGCCCTGGCGTCTCGTCTTTCCTATTTTCTTTGGAACTCGGGGCCGGACGAGACGCTGCGGGATCTGGCGAAACGCGGGGCTTTAAAAAAGACCTCAACCTTGATGGCGCAGGCCGAGCGGATGTTGGCCGACGACAAATCAAAGCGATTCACCGAAGCCTTTCTCGATTACTGGCTCGATCTCCGCAAGATCAACAACACGTCGCCGGACGCGGCGCTTTATTCGGACTACGTCCTGGACGACTATCTGGTGGAGTCACAGGTCGACGAGACCCGGAGATACTTTCAAGAATTGATTCGTGGGGATCTAGCCAGTCGTAACCTAGTGGCCTCGGATTTCGTAATAATCAATGACCGGCTGGCGACTCTTTACGGAATCCCAGGGATCAAAGGCGTGGATTTTCGGCGGGCTCAATTGGCGCCGGATTCGCCGCGCGGCGGTCTGCTGACCCAGGCGAGCGTTCTGAAAGTGACTGCGAATGGTACAACGACGTCGCCTGTGCTGAGAGGCGCTTGGATCATGGAGCGAATTCTCGGCAAACCTGCGCCCCCGCCGCCGCCCGGAATCGCGGCGGTCGAGCCGGATATTCGCGGGGCGAAGACCATCCGGGAACAACTCGACAAACATCGGACGAATAAGAGCTGCAATGTCTGTCATGCCAAAATCGATCCAGCGGGATTCGCCCTCGAGAATTTCGACGTGATGGGCGGGTGGCGCGATCGGTACCGCGCGATCGGCGATGGCGAGAAAGTCCCTGGCTACGCAAAAAGCGGTCAACCCTTCGAATTTCATATGACCCAACCCGTCGACGCTTCGGGCGCGCTCCCCGGCGGGGCCAATTTCAAGGATGTTCGAGAATTGAAACGGCTGCTCCTGCAGGACGAGCGCCAGATCGCTCGAAATTTCGTCAACCAACTTGTTATCTATTCGACGGGCGCTCCGGTACGGTTCGGCGATCGCCCGAAAGTTGAAGCCATTTTGGATCGTACAAAAAACTATGGCGTAAAGTCGCTGATTGAGGCGCTAATAGAAAGCGATCTCTTTCGGAACAAGTAAATCCTCTGAGGGAAAAAACTACATGGATACTCTTCGCATCTCTACGAAACGTTCCCTTTCCCGACGTAGTTTTTTGCGCGGCGCCGGCGTCGCGCTCGGATTGCCGATGCTCGACGCGATGATGCCCGCTTTTACCAAAGCAGGCGCAGAAGCGGCAGCGCCGCGCCGATTCTTCGCGATCTGCAATAACCTCGGGGTTTTGCCCGATAAGTTTTTTCCGGCGGCCGGCGATACCGGCCGTGGATATACCCTATCGCCATATCTGGAACCCATATGCGCTCATCGGGATCACTTCACGGTGTTCAGCGGCGCCTCCCATCCGGACGTAGACGCCGGCGGCCACCCTGCTGACATTTGTTTTCTGACCGGCGCGCCGCACCCGGGCAGCGGCGGATTTCGGAATACGATTTCGCTCGACCAGTATCTGGCCGAACGCATCGGTCATCTGACCAGATTTCCGTCCTTGACGCTTGGCGTGAACATCCAACAAGGACAGAGAAGTCTCTCGTTCACCTCGTCGGGCGTGATGATCCCGAGCGACGATAAGGCCTCCGAAGTGTTCAAACGATTGTTCGTGACCGGGTCGCCCGAGGAAGTCCGAGCGCAGATGCGCCGGCTCGAACTCGGCCAGAGCGTGATGGACACGGTCGCCGACCAGACCAACCGGTTGCAACGAAAAGTCGGGGCCCGCGACAAACAACGGCTCGATCAATATCTGACCGGCGTCCGCGAGTTCGAACAGCGACTCAATCATTCCGCGGCATGGGAGCAAAAGCCCAAACCAGTGGTGAGCGAGAAACAGCCGGTCGACCCGACAGATGCTCGCGACTATTTCGAAAAAACGCGGCTGATGTATGACATGGCGCGGCTCGCCTTGGAAACCGATTCGACGCGGCTGATCGTCCTCATGCTCGACGCCGTCAGCTCGCCTGCTCTCAAGATCGGAGACCAGGTCCTGTCGGACGGCTATCACGGGCTGTCCCATCACGGAAAATCGGCCGCGAAGATCAAAGAACTCGAGCTTATCGACATGACCCACATGCAGCTCTTTGATCAGCTCCTCAAGGATTTGCGGTCGCGAGAAGAAGGCGGCGAAACCCTGCTCGATCGGACCGTGCTCCTGTATGGCTCGAACATGGGCGACGCGAATAAGCATCTCACGAGCAACCTGCCGACGATTCTGGCCGGAGGCGGTTTCAAACACGGCCAGCATATCGGCTACGATCGGCAACGGAACTACCCGCTCACCAATCTTTTCGTTTCGATCCTGCAGCGCTTCGGCTTTGAAACCGACAATTTCTCCTCCGGCTCCGGAACGATGCGGGGGCTGGAAATGGCATAGCCCCTTGTTACTCATCTCTGAGCACGACGTTCGGGTCTAGCCGCGATGCGCGCCACGCCGGCAGCCAACTGGCGACCACCGCCACTGCAGAAATCGTCGCGATCACAAAGGCGATCGTCACGACATCTGTCGGTTGCACACCAAACAACAG
>Ga0081455_10007383_pt1 | contig 11586 bp, 11 predicted proteins | sample TabmetS3T2R1_FD_70207 | JGI IMG/M metagenome (GOLD analysis project Ga0081455, IMG submission 70207) | Tabebuia heterophylla rhizosphere microbial communities from the University of Puerto Rico - S3T2R1 | ecosystem: Host-associated > Plants > Roots > Rhizosphere ...
AAGATGCGGCATCCGACCCGCATTCGTCAGCTCGAAGGCTTTCTCGAACCGCAAGACTGGTAACGGCTGCGGCCTTCGCCCACCGAATTCATCCAGCGGCAGCGGAACCGCGGGCTTATCCTGATATCCGGCGCACGGGCGGCCATATTATTCTGTGTGCGATATTCTGCGCGAAACGCGCATCCGGAACGCTTGCTTAAGCGAATTGCCGCAGTAAATAGTTATCCGCGAGATGAGTTCGGAAACGCCTATCCCTGAAAATCTCACGGGCACCATGCTGGTGGCTCATCCAAGGTTGCTCGATCCGAACTTTCGTCGAACCATCCTTTTTCTTTCCCACCACAGTGCCGAAGAAGGCGCGATCGGATTGATCCTCAACCGCCCTTTGAAGAAAACTTTTGGCGAGGTCGCAGCGCAAAAGATTTCGGAGGTCTTCAAGAATGTTGAACTCTATTACGGCGGACCAGTGGCGGCAGATCATCTCACGCTCGCGAGCTTGCAATGGAGGACAAATCCGGCCTCGATCGCATTTCAGAGCTTCATGGGGAACATCGAGGATGTCTACATCGAGCCGCAATGGCGATCGGGCCTCCGTGCCTTCGTCGGCTACGCGGGCTGGAGTCGAGGGCAGCTCGAAGGAGAAATCGGTCAGAAAGCCTGGCTGGTCCTCCCGCCGGCGCGTGAACTCGTCGAAATGAAAGGTCTCACCGCCGGCCATCAGATTTAGGCAAATCCTAACAACTCCTTAAGGACGCGTCACGGCCGGGAGGGCTGTCATGAACGCGATTTCAAAGGAGAAGAAAATGAGCATCCGATCGTCGGTCGCCCTCATTCTGATCTCCGGATTCACATCAACCTCACTCGCACAGGCTCCCCCCGAACCCCCGAAGCCGGGCCCCGAGCACAAGAAGTTGGAGTACCTCCTTGGCACATGGAAAACGGAAGGCGCGATTAAAGAAAACGGGTACGTGCCTGCCGGGAAGAGTGTCATCACCGGAACATGTACATGGGGTCCGGGGGGATTCTTTGTCGAGTGCCGCGGTGAAGGGGAAAATTACCCGACGACCCACACGATCATCGCCTACGACAGCCAGGCGAAGGTCTACACGGAGTTTTACGCGAGCAGTGCCGGACTCGTGGGTGGCGGCACGGCAACGGTTGACGGAAATACCTGGACGTGGATGCTTGAAGACAAGTGGCTTGGCCAGGCATTCAAAGGGAGAACGACCGTCACCGTGAAATCGCCGTCTCAGTACACGACCAAGTATGAGTATCTCGACCCGAACGGCAGTTATGTGACCATCGCAGAAGGTACCGCCACCAAGGTCGCTCCTAAAGACGCGGGCACCAGCGGTTCCAAGTGAAGCCGAACCTGGTCCTCGCGCGAACGATAGGAAAGTAGCCGAGGACAAGGGACAACTAACTTCGGTCGAGAGCGGGCTGCCTGCGGAAGGTCGCTGCGAAAGCGGCAGCGAGCGCCAGGAGCATCCGCGTGCAAAGCCAGCTTCCTTCGGGGCCGACGGTGCCCCCGGAGAGCGCTGCGGGTCCCGAGAAGCTCGAATCGAAGAGGTGCCCGGGCACCGCCACCCCGCTGGCCGGCACACCCTAGAAGTAGATCTGGGCCCAGTTGAACGTGGTGTGAAACCCGATCGGGAGCCAGAGGTTTCCGGTCCTCTCGAGGAAGAGGCACAGGACGAGCCCGCCCAGGCCCGCGTTCAACGTCCCGAGCCAGGTCTCAGTCGCGCGGCCGATGTGACTGAAGCCGAAATACGCGCTGATCAGAATCGCCGCTGGCCAGAACCCGATTCCCTGCGCGCCCGTGTATTGAACGTAGCCGCGGTAAAAAGACTCCTCGGAGAGGCCGATGACGAGACAGATCAGGGCGTAGGCCGCGCCGTACGTCCAGGCCTCCGTCCCCGAGGTCGCGATCGGGCCGAGATGGAAGACACCAGCCAGTCGCATGCCAACGAGAAGCGCGCTCAAGGCGGCGAATCCCATCAGCATTACCGTCCTTGACCTGTACGTCTGGACAGGCATAGTGTACCTCCGGCCAGCTAAGGCCACAAACCGCACAGTGACAAAGCAGACGACTCCTGCGACCGTCTTCGCTTTCGTGCGACGCCGGTTGCTCGTCCCGCTGTTCGCCGTTGGAGCAGCCGCGGGGCTTCCCTCCGCGGCGACCGCACAGTCCTGTGCCTCCAACGTCCCCCACGTCACCGGGGAGTGGATGACGCTGCCCTACCAGATGCCGATCAATCCGATCAATGCGAGCCTTCTGCGCACCGGGGAGGTGTTGGTCGTCGCGGGCTCGGAGAACGATGCGCACAACAACTCGGAAGGTTCCGAGAGCTACCGCGCAGCGGTTTGGGATCCGACGGGCACGACGCAGACCAGCATCGCCGTCCAGAACCTCGAGTACGACGTCTTCTGCAGCGGCACTGCCACCCTGACCGATGGACGGCCCCTCGTGGTGGGTGGGACGTCCGATTACTCGTTCACGGGCGACAACCGGGCTTCCTTCTTCGACCCGGCGACGGCAGAGTTCGTCCAGTCCCAGAGCATGGTGGACGGCCGCTGGTACGCGACTGCCACGACGCTCGGCGATGGCCGCATCATGGCGTTCTCCGGGCTCAGTCTCGCCGGTGGAACGAACCGCACGGTGGAGATCTACGGAATCGGAAGCGCCGGAACCGGATGGAGCAGTCCGACGTCCAACGCGCCCTTCACCCCTCCGCTCTACCCACGAATCTTCCTGCTGCCGAACGGCAAGGCCTTCTACACGGGCCACGGGAGCGGCGGGTCGAACGCCAACGGCTGGATGTTCGATCCGGCGGCGCAGACCTGGACATCCTCGGCTCCTACGACCCGGAACCGCACCTACGGCTCGGCCGTCATCCTCCCTCTCCTGCCGCCGGCCTACACGCCGAAGGTCATGGCCCTCGGTGGCGGCGGCAATCCGGCAACCAGCTCGACGGAGATCATCGACCTCTCCGCGGCCTCTCCCGCTTGGACTCCCGGCCCCGGCATGTCCACGGGACGGATCCAGCTCAATGCGGTCCTCCTGCCTGACGGCACGGTCCTCGCGATGGGCGGATCGGTGAACAACGAGGCCCCGAACGGGCCCGGAAAAACGGCCGACCTCTACGATCCCGTGACCAACACCTTCCAATCCGCCGGAACCGCCTCCTATTCGCGGCTCTATCACTCCACGGCGCTGCTCCTTCCGGATGCCAGAGTCATGAGCATCGGGAGCAATCCCGGGTCGCGTGGCCGCTTCGAAGCGGCCATCGAGATCTACACACCAGCCTACCTCTTCGACGAGACCGACCAGCTGATCACCGCCGCCCGGCCCAGCATTACCGCCGTCACGCCGTCTTCGGTAGCCCTCGGTTACAACGCGCCGTTCTCGGTGAGCTTTTCGAGTGCTTCGCCGATCGCCTCCGCGGTTCTGGTGCGACCGGGCTCCGTGACGCACGCCTTCGACATGGAACAGCGGTTGATCGGCCTGTGCGGTCCGTCGCCGCAGCCCCCGTGCGGCGCTGGCGGGGACACTTTGAGCCTCACGAGCCCTCCGAACGGCAACATCGCGCCTCCCGGTTACTACATGCTGTTTCTGATCGACAGCGCCGGTGTGCCGTCGAAGGCCCAGTTCGTCCAGCTTTCGACGCACAGCACGTCGCCGCCGTCCGGTGCGATCACGTCGCCCCTTTCCGACGTGACCATCCCGGCCGGCGGATCCGTCGACTTCAGCACGGACACCACGGCGGCGAATTACTCGTGGATCTTTCCCGGAGGTTCGCCGACGACCTCCATCGCGCAGGCCCCGGGCAGCGTCGTCTTCGATGTCCCGGGCACCTACGTCACCTCTCTGACCGTCATCGACGCAGACGGAAACTCCGATCCCAGCCCGCCGACGCGCACGATCACGGTGACTCCGCTGACCCCCGACTTCTCGATGACGACGTACCCGCATGCGCGGACGGTCAATCCGGGCCAGTCGACGACGTTCACGGTGACGGTCACGTCCATCACCGGCTTCGCGGGACCCGTGACACTGACCGTCGACAGCGAGTCCCCCTTCCCGTCGGGGGTCTCGAGCGGCGGCTTCAGCCCCGCTTCGATCAACGGCTCAGGCTCCTCGACCCTCACCATGAACACGACAACGAGCGCCGTTCCTTTCGCGCTCTCTCTCACGGTCACTGGCACCAGCGGAGGGCTGACGCACACCACGTCGACCACGCTTCTGGTGAATCTGGCACCGCCGGCGAGTTTGACCGCCACACCTGGCGATACACAGGTCTCCCTATCGTGGCCGGGATCGATCGGGGCCACGAGCTACCACGTGAAGCGTGCCACGGTGAGCGGAGGACCGTACGTGGGGATCGCGTGCCCGACGGGCACGAGTTACGTGGACACCGGACTCACCAATGGCACAACCTATTACTACGTGGTGTCGGCGACCTATGCCGGAGGCCCGAATGCGGGCGGCGAAAGCGCCGACTCGAGCGAGGCGAGCACGACGCCCCGGCCTCCGTCGGTTTCATTGACGGTCACCCGGACAGGAACCGGCGCCGCCGCCAGCACGGTCACGAGCACGCCGGCGGGCATCGATTGCGGGGCGACGTGCGTGAAGAGCTTCGACACCGGGACCGTCGTGACGCTCGCGCCCGTTCCGGGCGCGACCTACGTTTTCGGTGGCTGGTCGGGCGACGCAGACTGCGCGGAAGGCGTCGTCACGTTGGACGCGGACAGGACCTGCACCGCGGCCTTCCACACGAAGCCCGACCTGAACGTTTCCGCTCTTTCAGCCCCGGCGTCCGCCGCGGCCGGCGTGTCGATCAGTGTGACCGACACAACGAAGAACCTCACGGGCGGACCCGCATATCCGGGTACCAGCAACACAAAGATCTGGCTGTCGACCGACAGCGTCCTGGACGGCGGCGACACGTTCCTGGGCGCCCGGGCGGTGCCATCACTCGATCCGGGCATCTCCAACGTCGGCTCCACGAGCGTCGTGATCCCGGCGCAAAAGCCTGCGGGCAGCTACTTCCTGATCGCCAACGCCGACGCGGATGGGACGGTCCCGGAGTCCAACGAGGCCAACAACGTGCGGACGAAAGCGTTCACGATCCTCGGCCCGGATCTGCAGGTCAGCGGGTTGACCGCGCCGGCGACTTCGGGAGCGAACCGCACGATCTCGATCACGGATACGACGCGCAACACGGCGGGCTCCGGCCAGGCGCCGGCGTCCACGACGAGCTACTACCTCTCCACCGACGCCGCCTGGGACGGCGCCGACACCTTCTTCGGCAGCCGCGACGTCCCCGCTCTTGCGGGCGGAACCCATAGCGTTCTGACAACCAGTCAGACGCTGCCCGCCGTGGCGAACGGCAGCTACTTCATCATCGCGAAAGCGGACGGCCCCCTGGCCATCGCGGAGAGCAACGAGGCCAACAACACCCGGGCGAAGGCGATCGTGATCGGGGCCGACCTCAGCGTCTCGGCGGTCGGGGGACCGGCGACGTCGGGCGCGGGGTTGCAGATCACGGTGACGGATACAACGGCGAATGCCGCCGGCCGCAGCGACGTGCCGGATTCCACGACGGCGTACTATTTCTCGTCCGACGCCGTACTCGGGGGCGACGACACGTTCCTGAACAGCCGGTCCACGGGCCCGATCCTCTCCGGAGCGAGCAGCCCGGGCTCGGCGAGCGTGACGATCCCCGCGGGTGCGACCACGGGAACCTGGTACATCATCGCCAAAGCGGACGATCCCAGCGCCGTCTTCGAAACCAACGAGACCAACAACACCCGGACGAAGTCGATCGCGATCGGTCCGGACCTCGTCGTCTCGGCGATCACCGCTCCGATCTCCGCGCAAGCCGGTCAGACCTTCAACGTCACGCCGAAGACCAAGAACCAGGGAGGCGCGTCGAGCGGAATCAGCTCGACCACGAACATCTACCTGCGGCCTTCGAGCGGTCCGGACACATTCCTGGGATCCCGCACCGTGCTGGCGCTGGCGCCGAATACGTCGTCCTCCGGAGTGGTGCCGGTGACGATCCCGGCCGGAACGCCGGCGGGCAGCTACAGCCTGTTCGTGGTTGCCGACGACGGCAACGCGGTGGTGGAGACCAACGAGACGAACAACACGAAACTGAAGGCCATCACCGTCAACTGAGGCTCGGGAGCGAACCGCCGGTCGGTCAGGCCAGCGGCTTGTGCCACACGGTGAAATCGCACTCGGTGGCGAGCTCGGGCACCAGCTCGGGATGCATCGTTTCGAGCGGTTCGGTCGCGAAAGGCGCGTAGCCGATCCGGGAGTACCACTGCTTCAGAAACGTCTTGCTCGGATGGGTCCAGCGGCGAGGAGTGAGCAGCTCGAGCCGCATCGTGTGGCAACCCTGCTGGCGGGCCCACTCCTCGGCCTGCTGGACCAGGGCCGAGCCGATGCCCGTTCCCCGCACGCGGCGATCCGAAACGAGCATGCCGAATTCACCGACGCCATCGCCCATGAGGTTGACGTTCACCGACCCGACGACCTGGCCGCCGACCTCGGCCAGGATCAGCGCCCGATCGCGAAGCAGGCGTTCGACTTCGGCCGGGCTGGTCCGCCTCCCGTTTCGCTTCCACATGCCCGATTCCGCGTCGTCATAGACCTCGTTGATCAGGCCCGAGAGGCGCTCGACGTTGCGCGCCTCGAGGTCGGACGCAACCGGGAACCGAGTCGTGACCTTGGTCGTCGGGCTCATGCCGCGCTGCTGCCGGGTTGAGTACGCCTAGTGCGAAGCTTCGGGTCGCGCCGATGGAACGCCGGGCGCGGATCGCGCTCTGTGCGCCGGCTGATACGTCCCGGCGGGCTGCCGGAACGCGATGTTGAGACGATTCCAGCCGTTGATCGCCACGATGCAAAGAGTCAGATCGGCCAGCTCCTTCTCGGAGAAGAATCGGCGGGCGAGGTTGAAGACGGGGTCGGACACGTGCCCGTCGTCCAGGCGCGTCACCGCCTCCGTCCACGCGATCGCCGCCCGCTCCCGGTCCGAGTAATACGGAGACTCCTCCCACGCGTCGAGCCCGTAAAGCTTCTGCTCGGTCGCCCCAGCGGCGCGCAGATCCTTCCAGTGCATGTCGATGCAGTAGGCGCAGCCATTGACCTGCGAAGCGCGCAGCTTGACCAGATCCAGAAGCTCCGTCTCGAGCCCGCTCTGTCTCAGGTATTTTTCCAGATTCAGCATGCCCTGCAGCACACCCGGCGCCACCTTCATGTAATCGACTCGTTGATCCATGCATCCTCCTCTGGTCAGAAATCCCACACTCGTCCGGATCGACCCGACTCAGCGCGCCGGATCCGACAGCACTTCTGTGACATCTCCATTCGCCGTGGCGATATTCCCGCGCGGGCGGCATCTCGGAATCGGCCTTATCCTGATGTCTCGAGTGGAGGAGGATCCATGTCGACAACGGGCACGGCCGAGCACAACCGGCGGCTGATCGAGGGTCTTTACGCGTCCTTCTCGCGTTGGGAGCTTCCGGAGCTGTTTCAGGTGCTCGACGAGAAAATCTTCTGGCACATTCCCGGCCGGGGACCGCTGTCCGGCGATTACCGCGGGCACGCCGAGGTGCTCGGGTTCTTCCAGCGCTTCATGCAGATGTCCGGAGGGACGTTCCGGGTCCAGATCCAGGATCTGCTCGCCAACGAGCGGCGGGTCCTCGCTCTCGTGACCGAAAGCGCGGAGCGCGAAGGCCGCAGGTGGTCGTCTCCTCAGGTGCACGCCTGGACGATCGAGGGCGGCAAGGCCACTGTCTTCTGGCAATTCCAGGGCGATCAGAGGACCGAAGACGAATTCTGGTCCTGACGTTTCGGGCTCGAATCGCCGCCCTCGCCGGGACGGCGCGATAGACTGGTTCCGTCGACGCTGTCGCGGGCGGCTCCCGTCCCGCTCCACGGTTGCGGAGCCGAGGCGGTCGCGAAGCGGGCAGCAGCTCCCCGTCGGCAGAAGAAGTTCTGCGTCGAAGGGAGGAGCCCATGCATCTTCACATCCACATGCATCTCGGAAAGGCGCTGAAGATCGTCCTGACGGGATCGGCGCTTCTGCTGGCGGCGGCGAGCGCGGCGGCCTGGCAATGTGCGGCGGCGCTCGGGGATTTCCTTCCCGCGTGAGCGAAAAAGCCGAATCCCACCGTCATTTCCTGCCGGCGGCGGGCCGCGACCTGTTCCTGCCTCTCTACGATCCGCTCACGAAGCTGCTCGGCGGCGAACGGGCCCGACGCGTTCTCATCGATCAGGCGCGGCTCGAGCCCGGACACCGAATCCTCGACGTCGGCTGCGGCACGGGCTCGCTTCTCCTGCAGATCCGCCAGACGTTTCCGGGAGTCGAAGCCGTGGGGCTGGATCCGGATCCGAAGGCGCTGGCGCGCGCGAAGCGAAAAGCGGAGCGCGCGGGGACGACCGTGCGGTTCGACCAGGGCTTCGCGGATACGCTGCCCTACGCGGACGCGTCCTTCGACCGCGTCCTCTCCTCGATGATGTTTCACCACGTCGAGGCCGAGGACAAAGAGAAGATGCTGCGGGAAGTCCGGCGGGTCCTGAAACCCGGGGGCTCGTTCCATCTCATGGATTTCGCCGGACCGGACGAGGCCCGCGGCGTCCTCGCTCGGCTCCTGCACTTCCACGCGCGCCTCAAGGACAACAGCGAGAGCCGGATCCTCGAGGGGATGCGCCAGGCGGGGCTCGCTGATCCGGTCAAAACGGCCGGCGGCCGCCTGGTCCTGGCGCGACTCGCGTACTACCGCGCGGGGCGTTGATGCGCCTTGCTTCCGAGACGGCGCGGCGATAGCGTCTCATCCAAGTTTTCGAGCTTCGCCCTCGCGCAAGCTCTCTTCGGCAGGGGGCGCCATGGCACTCGGAGCGCCGACGGCCAGCGTCGACCGGCTCGCGCCCGGATTCGCGCGCCGAAGAGAGAGTTGCGGCCCGCCCGCTTCTTCCGGCCTGTTTCGATCCTTTTCGGGGCCGGCATGTGCCGACCTCATTGACCAAGAGGAGGTTTCTTCATGCTCAATCTCATCATCCAGCTCTTGAGCGGTGCGGTCGGCGGCAACGTCGCCGGAAACGTGATGAAGAAGTACGACCTCGGCACACTCGGCAACTCGATCGCCGGCATTCTCGGCGGGGGCCTCGGCGGCCAGCTCCTGGGAATGCTGATGGGCTCCGGTGGCGCAGGCGCGCCCGCGAGCATGGATCTCGGCTCGATCATCGCCAGCATCGCCGGCGGCGGCGTCGGTGGCGGCGTCCTGATGGCGATCATCGGGATGATTCGCACCGCCATGACCAAGAAGACGGCCTAGCTTCGAGACTTGTCTGTGGACGGGGCCGCCGCGCTGCCACGCAGCGGCCCCGGATTCGCCGATCCTGTTCCAAGAATCGGCGAGCCCTCAAACCTTCCTCCCGGCGCGGCGTAGCACACACGGGGAGGTCTGCCATGCGCTCGTTTCTGCGCCTTTCGTTCGCGCTCTTCTTTCTCGGAACCCTCGCGGCTTCCGGGGCGCCGGTTCCCAGCCGGAACGTCGACCTGAAGGCCTCGGACGGCACGAAGCTCGCCGCCACCTACTACCCGGGCGACCGTTCCGGTCCCGGCATCCTGCTGCTCCACCAGTGCAACAAGGATCGGTCGTCCTGGAACGCCCTGGCCGAAGAGCTCGCCACGCGCGGATTCCACGTCCTGACGATGGACTACCGCGGCTACGGGCAGAGCGGCGGCACTCCCTACACGGAGCTGACGTTCCCGCAGCAGCAGGAAGTCGGAAAGAAGTGGCCCGGCGACGTCGACGTGGCGTACGCCTATCTGCGGTCGCTGCCCGGCGTCCGCGGGGACGTGATGGGCGCGGGCGGGGCGAGCTGCGGCGTCAACCAGTCGATCCAGCTGGCGCGACGGCATCCCGCGGAAGTGAAGTCGCTGGTGCTGCTCTCGGGCAACACCAACGCCGACGGCCGCAAGTTCCTCAAGACCGCATCCACACTCCCGCTGTTCCTGTCGGCCTCCGACGACGACGGCGGCGCGGTGGAGATGATGGCGTGGCTCGACGCCACTTCGGGCAATGCCGCGAACCAGTTCGTCCAGTACAAGACCGGCGGGCACGGCACCGAGATGTTCAAGCCGCATCCGGATCTTCCGTCGGACATCGTCGGCTGGTACGAGGCCACGCTGCTCGAAAAGGGGTCGGCCGTCCCGGCCTCGAAACGCGCGCGTCCGGCACCGGGACCGAGAGTGAGCCTCCTCGTCATGATGGACGAGCCGAACGGGCCCGCTCGCGCGGTCCAGGAACTGTCGGCGGAGCGCAAGAAGGACCCGGGCTCCAAGATGCTGGAGACCGGCTTCGTGAATCAGCTCGGCTACCAGGCGATCGCGTCCGGGGATCCGAAGTCCGCGGTCGCAATCATGAAGATGAACACCGAGGCGAATCCCGCGTCTGCCAACGCGTGGGACAGCCTGGGGGACGCGTATCTCGCGGACGGCCAGAAGGACAAGGCCCGCGAGGCGGCCGAGAAGTCCCTGGCCCTTCTGACGTCGGACAAGTCCGTGGACGACGACACGCGCAAGCTCATCCAGCAGAGCGCGCAGGGGAAGCTCGACCAGCTCAAGGCCGCTCCGGCGCCGAAATAGCCCGCCGATCCTCCGGACGGGAACCTTCGGCCGGGCTCGCGCGTAGCTGTTCGAAAGACGGCGAGGTGAGCCCATGGCGAAGCTTTTTGCGGATCTGCGGTACGCGCTCCGGTTTCTGACGCGCAGCCCGGGCTATTTCGCCGCGGCGGCCGCGACCCTCGCGCTGGGGATCGGCGCCAACGCCGCCATCTTCAGCGTCGTGCAATCGGTCCTGCTGCGGCCCCTCCCCTATCCGGCGGCCGAACGCATCGTCGGGGTCGCCGAAACCGACGGGACCGGCCATGAAATGGCGTTCTGCGACCCCAACTTCCGCGACATGCGGGAGCAGAACCGCACGCTCGCCGCCTTCGCCGAGCACACCTCCTGGGTCGCCTCCGTCTCCGGCGGGAGCGAGGCGGTCCGGGCCACGCGGGCCACGGTCTCGGCCGATTTCTTCGCGGCGCTCGGCATGCAGCCGACGATCGGACGCGCCTTCACGCCCGAAGAGCAGGCCGTCGGCGGGCCGGCCGCCGTGATCGTGTCCGAAGGGTTCTGGAAGCGCCAGCTGTCCGGCGAACAGGACCTCGAGCGTCTCACCCTCCGTTTCGACGGCGATCTCTACCGGGTCGTCGGCGTGATGCCGGCGGGGTTCAAGTACCCGCGCGTTGACATCGACCTGTGGATTCCGCTGGCGCACAACCCCACGCGCACCGCGCCGTATTTTTTCACCATCGTTGGCCGACTCAAACCGGGTTTGCAAGTCGCGCAGGCGCAAGCCGACACGACCGACATTCTGCAAAACTTTGGCCGCCAGCGCGGGGATAAAAGCGAGTCGGCCGGGCTTAAAGAGGGCAATGGGCCGCACACCATCGTCACGCCCTTAAAGGAGCATCTGGTCGGCTCGACCGAGAAACCTCTGCTTGTACTGCTGGCGGCGGTGGCTTTC
>Ga0081455_10007384_pt1 | contig 11584 bp, 15 predicted proteins | sample TabmetS3T2R1_FD_70207 | JGI IMG/M metagenome (GOLD analysis project Ga0081455, IMG submission 70207) | Tabebuia heterophylla rhizosphere microbial communities from the University of Puerto Rico - S3T2R1 | ecosystem: Host-associated > Plants > Roots > Rhizosphere ...
GAGCCGGTCCTTCCAGCCGCCGCCTCCAGCGGTCCGGTAGATGAGCATGTCGCCGGGCTCGACGACGATCTGGTCACACTTGGAGGGCAGCCGTACCTCGCTGCCGTCCGAGCGCCGGAGGATCTTCTCCGAGCGGCCGCCGGGCTCACCGCCGAGGACGCCCCACGGCCGCGTCAGCCAGCGGTCGTCGTGGATCGAGATCTCGCCCGGCTCGAGGTACACGTAGCGCTTCTCGACCCCGTTGCCGCCGCGGTGCAAGCCCGCGCCGCCGCTGTCGGTGACCGTCACGGCCCCGGTGCCGTCCAGCTCGAGCGCGCCGGTGCGCGGGGTGCCGCCCGCGTTCGCCTTCATGGACGTCACGCCGGTGGGGACGAGGACGTTCGACAGGACGTACCAATTCTGGTAGCCGTCGCTCTCGAAGATGGCCCAGTTTCCGACGGGGAGCGTGTAGTTGCCCCCCACGAGAACGTCAGGCTGACCGCCGGAGGGCGGCTTGGTGGGGACGATGGTGAGCGACCCCGAGCCCTTGTTGGCGATGAACACCGTCTGGGCCTTGCCGCGCCCGCGCTGCATCGCCGGGGGCAGGGAGAGCGTGGTGGCCGGTCCGCGGTACGACACCATGGCCTCGTCGCGCAGCTGGGCCCGCTGGCTGATGATGGACGCCGGGTAGGCAATGACGCCCTGGCGAGCGTCCTCGAGCTGGTCGGCGAAGTCCTTGACGTCGCGAACCGCGTTGTTGAGATCGACGTTGTCGGTCCGGGTTGTCTTGAGCGGGCCGGCCATGTGCTACGGGCGCGGGAGGCGCGGCCTCCAGTAGACGGTGTCTTCGACGTCGAGCACTCGATCAGGTTCGCCCACGTCGTTGTCGCCAGCGTTGGCCCGGATCTCCGAGATCAGCTCCTCCAGCTCCGATTGGAGGTCGGCCGCATCCTTCATCTGACGCTTGCGGGCCTTGATGGCCGCATCGAGCACCAGAAACTCCGAGTAGATGTCCTCGGCCAGGTCCAGGGCGTCGGCGTCGGCACTCAGCACCGCGGGCTGGGCGATGTACCAGAGCGTGTACGTTCCCGCGGCCAGCGTCTGCGGCCTCACCTCGAGCGTGTTGCCGTAGATGCGGAAGCGGCGGTCCGAGAGATTGGCGCGCTCGTGCCAGAGGAAGCGCCCGACCTGCTGGAAACCGTCTGGGGTGCCGTACGAGTAGTCCAAAGAGAGAGCCTTCCAGAAGGTCGGTGCGTTGGCGAGGAGATCGTAGGTGAACGACGGCGAGACGAGCGTGAACGTCTTGTTGGCCACGAAGTACTGGGGGTCGGCCTTGGCCATCAGCCGGCGAAGGCGCTGGCGACCGCCGCTCAAGAACGAGGCCCAGGCGGCGTTCGAGACGTTGGTGTCGTTCTCGAAGTCCGCCCGGGCCTGCGCCTGGGTGCGTAGCTGCGCAACCGTCGTCGGCACCCTACTCCCCGGCCTCCTCGGGAGCGGAGCAGATGCGGATCAGGTCCGTGAGCGCAGCGAGAGCCGCCCTGCGGTCCTTCGGCTTCACACCCACGGCGTCCATGAATTCGGAGAACGCCGCGCTCTCGCCGGCCTCTCCCTCCTCGGAGTCGTTGTAGTCCGAGTCGCCGCCCCCGCCCGCCTTCTTGGGCGGAGGCAGCTTCTCGACCACGACGTCGATGGCGTCGTTCGGCTTCATCAGCCGACCTGCGCCACCGAGGTGGACCCAATGAGGTTCCACATGACCGACACGCCGTCCGGCAACTCGCCGGTGATCGCGCCAGCGTCGTTCACGAAGGTGACGACGACGGCCCCGGTGGTCGTGTTGTAGTCCGTCGTCACGAGCGGAACGAGGCCCCTGCCGGCCGCGAACGTTCCGATGAGCGTCGCCTGAAGGGCGATCATCTCGGCGAGGCGGTTGGCCACCTTGTCGACGGTGAGGGTGTATTGAGCGGTCCCGGTTTTGGCGACCGTGAAGCCGCTGTAACGGCGCTTGGTCTGCGTGGTGATGGTGCCGTTGGTGGAGGTGTTCATGCGGCCGAAGAGGTCCACCTGGTCTCGGCGGGGGGAAATCCCGCCGCGGTTATTGAGCGCCATGGGTTGGTCTCCTTGTTCCCCCGGCGGCCGGACCCCGTGCTGGCGGCCCGGCTACCAGGAAGACGGTCAGATCTGGGCGACCCCGTTGAACCCAGGGGCCATGCACAGCATCTCGACGTACCCGCCGATGCGGATCTCGTACGAGTCTGCGCTGGTCTCCCGGAGCATCCGCTGCTCGTCCTCGTCGAGGAACCCGATGGGGCGCCCGAGAGAAAGCAGCTTCCAGGTGTCGGGCTGGATGACGAACATGCGGTTCGACGGGCAGCCCTGGTCAGCCATGACCTCGACGGGGCCCTTGGGACCGTTGATGGTGAGGGACTTGAAGCCCACCACGCCGGTCTCGCCGACCTTGATGTTCGTGTAGCCGACGTTGCCGCCCAGCTCGAGACCCAGCTCGTTGAACTTCGAGTAGCTCACGAAGGCGTACTTTGGATTCCCCTTGCGAGAGCAGATGAGCGAGATCAGCGTCTGCGCCGTCTCGCGAATGGACCGGTTCGACCCGTCGATGAACGAGCCCGCGAGGCGGGTCGGGTTCTGGAGGCGGTTGACGTTGAAAAACGGCGAAGAGGTGATCGTGGTGCGGTCGAACGGAATCCAGCCTTCGAGCCCCACCATGCGCAGGCGCGAGGGGGTGGCCGAATCCTGGCGATCGCCAAACACGAACACGGAGTCGCCGACGTTCACGGAGCCGCCGCCGCCGGTGACGGTGGAAACGTTCGCGGTGAAGGTGATGACGCCGGTGTCCTCGTTGACGTTCAAGACGACGAGCACCTGGGACGCGCCGCCGCCCGCGCCACGCAGCACGGAGGCCGCGTTGGTCTGGGAGAAGACGACGTTCATGTTCTGCTCGAAGTTCTTCGCGTCCTCGGCCTGGGCGAGCGTGATGGTCGCGCCCGAGATGCCGCCGGTGGCGATGGTGCCGATGGCACCGAAGCCGTCGCGGAACATGTCGATCGAGTAGCGGCGCGCGGTGGCCTTGAAGATCGACTCGACCTCACCCTCGACGGCGGGGAAGTACGCGTTCGCGTTCCCCTCCATCAGGCGGATGATGTCGCCGGGCACGGTGGCGAACGCGTAGTGCTTCTTGTTGGCGGTGCTCGGGAGCAACCACTTCTGAAGGTTGTAGGTACCCGCAGCGGTGGTCTTCAGCGCCTGCGAGGTGCTGAATGTGGCGGACCCGGACTGGTTCTGCCCGACGAGGATCGGGAAGGTGGAGGCGTCGCCGCCCCAGTCCTCGGACTTCGGAATCACGGCGTACAGAGGGGATTCCTCGTACGTCATGTCGGGGATGGTGTTCTTGTTTAGGTAGAACCGCGTCTTGAGCGCGGCTGCTACGGTTGCGGGAGTGGACATGGGCTCTCCTCGGAGAGCCGGGCACGGCGGCTACGCGGCGGGCTTCTTGAAGTGCTGGAGAGCCAGCTCTCGCAGCTCCTCCTTGCTCTGCACGCGCGCTGGCTGCGGAGGCGGCGCCTCATTCGCAGCTCGCCCGGCGAGTGTCACGGAGCCTGCCTGTGCTCCACGGACCTGATCCCCTGAGGGCGCCTGCGCCGGGGTCTCCGGCTTCGGCGGCGCCAGCCGCGCAGCGAGTTTCGGCACCTTGGGGGCGAGGGCGCTGAACTCCTCGTCCACCTGAGCCTGACGAGCCTCCTCGTAGGCTTTCGCCACCACGGTTACCGTGTCCATGGTGACCTGTTCGAACGGCAAATTGTGCTTGAGGGCGAAGCGCGCGACGGCGTCGAAGACGTGATGCGCCTCTCCGCGCGAGACGGTGACCGGGAACTGGTCCGCCATCGTCGCGAGATGGTCAGCGACCATCTTCACGCCCTGCTCACGAGCCTCCTGGGGCGCCCGGGCGGCGCGATCGGACTCTTCCTTGGCCTTCGCGTCGGCCAGGGCCTTCTTTTCGGCCTCCAGGGCCGCCACGCGGTCCTCGACGGTGATCTCGACGGGCGCCCCGGACCGCTCCAGGTGGCGCACGGCGAGCCTTTCGAGCAAATCGGCGCCGTAGAGGTCGAGAAGGACCGCCGGATCGGCCTTCACCTTCTCGTCGAAGCCCACAAAGCGCTCGAGTCCCTTCAGGGACTGCTCCTTTTGGAGCAAGGCGGCCTTCTCGGTGGCCAGCTTCGCGAATCCGCGGGAGAGCTGCTGGCGCTGCTGAGCCAGTTCGGGCGGGAGGGCCGGCTCAGCGGCAGCAGGCGCGGCAGTACCGGGGGCACTCTCGGCTTTGCCCGCCTCGCTCCCACCATTCGCGGAGGCAGAGGGGGCAGACGCTTTTGGGTCAGGGGCCTGGGCGGCCGGCGCAGCGGCCTGCGAGGGCGCGGACGCCTTGTTCAGGATGGCGAGCGCGGCAGCCCGCGCGTCGACGGCGGCGGTGGCGGGATTGGCGACGGCCGGCGCTGCCTGGGCGCTCGGCTGGGTCGCGGAAACTTCGTCTCCCATACCCAGGCGGCGACGTTCCCGGCGCTATGCCATGGGCGGCATTGGGGGCAGCGCGGCCTGTTGCGGCGGGCCAGCGGGCGGCAGGGTCTCGGGGGCCGGGGCCGGCTGCTGGCCGGGCACCCCAGGAGCGAGCATGGCGGGGGTCGGGGCCGGCGGCGGGGCCATCTCGGCGATGAGGTCCTGCACGTCGTCGATGAAGCGGAGCAGCAGGTCCCGGCGCTTCTCGGGCACCTCGTCGTTGCGCGCGCGCAGGTAGGCCGCCTGGGCCATTCGGGAGGCGCGCTGGAGGTCCATGTAGGGCTCGGGGGTCTCGTACTTCCCGTGCTCCACGATCTTTTCCAGAATGCGCTTGATGTCCTCGATGGCCGCCAGCTCGAGTGACAGCGCCTCCTCGAAGTCCGGGAAGTCTAGGAGCGACAGGGCCGTCTCCCGGTCGGGAATGAGGCCGGCCTCGTACCACTCCTTGATGGCTTGGATCTTGGCGCCGGGCGTGGTGGGCAGGCTCGACGTGGGGAACGGAGCGATGATGCTGCGGTTTTCGTCCAGGTCCACCTTGGCGAAGTCGATCTGCTCAATGATCTTGCTGTCGGGTGCCTTCACCACCACCCTCTTGCCGCGCTTCACCATGCGCTTCGTGAGCGCCACGTTCTTCTCGGCGATCTCGACGTGCAACTCCTCCCACTCCTGGCCGAGGCAGCTGAACCGCTGGGTCTGCGTGTCGTTGTACTCGCGCTGCGCCGGCGCTGAATCGAGGCCTGCCGGCTTGGTGCCGGTGCTCAAGTCCTGGCTCACGCCCTCCATCTCGTAGGCGCGCGAGACCAGCTCCCACAGGTACTCGTAGGCCTGGGCCGGCATGGGGTTGGGCGCCGCGAACGTGGGTGGCGTCTCGGCGTCGATGATCGTCATCTCGGCGCTCGTCATCTGCGCCTTGTTCGGTCCGCCGGGCTGACGAAACACCCAGAGCTTCGCCCCGAGTTTCATGCTGCGCTGGAAGCGCTCGAGGAGCTGGGCCACCTCGTACTGGATGCCAAGCAGGTTCTCGGCGGCCCCGAGGCCCCAATATCCGCTGTCCGGCTCGCGCCACACGCCCTTGACATGCGGGAACCAGTCGAACTCCCAGTCCTCCTGAAAGACGGTGCCCTCTTCGAGCCCGACCACGTGCTTGCCGTTGAGGTGCCAGCCCTCGAACACCGGTAGCATCTCGGAGGCGCGGCCGTCGGGGCCACCCGGTGCGTAGCCCTTGGCCCTCTCGATGATCTCCCTGGCGCGCGGGAACATGTCCATGAGCGCGCCCTTGTAGATGGGGCGGTGGGTGAAGAAACTCTGCGGTTGCCCGCGAGCGGCCTCCATGGCGTCGACGATGCACTCGCAGGGCAACGTGCGCTCGACGCCGACGACGGCCTTCTGGTTGTCCTCGTACAGGCTGAAGATGCCGGTGCCGAAGGCGCCCATGTCGCGGAAGACGCGCCGGCCGAGCTTGTAGAGGCCGCTCGCGCGCGTCCAGCCGTCCATCCACTTCGTCAGACCCTTCGCCTGGCGCTGCATGCTCCAGTCGCCGCCCTCGGTGAGGAAGCGGACGCGCGGCTTGTTCTTGGCGATGCGGCTCGCGATGGACTCGATGACCGACTGGACGACGTTGATAGGGATCTTCCAGCCGAAGGCGCTCACATCAAGCACGGTCCCCATGCGGAAGGCGGACCCGTAGTCGTAGATGTTGGCGAGCGGGCGTCCCGAGTGAAGGCGAGCGAACACCAGGTCAGCGCGGCGCCGGATCTGCTCCTGGGGCGTGTTGTAGACGGCCTTGGCCGCGGCCACCATGGCGGCGCCGATGTTGTCGGACGGCTCCAGCCACCAGCGCGCGACCGCGCTCATCTTCTGCTGAGGCGTGCCCCCGTTGTCGTAGACCGTCCGCTCCTCAGCCACGCGACACGGCCCCCGACGGGTCGAAGTAGTTCAGCATGTGCTCGGTGCTCACCGGCCCCGTCGGCGCCACGTCTGCCTCGCGCTGGGCCTGCTGGACGGCAGCCGGCGCCTGGGCGCCAAACTCCACCTCGACGAGAGCACCCGTGCCGGCGTCGAAGCGGGCGCGCGCCACGCCACTCGCCACCAGGAGAGCGAGCTGTTCAGCGAGAGTCACACAAGGGCGGCGGCGTTCCTGACGCTAGTCGCCGCGCCAGCCCATGCCCATGAACGAGGCATCCTGCTCCAGCCACGAATCGCCCGCCACCTGCTTCTGGACGCGGGCCAGGCGCTCGGCCTCCATGGCATCGGGAATGGCTGGCGGTGGCGCCGGCGCCTCGCCCTCCAGGAAATGGTGGGCCGCGCGCCAGCCGTACAGCGCAGCGTCGCAGATGTCGCTGTGAAAGCCACCCTTCTTGGCGGGAAGCTCCTGGAGTACATCTCGCACGAGGGCGTCCGGGTCCTTCCGCACCAGCCTGCAGTCCTCGGCGAACCAGGAGTCAGGGCGAACCTTCACGTTCCCTTTGCGCATGTCGGCGTTGAACAGCTTGATGAAGCCCGGTTTGTTCGACTTCTCGGCGGGGACGATCGGAATCCCGTGGCGCCGACGGATCTCGGCGGTGGTCTTCTTGTGCTCGTCCATCACAATGCGGATGGGCTTGTACTTCTCGATCATCGGCTTCATGAGCTCGGCGAGGTCCGTGATGTCCTGTCCGCTGTCGCCGTCTTCGTCGACGAGGTAGAGCGTCTTGTCGTGCTCGCGCCAGCCCCACACGGCGATGGCGTCCGAGTCGTCGAACCCGATGTCCACCCCGAAGATGAAGGTCCACTTGCCCTCTGGAAGCGTCTCGTAGGTGTTACGCCCGGGGCGGTACTGGTAGAGGAGCGCCTCCAGGTCCTCGATGTCCTGGCCCTCGTACTCCCGCAGGTAGGTCGGGTCAGTGTCGGACCACCCGAACTCGTCGCGAATGCTGCTCAGGATGTCGTTGACGCTCGCGCCCATGAGGCGCGCCGGAAGCCTCTCGTTGTCGCGCACCGTCCAATGGTGCTGCTCCCGCCCGGCCGCCAGCTTGCCGGCAAAACACTCGAAGAAGTACCCCCGCCGCAGAGGCGGCGGGGTACCAACCAGCCAGAGCTCGCCCTGGTAGTCGAGGAGCGTGGGGCCGATGACGTCCTTGATGAGCGGGGCGAGGATGCGGTCCGGGAACGACTGGGCCTCGTCGATGACGACCAGCTTGAACTTCTTGCCGCGGTACTTGGCGATTTCCTTCTCGGTGTGCGCCCCACGCAGTTGGACGAGGCCGCCGCCCGGCGAAGTCATCTCTAGGTGGCTCTGGTGCTCCTTGAACCCAAGGCCGTAGCCATCGTTGAGCGAGATGAGGTCGCCCCAGATGATCTCGCGGGCGTTCTCGCGGGTCAGCGTGACGTACATGACCGGGACCGCCGGCTGCTCCAAGGCGGCGAGGAGCAGCTTGAAGGCGACCGCCGTGGTCTTTCCCGCCCGCCGTCCACAGCGCAGTACCTTGCGCTTGGCGGTACTCTTGATGGGCGCCAGCTGCTTCGGGAAGCACAGCGCCTCGGGCGTGAACGCGGCCCGCTTCTCGGCGCGCTGGTACGCCTCGAACAGGCGCAGCTCGTCGGGCGTCAGGGTCACCGCTTCGGCAACGTCTCCTTGTCCACCTTCACCCAGCGCACGTTGGCCCAGGGGACCACGACGGCGTCCGTCTCCGTCTCGAACACGAAGCCAGGCCCGAACAGCTTACAGGACACGTTGTTCGCGTTGCCGTTGCGGGCGGAGTGCCAGCGGCTGTCCATCTGGCGGCCTCCCACGCGCGCGCCGGGCATCGCCACGGCCTCAATGAATTCGACCTCGATTACGGTCATCCTCTCTCCTTCTCCGTTGCGTATGGATTCACGGTCAGCGGGGCGCGCCCGCACCCAGCCAGCAGCCGGCTCCCGTCGGGCGTCAGATGGGTAATGGCCATCTCGCCACCGGGCAGTGATTCGATCAGCCGCCGCCCCAGACCCTGGCGCCGGAACTCGTACCGGACGAACACGTAGTGCAGCCGTCGGGGCCCGTGGCACATCCACCCGAACATCCACGGCCCACCTTCGGGCAGCCCCAGCACCGTGACCTCCGAGCGCTCGAGCAGGTCCTCGACCAGGCCCACATGCCCGTAGCGCGACCAGTACGCCCAGTCTGGCAGCCTCGCTGCCATGGGCGCGGTCCGGTAGCTGTGCAGCCACGTCTCGAGCACGTAGGCGCGGTCGCCGGCCAGCATAGGCCTGGTGACGGCTTCGATGCTCACCGTCGCCACCGCCAGAGCTGCACCTGCAACCAGATGCGCGCCCGCCGCCACCAGGGCACCTTGCGCTTGAGGTCGCTCCAGCGATGGAGCCTCACCGCTCGCCCCACCACTCCCACTCGGCCCGCGACGCCTTCCATGAGACCGGCATGGGCCGATCACAACGCTGACGCGGAGCCTCGCTTGCGTTGCGCCGTTTGTTGCCCATCTCGCTCGAAGCCATGTTCACTTCCGCTCTTCCTTCGCGAAGTGTAAGCCAGCCCCGTTGCGCCGCTGTGCGCACTGTGGAAGAGATTCCATCAACGCGCGCGCTCTGGATCTGCGACCAGCGCCAGTCGCGCCCGCACCGCCTCTGGATCCTTCGCCACCACCGAGTCGATGACCTTCGCCACCAGCTCCGCCTCGTTGGCGGCGGGCGTCTCGGGCTCGTCCTTCGGAGGCCTGGGTGCACCCTTCACGTGCTTGACGAAGCAGTCGAGCGCGGCCACGCGGACCTTGTCGTTCTCGCTGGTGCTGCCCAGCTCGTAGAGCTTCTCCAGGGCGTCCAGCACCCGGGGCCCAAACCGCTCGAGGACCTGCTTCTCCAGCTCGCGCAGACCCTTCGGCTGGCCGCCTGGGTTGCCGCTGACGCCGGGAACGAACCTTCCTTCAGCGTCCCTGGTCTCTGGTTTTCGTTGCGTCGATGCCGACATGTGATGAAAGGTGCCCGGTTGACCGCCCACTGACGCCGGGCTCGCCGTGCATGGCCTACACAGGGGCTGGCGGTCTCTCTCCTAGGCGGCGACGTTCCTGTGATTTATGTACTGTGCATAAATCACTTCACGCGGTCGGCGGCGAGCTGTTCGGCGGCGAGCTCGAGCATGCGGCGGATGGCCATCGGGCGCGAGACGCCCCAGCGCTTCACTGCCTCGTCGAGGCCCAGCGCCGCCTTGGGCGTGAGCGCGATGTCGATGCGGCCGACGGCTGACTGGCGCATGCTCGTTGGGCTCACGGGGCGCCCGCGCTTCGACGTGCGCGGCTCGCGCAGCATCTCGCGACGGTAGGCGGTGATGAGGTAGTGCACCTTGCGTCGGTAGATGCTGTGTCCCTCGTGCTTCATGGTGCGCACGATGCGCGTGTAGCTGGCGCCCTCGGAGTGCAACTCCCAGCAGCGGCGGTGCACGGGGTTGTACCAGTCCTTCTCCCAGAGGAACTGGCCCGCGCGGCGGTAGTACTCTTCGGAGGCGGCGAAACGCTCAGCGGTGTCCTCGTCGTCTGATTCGGTGGGACGGTGAACGTGGCGAGAGACGGCTGATGGGAGGACGACGCTCCCGTCGGGGCGCTCGATGTCCTCGAAGCCAGCCTCGCGCAGGATACGGTCGCGCTCGGCCTCGATGTCCCGCTGCCTCAGGGGCACGACTCCCGGAGCGCCTCAAGGGCCGCGACGCATTCGCGCTGGGCGCGCATCCATCTCTCCCGGGTGACGATGATCTGCCCGTATCTCGTTAGCACGAAGCACTCCACGCTGCCGTTGTAGTGGATCTGGTCGGATACGCCAATCACCTGTGCGGCCCGCATGACCTCAGCGACCCAGGCGGGCAGCAACGGGCGCCCGTGAATCGTGACAACGCCGCCGACGTCGTCGCTCAGACGCTCCGCCCGCGCCATCGGAGGCACACTCGGCGTGAGGGCGTCAACCTCGCGCTCCGCCTCGATGTCAGCCCAGTCCTTCACCCCTCACTCCCATGGTCCGGCAGCGGAGGCAGGCGCACCCAGACGTGCGACACTTCGATGGCGTCCGGCGCCTTGATCGATTCCAGCCTCCACGCGCTGCCGTCTGATGCGAGGGCGAGGACCATGCCAGTGCCACCCGCCGCCACCTGCGCAATCCTCCTCTTCGCGTCGCTCACGGCTTCCTCCACGCTGGCTGCGCTGCCAGCATGGCGTCGACGGCTTCGTCCATCACCCGCCCTCCCTCTTCGCCGCGCCCACGTGCGCGCCGCGCTTGATTTCGTAAGCGAACTCGGAAATCTCAGGGTTTGTGTACGGCATGTTGCGGAATGCCCACGCCACCACATCCGCGCGCTCCTCGGCACGGCCCCTCTCGTAGGTCGGCAGCAGTTGCTCATGCACAGCCTCGTCGCGAGACTGGATCGCGTCGCCGAGACCGACCCTGCGACCCTCCTCGAAGCCCTCCCGCCGGCCTTCTTCGCGCAGGAGGTCTTCGTAGCGCTTAGCCGGCGTAACGGCATCGCTCTTAGCGGCGTCACCGCAGTCGCTCATCGTGGCACCCTCCCGTCGCCTACTTTGAGTTTCATGGCTTCCATCCTTGCCTCCTCAGCTCGCCCTCGATGTCCGGCGGCGTCCACCCCGGCGGCTTCTGGAACTTGCCGTTGGCGTCCTTGCCGCCGCCGACCTTCGCCATGTTCGCCGCATGCACCGCGCGCCAGATGGGTTCAGCGTCGACGCCCATCGCGGCGAGGGTCCCGAGGCACACGTAGATGGTGTCAATGCAGCCATCAACAGCATCTGGCAGGGAGCGCCGCGCGGCCCTCTCATGCATGGCCCCGGCGGCCTCATCAACGACGTCAAAGGCGCGGCTACTTCCCAGCAGCGCCTCGACGGTTTCCAGCGCCTCCTCCAGGATGAGTTTCGCCCGCAACTCCGCATCGCGAATCTTGACGTTCCCGCGGAACAGGTGCGTTCCGCCGCCCATAGCGTGATGGAATTCCTCGACGTCGTCCTGTGCTCCACCGATTTTCATGGCAATTTTGTCTCCCATTCCTTCAGCTTCGCCGCCTGACGAGCGGCGGTCT
>Ga0081455_10007385_pt1 | contig 11584 bp, 10 predicted proteins | sample TabmetS3T2R1_FD_70207 | JGI IMG/M metagenome (GOLD analysis project Ga0081455, IMG submission 70207) | Tabebuia heterophylla rhizosphere microbial communities from the University of Puerto Rico - S3T2R1 | ecosystem: Host-associated > Plants > Roots > Rhizosphere ...
CCGGCTCGACATGAAGCGCGCCGTCGATCACTGGAAGGCGGGCGGTGTCGATCTCAGCAAACTGCTGCACGTGGCGCCGGCCAAGGACGGCGTGGCTATCTGGAACTGCGAGACCCAGGACCACGGGCTCGACAAGGCGCTGGACCACAAGCTGATCGAGGCGGCGCAGCCGGCGCTCGAGAAGCGCGAACCGGTGCTGGTCGAGCAGGCCATCAGCAACGTCAACCGCACCGTCGGCGCCATGCTGTCGGGCGAGGTGGCCAAGCGCTACGGCCATGAGGGGCTGGGCGAGGACACGATCTCGGTGCGGCTCAGCGGCACCGCCGGCCAGAGCTTCGGCGCCTTCCTCGCTCACGGCGTGTCGCTCGAGCTGACCGGCGACGCCAACGACTATGTCGGCAAGGGCCTGTCGGGCGGCCGCGTCGTGGTGCGCCAGCCCGCGGGCAGCAAGCGCGATCCGCTGCAGAACATCATCGTCGGCAACACCGTGCTGTACGGCGCGATCGGCGGCGAGGCCTATTTCGAGGGCGTCGCGGGCGAGCGCTTTGCCGTGCGCAACTCAGGCGCCATCGCGGTGGTCGAAGGCACCGGCGATCACGGCTGCGAATACATGACAGGCGGCGTGGTGGTGGTGCTGGGCGAGACCGGCCGCAACTTCGCTGCCGGCATGTCGGGCGGCGTGGCCTATGTCTACGATCCCAAGGCGCGCTTCCGTGACCTCTGCAATCCGGCGATGGTCGAGCTCGAACCCGTGACAGGACCTGCCGACGCACCGGCCGACGAACCGGCCGATGGGTCGGGCCGGCCGCATCAGCGCGCGATCGATGTCGAGGACAATGGCATGGGCGACGTGCTGCGCTTCGATGCCGAACGGCTGCGCATTCTGGTCGAGCGTCACCATCTGCACACCGGCAGTGCGCGCGCCCGCGAACTGCTGGAGGACTGGGATCGCGCCTTGCCCTGTTTCGTCAAGGTGATGCCCCGGGACTACAAGCGCGCGCTTCTGCAGGCACGCGAGAAAGCGGCGACGAAGGCCGTCGCGGCGGAATAGAGATCACGCCCCGTTGCCACCCTTCGAGACGCGCGCGGCGCGCTCCTCAGGGTGAGGCGATGGGGCGAACGTAACACCTCATGCTGAGGAGGCCGCGTAGCGGCCGTCTCGAAGCATCGGCAACGCGGAGTCAACGAGCGATGGGTCAGCCCACCGGCTTCCTGGAGATCGAGCGCAAGGATCGGCCTTACGAGAAGGTCGAGACGCGGCTCAAGACCTGGGCTGAATTCATCCTGCCGCTGCCGGCCGGCGAGATGCGCCAGCAGGCGGCGCGCTGCATGGATTGCGGCGTGCCGTTCTGTCATAACGGCTGCCCGGTCAACAACCAGATCCCCGACTGGAACGAGCTGGTGCGGCGAGATCGCTGGCAGGCGGCACTCGAAGTGCTGCATTCGACCAACAATTTCCCCGAGTTCACCGGCCGCATCTGCCCTGCGCCGTGCGAGGCGTCTTGCACGCTCAACATCGACGACAACCCGGTGACGATCAAATCGATCGAATGCGCGATCGTCGATCGCGGTTGGGAAGAGGGTTGGATCCAGCCGCTGGTGCCGGCGAAGAAGACCGGCAAGCGCGTCGCTGTCGTGGGCTCCGGACCGGCCGGCCTCGCCTGCAGCCAGCAGCTTGCGCGCGCGGGCCATGCGGTGACGCTGTTCGAGAAGGCCGACCGCATCGGCGGCCTGCTGCGCTACGGCATTCCCGACTTCAAGATGGAGAAGCATCTGATCGATCGACGGATGCGCCAGATGGAGGCCGAGGGCGTTGAGTTCCGCACCGGCGTCGAGGTCGGTGCCACGCTCTCCGTGAAGTCGTTGCTCGAAGGTTATGACGCCGTGGCGCTCACCGGCGGCGCCGAATGGCCACGCGATCTCGAGGTGCCGGGCCGCGAGCTGAAGGGCGTCCATTTCGCGATGGATTTCCTGGTGCCGCAGAACAAGCGCGTCGCGGGCGACGAGGAGGCACGCGCGGCTCCAAAGGGCACCATCAGCGCCAAGGGCAAGCATGTCATCGTGATCGGCGGTGGCGACACGGGATCGGACTGCGTCGGCACCTCCAACCGGCAGGGCGCCCTCTCGGTCACGCAGCTCGAAGTGATGCCGCAGCCGCCCGAGAAGGAGAACAAGGCGCTGACCTGGCCCGACTGGCCGCTCAAGATGCGGACCTCGTCCTCGCACGAGGAAGGCGTGGAGCGCGATTTCGCGGTGCTCACCAAGCGCGCGGTTGGCGCCAAGGGCAGGATCGAGGCGCTGGAGTGCGTGCGTATCGACTGGGCGAAGGGTACCGACGGCCGCATGGCGATGGTCGAAGTCCCCGGCAGCGCCTTCAGGCTCAAGGCGGACCTGGTATTGCTGGCGATGGGTTTCCTCGGTCCCGTAAGGCATGGGTTGCTGGAGCAGAGCGGCGTGACGCTCGACCCGCGCGGGAATGTCGCGGCCACCGTGCAGGACTACAAGACGTCGGTTCCGAAGCTGTTTGCCGCCGGCGACATGCGGCGGGGCCAGTCGCTCGTCGTCTGGGCGATTCGGGAAGGGCGGCAGTGTGCGCGTTCGATCGACGCCAGTCTGATGGGGCAATCTTCGCTGCCGCGCTGACGCTTACTTTAGTCGCAGGCGACGCCAATCGCGGGCTAGATAGCGAGCAAAGGCTCCGCACAGCGCGCGCTTGCGTGCCGAGAGCTAGTGCCTTTCAACTAAGACTTGTTCTAATATTCCGGGGACGGGGCATTTCTGGGGGTGCCGTGTCTCTATTCGGGGATGGAATGAAACTCCTGCTCATCCAGGGCGCCAACATGGAGTACTTGGGCACCCGCCAGCCCGAGCTCTACGGGACGACGACGGCGAAGGAGCTGAACTCCATCGTCCGCCGGCGCGCGCGCGAGCTCGGGGTGGAGCTCGAGATCCTGTACACCAACACCGAAGGCGAGGCTGTGACCGCGATCTATCGGGCGGATCGCGAGGGAATCGATGGCCTGTTGTTCAATCCCGCAGGCTTTCTCCACGCCGGCCATGCGCTGCGCGACTGCCTGCGCTCGATCAGTGCGCCCGCGATTGAAATTCACATGACCAACATCGAGAAACGCGGTTTCGGCTCGGTAACAGCCGAGGCCGTGATCGGGGTCATCGCAGGCTTCGGCGTCGATTCCTACATCCTGGCGCTCGACGCCATGGTCTCGCGCCTGGTTTCAGGTTGAGGGTCTCAAGCTGAGGGCTTCAAGCTGAGGCCCAGGTGCCCTAAGCCCAGGTGCCGGTCGCGAGCGTCGTCGGCGCATAGTCGCCGAACGTCCAGTCGAACGGGAAGGCGTGCGGCCGGCGCCAGGCGCGTTCGATCTTGATCTGCCAGCTGCGCTGGGCGCCCGCAATTCTCGCCGCGGCGCGGTCGGTCCAGTCGATCGTGACGGTGCCCTGCAGCTGCAGCAGGTCACCCGACGCGAAATCGATGAACAGCAGGCCGGCACGCGAATCGCCTAAAAGATTGCCGAGCGTGTTGAAGAAGCGGTTGCCGCGAAAATCCGGCACCGACAACGTGTCGCCCTGCACCTCGACGAAGCCCGGCCGACCGCCGCGGTGCGAGACGTCGAGCCCGCCCGCCTGCGCGATCGAGGCGCGCGAGCGGCTGGCGACGAAGAAAGTGTCGGCCGTGCCGATCAGCTGCCGCGCCGGTGCGTCGAGATCGGCCAGGTGTTCGATGGGCGCCGCCGGGCGGGGATGGGCGGCAGGCTGCCGCGTCTGGATGTATTGCGCGCAGTTGCCGAAACTCTGTGCGATTGTGACCGTCGCGCCGCGCTCGTCCACGGCCGCCAGCGTGCCGTTGGCCCGGTTGCGCCTTCGGTTCGACAGGTCGAGGCCCAGCAGGCCGACGTCGCGGTCCGCCTGCCAACCCGCCACGGCGGGATCGTCCGCCGACAGGAGCGCTTCGATCCGCAGGGTCGTGGGATCGGGCGAGCGGACGAAACCCGCCTCGCCGTGGAGCACCGACGCCACGGGCCATCCGTCCGCGTCGGCCGTGGCCACGAAGAGATAGGGCAGAAGCTCGAAGAAGCTGCGATGCTGGTCCGGCATGAAGGCGCGGATGCCGGCGCCCGGGCTGCTTTGATGGGCCAGCGACTGAGCCGCAAGCTCATCGACATGAAAAGGCGAGATCTCCATGACAGGACTCCCGAGGATCACCGGCAAGGATATGTGCGTTTCAACGCGGGAAATAATTGGCCTATGCTGCAAGTCATTCTTTCCAGATATGGAAGGGTGGAATGGACCGGCTGGATGAGCTCGCGCTGTTCGTGAAGATCGTCGAGGAAGGAAGCCTCGCACGGGCAGCGCTTCGGCTGCACCGCTCGCCGCCGGCCGTGACGCGCGCGCTGGCGGCACTCGAGGACCGTATCGGCGTCCGCCTGATCGACCGCACGACACGCCGCCTTGCCCCGACCGAGGCGGGGCGCGCGTTGCTCGAGCGCGCCCGTCTGGTGCTGGGTGAGTACGAGGCGTCGATGGCCGGGCTCGCGAATGCCCCGGTGCGCGGCGTGTTGCGGATCGCGGCACCGGTGCAGTTCGGCCGCCGCCATGTCGCGCCGATCGCGACGCGTTTCCTCGACCGGTTTGCCGACGTGGAGATCGAGCTTCTTCTGGGCGACCGCAATGTCGATCTGATCGACGAGGCGATCGACGTGGCCGTGCGCATCGGCCAGCTGCCCGACTCGTCGCTGGTCGCGCGGCCGGTGGGCGAGGTGCGGCGGCTGTGGGTGGCGAGCCCCGGCTATCTCGAGCGGCGCGGCACGCCGCGCGGACCGGCCGATCTTGCCATGCACGACGTCATACTTGGCACGTCATCGGCGGCGCAGGGCTGGACCTTCGCCGGCCCGGGACGTGGCGCAAGACGGGGTTCGGGCGGGGACAAGCCGTCCGGGCTGAGGAGCCGGTTGCGTGTCGACGACGTCGAGACCAGGCTGCGCGCGGCCCGCGCCGGTCGTGGCATCGCGCAGCTCCTGTCCTATCAGGTGGCCGACGATTTGGCGTCAGGCAGCCTGGTCAGGCTGTTTCGGCGCCATGAGTCGCCGCCGCTGCCGGTCCAGTTGATCACCAAGGATCGCGTCCATCGTGCACCGAAGATCGACGCCTTCATCGATTTTGCCGCCAAGCGGCTTCTCGCCTTGCCTGTGATCCGGCCTGAGAAGGAGACGTCATGATTGTCATTGGTCCTTTCCAGCGCTCCGAGCGCGCGGCCTGGGAGAAGCTGGCGCGAGGCTACAACGATTTCTACGAGACCGAGCTGCCGGACCGCGACTACGATCGCGCCTGGGATCGTCTGCTGCAGGACCGGGAAATCCACGGGCTGGGCGCACGCCTCGATGGCCAGTCGGGGGGCCAACTGATCGGGATCGCGCACTATCTGTTCCATGCCAGCATTTGGCGCGACAACAGCTGCTACCTGCAGGATCTGTTCGTCGATGAGGCGGTGCGTGGACAAGGCGCAGCCCGATCGTTGATCGATGCCGTGGCGGCGAGTGCGCGGCAGCGTGGGGCGGTGCGCTACTATTGGCAAACCAAGCAGGACAACACCCGCGCCCGCGCCCTCTACAACAAGATGGCGCGTTTCCGCGGCTTCATCCGCTACGACTACGACCTCGGGCAGGATTGAGCACCCGCTTTTCCATCACACATCGGACGTGAGGCTGCAGCCGTTCTGCGACAGAAACATTCGCGGTTCTGTCACATGTCAGGACTATAGCTCGCGATGGTTGCCGGCGATGGGGTCCGGTCGGCAGTTGTGGATGGGGAACAGCAATGAGTAACGATGCGGTGCTGGGGCAGCCAATGCCCGGAACGACGTCGAGCGACCATCATCCGCTGCACGCTGCGGGCCAGCCAGGATGGGTTGCCAAGGCGGGGCCATTGGTGGCCATCGCGGTCCTGCTGATCGGTGCCATCTATGCCGTTTCCGCCCTGGTTTCCGATCTGGAAACGGCGCCGGCGGTCGGTGTTCTGGTTTACGGCCTGTTGGCACTCGCTCTCCTGATTGCGCTCGGCTTCGAGTTCGTGAACGGCTTCCACGACACCGCCAATGCAGTCGCAACGGTGATCTACACCCATTCGATGCCGGCCCACGCAGCGGTGATCTGGTCGGGCGTCTTCAACTTCCTGGGCGTGCTCACCTCGACCGGTGCGGTCGCGTTCGGCATCATCTCGCTGCTGCCGGTCGAGCTCATCCTGCAGGTCGGCAGCAATGCCGGTTTCGCCATGGTGTTCGCGCTCTTGATCGCGGCGATCATCTGGAATCTCGGAACCTGGTACTTCGGCATCCCGAACTCGAGCTCCCACGCGCTGATCGGATCGATCATCGGCGTCGGCCTGATGAATCAGCTCATGGCCACGAGTGCGAGCGGCACCAGCGGTGTCGATTGGGATCAGGCGCTGGGCGTCGGCAAGTCGCTTCTGTTCTCGCCGCTGGCGGGCTTTTTCCTGGCAGCCCTGCTGCTCTTGCTGGCGAAGTTCCTGATCCGCATTCCGGCGCTCTACCGGCCGCCGGTCGGTGCTGCTCCGCCGCCGTGGTGGATCCGCGGGCTGCTGATCCTGACCTGCACGGGCGTCAGCTTCGCGCACGGCTCGAATGACGGCCAGAAGGGCATGGGGCTGATCATGCTGATCCTGATCGGCACCGTGCCGACGACTTACGCCCTCAACCATGCGCTGCCCAACTCCTATACGCCGGAGTTTGCGAAGGTGTCGGCGGCGGCCGAGCAGGTCATCGCGGGCAAGGCGGCGGGCTACAACGTCCTCGGCAATCCGCGTCCGACGGTGACCCTTTATGTCGCCCAGCACCAGATCGCGGAGGGCACCTATCCGTCGCTTGCCGTGCTGGTGAAGCAGATCGCCGACCAGGTGAGCCAGTATGGCTCGTTCTCGAAGATTCCGACCGAGGCTGTCGGCAACACCCGGAACGACATGTACCTGGCGTCCGAGGCAATCCGGCTTCTCGTGAAGGACAAGGCTGCCGAGCTGTCGGCGAGCGACGTGTCGACGCTCAACGCCTACAGGAAGGCGCTGGATACTGGAACCAAGTTCATCCCGACCTGGGTCAAGGTCGCGGTGGCGATCGCACTCGGCCTCGGCACGATGGTGGGCTGGAAGCGCATCGTCGTGACGGTCGGCGAGAAGATCGGCAAGGATCACCTGTCCTACGGCCAGGGCGCCTCGGCCGAGATCACGGCGATGGGCCTGATCTCCGCCGCCGACGCCTACGGCCTGCCGGTCAGCACGACGCATGTGCTGTCCTCCGGTGTTGCTGGGACGATGGCGGCCAACGGATCGGGCCTGCAGGCGGCCACGATCAAGAACATGATCCTTGCCTGGGTGATGACCTTGCCGGCCGCGATCGTGCTGTCGGGGTCGCTGTTCGCGCTGTTGCGCTATCTGTTCGGGTAGCGTCGGAACTGAACCAGCAGGGACCCTGCAGGTCGTCCGTTTCGGCGACGGAGTAATGACCCGAACGCAGCGAGTGTCCATCACGGCGCTCGCTGCTCTGCAAGGTTGGGCATTGCACGAAAAAAAACTCTGAGTAACAGTACACTAGCGGCAGCGTTGATGCTGACCGTAACCCGGAATCGATGACCGGGAACTACTGCGACCCGGTCGCCCAGAACCTGGCGAGCCGAACTCTTCCTACGATTTCCTCATAGCGCGCGGACCTGCCCGCTGCGCCTCTCTGACAACTGCAATGGTGAGTCGATGCAGCTTTCCATGGCTCTGCCAACGAGGCGTGCCTTTATGAAACGGGCCAAGGAATCGCTGCGTACGATCTTGCCATGGCCGATGGTTGCTTGGTGCGAGCGGTTTTATTTCGCACAGTTCGGCGAGATCGAATTGCGCATGGTGAAGCATCTTTGTCGTCCAGAGCAGGATTCGATCGATGTCGGCGCCAATGTCGGGACTTACCTTCATTCGATGAAGCGGCACTCACGGCGGGTGTATGCGTTCGAGCCGGTTCCGTGGCTTGCGCAGGTGCTGGCAAAGAAATTTGGCCAAAAGATCATCGTCAAGAATGTCGCTCTATCGCGTGAGGCGCGCACGGCCACGCTCCACATTCCGGTGGTCGACGGTGCGCCCGTGACGGGTCTCTCGACCCTGTCGGACGACCTTGCCGCCAAGGAGGCGCCGTGTCGCGATATTCCGGTGGAGACGAGGCCTCTCGACGAGGTCTATACCGGCGACGTCGGCTTCATCAAAATCGACGTCGAAGGCCACGAAGAAAGCGTGCTGCAGGGCGCGCAACGGACGATCGAGCGGTGTCGGCCGCGGGTGCTGGTCGAGGCCGAAGAGCGTCATGCACCGGGCTCGGTGCGGCGTGTCCGGGCCTTCTTCCGGCGATTGGGCTATCGCGGATACTTTGTTTTCCAGCGGCGTTTGGCACCGATCGAGAGTTTCGATCCGGAGCGGATGCAACGAAGCGAGGATATCGAGGCCTATACGCTGGGCACGCCACGCGATCGTTTCGAGCACTATGTGAACAACTTCCTCTTTCTCCCGCCCGAGGAGCCGAGGTCAACGCTGGTGCAACTGGAAGCGTCGTTGGCCAAGCCAGCGCCACTTGACGCACTCATTCCATCACCCGCAACGCGGGAGGCCACTGATTGATCGCCGCGCGTATCGACACCGCCGGCGGCTCCCCTTGGCGAGCGGTACCAAGGGGAGGGCTAGGGCACTAGGGCTTACCGTGATGTTCGGCGTGGTGCTTGCTGGCCTCGCCGGCGTGATGGATGGCATGGGCCGAGTGGCCGTGTGCCGAATGGGCGTGGTGCGCGGCCTTCTCGTGGGCGTCGGCCTCGTGGTGCTTGGCCGCCTCGCGATGATGCTTGGCAGCATGCTCGTGGTGCTCGGCCGCGTGGGTGTGATGTTCGACGATCTTCTGCTTGGACATGAGGATCTCCATCGCCAGACCGCACCGCCGATGATCGGCGGGCAGGGAAGCAAATTCTAAGGAGGCGGTATTGCAGGCGCGTGACCTCGACTGCCGAGGCCAGCCCGCAAAGCTCAATCAAGCAAGCTCAGTCGGGCGTCGTGCCGAAACGGCGCTGCCAGAATTCACGCGAACGGCGTTCGCCGACATCGCAGCCGGGTTCATAGCCCGGACGCACGAAGCGCGTGTAGTCATCGTCCCCATTGTCATGCGGGCGGCGCGCCTGCGCGAGCCGCGTGCCGTCGGGGAGAGGGAGAGCGGCCGCATCTGTCGAGCCGCGGCGTGGCCCGCGGTCGGCCACTTCCTGCAACAGCTTCTTGCGGACGGCGCGGGGGAAGTCGTCGAAGCTCTTCGCCACCTCGACGAACGAGCGCGGGCCCCCTGTCACGCAATGCAGGTAGTATTGATCGAGATCCGCCTCGGCCGGGAAGCCGAACGGATTGGGACGATCGTTGATGATCGGCAAGCCATTGATGGCGATGCGTTGCTGCAGCGCCTCGGTGCGGGCATCCGTGACGAGCATGCCGTCGTTGTTCGAACCGTCGCCCGAGATGTCGAGCACCTTACGGTCGGCCTCGTAGCCGCTGCGCGCGAACAGGCTGACCGCGTAGCGAATCGCGCCGCTGATCGATGTGCGTCGTGCTATGGAGATGGGCGAGTTCGAGAGCTTGTCGGCGAACGTCGCGATCGCCGCCTCGCTGTCGAGCAGCGTCCAGTCGATCAGGAGCTTCTGCATCCACGAATCCGACCATTCGAAATAGGCGACGGCGATGCGGCCGTTGGGGCCGCCCAGGATCGCCTTGGCGATCACGGGATCGCGGAATGCCATCACATAGCCTTCACGCTGCAGGCGGGCTTCTTCCGGGTCGATGCTGCCGGAGATGTCGATCGCGAGCGCAAGCGCCAGATCGACCTCTTTCTTGTCCTGCGCGGCGGCAGGCAAAGCGGTGAGAAGCAGAGCGAACAGACAAGCGAGATAGCGCATGGCGTCTCCGCATCGACTGTCGATGACAAGACGTGAACCATACCGCCAGACGGCGTCGCGGGCCAACAGTGGCTGGACGTCAGCCAGCGGGGGCCGTTAGCTTGTCGTAAAGAAATGCGGGAGGATACGAATGGATCTGTCCCTTGGTCCCGAGGACGAAGCTTTTCGCGCCGAAGTGCGCCGGTTTTTCGACGAAAACCTGAGCGAGGATCTGCGCGAAGCGGGGCGCAAGACCGGCGGTGTCTTTGCCGACTTTGCAGCGGGACTGCGATGGCACAAGGTGCTGGCGAAGCGCGGCTGGTCGGCGCCGACATGGCCCAAGGAATTCGGCGGCACCGGCTGGACAGCCACGCAACGTTACATCTTCGCGCGCGAGTCCACGGCCGCGGACGCGCCGCGCATTTTCACCATGGGCATCCGCATGGTTGGTCCCGTGATCATGAAGTACGGCACGCCTGAGCAGAAAGCGAAGTACCTGCCGGGCATCGTCTCGGGCGACACCGTGTTCTGTCAGGGTTACTCCGAGCCGGGCTCGGGCTCCGATCTCGCCAGCCTCAAGACTCGCGCCGTGCGCGACGGCGACGACTATGTGATCAACGGGACCAAGATCTGGACCACGGGTGCGCACGTCGCCAACCGCATGTTCTGCCTGGTCCGCACCTCGACCGAGGGCAAGCCGCAGGACGGCATCTCCTTCGTGCTGATCGATTCGATGGACCGGCCCGGCCTCACCGTGAAGCCGATCGTGACCCTGGCGGGCGACCACGAGGTCAACCAAGTCTTCTTCGATAACGTGCGCACGCCGGTCGCCAATCGCATCGGTCCCGAGAATGCCGGATGGACGGTCGCTAAATACCTGCTGGAATTCGAGCGCGGCGGCGATGCCTACACGCCGAACCTGTATGCGCGGCTGGAGGACGTCCGCCGCATCGCTCGGGAAGAGGTGGCTGACGGCTCGGGACGGCTCGCCGACGAGCCGGGCTTCGCCCAGCGTCTGGCCGAGGCGGACCTCGCGATCCAGGCACTGGAAATGATCGAGCTGCAGGTCCTGTCCGACCTCAGCAAAGGCCGCAATCCTGGCGCGGTTTCCTCGCAGATGAAGATCAGGGGCAGCGAAACCGCGCAAGCCGTCGACCACCTCGGCGTCGAGGCGCTGGCCTGGTATGCCGCGCCGTTCGAGCCAGAGGCCCGCCTGCTTGGTCATAACGCCCCAACGGTGGCACCCGACTACGGCCTTACGGCCATGCCGCTTTACCTTAACAACCGTGCGGCGACGATTTATGCCGGGTCCAACGAGATCCAGCGCAATATCATTGCCAAGGCAGTGCTCGGCCTGTGACCAAAATGGCCTCGCACATGACACAGAGTTCATTGTTGCAATTCAGCCATTTCCAGCCCCATTTTCACCTTGCTGGACAGATCCAGTGATATTGACTGACGGCCATATATTGGGCCGGAATGAGGGGAAGGGCGTTCATGGCGACCGCGTCGACGATCGGCGAGGTGCTGGCGAAGCGTGCGGCACGCGATCCTGAGTCGCCTGCGATCGTGCACCCTGCGCTGGGCACGATTTCCTTCGGTAGTCTTATTGCTCATCTTCA
>Ga0081455_10007386_pt1 | contig 11581 bp, 13 predicted proteins | sample TabmetS3T2R1_FD_70207 | JGI IMG/M metagenome (GOLD analysis project Ga0081455, IMG submission 70207) | Tabebuia heterophylla rhizosphere microbial communities from the University of Puerto Rico - S3T2R1 | ecosystem: Host-associated > Plants > Roots > Rhizosphere ...
CCGCGGCCGTCCCGGTGGCGACGTCGAGCACGGTGTCCTCCGGGCTGACGGGGACGCGCGAGACGAGGAACGAGCGCCAGCGTGGATCCTGGCCGAAGCTGAGCAGGCGCGCGCAGCGGTCGTAGGTGGGCCCGAGCGGGGCGAAGAGATCCCTGGCGGCGCGGTTCCGCTCCGAGAGCGCGGCGGGCATGGGGCTATTGTTGCCGCGATGCCGCTCGAGGAGGAGCTGGGTGCGGCCCTCGAGGCCGCGCGGGCGCACGCCGAGGACGGCGAGGCCCTCGTGGCCGTCATCCCGACGGAACCCGGGCAGGGCGCACGCGTCTACCTGTGCGCCTACGCTCGTGACGAGGATCGGAGCTGGCTCGCGCTCGATGCAGGCGGCCGCCCGATCGCGGACCGGGTGCTCGTGCGCGACGCCGTCTCCATCGCAGCCATGTGCGAGCTCGCGGAGGAGAGCGCGGGCGGCGGGGACGTCGGCGACCTCCGCGCCCGTCTCGTGGAGTTGCGCCTCACCGAGAACCCCGAGGGGATCGAGGAGGCCGAGGTCGCGGCGGCCGAGCTGCAGGAGGCAGTCCGGGCCGCGCCCCGCGTGGCGAGCGTCGAGTACCTGGACGCGCTCGGCCTCGCGGCAGCCAGGCTGGAGCAGGCACTCGGCGAGGTGGGCGGCTCCCCGTTTGCAGAGGCGATGAAGGGCGGCGTCGCCGCCGCCGACGACCTCGCGAACGACGTCGAGCGCAGCTACAAGGGCCCGCTGGCGTAGCGCCCTAGGACGAGGAGCGGCGCCGCCTGGGGCGAACCCGGGAACCGTGGGCAACCGCTTCGACACCGGCCGGCTGGAGGCCTTCAGCGACGGCGTGTTCGCGATCGCCATCACCCTGCTCGTGCTGGAGATCTCGGTCCCCGAGGACGCCTTCTCGAACCTCTGGAGGGGCATCGCCGACCAGTGGCCCTCGTACCTCGCCTATGCGACGAGCTTCCTGACCATCGGAGGGTTCTGGCTCGCGCACCACGGCGTCTTCCGGCGCACGGCATACGCCGACCTGAGGCTGATGCTCGCGAACCTCCTGCTCCTCATGGTGACCTCGTTCCTCCCGTTCCCGACCAAGCTCGTGGCCGAGGCGATCGAAAGCGAGAGCGCCGAGCGCGCCGCGGTCATCTTCTACGGCGCGACGCTGTTCGTCGCCTCGGCCCTCGTCACGGCGATGGCCCGGTACGTCGCGGAGCGCCCCGAACTCATGCGCGGGCCCGTGCAGGACGAGCTCCACGCCTTGACGAGGAGCACGGCCCCGAGTCTGGCGTTCTACGGGGGAATCCTGGTCCTCGCAGTGCTGGCTCCCCAGGTCGCCGCCTTCGGGTTCCTGGCGATAGCCGTGCTCGCCCTCGTGCGTGCGAGGGGTGAGCCTGAGGCCGGCGAGCAGCCGGCGGGCTAGAAGACGTGGGCCGCGATCGCGGCGCCCGCGGCGAGCCAGGCGGCGCCTAGGAGTCCGAGCACCGGCAGGAGCGGTCGCAGCGAGGGCGGTTTCATGGGGGCCGCGAGAATAGCGCTACAGCGCTCCGCCTGCGGCAGGCGGTGCGGAAGGGTCGACGCCCTCGTCCCCGATCGTGACCCGCGCGAGGTACTCCTCCGCGAGCAGGAGGTTCGAGCCCGAGGCGCGCTCGACGATGCTGAGGAGGTCGGACATGCTCGAGACCTCCTCGCGCTGCTCCTTGAGGAACCAGTCGAGGAACTGCGCGCCGACGAGGTCGCCCTCCTCGCGCGCGAGTGCCGCAAGCGCGGAGATCTGCTCCGTAACGCGCCGTTCCTGCTCGAGCGCGAGCGAGATGGGGGCGACTGCATCGCCGAACTCGGTCTGCGGCGCCTCGACGGCCGGTGTCCGCACGGGCAGGTCCGCGTCGAGCAGGTACTGCACGATCATCATCGCGTGGTTCCGCTCCTCGACCGCCTGGCGGTAGAAGTGCGCGGCGAGTTGCTGGAGGGTCTCCGAGTCGTAGTAGACGGCGATCGCCACGTACTGCTGCGAGGCGGCGAACTCGTACGCGACCTGCTCGTTGAGGGCGTCGGCGAAGCGGCTGCTCGGCATCGGCGCGTACTCTAGATACTTGACCGGAAATTGACCGAAACCGTGGCACCGCCGATGACGCCCATGACACTTCGCCTGAGACCACGCTCGTTCCTCGCCCGTACCTCTTCGGTACGGGCTGCGGATGATCGCGGCCTCACGCTCGGTCACGGACGCCCTCGACGGCACCACACTTTCCGGCCAAATATCTAGATACAGAGACCGACGAAAGGATGCAGATGGAAGGCAGCGGCGGATTCGGATTTCCCTTCGGCGGCGACCCCGAAGAGCTCATGCGAGGGCTGCGGGAGTTCGCCGAGCGGCAGACCGAGGCGGTGCAGGAGTCGCAGCGCGAGCAGTTCGCCACGCTCACGCTGAACACGGCTGTGGAGCTGACCGGCGCGGCGCTCAAGCAGGTGCGCGCCGAAGGCCCGGTCGACCAGCAGGCAGTCGCCCTGCGTGACGCCATGCGCGTCCTCTTCCCGGAGGCGGTGGCGCTCGTGTCGGCCGCCCGCCAGGGCTTCATGCGCGAGAGCTAGGAGGTTCGGTGCCGGACGCCGGCACGCTCCTCGTCTTTGCCGGAGCGGCGGTGGCGCTGCTCGTCGTCCCCGGGCCGGCGGTGGTCTACATCGTCGCGCGGGGAATCGAGCAGGGACGGGTCGCGGGGCTCGTCTCCATGCTCGGGATCCAGGTGGGAGCGCTCGTCCACGTCGCCGCCGCGGCGCTCGGCCTGTCCGCGCTGCTCGTGCAGTCGGCGGTCGCCTTCTCCGTCGTCAAGTACGCGGGCGCCGCCTACCTGGTGTACCTGGGTGTCCGCAGGATCGTGGCCGGCGAGCAACTCGTCCCCGGCGGGCCCGCGCGCGCGCCGAAGCCGCTCGGCCGCCTCTTCCGCCAGGGGATAGTCGTCAACATCCTTAATCCGAAGGCGGCGCTCTTCTTCTTCGCGTTCCTGCCACAGTTCGTGGATCCCGACGCCGGGTCGGTCGGGCTGCAGATGGCCGTGCTCGGCCTCCTCTTCATCGCCATCGCCGTGGTGAGTGACGGCACGTATGCGCTGGCCGCCGGGACCGCGTCCGGCTGGCTCCGCGGCAATCCGGGGTTCCTGCGCGCGGAGCGCTGGATCTCGGGCTCGGTGCTCGTGGGCCTCGGCGTGACCGCTGCGCTCACCGGGTCGCGACAGAAGTAGCCCGCGGGCTGCGGCTATCGTGCCGGCGTGCCCGGTGAGTCGTCGAATGTCGCTGACCACGACGCAATTGTGCGGGCGGCTCTCGACTACTTCGAGGGATGGTTCGAGGGCGACGTGGACCGCATGAGGCGGGCTCTCCATCCCGATTTGGCGAAGCGATCGCCGGATGACGCCCCTGCCCCAGGGGAACTCGAGAAGCTCACGGCGCAGGAGATGATCGAGGCGACGGCGCAGGGGATCGGGAGGACACGAGATGTGCCTGATCGCCGAATCGAAGTCGAGGTCGAGCACGTCCACCACGAGATCGCGAACGTGACCGTCCGCTCCGCCGTCTATGTCGAGTACCTGCACCTGGTTCGTACCCATCAGGGGTGGAAGATCGTCAACGCCCTCTGGCAACGGCCTTGAGCTACTGAACAGCGCGCCACTCCCGAACGGCCGAACGCCGGAAGGGCGTGCAGATCGCTCCGCAAAGGGCCCCGCTCCCCGCCGGGGAGCGGGGAGCGGGACCCGGCGTTTGTGGCCTTACGGGGCCGCCTTGCCCCTCGGCTTGACGATCCAGAGGCCGCTGCCGATGTCGCTCGCGAAGATGATGCCGTCGTCGCGAATCGCGACGCCCCACACGAGCGGCACCTGCCCCTCGGGCGCCTCGGGGACGAACTGCCCGACCATCTTCGGGTCTCCGGGATGGCGCCGGTCGAGCGGCCGCAGGTCGAGCGCGACGATGCCGTTCGAGTACCACGAGCTATACGCGTGGTCCCCCTTGACCTCCGTGTTGTGAATCGACCACTCGCCGTCCGGCGGGGGCAGCGTGTGGACGTTCGGGGCCCGGTCGAACTTGGCCACCTGGATGCCCGTGTCGGCGTCGTAGACACGCAGGTAGCCCCACGACGGCCGGCGGGCCTTCAGCTTGGCCCAGCCTGCCGCGACCATGCCCTGCGCCGTCTCGTGGTCGGTGAAGAGGACGGGGACGTCGACGCTGCCGAAGTCGAAGAACTGCGGCGACGTGTTCTCCGCGATGACGTCGTGCACGACGGCGCGGGCCCCGGCCGCCTCGGCGGCGGCGTCCTGGTCGGCCTGGGAGCAGAGCGGATCCTCGGTCGTGCCGGGCGGGTCGAAGAACGGGATGGGCGTTCGGACGACCGCGATCCTCCCCGGCGTGTTCGCCGGGTAGTCGCCCGCGGTACAGCCCTGGTTGGCCGCCGGGACGACGCGGGCGCTCACCTTGTGTCCCGGCTCGAGCCAGAGAGGCGGCCCGCCCGGGCCCTCGTTGGCGATACCGCGTCCGTGCGATCCGAAGCGGACCTTCGCCGGCGTCGGCGGGGCGAAGTCCTCGTCGTTCTGGAGGATGAAGCGCTCGTGCTTCCCCCGGTACGGCGTCATCGAGTGCGCGTCGCCGTCCTCCCAGGGCTCGAACCTCGTGCGCGAGAGCAGAACGGGGTCGGTGACGTCACGGATGTCGAAGGTCAGGACCCCGAGATCCCAGTAGGAGACGTAGGCCTTCGTGCCGTCCTTGCTCGCGCGGGCGCTGTGCCCGAGCATCGCGCCGAAGCTTCCCTGGCCCCAGAAGGGCCCGGGCGAGAAGCCGTTCGCGCCGGCGCCCCAGTCGGCGGTCATGACCGGCAGGCTCGGGTTCGTGACGTCGACGATCATGAAGTCGCCGTGACCGGCGGGGTCGAACCACTCGCCGAACGGATGGGCCAGCAGCGCGTAGACGTGGCCGTTCCGCTGGAACATGTCGAGCTCGTGGACTCCGCCGCCGCCATGTCCGACGCCGAACTCGGTGATGAACTGGGGTGCGAAGGGATTGGTGACGTTCCACAGCTGGAGCCCGAACTCCTCGGAGTCGAGCGCCGGATCCTCGCCGCACCGCTGGATGCCCACGCCCATCAGGTCGCCCGAGAAGAAGGGCGTCGAGACGCGCCGGACGACCATGTCTTCGGCGCTGGTCCCCTCGCGGGCCGCCAGCGTCCCGATCAGCTCCGGCTTCCGGAGGTTGGAGACGTCGACGATCTTCACGCCGCGACCGTTGCACGGCTCACGCCACGTGCCGACGTACGCGAAGTTGCCGTGCACGAAGACATCGCCGTTGGTCTCGGTCATGCCGAGGTCGTTGTGGCCGAGCACCTTGAAGTTGTCGGCGACCGCCTCTCCGCCCGACCCGCCGCCCGGCATCTTCATCGCGTGAATGGCGTCCAGCTTCGCCTGCCCCGGGTTCGGGGCCGCCGTCGCGGTCGGCACGGCGAAGAGAGCCCCCATGGCCAGTACGACCACGAGGACTACACGCTTGCCGCAGAACATAGGAGTCCCTCCTGACTCCCCCCTATGCAAGACGGCGGACGTTACTCCTGGGCCGTGGGCGGTTCAAGTCTCCCGCCCGCGAGCCACCGCGCGGCTAATCCTCTTTTCCGGTCTCCGCGTCCGCCCGCTCCTTGATCTCCTCGACGACGGTCGGGTCGGCGAGCGTCGTCGTGTCGCCGAGCTTGCGATGCTCCGAGACGTCCTTCAGGAGCCGGCGCATGATCTTCCCGGAGCGCGTCTTGGGGAGCTCGGGCGTGAACACGAGGTTCGCCGGCCGGGCGATCTTGCCGATCTTGTGCGCGACGTGCTCGCGCAGCTCGCCCATCATCTCGGGCGTGCCCTCCTCGCTGCCCTTCAGGCTGACGAAGGCCACGATGGCCTGGCCCGTTGTCTCGTCCTTCCGCCCGCAGACGGCCGCCTCGGCCACGCTGGGGTGGTCGACCAGCGCGCTCTCGACCTCGATCGTCGAGATGCGGTGGCCGGAGACGTTCATCACGTCGTCGACGCGTCCCAGCAGCCAGAAGTCGCCGTCCTCGTCGACGCGGGCGCCGTCGCCGGCGAAGTAGACGTCCTCGAACCTGCTCCAGTACGTGTCCACGTAGCGGTCGTGGTCGTTGTAGATGCCCCGGAGCATGGCCGGCCAGGGCCGCCGGAGGACGAGATAGCCGCCGCCGCCCGGGCCGACCTCCTCGCCCTGGTCGTTGTAGATCGCGGCGTCGACGCCTGGGAACGGTTTCGTCGCGGAGCCGGGCTTGAGCGTGGTGATCGCGGGCAGGGGCGTGATCAGGATCATCCCGGTCTCCGTCTGCCACCACGTGTCCACGACGGGCGTGCGGCCGGCGCCGATGTGCTCGCGGTACCAGACCCACGCCTCGGGATTGATCGGCTCGCCGACGGAGCCGAGCAGGCGCAGGGAGGAGAGGTCGTGCTTCTCGGCGTGCTCCGGGCCCCACTTCATGTGCGCCCGGATCGCGGTCGGCGCCGTGTAGAGGATGTCGACCTTGTAGCGCTCGACGATGTCCCACCAGCGGTCCCGCTCGGGGAAGTCTGGCGTCCCCTCGTAGAGAACGCCGGTGGTGCCGTTCGCGAGCGGCCCGTAGACGATGTAGCTGTGTCCCGTGACCCAGCCGATGTCGGCCGCGCACCAGTAGACCGAATCGGGCTTCACGTCGAAGATGTAGTGGTGCGTCGCGGCGACGCCGACGAGGTAGCCGGCGGTCGTGTGCACGATTCCCTTCGGCTTGGCGGTCGTGCCGCTCGTGTAGAGCAGATAGAGAAGGTCCTCGGAGTCCATCGGCTCGCACGGACAGGATTCCGGGTCGTCGCTCGCGCCCTTCACGAGGTCGTGGAGCCAGACGTCGCGGCCGTCCTGCATCTCGACGTCGGCGCCCACGCGCCGCGCCACGACGACCTTCTCGACCTGCGGTGAGTCCTCGAGCGCCGCGTCCGCGTTCTGCTTCAGCGGCACCTCCTGACCCTTGCGCCAGCCGGCGTCCTGCGTGATGAGCACCTCGCAGCCCATGTCGTTCAGCCGCCCCGAGAGCGAATCGGCGCTGAAGCCGCCGAAGACGACCGTGTGCGCGGCGCCCAGGCGCGTGCAGGCCAGCATGGCGATCGGCAGCTCCGGGATCATTCCCATGTAGATCCCGACGGCCGTCCCCTTGCCGACGCCGAGCTCCTTGAGACCGTTGGCGAAGCGGACGACCTCGCGCTGGAGGTCGGCGAAGGTCAGCGTGCGCCGGTCGTCAACCGGCTCACCCTCCCAGTAGTAGGCGACCTTGTCGCCCTGCCCTGCCTCGACGTGGCGGTCGACGCAGTTGAAGCAGACGTTCAGCTTGCCGCCGAGGTACCACTTCGCGTACGGCGGCTTCCATTCGTAGAGCTGCTCGAAGGGCTCGAACCACGTCACGCGCTCGCGCCCCTCGCTCTCCCAGAACTCCTCGAAGTCTCGCTCGTAGATGTCGGGCTTCGCGTTCGCCTGCGCGGCGAAATCGTCGGGCGGCGGGTAGACGCGCTCCTCGAGGAGGAGCGCGTCGATGGCCGCCGCCCGTGCTCGTTCGGTCTCGGTGTCAGCCATGCGCAGGGTTCTACCTGGCCGTGGGCCGGCGCGCAACGCCTGCTTCGGCCGGGACCGGTGCCCGCGCAGCGCCGAGATACATCCTTTCCTCGAGCTCGTCGTAGCCCTCTTCGGCCGCGGTCTCGCGCGTCAGGAGCGAGACGACGATCCCGGTCACGAACGCGAGCGGCATCGAGATGAGCGCCGGGTTCTTGAGCGGGAAGAGGGAGGTGGTGTTACCGAGGACGTCCTCCTGGATCGTCGGCGAGATGTAGATGAGCACGAGTGCCGACACCGCGCCGACGAGGATGCTCGCAACGGCGCCCCACGTCGTGAAGCGTCGCCAGAAGATGGCCATCAGCAGGGCCGGGAAGTTCGCGCTCGCCGCGATGGCGAACGCCAGCCCGACCATGAACGCGACGTTCTGGCCCTCGAGCACGATGCCGAGGACGATCGCCGTGGCGCCCATGATGACCGTGGCGATGCGGGCTACGCGCAACTGCTCGCTCTGCGGTGCCTCGCCGTGCCGCACCACGTTGACCCAGAGGTCGTGCGAGAGCGCGGCCGCGCCCGACAGGGCGAGGCCTGACACCACCGCGAGGATCGTCGCGAACGCCACCGCGGCGATGAAGCCGAGGAACGGCTCCCCGCCGACCTCCTGGGCGAGGAGCGGCGCGGCCATGTTGCCGCCCTCCTCGACTCCCGTGATCGCGTTCTGCCCCACGAGCGTCATGGCCCCGAAGCCGAGCACGAAGGTGAGGAGGTAGAAGAACCCGATGAAGAACGTGGCCCAGTTCACGGACGTGCGTGCCGCCGCGGCATCCGGCACGGTGTAGAACCGCATGAGGATGTGCGGCAGGCCCGCCGTCCCGAACATGAGTGCGATGCCGAGCGAGACGGCGTCCCACGAGCCTGTGACGATCTGGTCGCCGGGCCCGAGCACCTTCTTGCCGTTCTGGTCCGCGGCCGTCGAGAAGAGGTCGAGCGGGTTCATGTTGAACTTGGACAGCACCCAGATCGCCAGCACGAAGGCGCCGCCGAGCAGCAGCACGGCCTTGACGATCTGCACCCAGGTCGTGGCGATCATCCCGCCGAGGAGGAGCAGTGTGAGCATGACGGCGCCGACGATGACCACGGCGAGCCAGTAGTCGATCCCGAACATGAGCGTGATCAGCGAGCCCGCGCCCACCATCTGGGCGATGAGGTAGAAGACGACGACGGACAGCGTCCCGACTGCCGCGGCCACCCGGACGGGCGTCTGCTTCAGCCGGTAGGCGACGACGTCGGCGAAGGTGTACTTGCCGAGGTTCCGCAGCGGCTCGGCGATCAGGAAGAGGACGATCGGCCAGCCGACGAGGAAGCCGATCGAGTAGATGAGGCCGTCGAAGCCGAACAGCGCGACGAGGCCCGCGATGCCGAGGAAGCTGGCCGCGCTCATGTAGTCGCCGGCAAGCGCGAGCCCGTTCTGGAAGCCGCTGATGTTGTGCCCGGCGGCGTAGAACTGCTCGGTCGACCGCGTCCGGCGGGCGGCCCAGTAGCTGATTGCGAGCGCGATGACGATGAACCCGACGAAGAAGACGATGGCAGTCGCGTCGGGATCACCGATTGCTGCGAGCAGCGCGGTCATTGCTGCTTCCTCAGCTCACGCACAGTCGGCTCGTACCGACGGTTGACCCAGCCGACGTAGATCCATGTGAGCACCCACGTGGCGAACACCACGACGACGCCCAGCAGGATCCCGACGCTGAGCCCGTCGGTGATCGTGCGTCCCAAGAGCTCCTTGTCGAAAGCGATGAGGAGAATGAACGCGAAGTAGACGACGAGCATCGCCACGGTCAGCACGATTGCGACCTTGAAACGGCGGGAGGCGAGCTCGTCGAGCGACGCACTGACGCGGCGGCGTGGGGCCTCGCGCCGTGTGCCTTCGAACACACCATTCTGTGTGGACATGACACCCCCCGATGACTGTTGCCGCTCCCCTTACCCGCTCAGCGGGTCCCTGAACGTCCCTTTTCGCAGGTTTTCAGGAGACGCCGAGGGTGCCCGCGTCTACTTCGAAGACCGGCCAGAGGAGGACGGCGACGAGGCCGCCGGCGACGAGGCCGTAGAGCAGCCCCTTGAGGGCCGCATCGTGCGTATGCCGCGAGAGCGTGATGCCGCCGGCGATGGCCGCGAAGGCAACGACGGCCGGGCCGATCGGGTTGACCTCGAAGGAGAGCACGGCGAGGAGGACCGTGACGGCGCAGGAAGCCGTTCCTGCGAGCACTCCCAACAGCGCGCGCCGGATTCTCGCTCCTCCGTCCCGCACGACGTGGTCAGCCATCGTCCCTGCATTGTGGCACCTAGACTGCTGCTCCGTGACGCTGCTGGACCGAGCTCTCGTCCGCGTCTTGCCCGCAGTGCCGAAGCCGGTCGTGAAGAGGCTCTCGGGGCGGTACATCGCGGGCGAGGACCTGGGCGACGCGTGCCGCGCGGTGCGCGTCCTGAACGGGCGCGGGAAGCTGGCCACGATCGACGTCCTCGGCGAGGAGATCTCCAGCCCGGAGCAGGCCACGGCGCTCCTGGAGGAGTACGAGGAGGTCTTCGACACCATCGACCGTGAGGGGCTCGACTCGAACGTGAGCGTGAAGCTCACGGGCCTGGGTCTGAAGCTCGACCGTGACCTCTGTCGCGACAACCTCGCCACGCTTGTCCGCTGGGCGGCGGACGAGAACAACTTCGTCCGGATCGACATGGAGGACTCGTCGACGACGTCGGACACGCTCGCCGTCTACCGGGAGCTGCGCGAGCAGGGGCTCGACAACGTCGGGATCGTGCTGCAGGCGATGTTGCGCCGGACGCTCGACGACATCCAGGAGCTCGCCGACCTCCGGCCGAACGTCCGCGTCTGCAAGGGGATCTATCAGGAGCCCGGCGACATCGCCTACCAGGGGTACGAAACGGTCCGCTTCAACTTCGTCGAGGCGGTCTCCGCGCTCGTCGAGCTCGGCTCCTACGTCGCCGTCGCCACCCACGACGACTGGCTGATCAAGGAGGCGCTCGAGCTGATCGAGGAGCAGGACGTGCCGCTCGACCGCTTCGAGCTGCAGATGCTGCACGGCGTGCGCGAGGACCTGGCGGACGAGCTGGTGCGCGAGGGCCACCGCCTGCGGATCTACGTCCCGTACGGACGGCAGTGGTACGAGTACTCGCTCCGGCGCCTGCAGGAGAATCCGAAGATCGCGGGCTACGTCGCGCTCGACACGCTCAAGCGCATGCGCCCCTGAGCCCGTCGTGACCCTGTGACCGTCTCCTGGCGCTTCGTCACGATCTCCTGCTTCTTCGTGACGGCGCTCGTCGTCTCGAACATCGTCGCCGTCAAGCTCGTCGAGGTGGAGGGCCGCGTCTTCGACGCCGGCAACATCCTCTTTCCGCTGGCCTATCTCTTCGGGGACGTGCTCACCGAGGTGTACGGCTTCCGCGCCACCCGGCGCGTGATCCTGCTCGGGTTCGCTTGCAACCTCCTCGCCGTGGCCGCCATCCAGATCGCGATCGCCCTGCCGGCGGCCGGGTTCTGGGAGGAGAACCAGGGGTCGTACGAGACCGTGCTCGGCACGACCTGGCGCATCTTCGTCGCCTCCCTGACCGCCTACCTGGTCGGAGAGCTGACGAACTCGTTCGTCCTCCAGCGGATGAAGGCGGCGACCGGCGGCCGCTTCCTGTGGAGCCGAACGATCGGTTCCTCGCTCGTCGGCCAGGGACTGGACACCGTCCTCTTCGTGACGATCGCGTTCGCGGGGACGGGTGTCGACCTCGTGGACACGATCGTGACCACGTGGGTGATCAAGGTGACCTGGGAGGCGGCGGCCACGCCGCTCACCTACCTGCTGGCGAACGGGCTCAAGCGGCGCGAAGGGCTTGACGTGTTCGACGTGGGGCCGCGGTCGGTGCGGCCCTCCGAGGCAGGTTGAGAGCTCCTTCCACAATGAGGCGCTGTGC
>Ga0081455_10007387_pt1 | contig 11580 bp, 8 predicted proteins | sample TabmetS3T2R1_FD_70207 | JGI IMG/M metagenome (GOLD analysis project Ga0081455, IMG submission 70207) | Tabebuia heterophylla rhizosphere microbial communities from the University of Puerto Rico - S3T2R1 | ecosystem: Host-associated > Plants > Roots > Rhizosphere ...
GGCCCGTCGTCGTCGATCGAGATGACCGGCTTGCCATCGATGTTTTCGGCTCTGACCACGACTTGCCCGCCGGTGCGGCCATGCTTGATCGCATTGTCCACGAGATTGGCGATGGCATCGAAGATCAGGTCGCGATCGCCGGTCACCATCACCTCGCGATCGCCGACGACAGTGAGACGGGTGCCCTCCTGTTCGGCCGCGGCATCGTACAGTTCCACAACCTCGCCGACGATTTCCACGAGATTCACGGTGCGGAACGCGCCCTTTCGTGCCTGGGTCTCGATTTGCGCAATCCGCGTGAGCGACGAGAATATCCGCAAAACGGCATCGAGGTCGGCGATCGTGTCGCCGATCAGCGCCTGATCGTCCTCGCCGACGCGCTGGCCGTGATAGGCCTTTTCGAGCCGTCCGCGCATGCGCGTCAGCGGCGTCCGGAGGTCGTGCGCGACATTGTCGCTCACCTGCTTGACTTCTCCCATTAATGTTTCGATGCGGTCCAGCATCAGGTTCAGGTTCTCTGCAACGCGATCCCATTCGTCATGGGTGCCGCGCAGCGGGATGCGTTGATCCAGGCCGCTCTGCATGATGGCCCGGCTGGTGGCGTTGATCGATTCAATCCGCCCCACTGTCCGGCGCGTCACGAGGATGCTCGCGACCCCCGCAACCACAAACAACAATGCGGCGACCGAGAACATCGCCATCCTGATCCGATCAGCGAAGCTGTCGAGGTCGCTGATATCCCTTCCCACCAGCAGACGGTCGCCGCTTGGAAATGTTTGAAGCATCGCCCGCAGCAACGGCCGGTTTGCCGCGTTGGGCAACGCCTCGCTTGCGCGAAACTCTATCCATCCGCTGGCTGCGGTGGCTGTCGGCGGCCATTCCCCGAGATTGCCGGCCAGCGCGGCCAATGAAGGATCGGCCAACAGATACACGTTGCTTGCAAGATTGCCGTCGGCGATGCGTTGTTGAATCTCGGCGATCAGCCCATCGCGCCCCGAACGTTCGTACGCGCCCTGCAGGCTCGAATATTCCGTCATGATGCCACGATCCGACCGGCCGCGCACATAGGAGGAAGTGGACAGGTAGACATAGACGAAAAGCGCCGACACGATGATGCCGAACGTCCCGATCGCGATCAGCGCCTGCTTGAAAGTCGATGACGTTAGGGTCTTAGCCAGGAGCACGGAGAGAGTACCCGACACCGCGAACCGTATGGATCAGCGGATAGGCCTGCTGGTCGTCGACCTTGCGACGCACGCGACCGACATAAACATCGATGATATTTGTCGAGGGATCGAAATGAAGATCCCAGACGTGCTGCAGCAACATTGCCCGGGATACGACGCGGCCTTCGTTGCGAACCAGATACTCGAGCAGCTGGAACTCCCGGGGAAACAGAACAATGTCCTTGCCACGCCGGCTGGCGGTCCGCGACACCAGGTCGAGCGCGAGATCGCCAACACGCAGGATGGTTTCCTTGACAATGGTATCGCTGCGCCGGCCAAGCGCCTCGACGCGGGCCAGGAGTTCGACGAACGAAAAAGGCTTGACCAGATAGTCATCGCCTCCGGCCCGCAAGCCGCGTACCCGATCGTCGACCTCTCCGAGTGCACTGACGATCAGGACGGGTGCGCCGATGCCGTCGTCGCGCAACTGACGCATGACGGCGATGCCGTCGATATCAGGCAGCATGCGGTCGATCGTGATGACGGCATAATCGCCGGCGCCGCCGCGGCTCAGCGCCTCGTGCCCGCTGGTAGCCAAATCCACCTGGTAACCGTTGGTCCTGAGCGATTCCACGAGCTGACCCGCGGTTTCCGGGTCATCCTCGACGACAAGAATGCGCCGGTGACCTCCCGTCATGGTCTTCCGTCTCCGAACGACTGGCCCGATACGAGCGGAGACTTGCTTATGCAGTCTGAAGGTTACGTGAACAAGGTGATGGTCGCACCCGGCGGCCTGGAGATCCCTTTTTCCCGGAAACATGCGTCCCGGAAACATGCGCCAGTGGCGACCATCACGATGTCTGGATCCTTGCGCAGGACGGTACGGACGCGCTGGGGACCCGGACCCACATCAATATGGCAGCGCCATTGCCTCAATCGCGATACCTTCAGTAGTAGCCGTAGGCGCCACAGACATTGACCCATCGCAGTCCGTACGGCGTCCATGTCCTGCGCCAGCAACTGTCGTAGGCGGCGTAGGCGAAGGGCACGCCAATGAACGCAAAGCGATGATGGCGGAACCGGCCATGATGCGCAAACCTTGCTGGCGCAAAGCGCGGACCCACGAAGCGGCTACCCGCGAAACCGAAGCGGCTCCCTGCAAAACCGACCCGGCTGCCGGCGAAACCCATGCCGCCGCCACGCATGCCGCCGCCCATCCCACCGAAATGCATTCCACCTCCGTGCATGCCACCACCACCATGCATACCGCCACCACCATGACCGCCGCCGCCGCGAGCGAGCACCGGTGACGCAAGCGCAAGCGTCGCAGCCATCGCACCCGCCGTGAGGCATTTGAGGAGCTTGTTGTTCATCCCAACCTCCGTGCTGAATTGCAGCGACCGATACGGTCGCAAGAAAGGAAGACAGCCAGCAGACCCAAATGATCCAGTGAGTTCAAATGAATAATGTGACAGTTTCTGACACGGAAGTTAGTTTTGCGCATCGCCTTTGCCGTTGCGGGAATGCGCCGTGAGCACGCCCCAAAACAGATCAGCGCAGAGGCTACCAATGGAAAGCTCATCTCTGAATGAGACGCTCCGGGAAACCGCAGCGGCGAACAGGCTTCAAATCGCGACACTGATCGAGAGCTTGTTGCGATCGGTCGAGCTCCTCAGACTCGAAATTGAATACGAGGAGGTCCGGGTGGGCGTTCGCGACTTGTCGAACCCTACCTGTTCGGCGCGGAGCCTGACGGAACGCAAGGAAAACGTCAGAGCTACCATCGCTTCGCTGGAAATGTTGAATAAAGAAAAATCCAAGGCAGCCTAACGCGACAGGACGGACAACGTGGCCCGGTAATCCTTGGCAGCGTCGTCTTGATCGCACCCCTGATTATCGTCACATACCAATCCAGCCCGGCGTTCGCGACCTGTGCGGTCCAATAGCGGAGGCGTACTGTCAGCCAGAATGTCTATTCTTTTCCGCAGATGATCGACCAGCAGTTCAGCGCCGATCGTCAGGCAGCCATGATGTCCCCCAGGCACCTCGATCACTTCGAGTTGAGAGCTGAGGCGCCGCCACGCGCGGCCGTCGTGTTTGGCCGCGTAAAATGCCACAGGGACTTCGAGCGGTGCCGGAAGATATCGCGCCATGGCGATTGAGTAGGCGTCCCACAACGGTCGCGGAATCTCGCTCTCGGCGATCGCAGTCGGCCCGCCCGTCGACGCCTTGGCGTATCGCTCCAGCCGCGCCATTTGTTCATATGTCCAGCGCAGAAGATACGGCGAAACGATCGGCTTCATCAGCCTGATGAGCGCCCGCGGCGCCGGACGGGAACTGATGGTCGGCGGGTCGACCATTGCGACCATCTCAACCTTGTGGCCGGCTGCCATCAGCAGGCGGGCTGCTTCGAACGCCACCATGGCGCCGTTGCATTTGCCGCCCAGGAGGAAAGGACCGGTGGTCTGCCTCTCCAGAATATGCGGCAGGCGGTCGGCGGCCATCTGCTCGATCGACGGCGGAATTGGTTCCCCACGCAGGCCATGGGGATCGATGGAGATGATCGGGTAATCCGGCCCGAAAAGCTCCACCATCCTCCGCACACACACATGACCGCTGACGAGGTCTCCATTGAAGAAGTGCAGGGGAGGCCGACGACCATAGGGACTGAACTGGAAGAATGGCGTTGCCGGCATGCCCGTCTGCATGAGGATTTTTGGAGCAAGTTGCCGGATCGTTTCCGCCTCGAGCAACATCGTCTCCGGTACGGGCTGGCCGATGAGCCGCTCGACCTCGAGGAGCATTTCCAACGCTAGAAGGGAGTCACCGCCGCGCGCAAAAAAATCATCGTCGATCGTCACGGTCTCGGACTTGAGCAGCCTGCGCCACAGGGTCAGCAATTCGGCTTCCAGATCCAATGTCGCTTTTTTCACGGCAGGTAGAGGCTTCGTCGCCCGATGGTCTACGTCGAGTGCCTCACGCAGCCGTCGCCGTTGAACCTTTCCCGTCGCCCCCTTCGGCAGTTGAGTGAGGATCAGAATGCTCCGCGGAATCTTGAACGAGGCCAACTCGCGCTGCAGGAACTGGCGAAGCTCCGCAGGTGTCGTCTGCGCGCCGGAATGGGGAATGATGGCGGCAGCGACGTCATCGCCAAGGCGTGGATGGGGAATTGCGAAAGCCGCGGCTTCGGCTACGGCCGGATGGCGGAGTAGCGCGGATTCCACCTCGGCAGGGGCGATCTTCTCGCCACCGCGGTTGATTACTTCACTCAGGCGGCCGTGCAGCGACAGGAAGCCGTCCATGTCGAGGCTGCCGATGTCGCCCGTGCGAAACCAACCCTCCGTGAAAGCAGCTTGATTGAGTTCTGGCGCATCGAGATAGCCAGACGTCACGGTGGGACCACGAACCCAGATCTCACCCCGCTCACCGGCCGGCACGGGATGTCCATCCTCACCGACAATGGCGACGGTATCAGGCCAAGGTTGCCCGCAGGTGCCTGGCCTGTTCGGCCCGGGCGGCGGCACGTTGGCGGCGATCTGCGCGGCTTCGCTGGAGCCGTAATGCTCCAGCACCGGCACGCCCAAAATGCGCTGCAGATCGTTCTGCACTTCTTTCAGCAGCGGCGCGCCACCCGATACGATGAAACGCAGCGTGTGCGGCGCCTCTGCATTCTCAAGGCTTCTTGCCTTGTCCAGCAGGGCAGCGTGAAGCGTAGGACCTGCCGAGTACCAGGTTGGCCGCAGGACATCGAGCCACTCATCCAGCGCCACGACGGCGCTGTTCGTCGGGAGGGCAACGCTGCCGCCCGTCAGGAGCGGCGTGAAGACCGTCACTTTGAGCCCATGGGAATAGTAGGGCGACGAAACGCTCAGGCAACGGTCCTGATGTGTGAGGCCAAACCAGGCCTGAAGCCGTGCGGCCGCCGCCAGCATATTGCCATGACTGAACGGAATGAGCTTCGGCTGCGCGGTCGTCCCCGATGTCTGCAGGATGAAGGCGGGCGAGCTCGGATCAGGCTCAGCATCGATCGCGGGGAATTTGGAGGCCGGCGCTGCGATATCGAGTCCAAGCTGACCGTGTCCGACCGGAACGGCTTCGATGATGGGGAGCTTTCTCCGCTCAGCGGCCTGGCGAGCTTCAGAGGCACTGCCTTGCGGCACGAGAAGAGCGTTCAGCCGCAGCATGTCGAGACGTTGATCGATCTCCGTCGGAGACAGCCGCGGATCAAGAGGAGCCGCGATGCTGCAGCACGCTACGGCAACGATGGTAAGAACGGCGTCAGCGCCGTTCGGCATCAGTACCCCGATCCGGGCGTTGCAATCGAACCCGGCCAAACGCAACTGCCGGCGGATACCGTCCAACTGGCGCTGAAGATCGCGGTACGTCAGAGGCGCAAACGTGGAGGAGATAATCGCAGGCTGGTGGGGGAATTGCTTTGCAGTTCGACCGATGACCTCGCCCAATGTGAACTGGGCTTCGGCCTCCGGGTCGTCTCGGGCGGTCGAGGCTCCCTCGGGCCAAATCACGCAATTCGGCTTAGGACTTTGCGCCGCCATTGCTGTCACAGCTGATCTCCGTCGCCACGAAAATGGACCGCTGTGGGGCTGAGGCTGCACGAAGCGACTGCAATCGCCAGGAGTAGCAAAGGGATTACATCCCGCATTCCCATTCCGGTTCTTCTGCGATCATACGCTAACGCTGCCGCGTCACCTTGTCGGTTCGCTCCGCGACAAAAGTTCGGATCGGGCAGCTGGCAATATTGGGTACCTCCAGTTGGCTAGAATCTTTCCTTGGTTGTTTCTTCCCCGCTGGAAGGTCGCATCTGAATTGTCCTCAGTGAGAGGCCTGCGCCGCTATCGAGCCTTCCATCTCTCAACGGCGGAATTGGCTCGGCAAGTTTCCTCGGACCATTTCGTCGGCGTCCGCTATCCCACTCAATGCGACGTCCGCTACTGGTGCCGGCAACAGATATTGACGGTACATGTTTGACGTTATGGAAGGCCTCTTCCAAAGCAGGAAACCGTTCGCAGAATATCCGCCTTGCGCCGCTAACGCTCGGCCGCGAACAATCTGACGCTCTCTGTGAGGCCCTTCAGGGAATGACTACCCTCGTCATGAAATCTGATGCTTGATCCCGCTACAAGATCACGGACCGTGTTCGACACCAGAACCTGCCCGGGCTTTGCCATCGTCGCGACACGCGCTGCAATGTTGACGGCGATGCCGCTCAGATCGTCATCGGTCATTTCGACCTCGCCGGTATGAAGGCCGGCCCTTACCTGGAGCCCAAGCGCCTCAACGCCTTCATTGATCGCCAGAGCGCACCGGATTGACCGGGCCGGGCCGTCAAAGGTTGCCAGGAAGCCGTCACCCATCGTCCTCACCTCATGCCCGCGATGTCGGGAAATCTCCCGCCGCACCAGCGCATTGTGCCGATCAAGCACGTCGTGCCAGGCACGATCTCCGATCGTCTCGGCACGCCTGGTTGAGTTCACGATGTCGGTGAACAGAACAGTGGCGAGCACGCGATCGGATTCGATTGCGGACCGCGAGCCCGTCAGGAACTCTTCGACCGCATCCAGTATCCGTTCTGTTTCGCCGGTCCATAACGAGTGATCACTGCCGGGCAGTTCGAGATATTTCGCGTTTGGAATTTGCCGGGCCATGAACCGTCCGGCCTCGACGTTGACGCGAACGTCCCCCTGCCGATGAATGATGAGCGTCGGCACCCGTATCGACGGCAGGATTGGACGAATATCGATTTCACTGTTCATTCGCATGAGCGCGACAACCGCGGAAGGACTTGCACCCAGACGTTCAAAACGGGCCCATGACAGCCTGAACGTCTCATCGGATGCCACACTGGGGGCGAACAAGTGGATGCTCTCGCCGGTCCCCCAATTTCTTTCCATGCGATCCAGGGCGGCATCTATTCTGTCCGGCGGCACAACCCACGAGCTGAAGTGGCCATAGGTGCCATACAGGACCAGCGCCCGGGTACGCTCCGGGTAGGTGGCCGCGAACAGGACCGACATCGCACCGCCTTCGGAGATGCCGAACAGGGCGGCCTGTTGCGAGCCGACGGCATCCATGACCGCGCGAACATCGTCCATGCGTTCTTCCAGGGTTGGCACGCCAACCGCCCTGTCGGAAAGACCGGTGCCGCGCTTGTCGAACATGATCAGGCGGGCGAAGGCCGCCAGGCGGGTCCAGACCCGCGCACGATAGGGCTCCTCCCAGGCGACATCGAGGTTCGAGATGAAACCAGGAACGAACACGAGGTCGAAGGGCCCGTCGCCGACGACCTGATAGGCGATGCGAACATCACCGCTCTTCGCGTAGTGGGTTTTCGGAACCATTGCACATCACTTCACGTAAAGTGCGTGGCGTGACCGGCTTCGTCGACTTTCCTCGTGGTTCGATCTGAATCCTACCAGCTTGCCGCGGCACGCGGAAGCCGAAACCGTGTAAGCGTCATCCTGGCACGCGGTAATAGGCTGCTTACTCAACCGGCTACCAACCAGGCCGAAAGCCGCCGACGTGCCTTCCGCCGGTCGTGCAACTGATGTAGCCTGATGATGAGCTGCCGAGCGGGACGTGCCGAAGTCCCTTTTGCCTAAGCCGCAGCGATCATGCCGTCGGCAGGTGCGCATCGAAATTGAACCGACATCTGCGTGTGCGGCCCTGCGGCTCCGCAGAAACTCCGCATGCCGGCAGTTTGGGGAGGCCGCAATGAAAATTGCACGCCGTCAATTCCTGCATCTGGCAGCGGCCGCTGCCACCGTTCCGGCACTATCCCGTTTCGCCAGCGCACAGAGTTACCCGACGCGACCGGTGCACCTGCTCGAAGGCTTTGGCGCCGGTGGAGCGCCTGACATCGTCGCGCGACTGATCGGTCAATCGCTGTCGGAGCGACTTGGACAGTCATTTGTCATCGAGAACCGCAGTGGCGCTACTAGCAACATCGCCACTGAGGCGGTCGTGCGGGCATCCCCGGACGGCTACACGCTGCTGCTGGTTAGCACAGCAAATGCGATAAATGCGACCATGCTCAAGCTCAGCTTCGATTTCATCCGCGATATCGCGCCGATCGCAGCTATCGTTCGTGCGCCGTTGGTCATGGAGGTCCACCCATCGGTTCCCGCCAAGACAGTCGCGGAGTTCATCGCCTACGCGAAGGCCAATCCCGGCAAGGTCAATATGGCGTCAGCCGGGATCGGATCTACACCCCACGTGGCTGGCGAAATGTTCAAAACAATGGCCGGCGTCGATCTCTTTCACGTACCTTATCGGGGCGCGCAGGTATTTCCTGCCCTTCTTACCGGCGAAGCGCAGGTCTATTTTGGCCCGCTCCTCTCGTCGATCGAATATATAAGGGCCGGCAGTTTCCGCGCCCTGGCGGTAACGACGGTGGCGCGCTCGCCAATATTGCCGGACGTTCCAGCTCTGGGCGAAATCTTGCCCGGTTACGAGGCAAGTTCCTGGTACGGCATTGGCGGTCCAAAGCATACGCCGGCAGAAGTCATCGAAAGACTGAACAGGGAAGTCAACGTCAGCATCGCCGATCCGAAGCTCCAAGCGCGGCTTGCCGATCTGGGCGGCACGGCTCTCGGAGGGTCGCCCGCCGACTTTGCCAAACTGATCGCCGACGAGGTCAAGAAGTGGAGCAGGGTCATTTTGGCGGCTAATCTGAAACGGGAATGAGCAGCAAGCACTGCGGGATTTTCGGCCGGCCTATGTCGGCTCCGGATCAGGTTGCGAAAGGCTCGCGTTGAGCACATGTAGTCCGGTCTTGCTCAGAGATCGGACCTAACAGCGGACAGACTAAATCGGCAGCAACGGGCCAATAGCTGCCTTGACGAGACGTTCGTCGTGTTGCGCCGTTTCGCGGTGTACCGCATCGGAAACTGATTTCCGAAATGGGTCAGGCACCACTGCAATCTGTCAACTTCTCCAACACCACCCATCACCGGTATCGCTCTTGCATGGTACCGCAGAAGCATTTGGCGGTATCGGCCAACACCACTCAAGTCTTTCCTTGGGAACACAGAGGTATTTGTACGGCTCTTCGTTGTGAGCCAAATACCAGCGCCTTCCTTTCCAAAGGAAAACATCCTTTCCCGCCCAGTTTTCGGCACAAAGCGACGGTTTCGGATAAGGACGCGGATACGTCGCTTGGCCGAGCTCTTCAAATCGAAGGCGCGACTCCTGCGTGCGTTGCGGAAAGACATTCAGCCGTCCGCTCGGCGTGCTGTTCGCTGACACCTGCGGCACGTGAATTTGCTTCAGCCAATCGTCCCATTGCATCTGCGAAAGCCAAGGCCAGGCTAGATACACGAGGAATGCCAGAGCCAGGAACATCGCTATGTGCCAAAGCCAATCCCAGAGACCATACAAGAGGAGTGCCAGGACCACGATTATCGTCGCTGTCAACAACATGCCCAACCCTTTCTTTGCGCTAGCGCCAGGCTTGTGTACACGAGCGAATTCTTACCAGGAGAAATGGGGGCAGGCGCCACTTCGTTCCACTTTACTCTATCGCCCGCGCTCACGCAGTGGTCGTTCTCGACAAGAACTGAAAGAGAACAAATCGCAAGGGCCATAACCCTCCTTAGACCTGCAAAACAGACGTCCGCGCCTTCCGTATCGCCTCCCATACCCGCGCCGGCGTCGCCGGCATGTCGAGATGCGTCACACCGAGCGGCGCGAGCGCATTCATCACGGCGTTCATGATGGTGGCGGGTGCGGCGATGGCGCCGGCCTGCCCGCTGCCCTTGACGCCGAGGCGGTTGGCGCGGCTGGGAAAATCTGATGTTAGCGCGCCCTCGAAAGCGGGAATGTCGCCGGCGCGTGGCAGTGCGTAGTCCATCAGTGAGCCCGAGAGGTTCTGGCCGGTTTCCGCGTCGAACAGCGCCTGCTCGAGCAAGGCTTGTCCGATGCCTTGCGTGACGCCGCCATGCACCTGGCTCAATGTCAGACGCGGATCGAGCAGGCGGCCGAAGTCGTCGAAGATGACATAGCGGTCGAGCGTGACTTCGCCGGTCTCCGGATCGATCTCCACTTCGGCGACGTGGCAGCCGTTGGGGAATGCCGAGGCGACCGGCTCGCTGGTGTGGTCGACGTCGAGCGAGTCGGGCACGCCGTCGCTATCCTGGTCGTGGATTTCGCACGCGTCGCCGATGCCGTTGCTATCCGAGTCGGCCTGGTCCGCGTTCGCGATGGTCGGACAGTTGTCGACGTGGTTCAGCACGGCGTCGCCGTCCTGGTCCATGTTGCCTTCGAGCCGCCACGAGAACACGAGGTTGCTGCCGGGCGTCCACTTCTTGACGCCGGTCGGCGGCGTACCGCTGGTGACCTGGGCGTCGCGGAAGCCGAGCTGCGCGTTGTCGAGCTTGGGGATCACGCGGTAGCAGTTGCCGGTGACGAGGCCGAGCGTCGTGACGTTCGCGGTGACCTTGTATTGGTCGGTGTAGGCGTTGATCGCCGTGAGGTTGTTGTGCACGCCACCCACCGCGAAGGTGGTGCAGTCGAGGTCATGGACCTCGACCTTGAGGCGAGACTTGAAGGCCGGGCTGAACGCTCCGGTGAACGTGGGCGTCGTATCCGCGAGGGGTACGAGCAGGAAGAAGCCGAGCGTGCCCGGCGTGTTGGCTGCGTCACTGATGTGCTGGGCGGAGATGCTGAACTGATTCGACGAGGACGTGTCGAGATCGTCCTTGTCACCGCCACAGGCGGTTGCCCCTCCGAGTACAAGACCCACTGCGAGAACCTTCGATGCGTGCATGAATCGCCTTTTCATTGGGTGAACCCCCCGTGTATCGGCAACTCCGCCTAGGTGTGAACCCTCAGCGGGATACACGTGGGGTATCTCCGACGTCATCCTACGAGATCGCCCGTGAACCACGGGCCGCACACATCGCGGCTTCCGATTGAGGATCCTGAGCTCTGGATACTGGAATTTATCTTTGACAGCTGTTATCCGGAGTGACCGGGTAGAGCGGGCAGCGCCTACCACGGCCGGAGCCGCGTTCAGTGACCGTGAGTGGCCCCGAGCTGCGGAGCGTAGGCCGCCGCACTGGCTGGGGCATCATGGAGGCATGAGGCGAGGCTTGTCGTTGACAGCGACCACGATGATGACCTTGGCGGTGCTGTCCGCGGCGAGGGTGTCGCCGGCGGGGCCTTCGCTCGCGGCGGGCGCGGCAGCGGGAACGAAAGCGGCGCTGCCGAGCGATGCGGAGATCCGGCGCTGGCTCGCAGTGCGGGTGGATACCCAGCGGTCTGCGACGGGCATCGTCGTGGGCATCGTGGCGCCGAGCGGCGAGCGGGTGGTGACCTACGGGACGCGGGGGCTCAGGGACAAGCGAGCGATGACCGTGGATACGGTGTTCGACATCGGCTCGATCACGAAGCTGTT
>Ga0081455_10007388_pt1 | contig 11579 bp, 9 predicted proteins | sample TabmetS3T2R1_FD_70207 | JGI IMG/M metagenome (GOLD analysis project Ga0081455, IMG submission 70207) | Tabebuia heterophylla rhizosphere microbial communities from the University of Puerto Rico - S3T2R1 | ecosystem: Host-associated > Plants > Roots > Rhizosphere ...
GGTGTCCTGCTCGGCGTCCTGGTCGGCCATACGTTTTCCGACCTCGTAGGTGCCCCGGCCGATGAGCATGGCACCGGTGGCCGCCATGACCTCCGGGACCGCGTCCGCAGTCAGGTACTCGAAGATCCAGTCCATCGCGTGGCCAGGACCGGCGATGAAGCCGTCCAGCGACATCGCCCTGTTGACGACCACCTTGCCGGTGCCGATACCGACGTCACTCATGCGTTTTCTCCCCCCGGATCTTGGAAGCCGAGGCCGAATCATATTTCGGCCGGTGGGGAGGGCGAGCGCGGGAGGTCTAGATGAAGTACATGCCCGAGCCGGCCTCTTCGGCCTCGCGGCGGGCGACTTCGGCGATCGTCGTCTGGCCGAACACCTTGCGCAGGGCGGCGACACCCTCGGCCCAGATCCCGCCGGCCTCGTCGGCCTCGGTGCCGATTTTGCCGTCGAGGGTCTGGACCACCTCGAGCACGGTGATCTCTTCCGGCGGGCGCGAGAGGGTGTAGCCGCCGCGCATCCCGCGATGGCTGGTCAGCAGTCCGCCGCGCCGCAGGGTCGAGAAGAGCTGCTCGAGGAACTGCTCGGGGATCTCGCGGCGCTCGGCCAGCTCTTTGATCGGCACCGGCCGATCGCCCGAGCGCGCAAGCTCGGCGAGGGCAACTACCGCATAGCGCGACTTCGACGTAACCGAGATCACAGGCGCCTTTCTACCGCACCCCCCGCTGCTGCACTAGGATCGAATCGAGGGGGCCGCGGAGGATGCGGCCCTCGTCCGTCCCGTAATCGATTGATCGGAAGCAGTCCTGAGCGATCGCCCAAACTGCCTTGTGATCGACGGGCACCCTCTCGTCCGCTTGGGAGTCCGCAAAACGCTGCAGGACGATTTCGACGTACTCGAGACCGAGAGCCGTGAGGAGGGTCTCGACCTGCTGCGCGACATCGGCGACTTCGACGTCGCGATCGTCGACATGCGCTGGCACCTGAACGGCGGCGGCCAGCCCTCGATCTCCGGCCACGAGACGATCCGCTCGATGCACCGGGTGGCTCCGGCGCTGGGGATCGTCGCCCACGGCGAGAGCCGCGAGCGCCATCACGCGACCGCGGCGATGCAGGCCGGCGCCTGCGCCTACGTCGCCCGCACCGCCGAGCCGTCCGAGCTGCGCCGAGCGGTCGAGGCCGCGGCCGCCCAGGAGAGCTTCCTCGACCCCGACCTGCCACCGAAAGGCAGCCGCGGCAAGGTGACCCGGCGCCAGCGGGAGATCCTGCAGCTGCTCGCCGACGGCGAGTCGACGACCTTCGCCGCCCGCTCGCTCGGCCTCTCCGAGGAGACGGTCAAGACCCACACCAAGAACGCCCTCGCCCGCCTCGGCGCCCGCAATCGCACCCACGCGGTCGCGATCGGGCTACGCGAGCACCTGCTGGACTAGATCCAGCCGCGGTCGCGGGCCAGGAGCACTGCCTGGGCCCTATCCACGGCGCCGATCTTGCCGTAGACGTTGTGCAGGTGGGTGCGGATCGTCGAGACCGAGAGGTGCATTTCGCTGGCGATCTGCTTGTAGACCATGCCCTCCGAGAGGTGGCGGAGGACGTCGAGCTCGCGCGAGGAGAGCGGGCACGGCTCGCTGATCCGGGAAGCGTCCTGGCGCGGCAGCGGCAGCTCGTAGAGCAGCTCGCGGACCTGCTCGCGGCCGAGCCCGCAGGCCTCGGCGGCGGCGTGCAGCCGCTCCGGCGCGATCGCCTCGCCCTGCGAGTAGTGGGCGATCATGTCGGCGGTGGCGACCATCGCAGCCAGGCCGTCGGCGTCGTCGGCGTGATGGCGCTCGATCGCGACGGCGATCCGGCTCGGCAGGTTCCAGCGCCGGGCGAGGACGCCGCCGACCAGGGTGTGGTCGATCCCCAGCTGATCGCGTTCCTCACGCAGCCGCTGCTCGGGAGTGCGGGTGATCGAGTCGAAATAGACTTTGTACCCCGGGTGCAGGCGGGAGATCACGAGGCGGCCGACGTCGTGGAGCAGCGCCGCGACCGCGAGCTCGTCGCGTTCGACCCAGCCGACGATGCGGCCGATCTGGTCGGCGGCACGCTGGGTCGCGAGGGCGTGGACGCGGAAGCGCTCGGGCTTCAGCTCCCAGCCGCCGTTGGACTCGAAGAAGTCGAAGCTCGGCGCGGTGCCGGCGATCGCCAGGACGCCGGAGGGCTTCAGCACCTCGACCGCGTCGGGGATGCCGGCGACGCCGCCGGCGACGAGGCCGCTGCGGTTGGCGAAGCGGAGCACCGAGATCGTCAGCGAGACGTCGGACTCGACCGCCTCGACCAGCTCGGAGACGCGCGGCTGGTCGCCGGTGGCGGCGTCGATCACGCGCTCGCGTGACTCGACCAGGACCGGGAAGCGCTCGACCGCCTCGAAGGCATCGGCGAGCCGGCTGCCGGGAGCGGCGGGGCCGCCTTTCTGGGAATCGCCGCGGCGGGCGGCGGCAACGGTCGCCTCCACCGCTTCGTCGAGGTCAGCTGGCTTGGTTGAGGTGGCTGCCATGCCCCCCTCATCGGCAGCGGGGGACGAATGGTTTAGCCGAACGTATTTTCCCCTGAGACCGAGTTCTCAGTCATTCGTCCAGATTGTGCGAACGCAGCCGTACCAAAGCCGCATCGATCCGCGCCAGAGTGTCACCACGGCCGAGCGCGGCGAGCGACTCGAAGATCCCCGGTGAGACCGAGCTGCCGGTGATCGCGACCCGAATCGGCTGGTAGAGGCGGCCCGGTTTCAGCTCGAAACGGTCGAGGACCGGCGCCAACCCCGCCTCGATCGCCTCCGGCTCGAAGGGCTCGACCGCGGCCAGCGCCTCGCGCGCGGCGGCGAGTGGCTCCTCGACCCCCGGTTTCATCACCTTCTTCCAAGCCTGCGGGTCCTCGACCGGCGGCTCGAAGAGGAAGCGGACCAGCGGCCAGACCTCCGCCAGGGTCTGCGCTTTCTCCTGGGCGATCGCGCAGGCCGCGCGCAGGCGCTGGTCCGGCTCGCGGCCGAGGTGGCGGGCGACCGCGGCGAGGTAGTCGTCGAGCGGCAGCTCCCGCATGTAGCGGCCGTTCAGCCAGCGCAGCTTCTTTTCGTCGAAGATCGCCGCCGCCTTGCCGACGTCCTGCACGCGGAAGCGCCGCACCAGCTCCGCGGTCGACATCAGCGTCGTGTCGTCGTCGGTGCCCCAGCCGAGCAGCGAGAGGTAGTTGCGGATCGCGGCCGGCAGGTAGCCGGCGTCGCGCAGCTCCTGCACCGAGGCGGCGCCGTGGCGCTTGGAGAGCTTCTTGCCGTCGGGACCGTGCAGCAGCGGCAGGTGGGCATAGCGCGGCGGCTCGTGCCCGAGCGCCGCCAGCACCAGCAGCTGCTTCGGCGTGTTCGAGAGGTGGTCGTCGCCGCGGACCACCTCGGTGATCCCCATCTCGGCGTCGTCGACCGCGACCGCGAAGTTGTAGAGGACGGTGCCGTCGCCGCGGGCGATGACGAAGTCGTCGTAGCTGGCGTTGGGGAAGGCGACCGGGCCGTGGATCAGGTCCTCGACCACCGTCTCCCCCGCGTCCGGCACCCGCAGCCGCACCGCGGCGCCGGGCTGCTCGGTCGGCGTCCCCCGGTAGCCGGCACCCGCCCCGTGCTCGGCCTTCCAGGCCTCGACGTCCTTGGCGGTGGCAGCGTCGCGGTAGGCGGCGCCGGACTCGAGCAGGCGGGCCAACGCCTCCTGGTGGTGCTCGGCGCGGCCGAACTGCGAGACAGGACCCTCGTCCCAGTCGAGCTCGAGCCACTCGAGCGCGTCGATGATCTGCTCCCAGTTCTCCTGCGTCGAGCGCTCGCGGTCGGTGTCCTCGATCCGCAGCACCAGCGCACCGCCGTCGTGGCGGGCGGCGAGCCAGTTGTAGAGTGCCGTCCTCGCTCCGCCGATGTGCAGCGCACCGGTCGGTGAGGGCGCAAACCTAAGACGGGAGTTCGAGTTTTCCATGTTTATCGGGGCGCACGTCTCCACCGCCGGCGGACTGGTCAACGCGATCGATCGAGGCGAGGAACGCGGCTGCGAATCTATCCAGATCTTCCACCAGAGCCCGCGGATGTGGCGGCCGACCAAGTACGGGCCGGACGACCTCGCCGAGTTCCGCGAGCGAATGGAAGGCTCGAAGGTCGAAGCGGTGATCATCCACGCCGTCTACCTGATCAACTGCGCCACCAAAGACCGGGAGCTGCGGAAGAAATCCCTCACCTCGCTCACCCACGCCCTCGAAATCGGCGACGGGATCGGCGCCAAGGGCGTCGTCCTCCACCCCGGCTCGCAGAAAACCGACCCGCTGAAACCGTCGCTCAAACGGGCCGCGAAGGTGATCGCCGAGGCACTGAAACGGACCGACTCCTGCCGGCTCTTGATCGAGCAGACCGCCGGCCACCAGGGCCTCCTCGCGCGGGACTTCGACCAAACCGCCGAGCTGATCGACCTCGCCGGCTCCGGCCCCCGCCTCGGCCTCTGCCTCGACTCCTGTCACCTCTTCGTCCAGGGCTACGACATCACCGACGAGTCCCACCTCGCCGAGGTCCTCGACGAAGCCGACGCCAAGGTCGGCATCGACCGCCTCGGCGCCGTCCACGTCAACGACGCCGCCGCCCCCCTCGGCTCCTGCCGCGACCGCCACGCCAACATCGGCAAAGGCGAGATGGGCCGCCGCGGCCTCTCCGCCTTCCTCTCCGAGCCCCGCTTCGAGGGGCTGCCGGCGACGCTCGAGACGCCGGGGCCGGAAAAGAAAGGCACGAGCAAAGGCGAAGTAACGGCTGCGAAGCGGCTCCGTCGCGAAGGCCTGAAAAGACGCTCAAAATAGGCCGCAATCGAGACTTCTCTGCGCTGGGGTCGGGCTCATCGGCGCCGCGATGACCCCAGCCTCAGCGCAGGCTGCAAGGGCCGGCCCCCCGACCGACCCTTGCTCTCCCGCCGTCTTCGACTATTTGAGGTGGACACCGGAGATCGCGCGCGAGATGACCAGGCGCTGGATCTCTGAGGTGCCCTCAAAGATGGTGTAGATCTTCGAGTCGCGGTGCATGCGCTCGACCGGAAACTCCCGGGTGTAGCCGTTGCCGCCGAGAATCTGGATCGCCCGCTCGGTCGCCCAGACGGCAACCTCGCCGGCCTTCAGCTTCGACATCGAGCCCTCGGCGTTCTCGAACTTGTGGCCGGTTCTGCCCATCCAGGCGGCGCGCCAGACCAGCAGCCGGGCGGCGTCGATCTCGAGCTTCATGTCGGCCAGGGTGAAGGCGACCGACTGGTTCTCGACGATCGGGCGGCCGAACTGTTCGCGCTCTTTGGCGTACTGCAGCGCGTACTCGTAGGCGGCGCGGGCGACGCCGAGCGCCTGGGCGCCGACCACCGGCCGGCTCGCCTCGAAGGTCTGCATCGCCGCCTGACTTTGACCGCTCTTGCCTTCGCGGACCCGCGCCAGTCGCTCGTCTAACTTCTCCTTGCCGCCGAGCAGGCAGGAGCCGGGCACGCGGCAGTCGTCGAGGTGGACGTCGGCGGTGTGCGAGGCCCGCAGGCCGTGCTTCTTGACCTTGGCGCCCTGCTCGCAGCCGGGCGTTCCCGGCGGGATGATGAAGGCGGCGTGACCGCGCGAGCCGAGCTCGCGGTCGACCGAGGCGATCACCACGTGGACGTTGGCGATGCCGCCGTTGGTCGCCCACGCCTTCTGGCCGTTGAGGACCCATTCGTCCTTGGTCTCGTCGTATTTGGCGGTGGTGCGGATTGCCGCGACGTCGGAGCCGGCGTCGGGCTCCGAGGCGCAGAAGGCCGCCAGCTTGACGTCCTCCGGCGTGCCGAAGCACTGCGGAATCCACTCACCCATCTGCTCCGGGGTTCCCTGCCCGAAGATTGCGGCGACCGCGAGCGTCGTGCCCATGATCGCCATGCCGATGCCGGCGTCGCCCCAGAACAGCTCCTCGTTGGCGATCGGCAGCGTCAGCCCGGTCGGATCGGCCCAAAACTGGCCCATCGCTTCGAAGCTGTAGAGGCCGATCATGGCGGCCTCCTCGATCACCGGCCAGGGGGTCTCCTCGCGCTCGTCCCACTCGTGGGCGGCCGGCCGGACGACGCCCTCGGCGAAGCCGTGGACCCACTCGCGAATGTCCTTCTGGTCCTGATTCAGCTCCAGCGTGAAGGCGGCCTCAGCAGGCGGCGAACCGGTGCCGGCAGTGACCTCGGCCAGCGCGTCGGTGGCACCCGCATCGGCGACCGTGGCGGCATCCGAGGACATGAGCCGCAGTATTACATGAAACGGTGTCGCCCTCCCTGAGAAACTTTTGCATTCCGGTAAGGCGCCACGCGCGCTCGCCGGGGCCCGCGATGGCGATCAGACGTCGCGCAGATCGAAGGCGCGCAGGCCCTCGGCCCCCGCGTCGGTGCAATCGAAGAAGCGGCGGTTGACGCAGTCGTAAGAGTCGCCCTCTCCGGCGTAGGCGCGCTCGACCGAGAACTGGCAGTGCGGCAACGGCTCGCCTGTCATCTTGACGCCGCCGAAGCCGCCCGGCTGGAGCACCGCGACCAGGTCGACCTCGGCGCTGAAGACTTCCTGCATGCAGCCGACGTACTGGTTGCCGGTCAGCCGGTCGACGTAGCTGTAGAGGTAGCGACAGCCGAGCTCGACGCAACCCCGCGGCTCGACCATCTTGTCGCAGAAGGACCGGCATTGACGGCACTCGCCGACGTGGGTGCGGGTAACGCTCATGCGTGAAGTCTAGGGAGCGGGGAGGTTGGGACCAAGCGGGTTGAGACTGGGTGTCAGAGGTGGTCGATGGGCTCTGGTGAGGGACGAAACTTTGCGGTAAGGGGCGCTCGCGTACCCCTCCCCAAAACGCTCCGCTGTCGCTCCGCTTGAGTGTTTTGGGGAGGGGTACGCGATCACCCCTGCAACACGGACCCGAGGGACGCTCGGCCGACCCCCTTTTTTGAAAGCTGACGTGGGACGAACGCTCGCCGCTGACGACTGGAACTGGCCGGCCAGCTCCCGTCCCTCGGAAGCTTCAAAAAGCCGATGGGGGTCGGTCTCTCGCCGGAGCGCTGTGGTGTGGGGGATGTCGGTGCCCTCCTGAAAACACTCAAGCGGAGCCGAAGGCGGAGCGTTTCAGGAGGGCACCGGCAGCGCCCGCTCCCCAACCTTCGTCTCTGGGAACCAGGCCCTAAGCAGCAACCGCCGCACTGCCCAACAACTGATCCAACTCCTGCCTCAAACTCGCCGACGGTTGCACCCTGTACTCACTGCCGAACTTCAATTTCTTCGGCCCCGCACTCGTATGCATCACGAGGTGGACGTCGGTCTCGCCTTTGTGGTCCTCGAACAGGGACTTCAGCTCGTCCATCAGCGCCGGGTCGGCGAGCTTGCGGCAGTCGAGCAGCGAGAACTCGAAGGGTCCGCCGGGGAGCGCGGTGACGGTCTTGGCCGCCGCCGCGATCTCCTCGCCGTCGGGTTCGAAGCGCTGCGCCTCCTGGACGACGAGCTTCGTCTCGCCGCGGTCCTTGTGGTCGACCCGGCCACGGACGAGGACGATCGCGTCAGGCGCGATCACCTGGGCGCTCTCCGCCTCGTCGGCCTTGAAGACCAGCATCTCGACCTGGCCCTCGACGTCGTCAAGCGTCGCGAACATCATCTGGCTGCCGCTCTTGGTGCGGATCTTCTTGCAGTCGACGACGATCCCGCCGACCGTCACCCAGGCGCCGTCCGGTTTGTTGTCGAGGGCCGAGATGCTGCAGTCGACGCGCGCCCGCAGCGCCGGCCCGACTTCGGTCAGCGGATGCGAGGAGAGGTAGGTGCCGAGCGTCTCCTTCTCCATCGCCAGCAACTCGGCGCGGTCGAACTCGGCGGCCGAGATCGGCGGCCGCGATTGCGCCAGGCTGGGGGCCGCTGCCGTTTCACCGGCACCGCCGTCGTCGCCGAAGTCGAAGATCGAGCCCTGGCCGAGCTGGGCGTCTTCCTGCGCCTTCTGCCCGGCCGACTGGGCGGCCGGCAGGATCTCGAGCATTCCCTTGCGGGTCGCGCTGGTCGAGTCGAGGGCGCCGCATTTGATCAGGCATTCGATCGCCCGTTTGTTGACGGCGCGCGAATCGACCCGCTCGCAGAAGTCCCAGATCGAGGCGATCGGCTTGTCCTCGCGGGCGCGCAGGATCGCCTCGACCGCCGAGTGGCCGACGTTCTTCACCGCGTCGAGGCCGAACCGGATCGCGTTCTCGGAGACGACGAAGCTGTGGTCGGAGGAGTTGACGTCGGGCGGCAGCACGTCGATCCCCATCTCCGCGCAGCGGTTGACGAAGAACGGCACCTTGTCTTTGGTGTTCATCACCGAGGAGATCACCGCCGCCATGTACTCGGCCGGGTAGTTGGCCTTGAGGTAGGCGGTGCGGTAGGAGATCAGCCCGTAACAGGCGGCGTGCGACTTGTTGAACGAGTAGTCGGCGGCGGCTTCGTTCAGTTTCCAGAGGTCACGGGCGACGTTCGGCGCGGTGTTCGATTTCGCCAGGCCTTCCATGAATTTGTCTTTCATGGTCGCCATCAGGTCGCGCTTCTTCTTGCCGATCGCCTTGCGCAGATCGTCCGCCTCGGTGCCGGAGAAGCCCGCCATCGAGCGCGAGATCTCCATCAGCTGCTCCTGGTAGATGACGCAGCCGTGCGTCTCTTCGGTGATCGCGCGCAGGCGCGGGTCGGGGTAGCTCACCGTCGAGGGGTCTTTCTTCCCCTTCGCGTAGGTGGGGATGTAGGCCATCGCGCCCGGGCGGTAGAGGGCGCCCAGCGCGACGATGTCGCGGAACTCCGTCGGACCGACCCGTTTCAGCGCGTCGCGCATGCCGTCGGACTCGAACTGGAAGACGCCGGTCGAGTCGCCGCGGGCGAGCATCTCGTAGGTCTTCTTGTCGTCGAGTGGGATCGAGTCGATCTCGATCTCCTCGCCGCGCGAGCGCCGGATGATGTCCATCGCGTCCTCGATCACGTCGAGGTTGCGCAGGCCGAGGAAGTCCATCTTCAGCAGGCCCAGCTCCTCGACCGGACCCATCGAGTACTGGGTCACGATCTTGTACTGGCGCTCCGGTTTTTTTCCGTCGGCGGTCGTCGTCGGCGCCGACTTGTCCTCGGCCAACTGCAGCGGCACCACCTCGTGCAGCGGCCGGCCGGAGATCACCACGGCGGCGGCGTGGATCGAGTTGTTGCGGACGATCCCCTCGAGGCCGCGGGCGACGTCGATGATCTTCTTCGCGTCGGGCTCGGCGTCGTAGGTCGATTTGAGGTCTTCGCCCGGCTTCAGGCATTCTTCGAACGAGGGGCTGCGGCCCATGATCGGCTCGGGGATGAGCTTCGCCAGGCGATCGCCGGTGCCATAGTCGTAGCCGAGCACGCGGGCGGCGTCGCGGGTGGCGGCGCGCGGCGCCATCTTGCCGAAGGTGATGATCTGGGCGACCGACTCGCGGCCGTATTTGTCGGCGACGTAGCGGATCATCCGCTCGCGGCCGCGGACCGAGAAGTCGATGTCGATATCCGGCATCGATTTACGTCCGGGGTTGAGGAAGCGCTCGAAGATCAGGCCTTCAGCGAGCGGGTCGAGGTCGGTGATGCGGAGGACGTAGGAGACGATCGAGCCCGCCGCCGAACCACGGCCGGGGCCGACGGCGATGCCGTTCTCCTTCGCCCAGGTGACGAAGTCCCAGACGATCAGGAAATAGGAGGAGAAGCCCATCTCCTCGATCACCCCGAGCTCGAAGTCGAGCCGCTCGACCGCCTCGGCGGGCGGCGGGTCGCCGTAGCGGGCGCGCAGGCCCTCGTCGGCGATGCGGCGCAGCATGTCGCGCGGCTCCTCGCCGGTCTCGGTCGGGTATTTCGGCAGCAGTATGTTGCCGAGCTCGATGTGCAGCGAGCACCGCTCGGCGATCTCGACCGAGTTCGGCACCGCCTCCGGCCACTCGGCGAACGCCTCGTGCATTTCGGCGTTGTCTTTGATGTAGAACTCGTTCGTGTCGAAGCTCATCTTCGGCGCCGCCAGGGTCGACTTCGTCTGCACGCAGAGCAGCGCCGCGTGGTTGTCGAAGTCGTCGCGGGTCAGATAGTGGACGTCGGCGGTGGCGACCAACGGCCGGCCGATCTCCTTCGCGTAGCTGACGATGCCCTCGTTGGCCTTGTCCTGCTCGGCGATGCCGTTCTTTTGCACCTCCATGTAGACCTGCTCGGGCCCGAAGGCCTGGACCAGGTCGTCGAGGTGGGCGCGGGCGTCGTCCTCGCGCTCTTCGACCAGGCGCCGGCAGAGCCGCGAGGCGAGGCAACCGCTGAGCACGATGACGCCGTCGGAATGGCGCTCCAGCAGCTCCATGTCGACGTTCGCCTTGCCGCGCGAGAAGCCCTCGAGGAAGCCGGCCGAGGTGAGCTTCACCAGGTTGGAGAAGCCGGTGTCGTTTTCGGCGAGCAGGGTGATGTGGTTGCGCTCGTAGCGCGTCTGCTCCTTGATCGCCTTGCGATCGTCGACCAGGTAGGCCTCGAGCCCGACGATCGGTTTGATTCCCTGCTTGTTGCAGGCCTTGTAGAGGTCGACGGCCCCGTTCATCACCCCGTGGTCGGTGAGCCCGAGCGCGGGCTGACCGAGCTCCGCCGCCCGCTTCGCCATCGCGTCGATCTTGCAGTGCCCATCGAGCAGCGAGTACTCGCTGTGGGCGTGGAGATGGACGGCGGCAGAGGTGCTCACGGGCTTCGATCGATACTGCCAAGTGAGGCGGATGCCATCGCCCGTCTTCCCCGCTAAATCCGACGCCTTTCGCTCAAGAATGCGACAGGATGACGTTCACGATGACCCCGGCGATGATCGCGCCGAGCGTCGTCGCGAAGAAACCGATCATCAGCCGCTGGAGCGAGCCGATCGCGGAGCGCAGTTCGCGGGCGTCCGCGTCGACCCGGTCGAAGCCGTGGTGCATCTCGTAGCGGAGGTCGTCGACCCGCCTGTTCGTCTGCTCGAAGCCGGAGTGCATATCGGCCCGCAGGTCGTCCACCCGCTGGTTCGTCTGCTCGAAGCCGGACTGCATGTCGGACCGCAGGTCGTCCACCCGCTGGTTCGTCTGCTCGAAGCCGAAGTCAACCCGACTGGACAGCTCAGTGACGCGCTTTTCGGTGCCGGTCTCGGTGATCGTCTCCATGGATAGACCGTAGGGCGGGAAAGCACAATGGTGGCGCGCAAAAAGTTACGTTTGACGCACCGGACTGGCGAATTTTGGGACGCTTGGGCTCGCGGGGATGGCCGGTGACGGGGAAGGGACCGGGAGCGTCCCGGCGAGACGGGAAAGGGACCCGGCCATTTCGGAGGCGACCCGGGCAGGCTGAGGCCGCCTCCGAAATGCCCAGATTTGAGGGGACGGCGGAGGGTGCGGGCGAGCGGCGGGTCTCGCGCGAGGTCGCTGCGGGATCCGCGAGGCTTCCATCGAGAGTTCGCGACGAAGACGTCGGGAACGTCACCGTGGCGTGAGGGAGACGTCACAGTCGTGACCCTTCCGTGACGGCTCCCGACATGGATCCCTGACGACCGCTCGGAGGCCGGGCCGACTGTG
>Ga0081455_10007389_pt1 | contig 11576 bp, 22 predicted proteins | sample TabmetS3T2R1_FD_70207 | JGI IMG/M metagenome (GOLD analysis project Ga0081455, IMG submission 70207) | Tabebuia heterophylla rhizosphere microbial communities from the University of Puerto Rico - S3T2R1 | ecosystem: Host-associated > Plants > Roots > Rhizosphere ...
TGGGATCATCAACAAGGGCGAGCTCGTCTGCTTCCGACCGAAGGGCTCGTTCGAGTGCGTCTCGCGCAACCACACAAGTCGCTGGACCGGCGATGTCTATGCCCGCTACGTGGGCGATGCATCTCAGTCCCCGGGGGACTGAGCCATGAGGATCATCGGCTACTGCGAGCGGTGCCACCGCATCCGCCAGGTCTATGTTCGCCAACCTCGGCACGGCATCCAGGTCGGTATCTGCGCCTCGTGCGACCGCCCAACACAAGGCAACGACCGACTGCACGCAGAAATGGCTTACGGTGCCTGCGCTCAGTGCGCGCGTACCCACAACCACGACGTGCGTGTCCACGGCCGCTGTCTGTGTCCGTGCCATCCCCGCAACCAACCAAGCAAACAGAGCAATGCCCAACCCAGATGACCCGATCCCGATCCCGACGTTCGATTACCCGCTGCCTGCCGGGCCGTGGCTCGACGAACCTGATCACCTCATCTGGATCGACCGAGCGACCGACTACGACTGCATGCTCCATCGCAACCGCCTCGGCGCGTTGTGTGGTTACGTCGCCGTGCCGCCCGGTCATCCCGACCACGGCAAGGACTACAACCACGTCGACGTCGATGTCCATGGCGGGCTGACCTACGCCAGCGAATGCCAGGGGGACATCTGCCACGTCCCAGCCAAGGGCCGACCCGACGACGTGTGGTGGTTCGGCTTCGACTGCGCCCACGCGATGGACGCGATCCCCGGCCTGCCATCGACGTGGTGGGAGGAGGGACCGTTCCGTACCACCTACCGCGACGTGGCCTACGTGCGCGCCGAGTGCGCGGACCTGGCAGCACAACTCAAGGCTCGAGCCTGAAACCAACCAAGCAAAGGAGACAACGAATGATGAGACGCGCCTGTGAATGGTGCGCTACCGACTTCAACTGTCGATGGGCAACGGTCAAGCAACAGCGAGCCAATCGGAGATGAGCATGGAGCTACATGACTTCGACGATCTACCTGTCGTCATGGCCGATCGCAGTCTCCGTCTCGAGAGCTGGGGCACGACCGAGCGCGGGTACCCGTTCTTCAGGTTTCGCAGTATCCGCAGCAACGTGCGTGAAGTGGTGTTGTTCATCACCACCGACCGACCGGCGGGCGTGATGTTCGCCTACTCGATCTGGGAGTCAACGACCAGAACCCTGACCAGCTACCACGGGCCATACGGCGACCCCGAGCGCGACGAGCTCGGAGACATCGAGGGGACATGATGACCTACCGCTACCCACACAAGTGCATGGCCTGCGGCCTGCACTTCAACGTCTACTCCTGGTCCGATCGATGGCCCAGCGAGCACAACGCATACTGCCCCGAGTGCGGAAGCCGGAACACACTTCAGTTCGGGGTCCAGGAACTCGAGCAGGAAATCTTCCAGCTCGTACCTGGCCTCTAAGACCTCAGTCCCCCGGGGACTGAGACCAACAACCAACCAAGCAAGGAGCCATGAGTGGCTGTTACGACCAAGACTGCCCAAACAACCCAGCTCGCCCTTCAGGCGGCTGCACTCCAACAACTCGCGATCATCGGTGGGGCGATGACCAACGAGGAAGACATCGCGTTCGAGGGGAAGAAGTTCGTCTTCCCCACCCAGTTCCAGGGCGACCTGCCCGGCCTCAACCGCTTCGTCACGCGCTACGTGCAGAGCCAAGAGGAAGCGGTGATCGTCCGTCAGAGCTTCGACTACCGACCCTTCGACGTGGCCTACGCCACCTACATCTGTCTCCGCGAGCACTTCGGCTATGCACAGGGCAAGGCCCGTCAGGGCATGTTCGGTCCCGAGCCGCCCGAGGAGATCACGGTGGCGGTCGGCTACGTCAACGGCAAGCTCGTCAGACATACCGTGCCGTGGGGGGACATGGTGCTCCCCGGCTTGAAAGAGTCGGTCCTGTCGATCGGCTCGTACATCGACCGGGAGAAGGGGGAGTTGGGCATCCTGTCGGCGCGCTGTCGGCGTGGCGACAAGCCGGGGATCGACGGCTTCTTCCGCGTCGTCGAGAACCAGCTCGAGACCAACTCCATCTATCGCGGCCATGCCGTCTTCGGGAACATGGACTTCTTCGATGCTGACCTGGTCGATCCCAGCCGGTTCGTCTACGACACCGATGTCTGGGCGCAGGTCGAGACCAACATCCTCTCCCCGATGCGCCATTCCCAGGTGCTCGAGTCCTACGGCTTGAGCCCCAAGCGTGTCGTGTTGCTGGAGGGACCGTTCGGCACCGGCAAGTCGGCGCTGGGACGGACCGCGGCCAAGGTCGCGGCAGGCAATGGATGGACGGCGTTGCTCGCCAGACCAGGTGAGGACGATCCGTTCGCCATGCTCCAGACCGCCAAGCTGTACCAACCGGCGATGCTGTTCGTCGAGGATGTGGACGTCATCTCCAACACACAGGACCCGGCCTACGTATCGAAGCTCCTCGATCAGTTCGATGGTTTCGGCAACAAGGACGTGCGGATGCTGTTGGTGCTGACGACCAACCACGCCGATCGCATCCACAAGGGCATGCTGCGACCAGGACGACTCGATGCCGTGATCCACATCGGCAACATGGATCGTCCCGGCGTGGAGAAGCTGTGCCACATCATCGTCGGTGACAGCCTCGAGCCGGACAACGACTACGACCGTGTGTTCGAGGCGACCGCTGACTTCACGCCAGCGTTCGTCAAGGAAGCGATCGAGCGGGCGATGCGCTACACCATCGCCCGTACCGGTGAGCCGGGCACGATCAACACCGATGACCTGGTCCACGCGTGCAACAGCCTGCGTGCTCAGCTCGCGCTGCAGGAGGCGGCATCCGACAGCCACGAGAAGCTGCCGCCGTTGGACCAGCAGTTCCGGGACATGATCGCCCAGGCCACGGGCATCGACCTGGGTCAGCTCAGCCAGGTCACATCCAACGCGGTCTACCAGCGCCTGTACGGCGCGCCGCTGCAGGACGAGAAGACGGGGAAGATCACCCACCGTCTGATCACCAACTAGTCCGGAGTGTTGGGGCTCAGTCCCCGGGGGACTGAGCCCCTCCTCCCAAGCAAGGAGAACCATGACAATACGAGAAGACGAACTCCGAGAGCTGCATGCCAGCGTGGCGATGACGAGCAAAGAGCACGTTTGCCGCGATGGGCCTGACGACATCGTCCCGTCGATGCTGGTCCAGTTCAAGGACGGTTGCTGGTACGCCGGTCGCCCGCGCGGGCCACACGAGGGAGAGCTCGGCCAGCTTGTCGGTCAGTCGATCGTCGCCATCTGGCTCGAGCACCGACGTGACCCGCTCCACAGCATCACCTTCGTGATGGAGGGCCATGCCGCGTTCGGTATGAGAGAGGAACAGCTCCCCTCCTACCAGCGCGGGGACTTCGCGCGGATGTACAGCGAGGACCCCGACAGCGGCGTCACCGAGGTGATCATCACCAGCTACTACGAGTGGACGACCAAGCTCGAAGTGGCGATGATCATCCACCCGTACCACTACGACGATGGTGGCAAGCTGGTCTGGGACGAGCCGCTGTTCCAGGAAGGCAACGACAATCAGGGCTACGTGGTCGACTGCATCCGAGCAGCATGGAGGCGAACACTCCATGAATGAGGACCAGGCCAAGGAAGCACTGCGTTACGCGATGGAGCGGATGCGGAGGGATCATCCCGAGATCAGCGAGCGCGAGCTCGATGCGATCCGCAAGGTCATCGACAACCTCGCAGAAGGTCAGCTCACCGACATCACGTTCCCCTGGTGTGCGGCGATGATCGCGCTCGGTCGTGAGGACATCGCCCGAGCAATCGTGCGCGTCGACGTCATCGTCGCACCGCCGGTGATCATGGTCGGGATGGGGGTCCAGGAGGGCTCCGACTACAGCCCGAACGAAGCCTCTGACGAGGACCAGGAACTCATCAGCCAAGCCATCATGGGCACCCTGCGTGCAGCAGGCTGGCCCGCCATCCTCGAGGATGGCGCGCTAGCGATCGACAACGACGAGCTACGTCGCCTGATGGAGCAGGACCGAGATCCATGGGGTTCGGTCGTCGATGCCTTCCGGGCAGAGATCGACCGCCTCTACCCAGACAAGCCCTCAACACAAGACCCACTCTCGAAGTGGATGAAGGAGGATGAGGAATGATGAAACGACTGATCGCTGTTGGCGCGCTTGCGCTCTCGGCACTAACGGGCTGCACCAGAGCCGAACTCGATGCCTGGGTGCAGTGGTACAAGGACGATCCCGCAGCAGCGGAGGCATTCGCCAACCAACCGGAGATCCAAGCACAACTGCACGCTCGTGCTGCGGCCGCCCATACAACCAACCTCGGTCGTTGGGAGAAAATCGCTATGTGCGAGTCAGGAGGTAACTGGTCCTATCCGCCTGTGCGCGGTGGTCTCGGCCATCTCTACAGCGGTGGCCTGATGATCTGGCAGGCAGCCTGGATCAACTACGGCGGACAGCAGTTCGCCGGATGGGCGTATCAAGCTACGCGAAACGAGCAGATCGTCGTTGCCGAGAGAATCTTGGCTGACCAGGGATGGGGGGCATGGGACTGCGCGTAGACATCGAAGATTGGGGTGAGGGTGTGCTCGGAGCCCACTACGAGGCACATACCTACCGCTTCCTGTTCTCGGACGGCACGACGGTCGACGTCATCGCCCACCGTGACGACAGCGATCTGCGAGCGGCGGTGATGAAGTTCCTTCATCATGGTCGTGAGATCGCGATCGTCGGCTGCGCCACGCTGGAAGTGGACGATGCCAAGCCAAGACCATGACCTGATGTCGGTCGCCCTGATCGCTGTAGCGGTAGCAGTAGCAGTGCTGTTCATGCTCAGCGTCGCGATCTGGGTGATGGCAGGTGCCTGACCAACTCGATGTGTGGTGCCACGTGCTCACGCATCAGACCAACCTCAAGTACGCCATCGCCAAGAAGATGGCGAGCTTGTGGCAGCCAAGCCCAGTACCAGACCCACCGAAGGGAGGAAATGATGGAGCTCTCCAGCCTCAGCGACGCCGAAGTGGCAGTGACAGCGCGGGCGTTGTCGATCCACCGGGTCTCAGTTCGTCGCAAGCTCGACCGACTACGACCAGGCACACCGGAGCATCGACAGGCGCTCGTTGAGATGACGGAGACCACCCGCGCCATCGAGAAGCTGAACGCAGCCGATCTCGGCAGAGCGTCGGTTGCATGATCTCAGTCCCCGGGGGACTGAGCGAGCGGGCTGGCAGGTCTGCGCCTTCTTCGCCCTGTCAGCCCGCTCACCAAACCAAGCAAGGAGAAATGAATGAAGTGCATGTTCTGTCAACGATCGATCCCACCCGACGAGCTCGAGCTCGTCAAGGATCGACTCACCGTTTATTGCAGGCCGCTCACCGAGTTGCTCGGCATGTCGTCAGACAAGATCGTCGACCAACTGCTGACCAACGACGACGCGCTCTGTGCCAAGTGCTTCAACGAGATGAACGAGCAGCAGCCGCTGGATCAGTTCATCAGCCGCATTGCCAAGCACCCGACCGAGGTGGACGGCTCGTTCGAGTTCAAGCTGCTGCGACGAGGAGTGCGCCATGGCTGATAGCAAGCTTCCACGGATTGGAACCGTCGAACAGCGACCCACACCCAAACCAGCACCACTGGTTCATCCACCACTTCCGGGCTCATTGCAGTACGTGATCTGCCGCACGATGCAGCACCAGTGGCATCACCGTGGCATGGACCCGACCAGGCTGAAGGAGCCAGGACTCATCGCTTTCGTCTCCGTATGCACCGAGTGCCACACCGAGCGCACGAAGTGGATCAACGGACTTGGTCAACGAGTCGGCCAACCGGTCTACGACCGTTCGGCCTGCCCGGACTACGCCGAGAAAGGGGATGGCAGGCACACACGTCAGCAGTGGGCGCAAGCCTTCGCTGATGTCCTGTTCAGGGAGATGAAGTGATGAGTGAAGTCGAAACCCCAACGCCGATCGACTTGTCCTACGTCGATGACCGCAACATGCGAGCACTCATCGCGCTTGCTGTCAGTCTTGGCTGGAACGTGCATCACAAGGTCCATCAGCCTGCGGTGCTCACCGCTCGGGATGGCACACAGCGACGTGTCCCGACCGATACCGCCTCGGTCCGCATGAGTGTGTTCCAGGCAGTGCTTTCGACGATCCTGTCGCACACCGACGCCGAGCAATGGCGACCGACAGACAAGCTGATGGAGAACCTGATCTCGACCTTCAAGGTCGACGTCGACCATGCCCGGCGAATGCGCCTGGCAGTGACAGAGACGGTTGAGGATCACGAGCAGCACCTGATCGCTCTCGAGAAGACCGAACCAGGTAAGCCTCGCGAACCACAGCCGGTCACGCAGCGGCTCGAGGTGCCGGAGCTCGAGTTCGTGGATCAAGTGCCCGATGATCTCAGTCCCCCGGGGACTGAGCCCAAGGCTGCGAAGCTGACGACCAAGCAGATCTTGCAAGAGCAAGCCAAGATCCAGCTCTATCCCGAGCAACCAGTCGAGCACTACCCGGATCAGGTGGAGACTGACGCGTGGTTTGATCAGATTCGCATGCTCCCGCATGTGGTCAGCGTCGGTTATCCGAAGTCCAGGCTCGTGGCAAGTGGCAAGCGACGGGTCTACCTGTCTCGACACCTCATGCTCGACAATGGCGAGCGGATCAGCCAATGCGGCTGGCCTGGTTGTCGTCACACGACCATTGCTCGGATGCAGGGGCACATCAACAGCCACATGAACCGTAAGGGCAAGCTGGCTCCGATCTTGCAGGAGCCTGCCGCCAGGCGTGGTGTCGCATTCGAGACCGGCGGTCAGCCAGTTGGAGCTGAGGTTGTCGAACCGAAGCCCTCGGTGAGCATCTCGCTCGACCAGGGGATCATCGAGCGCTACGCAGACAGTGCGATCCAGTTGCTCGACATCGCCAATCGATTCGTCGGCGACCTGGACAAGCTCGACAAGTACATCTCTGATCGGCATGGCATCGCCAAGCTGACCGAACGCATTGCCGAGCTCGAGGCCGAGAATGCTGGGCTACGCCGCAAGGCCGATCGCTACGACCAGCTCCGCGAGCACCTGTTCGGGGAGTGACCACCAAGGTCTGTCCCCGCTGCCACGGTGTGGTAACGGGGACACGCCGGGTGAGCCTAGAAGAAGCCTGGACCCACCATGAACAGACGTGCCCGATGGGGCTCGTCATCTCGAAACCAAACAAGGAGAAAGACAATGGCACACTGGAACTTCCGCATCGTCAACAACGAGGAGACGGAGACCTGGACGACCAGGTTCTTCGCGTACGACGACAACGGAGAGATCGCCGCGATCAGCAAGACGGTGGCAAGCCCACGAGGCGACAGTCGAGACGCGCTCCTGGAGGATCTCGATCGGCTGACCCAAGCTACCTTCGACCAACCGCTGCTGTGGCATCGCGATCTGGCAGACGGGCTCGCCAACGAGGAGATCATGGAGCTCCCGAACTACCGCCAGTTCATCCACGACAGCAAGCTCGAGTGGTCGGACGGGAAGGAATGATGCCCGTCTGCATCGTCTGCGGTGCTGACGGTGTCTTGGACATCGGCATGTCGTGGTACTGCACCGACCACCTTGAGAATGCCCTGCTAGTCGTCGTGAGCACGCTCGCTCACCACCGTGGCTGGGACGTCGAGGAATCAGTGTCGCTGATTCGCGACTGGTTGGCGTCATGATGTAGACGCCCGTGATTGCCCGTCATGGCGCGAGGCCCCCGATCACGACGGTGGTCGGGGGCCTTTGCGCGTCCGGGATCAGTCGTACTCGCCAGGATCGAAGCTCGGCGCCGGGGGCTGTGGCACGTCGATCCCGTGGTCGGCGAGCATCATCGCGATCTTGTAGATGTACTGGCGCTGCTCCAACAGCAGATGCCGCAACGACTCAACCTCGTTGGTCAGGTCGTCGATCTCGCGGCGGGTGACCCGACGTTCGCGTCGGCGCACCTCGTGGATGGTGATGTAGATACCACCGATGCTGGCGATCAGGGCGCCGACGCCACCAAGGATCGCCTCGACGGACACATCGGACTACAACACCAACCAGGCGAGGCTCACCGCAGCCAAACCGATCGAGACGACAGTAGCCCACAACGCCTTGGCTTGGTAGGCAAGGAACCCACCGACCAAGAAGACGATCAACGCCACCAGGAACATGACATCGGCAAAGCCGGTGTTACCTGACGAGATGTCAGCGAGAACGGCCACGGCTACTCCCTCTCTTGACGACCGAGTTGGCTTGCTTGACCGCGGACCCTGGCGAGGCACCGCTGCGCTTGGCCGAGTCATAGACGTGCTGCCACTGACGCTTGAGCTTGGGCGTCGTCGCCTTCTTGGTGAAACGCGATGCAGGCATCAGACCTTCTTGAGCCGCGGGTTCTTCTTCTTCGCTGCCGAGCTCGCTTTACGGCTTGAGGCAGCGAGGATGGCTCCCGCTCGGTCGCGGCTGATGCCTTGCTGCCGCGCGATCTTGGCTTGGACACTGGCGAAGCCTGGGTGGGCTTTCTTCGTAGCCATACGGCCTCCTCAGAATGATGTAGGTCATCACCAACATCGTCCCCATCAGCACAATGATGCTGATGGTGGCGATTGCCCTGTTCACCAAACTCTGCCGGTCATCAACGACTCCCAGCTCTTGTCTCCACAGTCGGTCGGCGGCGACGGCGTCAGCCCGTGAGCGTTGTCGAAGTTGGTCTTGGCCTTCTCGGTGCCGTTGCCCCAGACCCCGTCGTAGTTGGCGGTGTTGGCCTCGTTCATGAACCCGGCGGCAGCGAGCAAGTGCTGCATCCGTTTCACATCCGGGCCGGACGCCCCGTAGGTGATCGTCGGCAGGTTCGCCATCCAGTCCTCCTGGGGTGGTGTCGGTTCCGGCGTTGGTGGCGTCGGCTCGGGGGTGGGCGGCGCCGTCCCGGTCAGCTCCGCTCGGAACAGGTTCATGTCCCACGTGCCCGAGGCGTTGATCGAGCCCCAACGGGATGGCCCCGCCGGATCGATCTTCCGCCCCGGACACGAGGGCAGGCACCACTCGTAGTGGCTGATGACGTCACTCGACGCGAAGCCATATCCACTGCACAGTGCCCGGACCAATGCGATGTACGCGTTCTGCTGGGCTTCAGGCCATGGCTCACCGACACCGTTGTTCCCGGCCTCGATCGAGATGGTGTTCTGGTTCCCTTTGTCGAGTGGCACTGTCCCCCGACTGAGGTTCCAGGGTCCACCTTTGCCAACACAGTTCGTGGCCCCTGATGCCCCGACCACGATCTCCCCGGCACGCCCGATGTAGATCGCGCCGACCGGGCCGTCCGAGCATGTCACCCACTGGTAATAGCAGTCGTTGGCCGTCGAGGTCTGCGACGCGGTGTGATGGACGGCAATGCCCAACAAGGCGTCATAGCCACCCGACGACCGACTGCGGGTCTGCCAACCCGAGTAGAAGCTGACGTTAGGGACGCCAGACAGCTTGGCTGGCAGGTCCGACAACCAGATGGAACCCAACTACGCCTCCTCGGCGTCTTCTTCCTCGAGGCCCTCGTTGTCATCCTCCTGTGAGGTGATCTCCGGCTCGTCGGGATCAGGCTCAGCAGGGACCTCGGGCACCTCGGGCTCGGTGCTCACGACGAGGAGTCCTTCGAGCTCGAGGTGGTCGGTGCCGCGGCAGCGGGCTGCTCCACCGTCCCGGCCATCACCTTCGGATCGAAGCCGGGGTCAGCCTTCTGCTGCTCCGAGTCATACGGCGTCTCGATCCGCTTGCCCGTCTTCGGGTCATAGAAGTCAGGAGCGTGGAAGCTGGCGTCGTGCTCGGGGCCGACCGCCTTGCCACCCTTGGCTTCCTCGGCGTTCTTGGCGTAGGGGCTTTCTTCCTCGGTAGTTGGTTCGTTCTTTGCCATGTCTTCCTCCTAGTTAGGCGAGATCACCGTAGACAACCCAGGTGTTGGCGGCGATCTTCTTGGTCGTGGCCTGGGCGTAGCGGGCTTGCATGCCGAGGAACCGGCCGTTGAGGGTCGCGCCGGAGCCAGCCACGAACGAAGGTTTACCCACTCCCAACCACAACCAACTGATCTCGGCACCGACCGGGAACGCCTGGGTGGCATCCGACGGCATCGTCACGGTGATCGCCGCAGCGTTCGACAAGGTGACCATCTTGTACTCGTCGGCCAGCACAGGGGCGTAGGTGGTGGCGGACTGGTTGTTGATGCCGCGAGTGCGGTCGTTGACGTAGCGCTGCGACACCGCCTGGTCGAGGTCTACCGGGGCCTCGTTGCGGAGTCTGATGTAGGTCCCCGCCTTCGTCAACCGCATGTAAAGGTCGCCCATGATGACGCCACCAGGCAGGTAGACGTCAGGCTTGCCGGAACCACGGTCGGCGAGACCGATGTTGATGAACGGTGTCCCAGCAGTGCTCGGCTGGTAGGCGTCGATGTTGTAGGCATCGAACTGCAATCGGTCACCGTTGGTTGCGGCTGTTCTCAACTCACCAGTGGTGTCTGTGCTGATCGTCAACACCCCGGTCATCGAGTCTCCGGTGACGTTGACGTAGCGAGTGTCGGCAGCAGCCTGGGTCATCGCCGTGTCGATGTCGCTCTGTAGCTCCTGCAACGCGAGCTGCACGTTGACCGAGCTGAGGTTCCCGCTCGGGGACACGACGATCGCGCTGGCCTGATGGACCGCGGTCGTGCCGCTGGTGTGGTTGTTCAGCGCGGTGGTGTTGTTGGTGATGTTCGTCGTGTTGGTGGAGATCAGGCCTGCTGCGCTGTTGAGCTCGGCCTGGACCGTGGCACCAGTGATCGGCGCGGTCGGGGTAGCCGAGACGGCAGAGGCAGCGTGGGCACCGGCCGGGTTGGAGATGTGATTGTTCAGCGCCGTCGTGTTGTTGGTGATCGCCGCGGTATTGGTGTTGATCTGTGACCCCGCCTGACCGAGTTGGGTCTGCACATCGGTACCGATCATCGGGCTAGCGCTCGGTGCTGCTGAGATCGCGGAAGCCGCATGAGCCCCGGTGGTGTCGTTGATGTGGGCGGTGACCGAGGCATCGCTCGCTGCAGTCAGCGTCGAGAGGTGCATCTTCAGGGTGTCGGTGGGGTTCTGGACCACCACGTAATCGGTACCGACAACCGAGGTCTGTTCGGGCAGGTCGTTGATCGTGACGGTCGCCATGGATCAATCCTTTCAGCTCGCCATCGCCTTGCGGGCCAATGCTTGTTCCGTCTTCGCTGCGTCGAGCTGCTCGAGGTACTTGCGGAGGATCTCGTTCTGCTGCTGCTTGGGCGTGAGGGTGCGGATCGGGACACCGCCGAAGCGCAGCCACGACTCGAGCTGGCGTTGCTTATCGAGCTCGCTGCCACCAGATGCCTGGGGGAACAACCGAGCCGTGCGCTCCATCACAGGGTTCACTGCCCGCACCGCGTTGAGCAGGTTCGATGACACCATCCCCTGCTTGCGGTTGCCGGTCAGCGCAGCGAGCACGTTGACCGGGATGCCGGTCAGCCCGAAGTTCGACCAGATCGGATACTTCTCGTAGTCAGCAGGGCCATATGCCTGGCCGGTG
>Ga0081455_10007390_pt1 | contig 11574 bp, 15 predicted proteins | sample TabmetS3T2R1_FD_70207 | JGI IMG/M metagenome (GOLD analysis project Ga0081455, IMG submission 70207) | Tabebuia heterophylla rhizosphere microbial communities from the University of Puerto Rico - S3T2R1 | ecosystem: Host-associated > Plants > Roots > Rhizosphere ...
GCTATCGATAAACTAACGGTTACTTGGTTGATCATAATTGTGCCCCTTCTTGTTCAAAAAGCCTTTATTTCATTTCTGAGAGAATGCGCGATGCCAGTTCTTGCATCGTCCCGGTTTTCCGCGCGGAACGAAATGGCTGTAGATCTTTAGCGTAATGGCACAGTCTGAATGCCCTAACAGCCGGCTAACTTCGGCGATGTCTTTTCCGTTGGACAAAAGTAGCGAGCCAAAAGTATCCCTCAGCACTTGGAAGGATCCCAGCCGCTTCATCCCAGCACGCGCCACGATGTCGTTGAGTATGTCGCCGGCGTTTGATTCGTGAATGAAACCGCCGATGGCCGTGGCGAAGACTAGGCCAAGTCCGACCACGACCGGGATTAGTAGGAGTGCGTTAGTGGATTCCCAAACCAGTATTTCACCGATATTCATTGCGGGCGCGAAAATAGCGAAAAAAACCAGGGCAAAGCAAGGCGCTTGGGCTCTCTCTTACCACTTTTTTTTTGTACCTCAGTCGCAACTGATGCATTCGGATGAGCGAATTTCGTACCATTTGTCTGATCACTCAAACACTGCGAAAACGTTTCCATTCTTATTTCAAGCCGTTGTGGGCTGGCACGCACATTGCGGCTGATTATGGGGTTGGATCTATTTCTTTGTCCATCTATACCAGTAGCGCGATGTGATAGCACGCTGTCAGAAAGCCGAGATGGTCGTTATTCTGCACGAGACGGTATCCCCTGGGTGTCTGCGAGTTTAAGACTCGCTAGACGGACCGGAAGATTTTGTTTCATCTTGGAGAATAGAGAAGGTCTATAATCGCAGTAATGCAGACGAAACGAACTTAAGGAAAAGATCTTTTACTTGTTTCACAAAGCCAGGAGAAATTTCATGCAATGGATACAGATAGATGGTAAGGAACTCCCTCTTTTGGAACCGCCAAGCGACGAAAGTCAGGACCGAATTTTTGTTTTCTTCAATATGTTCTTCAAACATAAACGTCTTATCACAAGCGTTTTTATCCTGATGGCCCTTCCCATATTGAGCGTGCTCCTATCGGTGCCTGCTCAGTATCTTGCTAAGACCAAGATACTGATTCAGCCCACGCGCACCTTTCTCAGTCTCTCTCCCTCAGGTCCCTCCGCCTCTCGCACCTCCGATGGCAATGGAACGATCCCTAACCCAGAGGCCCTTAACGACGAGATTCAGATTATCAAGAGTAAGGAACTCCGCGAGCGATTGGCGAAGGAAGTACCCCCTCCCGGTAAAAGCGCTAGCTCTGAGCTAAAGGCTACTCCTGTAAGGCAAGCGAGCCTCATCGAGGTCAGCCTCACAAGTCCACATCCTGAATGGGCCATCAGCGCTGTCAATAGAGCAGCGGACCTTTACCTGGAGGAACATTTGAAAGTCCGTAAAACTAAAGGCGTCGAAGAGTTCTACGACGAGCAGGAGAAAAGACTCCAGGCTGAGCTGACAAAGACCGAGGAGGTACTCAGAGAGTTTCAAGAAAAGGAAAAGATCGTGGACGCTTCAATAGAGGTGCCGTCTAACCTTCAAGCTTTAGCCTCCTCTCAGAAAAATCTGAAGGAAACAGATTCCAGCATTAGAGAGACGGAGGAAAAAATAGGCAGCCTCGACGGTCAATTAAAACAGCAGCAGAGCACCATCTCGAGCAATAAGAGCATAGGTATTAATCCTATCTATTCGCAGATCAGGGATAAGATAACTAAACTCGAATTGGATCGAGACAACCTCCTCCAACGATACACTCCCACAGATCGTTTAGTGATAGACAAAGAGAAAGAGATTGAGGAACTCAAGGAGAGGCTAAAGAGCGTGGAAGCGACCAAGGTGGGTTCGGAACGTATCAGTCTCAACGATGTGCATCGGAGGATCTTGAACGAGTTGCTTGCAGCCAAAGTTCTGCTTCGCTCGCTTAAGGAAAAAAAGGACACACTGACAAAGCAAGTTGCGGAATATTCGACGATAACAGCGGAGAAAAAGCAAAAAAGCTTCGAATACGATCGCCTTTTACAAGATGTCGCTGCCAATAAAAAGGCGCTGGATCTCTACAGACAAAAAGCCGAGGAGGCCAGGATCTCCAATGCGATGGATGAGCGCAAATTTAGCAATGCCGTTATACTGGAGAAGGCAACTCCTCCTTTGGAGCGCACTGGAGTGAGTGGAATAGGTCCGTGGATTTTGATCCCCGGAATATTGATTTTGTCTTTAGGAGTTGCCATCGGAACAGCTTTTTTAATTGATTTCTCGAACACGACTTTGAAAGACGAAGCAGATATAGAGGCTCAAACCGGGCTTCCGGTTTTGGCGACAGTTAAGCACTATGCGGTCGGGCACTCCAAGGGTTAACTATTATCCTTCGGCGCGCAAAAGTGCCGAGCTGATAATTTTCTTTCAGTCATCGCAGAAGCGAACCTTGCGGCTAAGATGCGGCCACGTTCATCACCATGAGTAGTCTCGACGTGATCACCCCGTTTGTTAAAAACCAATCCAGATCAACCGCAGCAGCTGCGCGAGAGCTTTGGACAAATCTACGATGCGACAGGATACGGATTTCAATTTTCTAACCGTTCACTGTGGAGTGCAGCCTGGATGCCGAATTAGTGCGTCACCTCCCACAGCGCCTCTTCAACGCTGATATGTGGGGTAACGCAAAGAATGGAGGGCTGGAAATGGCTAGAAAAGCGAACGTTCTAATAGCCGCTTGCCTCCTTTTTGCGGTAGATGCAGAGGCGATAAGCGGCGATGAATGGAGACGGTTATCTCAGACGGCACAGCAGTACTATGTCATCGGCGTACTCGATGGATGGGACAACCTTGGAACAATAACATTATTAGCTGAGCAGCAGCCTCCGGTTGGAACCGGCTTCACGAAACAGATTGACTGTACGTTGGGAATGGCGTCCGTGCAGATTAACGCTATCATTCAGAAGTACATGGAGAACAACCGTTCCCAGTGGCATTACAACATGGCCTTGTTGGTATGGACTGCGCTTTATGAGGTGTGTGCATCAACAAGCAAATGACTGAACGGAAAGGGACATGAAACTGGCTATTCCCACGCCGCCCTTTCACCGCCAGTCGCATCTCTCCGCAAAAAAGAGGCTGAACATCATTGCGAAAGAATAGCTCGATAGTTTGAAGTCAACTGTTTCAACGCCTACTCCCAAGGATGAACGATTGACAATTAGCAGTTACCCGCCTCAAATAACCGCCGTTGTTCTTAGATACCGCGGAAAAAGATTACGATGACAAAAGATAGACCCGATTTTGGTCTTGAGAGTCTCTCTTCCAAACCGATGCTAAAGAATACCCAAGATTGCCGAGCCTTGATACCTGGAACATACACCTTACTGCGCAACACGGCAGACTTATTTGTATGGTTACATCTTCCCTGACAGCTAAATACCTGATCCGGAACGAGGAAACCTGAGGATTGTCGAACGGTTTTCCGCGATCAACGATCTTAGAGTGATTCCATCCAACGCGTTCTGGACAGCTTGATCACGGCGCCGCAAAATATCGGCAGCAGGTCCGGCATTCTTGTCATCTTGTGTAGCTGAGTCGGCCACGATGTCCAGAATATCGTTGATGGTCACGGTTTCGGGCGGTCGCGCCAATGCAACTCCTTTAGGATCCGCCGACCTAGCAAGATACCGGCTCTGACAAACTGGTCACAAATTCTCCATACTTGAGACTCCGAGATAATCCGCCAGTTTAGTGGATTGCCAGGGATTATCTTCGGCAAAAGGGCGCCGCGTGATTTCGATGAGGGCCGTGAGCGCCAACCATTCCCCGAATCGATGCCCTCTCCCGCGGCGGAGCGCTTCGTGAACGAAGACGGAAGGGTACTGGTGAAAATAGGTAACCTCTCCGCCGACCAAAAAAATCAACCATCCTACATAAAGCCAGATGAGAATGACAATCATGATAGCAAAACTCGAATAAACGGCAGCATACTGAGCCGAGTTAGCCACAAACGCCGCAAATCCCATCCCGACGAGTTGCCACAGAACCCCCGCCGTGGCGCCACCGACGAGCGCCGAACTAAACCGCACGTTGGTATAGGGCATTAACTTGTAAAGAAATGTAAAGTGGCACACAGCAGAACAAACGGCATGACGCTGGTCGCCAGAGTAAAAATGTAACTGAAGAAACCTATTTCAAAGAGGCGCTCCACAAGCCAGTAACTCTGAGCGGAGGCGGTAAGCGTCAATGCTGTAAAAACCATAACGGGTCCAACCAAAACCACGCTCAAATAAGCCATGACTCGCTGCGGCCAGGTACGAGACCGCGGCAAGCGCCAGATCTGATTCAACGCATCTTCGACCTTAGCAACGAGCGTGACGACCGTATAAAACAACATGGCTACGCCGGCCGCGCCTAAAAGACCAACGCGGATATTGTCAACAAATTGGATGATTCTGTTGGCGACCTGTGATGCTTCCAGTCCGAGTGGCCGAAGCATTTGCATCAGAAAGGGTTCAAGCACGTTATGTACTTCAAAGGCCTTTAGCACGGAAAACGTAACCGCAAGAAAGGGGACGAGTGATAGCAATGTCGAGTAAGTCAGGCTCATCGCTTGAAGATTCAAGACGTCGTCGCGATATCTTGCATTTGCGACAGAAGTGGCCAGGTAAACAGCGCTTTGAATTTTTGTGAGAATTCTAGGCATGATCAACCGTTTGACGCGCTTTTAGTGACGTTAGCCTTGCCGGCTAATACCATTCTCTGACAGTGGCGGCCCTAAACGATTTCAAGAAGCTTACTATCAATTGTCAAATCTTGTCCCGCAAGCGGGTGGTTAAAGTCCACGGTCACTTTTGATTCGGTGACCTCAGTTACGATGCATCTATGGGCGGTCCGTCCCATTGAGGGATTGGCACCCGGTCACCCACTATGGGCTCCGGATTCAACTGCGCGAACTTATTTTTAGGGACCTCAACCACCCTCTCTTCTAAGGAGAACCCAAAAGCTTTTTCTGCCGGCACCCCTGTCGTTTTCGAATCACCGGGATTCATTCCCATCACGGCTTCCTCAAAACCCGGGATGAGTTGACCACCGCCGATGGTAAACCGCAGAGGCTCGCGATCGAAAGTCTCATCGAATACAGATCTATCCTGCAGTTTGCCGCGGTAGTGGACTCTGACAGTATCCCCTTGTTTTGCCGCTCTCATGATTCACCCCCTTTAGAAATTATTTTACAAATCGAGTTCCCCCACTTCTCGTATCGGTCTGCCGACAATGGGTTTCATTTTATCGTGCAGACGGGAGGCGAAGGCGGTATTAAAGCAATCGATTTCGGCAAAATAAATTTTCCCGCCTATTTCGTTGCTTATAAGAACCTTCATCGGTTCGATAAGATCAACGTCTCTCAAAATACCGTCTTCTGCCTTAGGTGTACTTTCACCCCATCTAGGTGGCCACTGGATCTTCGGGTGTTCTCTTAAACGCATAAAGCTTTCTCCCTTCAGAAAAAGTTTCTTGCAGACGCACCGTCCTGGCCGGCTAGAACTGGAATGCAAAACGAAATTTCGTAAGAATTAAATTTGAAGAATTTGAGGGGAACGACTCTCTTCCTAGTTTTTACGTATTATCCTTCAAGGATTTCAGTGCGCTCCATAGACGATATCGATCAGCTCAATATCAAAAGTCAAATTTTCTCCCGCCAAAGGATGGTTGGCATCCACAGTCACTTCCGATTCGGTGACTTCAGTTACGGTCACGTCTATGGGCGGTCCATTGGGTCGAGGGATCGGCACGCGTTCACCTACGTTCGGCTCGAGTTCCCAATCGTCGAACTGACTTTTAGAGAACACAACTACCCATATCTTCCTCGTAGCGCCCAAAAGCTTTTTCTGCCGGCACCTCTGTCGTTTTCGAATCACCAGGATTCATTCCCACCACGGCTTCCTCAAAGCTCGGAATGAATTGATCTCCACCGATGGTAAACTGCAGCGGTTCGCGGCCGGAAGCATCGAATACAGATCCGTCCTGCAATTTGCCGCGGTAGTGAACCCTGACGGTATCCCCGTGTTTTGCCTGTCTCATGATTTCCATTTGAGTTATCCTCACATCGAGTTCCGCCACTTCTGCTTACCGGGAGGGGGATTCGATCTTTTAGGGCGCTTTCTTCAATTTTCGGACTCCCGAGCGGAAGTGATCTCATATGCGGCGATGGTTCGCCGGTAATGATCATTCCGTTTAGAGAAGCAAAAGTTAAAAGTGATTTACGCGGAAGCAACTGGAAGTATGCGTAGCTAGGCAGCCCATTTATCCACGAGCTTTACTGGCACGCGTTCGTCTTGCTCTGTCCTGACCTCAGCTGAGGGCTGAATCGACAAAACAGGGCACGGTGCGTGTCTGACGATCCACTCGGTAAAAGTTCCGCGCAATAGGCGCATCAAACCAGATCGCTGGCTCGTCATCACGATTAGGTCGGAATGCTCCTCCTTCGCCGCAGCCACCATCTCTTTGACGGTCTTGCCAAATCTTATGAGAGGATTGATCTTTACCGATTTAAGGATCTCAGATCCGATCTTCTGGTGTAAGAAGTCATGAATCAGGCGCTGCTTTCTTGCGAAAATATCCTCCAGGTTTGACTGGCGCCCGCCACCTCCGGAAGCAGCCGTAGACGTAATCAGCCCCTCTGGGGCGTAGTCGATTGCAAACTGCTCCTCCATAGCTTTACTTGGCAGGACATGCAGCACAGTGACTTCGGCCGCATGCTTCTTTGCAAGCGAGATTGCGTAACCTATTGCCGAAAGGGAGATATTGGATAGATCCGTGGGGACGAGAATTTTCTTAATAACAAGCATAATTCACCTCCCACCCCTCTGACTGTCGCAAGCTTGATGCCAAGGAGCTGCAATTTGCCTGTTGCGGCAATTTTCTTGATCTCAGTAATAAATTCGAAAGAATGCAGAAGAAATCGACGAGTTAAGAAATCCTCGTTTGCGTAGATTTAGGACAGTGTGAACTGAATTTCAGACAGGTCGCCGTCCAGAAGAAACAATTGCGACTTTCTAGATTCTGCCTATTTTCCCTCACGTAAACGCGATAAAGCCGCTGAATTATAAATCTTAACGATTCGGCTTTAGCGAGATTTCGCGCCTCGTAAAAATATCTTAAGATGACCTTTCGCATTTTTCGCATTATCGCTGTGACGTGAAGCCAATAGAAGACTGGAATTTCATGCGGAGCTTATTTTGCCGTGCTGCACATGAGCCTAGAGACCGTACACCGGCTCGGGTGCACCTAACCAAGGTCGGTCAGAAACTCTGACGTAGAGCCGAAAAAAGTTGTTCCGAATCTCGTGCTCCCGTCGCCACGGAATTAAGGCGCTCCTTTTCTCTTGATCTACTTTCTGCATATCTCTTGATCTACTTTCTGCATATTGGTTAGACGCGCTACGAGGATTATAAGTCCTCGTGGCGCTCCGTTTCGATTGCACTCCGCTGCTATAGGCGTTTGGTGCTAGTTGAATTCCTGCCTGAGCGTTGAGATGCTGGTCCAAAATGAACAGGCTCGATTCCGGATCCATCGCACCAAGACTGAGGCGACTTCAATTTACGGTGATACATTCTCTTTTGTCACTACGCTCCGGTTCTGCACCAGCCATTTCTCTTTCATGATCTGCTCTTGCACTCTCAAGAGTCCCTCGGTGAGTGCCTCGGGTCGGGGCGGACAGCCAGGCACATAGATGTCCACCGGAATGATCTTGTCGACTCCCTTGCAAACAGAATAGGCCAGTTGAAACAGACCGCCACAGTTCGCACAGCTCCCCATGGAGATGACATACTTCGGGTCCGGCATTTGGTCATAGAGAAGCTTGGTACGTTTTGCCATCTTGTAGGTCAGCGTACCGGCGACAATCATCAGATCCGACTGTCGGGGTGCTGCTCGGGGTACACTCCCAAAGCGATCAATATCGGTCCGAGGCCCGCCTGTGTGCATCAACTCAATCGCACAGCAGGCGAGACCGAACAGCATATACCACTGCGACGACGCGCGACCCCAATTGAGCAAAGCATCTACCTTGGTCGTGAATGCCGTTTGCGGCAGTTCGTTGATTAAAGACATGATTGCCTCCTGTCCCTACGGGATCTAGCGTGGATCCATCGTGTCCATGATTTCGATCTCATCCGCAAACGCGTATAGGGTAACAAAGTAGCAGAGTGCCGGGCACGGGCGCGGCGTCAAATACTCGGTGCACCATACGCCACTCCAACCTGGTCATGATTTCTTACTTTATCTTTGAGTTTGATCCCAACACTTCTGCCCTTGTCTGCGTGGCTGACGTTTCGGTGGTCGATTTGAATGGAATCAATAGGCTGCACGAAATTCGTGTGTTTACCCTGGACATGGATCACGTCGCCTAAATTAATCTCGCCATCAGTCAGTTTGACGATCCCGACGCTTATTCGAGGATAGTAGTGGACGATACATCCAACCAATGCTTCTCCCATACCAATAGCCATGAATAGCCTCCTATTTTGAATCCGGCTGCTCCCTTTCATGCGAGGAAATCGCAAAGCGTTTGCGCCATGTCAATTCCCCGGATCCCTCGGAACGGCAGACGATTACGACGCTTGAAACGGAGCGCTGCCGAAAACCCAATTAAGGTCATTCAGCTGCCCGTTTTTCGGCGCTCCGAAGAGGCGAACCTTAAGCTTCCTTTGGCTCGATGTCTATTACCTTGACATCGAAATTCAAAGTTTTGCCCGCGAGCGGATGATTGAAGTCAAGAATAACGGTTTTTTGTTTCACCTCATGAACACGGATAATAACATCTTCTCCCTCTGAACTGCGGGCGCTGAGGGGGGTCCCAACCTTTAGTGCCGCAGCAGGAATTTCTGTCTTCGGAACTTCCTTAAAGCCTTTGGGATCTACCCGCCCATACGCTTCTTCCGGTTGGAGGCAAATATTTTTTTCCTCGTTGACCTTCATCCCAGAGAGCTCTTTCTCAAGGCCCGGAATAACCTCATGCTGGCCGTGCGTATAAGTGACCGGATCTTTCCCTTTGTTCGATTCAATTACCTCTCCGTTCTCGCCCGAAAGAATGTACTCAAAACGTACAACAGATCCGTTCCTGATCATTTTTAATTTCCTCCCTTTTATTTTTGGTTTGAGTCGAGACCTGAGCAGGGATGCCGCTGATTATACGCTCTCCATACAACGCTTGTTGACCTAACTTCGTTACGTCATCGCCCTTGCTCCGCACTTGGTATCGTAAAACTCCCGCGCTTAAAGACGTTAACGAAGGTAAGACAGTGATGTCAAAAAAATGTTCCGGAATTGTTCCAACTTTAGGTAGCAAACTCCACGCGAGCGCGTCGCATTAAACAAACATTGAATCTTTAAACGTCGGGCTGGCTTTCATCCTATTCTTCCCTGCGGTGCTTCGCGCATCTCGCCAAGGTCACCCGGAAGGGAAATTTTCCCTTCCATGAAAAGAAATCACATTCACCGTTTATGTAAGTCAATTAAGGAAGTCTTTTCCTGGGAGAAATTTGTGTTACAATGATTGATCGCCTCAATCGTTTACAGGCCTCCAGACGATTCGCCACTTCCACCGCCGAGCGACAAAATTCGCAGAGCAACACAAAAAATTAGTTACCGTGGCAATTCTTATGTTAGTTAGGTGTTATATATAGTTTTGAGCAAGGCGCATGCCAGTAGCGACATTGCTCACGTTGAGTTCAAAGAAGATTCTAGGTTTTAGGCTTATTCCCCAATTGTGGGTATTTTTCGACGGCAGCCTTGAACAGCGCCTACGATAATTAGAGAGAGAAAGAAGTTATTTCTGCAAGAAGGTGTCCTAAAAATAAGACAGACTGTCCTCTTCTCGCTTCATTTTTTTGAAGTCATCGCGATTGATCTCGGTCCGAATCGACACTATTTCGCTACGGGGTAGCGCGAAGCCCGACCTCCCTTGCTCTCCCCGCCTTTTCTCTGTATTTTCCGCCCGCTGTGGCTAGGTCATAGCGGGGTCTGGACTTTTCTACCTGTTGTTGTTGGCCCGAGCCACGAAATATCAGCAATCCTGACGGAAAGAGTGAGTCAACGTGAATGCCTTTAGAGGTAATCATAAGGGGTGCGATACCGTGGAGCAATAGCTGGCAAGCGCTGGCACACTTGTACGAATTGCTCTAAGTGGCCAGAAGTGGCACACGAGGACGGCCTGCGGGACCCACCGGGGAGACTTTGTAAAAATCCAGAGTGCGACAAAGATCCGGACTCTATTTTTCTCTCCGTCCACTGTCGGGTACAGCCGACAAGAAGAAACCGCCAGTTAGAAAAAGTCACTCGACACTTGAAGGCGTCCCGTCGGGCTGACTAAATGAGACGCTTTCTCATGTCAGCGACTCGCTTGCCAGTTCCTCAAGTTCCTTTTTGACTTCCTCGTCGTGCGTTTCAGCGTGCTTGCGGGGGAGTTCCTCTATTCGCTTTTCTAACGCTTCAGGGAGTTTTGTCGGGAGCCATGAGTTTAAAAAAATAAGAGAGATCAATGGTCCCGATTTCAGCAATGGGATGATTGCAGTAGCCTTGCAGTAGTTTCGTTATTTGACCACAGAACATCTCGTCATCGAACAGCAAACAGCCCAGATAGGATGAGTCTTAATGAAAGATCAGTAGAAAGCATCTATCCGCCATCTGTATTTTAGACAACAGTACTGATCTCAAAATTCCGATTTCTGCTTCGGGGTGGCTTTTCTTCTGGGCCGTCTATGTCGCCCCGCTAATAGCAAAGCAGAACGATATTGGTGTGTCGTCTAGCGGCGACGCGCTCAGAGGATTGTATATCCTCTGCTCAGTTCGACATTCGATTCTCGTTTCTACGGGTCAAGAGGTCGATTGTGCATATCATTTCTCTTTTTTGGCTAATCTCCGGCGTGGCGTGCCACCCATACAGCCAGCGCGCCCATGCCGAGGCCGATCGCGAAGCCGAGGCCCACCGAGCTTAGTGGATCGTGCTTGACGCGATGGGCCGCGTCTTCCATCAAGTCTTCAGCGGCATAACGGCTGCGCTTGGCCACCCGCTTGGCCTCAGTAACTGCATCTTCGACGGCGTGAGAAGCTGCGGTTTTCAAGCGCGTGGCTTCGCCTCCCACTTCCACCAGCCGCTCTCCAACATGCATGGCTTTCCCGAGCAAGCCGCTTTTCTCGTTCTCTTCCATAATCGATTCCTCCTTTTTTTCAGTCAGTTCGGCTGATATAGGACTCTTCTCGTTTTTACGTTCTCAGCCAATTTAATGTATAGGCAACCCCGTGCCTTACGAACAATTCGTAAAATCCATTGCTTACAAAACATCTTGTAATAGCAGGTGTACCTGAAAAGATACTTAGAAGATCCAAAAGCCGGGATACTCGGCGGATAGGGGCTACATGAGCATCCCGGCTTTTAAGATTGCTCGAACCCCATGCCTATCACGGGGTCGAGTCGGCTAGCCTACTCAAATATTTTGCAAGCCGCGTGCCGGGCAGAAACGTTTGGAAACTAAGAGAGCGAACCTTTCACAGTGTTTGAATAACTAGACACTCAGAGTTGGAGTT
>Ga0081455_10007391_pt1 | contig 11574 bp, 11 predicted proteins | sample TabmetS3T2R1_FD_70207 | JGI IMG/M metagenome (GOLD analysis project Ga0081455, IMG submission 70207) | Tabebuia heterophylla rhizosphere microbial communities from the University of Puerto Rico - S3T2R1 | ecosystem: Host-associated > Plants > Roots > Rhizosphere ...
AAGATCGTCAGCCCAACGGAATTTGAACTGATAGGTCCATGTGTCGCCGCGTTTGCCTTTCCGAGCGAGTGTAAGACTGGTGTGAGGTTGCCGCCAATTGGTGCCGCGCTCCTTTGCTTCCGCACCCGCTGCGGCCGAGTGGATAAACACGCGGTAGCCGCCCTCACGCGAGCCTTCCCAGTACTCAAGCGACGTGTTTCCCGATGGCACAAGCACCAGATGCGGGCCGACATTGTCCGACCGCATCCAAAATAGGAACGAGCCGTGACCGGAAAGGTAACCGTGCTTCAGAATAAACGCGCGGTTGGGGCCAGACCGGCTTATCGGCAATGGCAATGCGAGGTCACCAAGCTCCAAATCCTGCTCGATCTGGTTTTGGAGCCGAATCGTCCAAACAATTGCCCGGTGCTCAACCGCAAACTGCGATTGCACGCCGAGTTTGCCCGGCTCGCTGTTGGTAACTGAATTCCAATTCGTATCGCTCCCACGCCAACGCACGATCACGTCACCCAGGCTGCGGTTGGTCTGAATGTATTCTGCTGCGCCCTCGCGGCGAGCCTTGAGACTGGTAAGTGTATTCCCCTCAATTTTGACATCAAATTCTGAATCGGCGTGAGCGACGCCAATCAAACTGCAAAGCATAAAGCACAAAACCAGCAATGACCGCAAAGACCTGCGCCACTCGACGAGGCCGCGACGTCAGAAAAGCCGGCCGCGCCGGGGATGCTGGCCTCGCACTATGCCCCGCGTGCACCGGTGCGCCTCGACGCAACGGCGGTAGCACCGGGCGAAGCCGCCTTGCTGTTTGCGCAGCATCGGCCGGCGTCGCTAAGCAACGCGCGCGCCACGCTCAATCTCAGCGAGAGGGGCGATCTCGTGGAGGCGGCTGCCAACCTATTCGACTACCTGCGCCGCCTCGACGCCATGGAACCATCAGGGATCGCGGTGTCGCCGATCCCGCATGAGCGGCTCGGCGAAGCGATCAACGACCGGCTGACGCGCGCCGCCGCGCCGCGCGTGCCGGCCGCCTGAGCTTACGCCGGCTTTCCGCAGAAGGCCTCGATGCGGTAGCCGTCGGGATCGACCACGAAGGCAGCGTAATAGTTGGCATCGTAGTCGGTGCGCAGGCCCGGCTTGCCATTATCTCGCCCGCCCGCCTTCAGGGCGGCGGCATGGAACTGATCCACGTCCTTTCGGGCTGGGGCATCGAAGCAGAAATGCAGGCCCGACTTGTCGTCGGCCGGCACCGGCCGGTCGGTGACGCTGATCCACAGTCCCACCTGGTCGCGGCCATAGCCGAGCGACCCGTCCGAGGTGCTGAGCCGCGCGAAGCCGAGCGGCTTCAGGGCCGCATCGTAGAAGCGCTGCGTCTTCGCCAGATCGCGGACACCGATCGAAACGTGATTGAACATCGCTCTTCTCCCTTGGGCCAAGTCTGATTATATAACCGCCTTGATGGTTATATCGAACACTATGTGGCCGCGCCTGTCAACCCCCTTGGGGGTTATAATAGCTGCGCGCGAGAATCGCGTTAGGCGTTGAGGTCATGCTCGTCACCGCTCCCCGCGAGGACCTCTGCCTCGGCTTCGCCAACACGCTGTCGTGGCGCGGCACTGCGACGCCGGCCGAGGAGCTCGAGGATTTCGACAAGCTCGCGACCTGGCTCGAAACGTCGGCCGGCATCGCGGTCGGCGGGCTCAAGGGCGTGAGAGCTGCGGCGCACGGGCGGCGCAAGGACGAGGCCGCGCAGGTGTTCGCCGACGCCATCGCCGTGCGTGAGACGATCTATCGGCTGTTCAGCGCGCTGGCAGCTGGTCACCCACTCGGCGACTCAGATTTCGCAGCGCTCCGGAAGGCGCTGGCAGCAGCGCCGCAGCGCACCGAGCTCGTTCGTGCCGATGGCCGCTATGGCTGGCGCGTCGGCACTCTGAGGCTCGCAGCGCCCGACCTCTTGGCATCGGTTCTCTGGTCGGCGGCCGATCTCATGCTCACGGCCGACCGACGCCGCGTCCGGCAATGCGCCAACGAAAAGTGCCTGTGGCTCTTCGTCGACAACAGCAAGACGGGGACACGGCGCTGGTGCGACATGGGCTCATGCGGCAACCGCGCCAAGGCCCAGCGCCACTATCACAGGCAGAAAGAAGCGTGAGAGCGCGCTACTTCGCTGTAAGCTTGGCGGCGATTTCAGCCACGTGGCGGCCTTGGAACCTGGCCGCATCGAGCTCCACCGCGGAGGGCTGGCGCTTGCCGTCATTACCGGCGATCGTCGAGGCGCCGTACGGCGAGCCGCCCTTGATCTCCTCGAGTCCCATCTGGCCCGCGAAGGCATAGGGCAAACCGACGACGATCATGCCCTGGTGCAGCAACACCGGGTGGAACGTGAGGATGGTCGATTCCTGTCCGCCGTGCTGCGTGGCGCTCGACGAGATGACCGAGCCGACCTTGCCGACGAGTTTGCCCTCTCTCCACAGTCCGCCGGTCTGGTCGAGAAAATTCTTCATCTGCCCCGACATGTTGCCGAAGCGTGTCGGCGTTCCGAAGATGATAGCGTCGTAGTTAGCGAGCTCCTCGGGCATTGCGATGGGCGCTTTCTGGTCGAGCTTGAAGCCCATCTTCTGGGTGATCTCGGCCGGGACTGTCTCGGGGACGCGCTTCACGTCGACGCTCGCTCCCGCAGACTTGGCGCCCTCGGCCGCCGCGTAGGCCATCTGCTCGATTTGGCCGTAGGACGAATAATATAGCACGAGGACTTTCGCCATTTGCCGGTCTCCTGATCGGGCTGAGCGTACGGCGGACGCCGCAGCAGGAACGTATGCACGACCCTGCGCATCGCCAAGCCACGATGTGTTGACGACGGCAAAGGAAAAGGCCGGATCGGGTCGCCGATCCGGCCTCGTCAACGCGACGGGTTACGTCTTAGTACCAGGTGTAGTGCCGGTGATAGCGGTGGCGCCTGTACCAGCCATAATGGTGGTGGCGTCTGTACCAGCCATAGTGGCGGCCACGGTACCAGCCATAGTGGCGATGATGATAATGGCGACGCCAACCGTAATGACGATGGTGCCAGCGGTGGTGGTGTCGCCAGTGGCGATGTCTCCATCCCACCTCGGTGAAGATGGAATCATTTTGAGCGAGCGCCGGCACTGACGCGGCGCCTTGGGTTGCGGGCGCGGCGATGGCCGTGCCCAAGGACAGCAGCCCGAATGCCGCGGCTGCCAGAATCGTGCGGATGCGCATTCTCTCCTCCACTATCGGGCCCCGTGGAATTCCACTCCTAGAGGCTTGAATGCGCAGTGAACGGCAATGTTCCCGTTTGTTCAGGGAATGGTCACCACGAGCCGCCCGCGCACCTTGCCGTCGAGGATGTCACGCGCCGCATCCGGCAACGCGTCGAAGGCGATCGTTTGCGTTATCTGCGCGAGCTTGCCTTTGTCGAGATCGCGAGCGAGGCGCGACCACGCCTCAAGCCGTGCCTTCTTGGGAGCCATGACGCTGTCGACGCCGAGCAGCGACACGCCGCGCAGGATGAATGGCGCGACGGACGATGGCAGGTCCATGCCGCCTGCGAGCCCGCAGGCCGCAATGGCACCGCCGTATTTGGTCATTGACAGAAGGTTGGCGAGGGTGTGCGAGCCGACCGAGTCGACGCCCGCCGCCCAGCGCTCCTTGGCGAGCGGCCGCGCCGGCCCGGCAAGATCGGCGCGCGCGATGATCTCGGCGGCGCCGAGGCCCTTCAGGTAGTCGGCTTCGCTTGGCCGTCCCGTCGAGGCGATGACCTGCCAGCCGCCTTTGGCGAGGAGCGCAATGGCGACGGAGCCGACGCCGCCCGCGGCGCCGGTGACGACGGCGGGGCCGTCCGCAGGCTTCAGGCCATGGCGTTCCAGAGCCAGCACGCTGAGCATGGCCGTGTAGCCGGCCGTGCCGATGGCCATCGCTTCGGCTGCCGTGAGGCCCCGAGGGAGCGGCACCAACCAATCGCCCTTGACACGCGCCTTCTGTGCGTAGCCGCCGAGATGCGTTTCACCGAGCCCCCAGCCGTTGAGAACGACGTTGTCGCCAGCCTTGAATTCGGCGTGGCTCGAGCTCTCGACGATGCCGGCAAAGTCGATGCCGGGGATCATTGGGAAGCGGCGGATCACAGGCGCCTTGCTGGTGAGCGCGAGACCGTCCTTGTAGTTCACGGTCGAATGCGTGACGCGCACCGTCACATCGCCATCCATGAGATCGGCTTCGTCGAAATCCTCAACCGCGACGCTCTGGCCCTTGTCGGCCTTGGCCACGACGAGTGCCTTGAACTTTGCCATCACGTTTCTCCGCCTACTGCTGGCCGCCTTGTGGCGCGGCGGATGCGGGGCGGCAAGGCATTTGTGCGCACCCGTGGGACGGTGAAATGCGGGGAGATGCAGCCGTCGGCCGACGTCAGGCCACCTGGGGCAGAGCTCGCGCCACAGGCCTCTCGCGGATCGGCAGGTTGATGGCGGCGGACGCAATGCCGAGCGCCACCGACAGCCACCACACGACGATGTAGGCGCCCGTCTGCTCGTAGAGCATGCCGCCAAGCCACACACCGAGGAAGCCGCCGACCTGGTGGGAGAAGAATGCGAAGCCGAACAGCATCGCCATATAGCGCGTGCCGAACATCAGCATCACCAGCGCCGAAGTCGGCGGTACGGTGGAAAGCCACAAGAGGCCCATGGCCACTCCGAATGCGACGGCAGTGAGCGGGCTCGCCGGAACGAAAATGAAAGCGGCAATGGCCAGCAATCGCGCCAGATAGATGGCCGACAAGATCCAGCGGTTCGGCATGCGCGCTGACAGCCAACCCGACAGCAGGGAGCCTACCGCGTTCGAGAGGCCGATGACAGCGAGCGTCCAGCCGCCGACCCAGGCGGGAAGGCCGGCGTCCTTGAGATAGGCGGGCATGTGCGTCGTGATGAAGGCGAGCTGGAAGCCGCAAGTGAAGAAGCCGAGCACCAGCAACACGTAGCTTGGATGACGGAACGCTTCGCTCAGGGCTTGGCCGATGGACTGGCTTGGACCACTGATGCTCGCCGCCTCATCGCGCGTGGCGAGCGGGATCGACAGCGGCAGGATGATCAAGAGGGAGGCGGCGAAGACGACGAGCGCCTGCTGCCAGCCGTACGTATCGATGAGGATGTTGCCGATGGGCGGGAACAGGAACTGACCGAAGGAGCCTGCCGCCGTGCCCATGCCGAAAGCGAGAGGCCGCCAGCGCTCCGGCAGCAGCCTGCCAAAGGCGCCGAGCACCAGATTGAAGGAACAGCCCGAGAGGCCAAGACCAACGAGCACGCCGGCACCCATATCGAGCCAGAACGGCGTTGAGGCATAGGCCATGACGACGAGACCGGCCGCGTACATGAGCGTGCCGACCCACAGCACGCGCACGACGCCGAAGCGGTCCGCTATGGCGCCAGCGAAGGGCTGGCCAACGCCCCACAACAGATTCTGTAGCGCAATGGCGAAGCCGAATATGTCGCGACCCCAGCCGTGGGTCTGCGTCATGGGGATTTGGAAGAGGCCCGCAGTGCCACGCGGTCCGAACGCGAAGAGAGCGATCAGACAGCCGGACACGACGATGAGTTCCGGCGAGACGCGCTGCGCTCTTGGTGCAGCGGCTTCACGCGCGACGGCATCGACCATGCAAGTCTCCTGTGCGGCGCACCGGAAATAAGTCGTTGGCCGCAGACCACAAATGAATGTCTCTCATCAGATCGATGAGTTTTCGCCGCCGCCGCCAACCGGCATTGCGAACATCGAAGCTCACGCTTCAAGCTATGCGGCATCTGCAGGGCACACATGTGCGGCCCGCCCCCTCCGCCCTGGCCGGCCCCTCTAGCCAGGCGTCTGAGCCAGTGTTATCATGCTTATGCTCACAAGGAGCATAGGCTGGACAAGACGCCCCTTGTCCGGCCTTCTCTAGACCCCATATATGCTCACAGAGAGCATAAGGGAGAAACCGATGACCGGCCTCACCCCATCCGCCCGCCCCGTTGGCCTGGCCGTTCCGCCTGCCGTGCTGGCGCGAGGCTTTCAGCCGTTGCCGATGCCGGATCTCAGCTGGACCCCCGAGGTCGAGCGCGCCACGGCGCACGTCTACGAGAAGGTGAAGAGCGTCATCCCGCCCGTGGAGTGGCCCTTCTTCGCGCCCTACGTGAAGGCAATCAATGCCCTCAAGAAGGAGCGCAATGCCGTCATCCTCGCGCACAATTATCAGACGCCGGAAATCTTCCACGGCGTCGCCGACGTGGTCGGCGATTCGCTGCAGCTCGCCAAGCTCGCAGCCAAGACCGACGCCGACGTCATCGTCCAATGCGGCGTGCACTTCATGGCCGAGACGTCGAAGCTGCTCAATCCAGACAAGACCGTGCTGATCCCGGACCTGAAGGCCGGCTGCTCGCTCGCCGCCTCCATCACCGGCGTTGACGTGCGGCTCCTGCGCCAGCGCTATCCCGGCGTGCCCATCGTGGCTTACGTCAACACCTCGGCCGACGTGAAAGCCGAGGTCGATATCTGCTGCACGTCATCCAACGCCGTCCAAGTGGTGGAGAGCATGGGCAGCGACACAGTGATCTTCCTGCCGGACCGCTACCTCGCCAACTACGTGGCGTCGAAGACGAAGGTCAAAATCATCGCCTGGCACGGCGCCTGCGAGGTGCACGAGCGCTTCACCGGCGATGAGCTGCGCCGCTATCGCGACAGCGATCCGTCAATCCAGATCATCGCGCATCCGGAATGCCCGCCCGACGTGATCGCCGAGGCGGACTTCGCCGGCTCGACTGCGCACATGATCGACTGGGTGAAACGCGAGAAGCCGAAGCGCGTCGTCATGGTGACGGAGTGCTCCATGGCCGACAACGTGGCGGCGGAGTCGCCCGGCGTCGAGTTCGTGCGGCCGTGCAATCTCTGCCCACACATGAAGCGGATCACGCTGCCGAAGATTCTCGACAGCCTCGTGTTCATGCGCGAGGAGGTCGTCATCGATCCGGCCGTGGCCGAGCGCGCGCGGCGCTCGGTGGAGCGGATGGTGAATTTGAAGAGTTGAGCGCCAGCCACCGTCCCCTCGATGGGGGGAACGGCGAGAACGCGCAGCATTCGAGACAGGGCGGGGTGAACAGACCCCACCTCACCCCACCCCCGATCATCTCGCTCACGCTCGATGATCGACCCTCTCCCTCAAGGCGAGGGTGAAGCAAGGGAGCCCACGCGGTTCCATGATGTCACACCATCCCATTCTCATCGTCGGCGGCGGCCTTGCTGGGCTCTTCACGGCGCTGAAGCTCGCGCCGAAGCCCGTCACCGTGCTGGCGGCCGCACCTATCGGGCAAGGCGCCTCGTCGGCCTGGGCACAGGGCGGCATCGCGGCAGCACTATCGGAGGGCGACAGCCCGGAAAAGCACACCGACGACACGGTGAAGGCGGGCGCCGGCATCGTCGAGCGTGACGTGGTGCTCGGCATGGCACGCGAGGCGCGTGGCTGCGTGGACGATCTCCTCGCCTACGGCGTGCCCTTCGACAAGGATCTCGAGGGCCATCTCGTGCAGTCGCGCGAAGCGGCGCACTCGGAGCGCCGCATTGTGCGGGTCAAGGGCGACACAGCCGGCAAGGCCATCATGGAAGCGCTTGTCGCGCATGTGCGCCGCACACCCTCCATCACCGTGTTGGAGGGCAAAGTCGCCGACGAACTCATCCTGCGTGACGGACAAGTCGTCGGCGTCGTGGCGCATGCGGCCGGCGACCCGCGCGAGACGCATGTGTTCACCGCCAACGCCGTGGTGCTTGCCACCGGCGGCGCAGGCAGCCTCTATGCACTGACCACGAATCCGCCGGAGGCGAAGGGCACCGGCATCGCACTCGCGGCACGGGCGGGCGCAGTGATAGCCGACCCTGAATTCGTGCAGTTCCATCCGACCGCCATCGCCGTCGGCCGCGATCCGGCACCGCTCGCGACGGAAGCGCTGCGCGGCGACGGCGCCATCCTGGTGAACGGCCAGGGCGAGCGCTTCATGCGCGCCATCCATCCCGACGCGGAGCTCGCCCCGCGCGATGTCGTGAGCCGTTCGATCGTTTCGCAAATGGAAAAGACTCGGCATCCGAACGTGTATCTGGACATGAGCCATCTCGATCCTGCGATGGTCCGCGCGCGCTTCCCCGGCATGGCGGCGATTTGTGCAGAGTTCGGCTTGGACATCACGCGCGATCCGATTCCCGTTCGACCCGGCGCGCACTACATGATCGGCGGCGTGACGGTCGATCTCGCTGGCCGCACGACGCTTGACGGCCTTTGGGCAGCTGGCGAAGTCACCTCGAGCGGCCTGCATGGCGCGAATCGACTCGCATCGAACAGCCTGCTCGAAGGCCTGGTCTACGGCAAGCACGCCGGCGCCGGTGCATCGGCCGCCGCAGCGAAAGTGCCCGATTCGTTCAAGGTTTTGCCACTCGAAAATTTGGCCAATGAAATCAACGAGCCGCTCGACATTTCCGACATCCGCAATTCGTTGAAATCGCTGATGTGGCGCGCGTGCGGCGTGCGCCGCGACGCCGAACGTCTGCAGGAAGCCTCCGAAGACATCGATCGCTGGTGCCGCTACGTGCTGCCGCGCCAGTTCAACGATCCCAAAGGCTGGGAACTGCAAAACATGCTTGAAGTCGCCCGGCTGATGATCCGCGCGGCATTAACACGCGAGGAAACCCGCGGCGTGCATGTCCGCACCGATTTTCCGGCGACCGACGACGCGCATTGGCAGCGTCATATTGAGTTTCAAAGAGACAATCAACGCATCAAGACATAGACCGACCATCCTGGTCGGTAGTGCGACACGCCGCTAGCGCCTATCGATTTTCAACTTCGCCATCTACAATCGTCGAACGAATCAGCTCAAGAATCAGTCACACATTTGCACACCGGAAACCTGCCATGTCGTTGGTTGTAGTCGGTTCAGTTGCCTTAGACAGCGTGGAAACACCCTCCGAGCGGCGCGATAACGTGCTCGGTGGAGCAGCGGTTTTCTTCTCGTACTCGGCCAGCTACTTTGCGCCCGTGCAACTCGTCGGCATCGTGGGCGACGATTGGCCGGACGAGCACACGCAGCTTTTGAAGAAGCGGAAGATCGACACCTCGGGCCTCCACATCGTTGAGGGCGGCAAAACCTTCCGCTGGACCGGCAAGTATCAGCCGAACATGAACGATCGCGAAACGCTCGAAGTGCATTTGAACGTGTTCGGCGATTTCAACCCCGTGCTGCCGGAAAGTTTCCGCAAGAGCAAGTTCGTGTTTCTCGCCAATGGCTCGCCGATCACGCAAAGCAAAACACTCGATCAGCTGCCCGACGCGAAGCTGGTGGTCGCCGACACGATGGACCTTTGGATCAACATCCAACACGACGAACTGATGGCGCTTTGGAAACGCATCGACGGCGTTGTGCTCAACGACTCCGAAGCGAAGCTCCTCACGGGCGATGAAAACTTGGTGCGCGCCGGCAAAGAGATTTTGAAATTCGGCCCGACGTTCGTCGTCATCAAGAAGGGCGAACACGGCGCGATGTTCTTCTCGAAGCACGAAACCTACGTGATGCCGGCGTTTCCCACGCCGGACGTCATCGACCCCACCGGCGCAGGCGACAGCTTCGCCGGCGGCATGATGGGTTACCTCGCCGAAAAGGGCAACTTCGAGCCGAAGACGCTCAAGGAAGCCCTCGCCTACGGCATTCTCACCGCGAGCTTCACCGTCGAAGATTTTTCCCTCGACCGCCTGAAACGCATCGAGCGCCCCGACCTCGAACGCCGGATGGAACAATATCGGCAGATGCTGAGTTTCTAAAACAGATTTGAACCGCAGAGACGCGGAGACGCAGAGAGATGCTTGTATAAGACAAATTCTTATATAAGGAATCTAGGGAGGAAAGAAACCAGGAAACAGATCCTGATACTGGCGCATCCTAGCGTTCTGGTTTGCCTCTATGTTTCTCTGTGTCTCCGCGTCTCTGCGGTAAAATCAGGCCATGAGCATCCTTCGCGTTTTCACCGCTGTCGAAATCTCCCCCGAGATTCGCTCCGCGGCGACGCGGCTTATCGAACGGCTCAAGGCTGCGCCGACAAAAGTCACATGGACCAAACCGGCGAACTTGCACTACACGCTCAAGTTCCTCGGCGACGTACCGGAAACACAGTTACCCGACGTTTGTCGCGCAGTCGAAGAAGCCGTCTCGCCATTCACGCCGTTTGAGATCGTGGCCGGCCGCGTCGGCGCGTTTCCGTCAATCAGCCGGCCGCGAACATTATGGATCGGTGTGACCGACGGCGCGGAACGAGTGGAGCTGGTATTCCAAGCACTCGAACGCTTGCTGAAGCCGCTCGGCTATCCACCGGAAGGCCGCCGCTTCACGGCCCATCTCACGCTTGGTCGCGTGCGCGACAGCAGCTCAGGCGCAATCGAAGAACTTAGCGAACTGTTAAGAAAGCACGCGGACTTCGACGCCGGCGCGATGACCGTCGACGCCGTCACCGTGTTCGCGAGCACCCTGGGGCGCGATGGGCCAACGTACGAAGTCCTGTCCCGCGCCGAGTTCACCGGAGATTGAACCGGAGAGACGCCGAGACGCAGAGGAATCAAGCAGTTATTAGAAAACCAGGAACATAAGAACCCAGGAATGGACAACAACAGCTGTTCCCCGCTTTCTTCTCCCTGGACCCAAAATGCCCTCCCGCGTCTCTGCGGTTCACTTCGAACCCGCTGTCAACTGCCGCAACTCGCGCGGCAACGGGAAATAGACTTCCTCCTCGCGGATCGATTTCTCTTCGACCGTCGCGCCAAACTTTTGCTTCAAAAGTTCAATGCACTGTTGTACGACGGACTCCGGCGCGCTGGCGCCCGCGGTGATTAGCACGGTTTCGTCGCCGTCGAACCAATTCAGATCGATATTCGCCGGCCCATCAACAAGATGTGCCTTCGCGCCGGTTTCCGCTGCAAGCTCGGCTAGCCGCAAACTGTTCGAGCTGTTCTGGCTGCCGACTACGAGCACAATGTCCGACTTGGGGGCGAGCAGACCTACCGCCTCTTGCCGGTTCTGCGTCGCATAGCAAATGTCTTCCTTCGGCGGCCCGACAATTTCCGGAAACTTCGCCTGCAGCCTGCGAATGATCCGGTTCGCGTCATCGACCGAAAGCGTCGTCTGCGTCAAGTAGCAAAGCTTTGTGCTCGGCGCGAATTCAAGTTGATCGACCTCTTCGGCCGAGCCGACCAGAACAAACGCGTCCGGCGCTTCGCCCATCGTGCCAATCACTTCGTCATGCCCGGCGTGGCCAATCAGCACGATCGTGTAGCCTTCCTTCGCATAGCGCACCGCTTCGAGATGCACTTTCGTCACGAGCGGGCAAGTGGCGTCGATCGTTCGCAGCCGGCGCTCTTCCGCGACTTGCCGCACTTCCGGCGACACGCCGTGCGCGGAAAACAGCAGGTTGCCCCCCTCCGGCACATCGTGCAAATCGTCGACAAACACGGCGCCCTCGCCGCGAAACCGCTGCACGACATGGCTGTTGTGCACGATCTCGTGATAG
>Ga0081455_10007392_pt1 | contig 11574 bp, 5 predicted proteins | sample TabmetS3T2R1_FD_70207 | JGI IMG/M metagenome (GOLD analysis project Ga0081455, IMG submission 70207) | Tabebuia heterophylla rhizosphere microbial communities from the University of Puerto Rico - S3T2R1 | ecosystem: Host-associated > Plants > Roots > Rhizosphere ...
CGGCACCGTTCCCACGAGGTCGAGCCGATCGAGCACTGCCCGCTCGGCGCCGGCCCGGTGGGCGACGCACCGGCCGCCCGGGCCGGGCTGACCGGCGTCGAGGTGGTGGCCGGCGACGGCGAGCTGACCCTGCTCGGCCACTCGCCGGGTGCTGGCCGGGCCGGTCGAGGACGCCGGCCCCCTGACCGGGTCGAACTGCTGGCCGGCCCGCAGCGGGTGCGGCACGCCGTCGCCGGGCGGACGTTCGAGGTGGACCCGGCCGGCTTCTGGCAGGTGCATCCGTACGCAGCGTCGACGTTCGCCGCCGCGTTGCTGAGCGCGGTGGACGTCCGGCCGGGGGAGCGGGTGCTCGATCTGTACGCCGGCGCGGGGCTGTTCACTGCGTTGCTGGCCCAGGCCGTCGGGGCCACCGGGCAGGTCGTCGGCGTCGAGCTGTCGGCGGCCGCCGTGGCCGACGCCGAGGCCAACCTCGCCGATCTGCCGCAGGCCCGGATGATGCGGGCGCGGGTCGGCCCCGAGGTGGTCGAGGACTCCGACGTCGTCGTGCTCGACCCGCCCCGATCCGGCGCCGGACGCGAGGTGATGACCGCGATCCTGGCCCACGCCGGCCGGGCTGTCGGCTATGTCGCATGCGACCCGGCGGCGCTGGCCCGAGACGTCCGGTTCGCCGTGGATGCCGGGTGGCAACTGGCCCAGCTGCGGGCCTTCGATGCGTTCCCGATGACCCATCACGTCGAGTGCGTGGCGCTGCTGTTGCGGGGGACCGACCAGTAGGCTTTGCGGCTATGAGTCGTGTCCTGCCTCGCGTCGGGTCGCCCTCCGATCTGCGTGCTCTGTCCCACGACGAACTGGTGCTGCTGGCGGCCGAGATCCGTGACCTGCTGGTGCAGACGATGTCGCGAGCCAGCAGCGGGCATTTCGGTCCCAACCTCGGCGCCGTCGAGCTCACGATCGCCCTGCACCGGGTGTTCGACTCGCCGGCCGAGCCGATCCTGTTCGACGTCGGCCACCAGGCCTACGTGCACAAGATCCTGACCGGCCGGGCCGACGCCATGTCGACGCTGCGCCAGACCGGGGGTATCTCCGGCTACCCGAGCCGGGCCGAGAGCCCGCACGACTGGATCGAGAACTCGCACGCCTCCACCGCGCTTTCCTACGCCGACGGTCTGGCCAAGGCGTTCGCGGTCCGCGGCGAGCGCCGCCCGGTCGTGGCCGTCGTCGGCGACGGTGCCCTGACCGGTGGCATGTGCTGGGAGGCGCTGAACAACATCGCGGCTGCCGACCGTCCGGTCATCATCGTGATCAACGACAACGGCCGCAGCTACGACCCGACCATCGGCGGGCTGGCCGATCACCTGGCCGGGCTGCGGCTGCGCCCGGGCTACGAGAAGATGCTCGGCACGATCAAGCACCGGCTGCCGCGGGTGCCCGTGGTCGGGGCGCCGATCTACGACGCCCTGCACGGCATGAAGCGCGGCGTCAAGGACCTGCTCGCCCCGCAGGGCATGTTCGAAGATCTCGGCCTGAAGTACGTCGGCCCGGTCGACGGGCACGACCTGCCCTCGCTCGAGCACGCGTTCTCGCTGGCCCGCCGCTTCGACGGCCCGGTGATCGTCCACGCGGTCACCCGCAAGGGCTACGGCTACGCGCCGGCCGAGAACGACGAGGTCGACCAGATGCACCAGACCCGGGGCTTCGACCCGATCACCGGCAAGGCGCAACCCGCGCCCGGGCGGCGCTGGACGTCGGTGTTCTCCGACGAGATGGTGCGCCTGGGCGGCGAGCGCGACGACATCGTCGCGATCACGGCCGCCATGTGCGAGCCGACCGGGCTCGGGACGTTCTCGCGGACCTACCCGGACCGGTTCTACGACGTGGGCATCGCCGAGCAGCACGCGGTCACGTCGGCGGCCGGGCTCGCCTCGGGCGGGCTGCACCCGGTGGTGGCCATCTACGCCACGTTCCTCAACCGGGCCTTCGACCAGGTCGTGATGGACGTGGCCCTGCACCGACTGCCGGTCACCTTCGTGCTCGACCGGGCCGGCCTGACCGGCGACGACGGCCCCAGCCACAACGGCATGTGGGACCTCTCGATCCTGGGCGTGGTGCCCGGCCTGCGCATCGCCGCCCCGCGCGACGAGCCGACGCTGCGGGCCGAACTGGCCGAGGCGGTCGACTGGGCCGAGGGGCCGACCGTGCTGCGCTTCCCGAAGACGCCGCTCGTCGACGAGGTGCCGGCCGTGCGCCACGTCGACGGGGTGGACGTGCTGGCCGAGCCGGACGACGGCCCCGTGGACGTCCTGGTGGTCGCCGTCGGCGCCACCGCCGTGGACGTCCTGGACGCCGCCGACGCGGTCCGCCAGGCCGGCTACACGGTGCGGGTGATCGACCCGCGCTGGGTCCAGCCGGTATCGCCGGAGATCATCGAGCTGGCCCGGTCGGCCGGACTGGTGGTCACGGTCGAGGACGGGGTTGTCGCGGGCGGTGTCGGCTCCCGCGTGGCCCAGGCCCTGCGCAGTTCCGGGGTCGACACGCCGACACGTGAAATCGGTGTTCCGGTGGTCTTCCCAATTCACGGAAAGGTTGCCGACGTTCGAATCGCGGTGGGGCTTACCGTCCAAGACGTCGGAAGGCGCATCGTTGAGTGGTCCGCACTCGTTCAACGAAGTGGTGACTCCTCGAGCGACGCTGATGTCGAGTCGGCATCCGAACGCCGCGCGGATGAGATTGCCGGTGATTGATCCCCCGTGACCTAGCTGGAGGCGTGACGGATGCGTGTTCTCGTCGTAGAGGACGAAATGCAGTTGGCGGAGGCCGTGGCCCGTGGCCTACGCCGCGAGGGAATGGCGGTTGACGTCGCCTTCGACGGCGACGACGGCTACCGCAAGGCGGCCATGACCCGCTATGACGTGATCGTCCTCGACCGTGACCTGCCCGGCATCTCGGGTGACGACATCTGCCGCCGGCTCTCCGACGAGGGGCTGCTCACCCGGGTCATGATGCTGACCGCGAGTGGCACCGTCGAGGACAAGGTGTCCGGACTCGCGCTCGGCGCCGACGACTACCTGGCCAAGCCGTTCGCGTTCGCCGAGCTGGTCGCGCGGGTGCGCGCCCTCGGCCGGCGCACCACGCCGGCCGCCCCGCCGGTGCTCACTGCCGGCGACATCGAGCTCGACTCCGCCCGGCGCACGGTGGCCCGTGGCGGGGAGATGATCGACCTCACCCGCAAGGAGTTCGGCGTCCTCGAGACGCTGATGATGGCCCACGGGGCCGTGGTGAGCAGCGAGGAACTGCTCGACCGGGTCTGGGACGAGAACGCCGACCCGTTCACCACGACGGTCCGGGTGACGATGATGACGCTGCGCCGCAAGCTCGGCGAGCCGCCGATCATCGACACCGTGGTCGGCTCGGGCTATCGCATCGACCCGGCAGCCCTGACGCCGGCTGCTGAGGAGGCCGGGTCTCTACAGTGAGATTTCTCCGCCCGACGCTTCGCATCCGAATGGCGTTGCTGTACGGCGGACTGGTCTTGCTCGTCGGCGTGGCGTTGCTGTTCACGTCGATGGTTCTCATGGATCGCTCGATCGCCCGGCTGCCGTTCTTCAACACCAAGGGCACGGTGACCATCACCGACAGCACGGGCACGACGCAGAAAGTAGATCCGTCGCACCTGGGCGCTCAGGCTCGCAACGACTCGCGGGACTACCTGCTGCACACCGGGCTGATCTACTTCGCGGTCATCGTCATCATCGGCGCTGCGGGCGGGTATCTGCTCGCCCGGCAAGCGCTGCGCCCGATCGCGCGGGTCACCCGCACGGCTCAGCAGCTGTCGACCGAGACGCTGGATCAGCGCATCGATCTCGGCGGCCCGGACGACGAGCTGCGCGAGCTGGCCGACACGTTCGACGAGATGCTGGCCCGGCTGGACGCCGCGTTCGACGGGCAGAAACTGTTCGTGGCCAATGCCAGTCACGAGCTGCGAACACCTCTGTCCGTGATCCGGACCGAGCTCGACGTCACGCTGTCCGACCCGGCGGCGTCCAGCGAAGAGCTGCGGCACATGGGCGAGGTGGCCCTGGCCGCGACCGAGCGGGCCCAGCGGCTGGTCGGCTCGCTGCTGATCCTGGCCCGGCTGCAATCGGGGCACCGCAGCGAGCTGGAGGTGCGCGAGCCGGTCGACCTGGCCTCACTCGTCCCGGCGGTACTGGCCAGCGTCGCCACCGAAGCGGCGCGGCGGTCGATCTCCGTCGACACCGAGCCCGGCCCCGCGCACACCCTGGGCGATCCGCGGCTGCTCGAGCGGCTGATCGGCAACCTGGTCGAGAACGCGGTGCGGCACAACGTCGACGGCGGCTGGTTGCGGGTCAGCTGCGGCGAGGCGGCCGAGCGGGCCTGGCTGCACGTGGCCAACGGGGGACAGGTCATCCCGCCCGGCGACGTCGACGCGCTGTTCGAGCCGTTCCGGCGCGGGGCCGGCAAGGTGCGCACCGCCACCCGCGGCGCCGGGCTGGGCCTGTCGATCGTGCGGCTGATCGTCGAGGCGCACCACGGGCGGCTGCACGCCGCGGCCCCGCCGTTCGGCGGGCTGGCCGTCCGCATCGAGCTGCCCCGGGCGAACACGGCCGAGGCGCCGGCGGCCGCGCCCGAACTACTCGGTGCAGAGCGCCTGCGCCAGGCCGGGGCCGGTGAGGTCGACCTGCCAGGGACGCGCGCCTAGCTGGGCGAGCCGGGCGCGGACCGCGTCCTCGGACGGCGGCGTCGGAGGCTCCCACGCCAGGGCGCGCACGATGTCCGAGGCCAGCAGGTTCTGGGCCAGCACATGATGCCGCTCGGCCAGCTCCACCACCACCGCGCGGCAGCGGGCCAGCCGGTCGGCCGCCTCGGGTGACCGGTCGCGCCACCGCGAGGCCGGGGGTACCGGGTCGGAGTTGCCGCCGGTGATGGGCGGCAGATCGTTGTCGGCCAGATCGCGCGCCTCGGTGATCGCGGCGAACCAGCGGGCGGTCTGCCGGCGCTGGCGCGGCCCGCCGAATACCGGCAGCGCGACCAGGTCGGCCGGACGGCGCGGGTTGGCCCGGGCGGCCGAGATGATCGCCGAGTCGGGCAGTAGTCGCCCCGGGGCGACGTCGCGCTCGGCCGCGTACCGATCGCGGGCCCGCCACAGCGCACGCACTGTCGCGAGCTGGCGCCGGTTGCGAGGACGGATTTCAACTGCCCAGCTTTGACGGCCTTCAGACCATTGAACTTCATGCTGGACACTTTCACGCCGCTTTCTTCCTTGCACGCGAACGTTCCCAGCAGGGTAACGAACAACACACAAGTACCAGCTGCACGCGAGATGTGACAGCGAAGCATGGGCACAGGTGGACGTACTCACAAGCTGTGCCAATACGTTCGCTATCCGCTGTCCGCGGGGCCGCGCACAGGATGATTCGGGATTGATTCGGGTTTCGGGATGGGGATTCGGGATTCGCAGTTCGAGTTCGTGGTCGGCCGTCCGCGGAATTAAGATTACGAACCGGTCTCGCCGTAGCGCGCGCTGGCCACCCGCGAAGGCGGAGGATTCATTCGCGTGTAATTTCCGGTTTCCCCGCGGAGATCGCGAGCATGATCCCGAGGCCGACGGCGATGACCAGACCGATCAGCACCCAGATGGCGGAAATGTGACGGAGCGCCCCACCGTACCACAGCGCCGCGAGCGCGCCGATGATCAGAATGAAATAGCCGATCAGGTAGATATTGACGAACCGCATCGTTGGCCCCCTTCGGATCGTCAAGGGAGAAGGGCCCTTCTCCCTTGACGATCCGAAGGGGGCCAACGATGCGGTTCGTCAATATCTACCTGATCGGCTATTTCATTCTGATCATCGGCGCGCTCGCGGCGCTGTGGTACGGTGGGGCGCTCCGTCACATTTCCGCCATCTGGGTGCTGATCGGTCTGGTCATCGCCGTCGGCCTCGGGATCATGCTCGCGATCTCCGCGGGGAAACCGGAAATTACACGCGAATGAATCCTCCGCCTTCGCGGGTGGCCAGCGCGCGCTACGGCGAGACCGGTTCGTAATCTTAATTCCGCGGACGGCCGACCACGAACTCGAACTGCGAATCCCGAATCCCCATCCCGAAACCCGAATCAATCCCGAATCATCCTGTGCGCGGCCCCGCGGACAGCGGATAGCGAACGTATTGGCACAGCTTGTGAGTACGTCCACCTGTGCCCATGCTTCGCTGTCACATCTCGCGTGCAGCTGGTACTTGTGTGTTGTTCGTTACCCTGCTGGGAACGTTCGCGTGCAAGGAAGAAAGCGGCGTGAAAGTGTCCAGCATGAAGTTCAATGGTCTGAAGGCCGTCAAAGCTGGGCAGTTGAAATCCGTCCTCGCAACCGGCGCCAGCTCGCGACAGTGCGTGCGCTGTGGCGGGCCCGCGATCGGTACGCGGCCGAGCGCGACGTCGCCCCGGGGCGACTACTGCCCGACTCGGCGATCATCTCGGCCGCCCGGGCCAACCCGCGCCGTCCGGCCGACCTGGTCGCGCTGCCGGTATTCGGCGGGCCGCGCCAGCGCCGGCAGACCGCCCGCTGGTTCGCCGCGATCACCGAGGCGCGCGATCTGGCCGACAACGATCTGCCGCCCATCACCGGCGGCAACTCCGACCCGGTACCCCCGGCCTCGCGGTGGCGCGACCGGTCACCCGAGGCGGCCGACCGGCTGGCCCGCTGCCGCGCGGTGGTGGTGGAGCTGGCCGAGCGGCATCATGTGCTGGCCCAGAACCTGCTGGCCTCGGACATCGTGCGCGCCCTGGCGTGGGAGCCTCCGACGCCGCCGTCCGAGGACGCGGTCCGCGCCCGGCTCGCCCAGCTAGGCGCGCGTCCCTGGCAGGTCGACCTCACCGGCCCCGGCCTGGCGCAGGCGCTCTGCACCGAGTAGTTCGGGCGCGGCCGCCGGCGCCTCGGCCGTGTTCGCCCGGGGCAGCTCGATGCGGACGGCCAGCCCGCCGAACGGCGGGGCCGCGGCGTGCAGCCGCCCGTGGTGCGCCTCGACGATCAGCCGCACGATCGACAGGCCCAGCCCGGCGCCGCGGGTGGCGGTGCGCACCTTGCCGGCCCCGCGCCGGAACGGCTCGAACAGCGCGTCGACGTCGCCGGGCGGGATGACCTGTCCCCCGTTGGCCACGTGCAGCCAGGCCCGCTCGGCCGCCTCGCCGCAGCTGACCCGCAACCAGCCGCCGTCGACGTTGTGCCGCACCGCGTTCTCGACCAGGTTGCCGATCAGCCGCTCGAGCAGCCGCGGATCGCCCAGGGTGTGCGCGGGGCCGGGCTCGGTGTCGACGGAGATCGACCGCCGCGCCGCTTCGGTGGCGACGCTGGCCAGTACCGCCGGGACGAGTGAGGCCAGGTCGACCGGCTCGCGCACCTCCAGCTCGCTGCGGTGCCCCGATTGCAGCCGGGCCAGGATCAGCAGCGAGCCGACCAGCCGCTGGGCCCGCTCGGTCGCGGCCAGGGCCACCTCGCCCATGTGCCGCAGCTCTTCGCTGGACGCCGCCGGGTCGGACAGCGTGACGTCGAGCTCGGTCCGGATCACGGACAGAGGTGTTCGCAGCTCGTGACTGGCATTGGCCACGAACAGTTTCTGCCCGTCGAACGCGGCGTCCAGCCGGGCCAGCATCTCGTCGAACGTGTCGGCCAGCTCGCGCAGCTCGTCGTCCGGGCCGCCGAGATCGATGCGCTGATCCAGCGTCTCGGTCGACAGCTGCTGAGCCGTGCGGGTGACCCGCGCGATCGGGCGCAGCGCTTGCCGGGCGAGCAGATACCCGCCCGCAGCGCCGATGATGACGATGACCGCGAAGTAGATCAGCCCGGTGTGCAGCAGGTAGTCCCGCGAGTCGTTGCGAGCCTGAGCGCCCAGGTGCGACGGATCTACTTTCTGCGTCGTGCCCGTGCTGTCGGTGATGGTCACCGTGCCCTTGGTGTTGAAGAACGGCAGCCGGGCGATCGAGCGATCCATGAGAACCATCGACGTGAACAGCAACGCCACGCCGACGAGCAAGACCAGTCCGCCGTACAGCAACGCCATTCGGATGCGAAGCGTCGGGCGGAGAAATCTCACTGTAGAGACCCGGCCTCCTCAGCAGCCGGCGTCAGGGCTGCCGGGTCGATGCGATAGCCCGAGCCGACCACGGTGTCGATGATCGGCGGCTCGCCGAGCTTGCGGCGCAGCGTCATCATCGTCACCCGGACCGTCGTGGTGAACGGGTCGGCGTTCTCGTCCCAGACCCGGTCGAGCAGTTCCTCGCTGCTCACCACGGCCCCGTGGGCCATCATCAGCGTCTCGAGGACGCCGAACTCCTTGCGGGTGAGGTCGATCATCTCCCCGCCACGGGCCACCGTGCGCCGGGCGGAGTCGAGCTCGATGTCGCCGGCAGTGAGCACCGGCGGGGCGGCCGGCGTGGTGCGCCGGCCGAGGGCGCGCACCCGCGCGACCAGCTCGGCGAACGCGAACGGCTTGGCCAGGTAGTCGTCGGCGCCGAGCGCGAGTCCGGACACCTTGTCCTCGACGGTGCCACTCGCGGTCAGCATCATGACCCGGGTGAGCAGCCCCTCGTCGGAGAGCCGGCGGCAGATGTCGTCACCCGAGATGCCGGGCAGGTCACGGTCGAGGACGATCACGTCATAGCGGGTCATGGCCGCCTTGCGGTAGCCGTCGTCGCCGTCGAAGGCGACGTCAACCGCCATTCCCTCGCGGCGTAGGCCACGGGCCACGGCCTCCGCCAACTGCATTTCGTCCTCTACGACGAGAACACGCATCCGTCACGCCTCCAGCTAGGTCACGGGGGATCAATCACCGGCAATCTCATCCGCGCGGCGTTCGGATGCCGACTCGACATCAGCGTCGCTCGAGGAGTCACCACTTCGTTGAACGAGTGCGGACCACTCAACGATGCGCCTTCCGACGTCTTGGACGGTAAGCCCCACCGCGATTCGAACGTCGGCAACCTTTCCGTGAATTGGGAAGACCACCGGAACACCGATTTCACGTGTCGGCGTGTCGACCCCGGAACTGCGCAGGGCCTGGGCCACGCGGGAGCCGACACCGCCCGCGACAACCCCGTCCTCGACCGTGACCACCAGTCCGGCCGACCGGGCCAGCTCGATGATCTCCGGCGATACCGGCTGGACCCAGCGCGGGTCGATCACCCGCACCGTGTAGCCGGCCTGGCGGACCGCGTCGGCGGCGTCCAGGACGTCCACGGCGGTGGCGCCGACGGCGACCACCAGGACGTCCACGGGGCCGTCGTCCGGCTCGGCCAGCACGTCCACCCCGTCGACGTGGCGCACGGCCGGCACCTCGTCGACGAGCGGCGTCTTCGGGAAGCGCAGCACGGTCGGCCCCTCGGCCCAGTCGACCGCCTCGGCCAGTTCGGCCCGCAGCGTCGGCTCGTCGCGCGGGGCGGCGATGCGCAGGCCGGGCACCACGCCCAGGATCGAGAGGTCCCACATGCCGTTGTGGCTGGGGCCGTCGTCGCCGGTCAGGCCGGCCCGGTCGAGCACGAAGGTGACCGGCAGTCGGTGCAGGGCCACGTCCATCACGACCTGGTCGAAGGCCCGGTTGAGGAACGTGGCGTAGATGGCCACCACCGGGTGCAGCCCGCCCGAGGCGAGCCCGGCCGCCGACGTGACCGCGTGCTGCTCGGCGATGCCCACGTCGTAGAACCGGTCCGGGTAGGTCCGCGAGAACGTCCCGAGCCCGGTCGGCTCGCACATGGCGGCCGTGATCGCGACGATGTCGTCGCGCTCGCCGCCCAGGCGCACCATCTCGTCGGAGAACACCGACGTCCAGCGCCGCCCGGGCGCGGGTTGCGCCTTGCCGGTGATCGGGTCGAAGCCCCGGGTCTGGTGCATCTGGTCGACCTCGTCGTTCTCGGCCGGCGCGTAGCCGTAGCCCTTGCGGGTGACCGCGTGGACGATCACCGGGCCGTCGAAGCGGCGGGCCAGCGAGAACGCGTGCTCGAGCGAGGGCAGGTCGTGCCCGTCGACCGGGCCGACGTACTTCAGGCCGAGATCTTCGAACATGCCCTGCGGGGCGAGCAGGTCCTTGACGCCGCGCTTCATGCCGTGCAGGGCGTCGTAGATCGGCGCCCCGACCACGGGCACCCGCGGCAGCCGGTGCTTGATCGTGCCGAGCATCTTCTCGTAGCCCGGGCGCAGCCGCAGCCCGGCCAGGTGATCGGCCAGCCCGCCGATGGTCGGGTCGTAGCTGCGGCCGTTGTCGTTGATCACGATGATGACCGGACGGTCGGCAGCCGCGATGTTGTTCAGCGCCTCCCAGCACATGCCACCGGTCAGGGCACCGTCGCCGACGACGGCCACGACCGGGCGGCGCTCGCCGCGGACCGCGAACGCCTTGGCCAGACCGTCGGCGTAGGAAAGCGCGGTGGAGGCGTGCGAGTTCTCGATCCAGTCGTGCGGGCTCTCGGCCCGGCTCGGGTAGCCGGAGATACCCCCGGTCTGGCGCAGCGTCGACATGGCGTCGGCCCGGCCGGTCAGGATCTTGTGCACGTAGGCCTGGTGGCCGACGTCGAACAGGATCGGCTCGGCCGGCGAGTCGAACACCCGGTGCAGGGCGATCGTGAGCTCGACGGCGCCGAGGTTGGGACCGAAATGCCCGCTGCTGGCTCGCGACATCGTCTGCACCAGCAGGTCACGGATCTCGGCCGCCAGCAGCACCAGTTCGTCGTGGGACAGAGCACGCAGATCGGAGGGCGACCCGACGCGAGGCAGGACACGACTCATAGCCGCAAAGCCTACTGGTCGGTCCCCCGCAACAGCAGCGCCACGCACTCGACGTGATGGGTCATCGGGAACGCATCGAAGGCCCGCAGCTGGGCCAGTTGCCACCCGGCATCCACGGCGAACCGGACGTCTCGGGCCAGCGCCGCCGGGTCGCATGCGACATAGCCGACAGCCCGGCCGGCGTGGGCCAGGATCGCGGTCATCACCTCGCGTCCGGCGCCGGATCGGGGCGGGTCGAGCACGACGACGTCGGAGTCCTCGACCACCTCGGGGCCGACCCGCGCCCGCATCATCCGGGCCTGCGGCAGATCGGCGAGGTTGGCCTCGGCGTCGGCCACGGCGGCCGCCGACAGCTCGACGCCGACGACCTGCCCGGTGGCCCCGACGGCCTGGGCCAGCAACGCAGTGAACAGCCCCGCGCCGGCGTACAGATCGAGCACCCGCTCCCCCGGCCGGACGTCCACCGCGCTCAGCAACGCGGCGGCGAACGTCGACGCTGCGTACGGATGCACCTGCCAGAAGCCGGCCGGGTCCACCTCGAACGTCCGCCCGGCGACGGCGTGCCGCACCCGCTGCGGGCCGGCCAGCAGTTCGACCCGGTCAGGGGGCCGGCGTCCTCGACCGGCCCGGCCAGCACCCGGCGAGTGGCCGAGCAGGGTCAGCTCGCCGTCGCCGGCCACCACCTCGACGCCGGTCAGCCCGGCCCGGGCGGCCGGTGCGTCGCCCACCGGGCCGGCGCCGAGCGGGCAGTGCTCGATCGGCTCGACCTCGTGGGAACGGTGCCG
>Ga0081455_10007393_pt1 | contig 11574 bp, 13 predicted proteins | sample TabmetS3T2R1_FD_70207 | JGI IMG/M metagenome (GOLD analysis project Ga0081455, IMG submission 70207) | Tabebuia heterophylla rhizosphere microbial communities from the University of Puerto Rico - S3T2R1 | ecosystem: Host-associated > Plants > Roots > Rhizosphere ...
CGCCGCTGGCGATCCAGGCGTCGTGCCCGGACGCGATGAGGCAGGTGCCCGACGCGGCGAAGCCGAACTCGCCGGTCTGCGCGGGCGGCATGCCGTCGGGCGAGACGAGCGACCACGAGCGGCCGCCGTCGTGCGTGGCGATCAGCCGGAACTTGCCGTCGACCGGGTCGCTGACCGCCAGCCCGTCACGCGGGTTGAAGAACGCCAGGCAGTCGTAGAACGCGTTGGGGTCGTCGTTGCTGAACGTGCGCTGCCAGTGCGCGCCGCCGTCGGACGTGCGGAAGATCGCCGAGTCGGCGCCGGTGCCGATCGTGAGCGCGACGGCGTGCCGGGCGTCCCACGCCTCGATGTCACGGAACTCCAGCGTGGACGCGTCCGGCGGCGACACGTCGCGCCAGTGCCGGCCGCCGTCGACGGTGCGCAGTACCGTGCCGCCGGTGCCGGCCAGCCAGGCGACGTCGTGCGACACGCCGGCCAGGCCACGGAACTGCTGCGTGCTGCCGGTCGGCAACAACCGCCACGAAGGCTCGTGATTCGGGTGAGCGCCGGCCGGAACGGTCACTGCCAGCACGGTGACGAACGCGGCCAACGGGACGACGAGGGTGCGAAGTCTCATATCCCCGGACCCTAACGACGCACGCAAGACCGCGAGCCTCGCTAGGCTGGCCGCGGCGTGCCGGGAAGCCTGGTCGGCGACAAGTTCCGCGATGACGGGAAAGGCACGCGATGGCGATCATCCTTGTATTCGGCGTGACGCTGCTGATCGTCGTGCTGATCTCCGGGTTCGCGGCACGCACCGTGCTGTCGACAGCGCTGCTGTTCCTGGCGGCCGGGGCGATCACCGGCAACGGCGGGCTGGGCTGGATCGACATCAAGCCGAACGACCCCGTCGTGGTCACGCTCGCCGATCTGGCGCTGTTCAGCGTGCTCTACACCGACGGCATGCGCGCCGCCCTGCCGGCGCTGCGGGCGATCGGCCGCACCGCGGGGCGCGCGCTCGGGCTCGGCATGCCGTTGACGTTCATCGGCATCGCGCTGCTGACCAAAGCGTTCACCCCTCTCGACTGGACGGCGAGCTTCCTCGTCGGGGCCATCCTGTCGCCGACCGATCCGGTGTTCGCGTCGGCGATCATCGGGCGCAGCGACGTGCCACTGCGCCTGCGCCGGCTGCTCAACGTCGAGTCCGGGCTGAACGACGGGCTGGCCCTGCCGGTCGTGATCATCCTGATCGCGGTCGCATCGCACGGGCACACCCACGTCTGGACGGTCATCGGCGAGCTGGCCGCCGGCGTCGCCCTCGGCATCGCCATGCCACTGGTCTTCCACCTGTTGACCCGGCTGCCCGGAGTCGGCAGCGAGGCCCGGCTGGCCCCGCTCGGACCGGCGAGCGTCGCCGTCATCCTCTACGCCACGTGCCACCTCACCCACGCCAACGGCTACCTGGCCGCGTTCGCTGCCGGCTCGACGCTGGCCACGATCTCGCCGTCCGCCCACCAGACGTTCGAGGACTTCGGCGATCTGATCGCCGAGCTGCTCAAGCTGGCCGCGCTGCTGGTGTTCGGAGCACTGCTCACTCCGCAGTTGCTGCACCGACTGCCGATCGGCGCGTGGGCGGTGGCCGTCCTGGCCCTGGTGCTCGTCCGACCGGTGGCGCTTGTGCTCAGCCTGTGGCGGGCCCACCTGAGCCGCCGCGAGACGGCCGCCGTCGCGTGGTTCGGGCCCAAAGGTTTCGCGAGCGTGGTGTACGGGCTGCTCGCCCTCGACGCCGGGCTTGACGTGTCGCAGCCGGTATTCGACCTGGTCGCTGTGTGTATCGCACTGTCGATCGCAGTGCACAGCTCGACTGACGTGCCCGTTGCGCGAATGTTCAACGTGCCTGAAGCACTGAACCCTCCTGATGCGCCGGAGCCCTCTCGGCTGGAATGATCGGCTCAAGCGGAGGAAGGAGCGCATCGTGGCTACCACGATCGAAGAGGACACCCAGCCGTCCATCGGCGAGCTCGTCCAGGAGGCATCGACCCAGTTCTCAGCCGTGCTGCACGGTGAGATCGAGCTGGCGAAGTTCGAACTGCGCTCGTCGGCCAAGAACGCCGGTGTGGGCGCGGGATTCTTCACCGGGGCCGTAGTGCTCTTCTTCTTCTCGCTGACGTTCGGGCTGATCGCCCTGGCCGAGGGCCTCGTCACGGTCGGCATATGGCGGTGGGCCGCCTACCTGATCGTCTTCGGCTTCCTTCTGGTGCTGGTCGCCACGTTGGTGTTCCTCGGGATCAGGAAGGTCAAGCGGGTCAAGGCGCCCGAGCGAACGATCGCGAGCGCCCAGGAGACGATCGCCGCGCTCAAGCAACACGCATAATCGACTCGTGGCCAGACCCGCGGCAGCGCAGCCGCCGGATGATTCCGAAGTCCTGATCGAGGGGCCGTGGACGCACCGCATGGTGCGCGCCAACGGCATCGCCCTGCACGTCGCCGAGCTCGGCACCGGCCCGATGGTGCTGATGCTGCACGGCTTCCCGCAGTTCTGGTGGACGTGGCAGCAGCAGCTCGTCGACCTGGCCGACGCCGGGTTCCGCGCCGTCGCCGTGGACCTGCGTGGCTACGGCTCGAGCGACAAGCCTCCGCGCGGCTACGACGCGCCGAATCTTGCCGCCGACATCGCCCAACTGGTGCGGGCACTCGGCGAACGCGACACCGTGCTGGTCGGCAACGACGTCGGCGGGCTGCTGGCCTGGACGGTGGCCGCGCTGCATCCGCGCGTGGTGCGCCGGCTCGTCGCGCTCGGTTCGGCCCATCCGCTGCGACTTCGGTCGGCGATGTTCTCCGACCCGCGCGGGCAGGGCCGGGCCTCGGCGTACGCGCTGCGCGGGTTCCAGGTGCCACGGCGGCCCGAGGCAAAGTTGACGCGCGATTCGTCCTACGTGTACGAGCTGTTCGACGCGTGGACGGGTCCGCGCTGGCGAGCCACGCCGAACTACCCGGGTGAGATCGACAGATATGCAGCCGCGCTGCGTATTCATCCGGTGGCGCACTGTTCGCTGGAGTACTTCCGCTGGCTGGTCCGCTCGCTGCCGCGGGGCGACGGTCGTCGGTACGCACGCTCCCTGCAGGCGAACCCGGTCGCGGCGCCGGTGCTCCAGCTGCACGGCGAGCTCGACGGCTGCGTACTGCCCCGTACGGCGCAAGGCTCGGGACGCTACGTCAGCGGCGAATACCAGTGGCGCACCCTTGAGGGGGTCGGCCACTTCCCGCAGAACGAGGCCGCCGAGCAGGTGAGCGGCGAGCTGATCCGCTGGGCCAAGCTGGCCTGACCCCGGTTTTGGTCAGCAGTCGTCATATAGCCGTCCTGGCGACCAAAACCGAGCGGCGGCAACCGAGACCGAGTGGCGGCGACGGATCAGGCGCGATGCCAGCCGGGTGACGGCGTCACGGGCCGGGCCTGCTCGACGGGCGGTTCGACCGGGCGGCCCTCGTACTGCGTCGACAGCACCACGTGCGTGTTCATCCGCCCGTGCCGTTCGCCGATGCGCTCGAACAAGCCCTCCAGGTGCTGCATCGACGCCACCCGCACCTTGAGCATCGAGCACCACTCGCCGGACAGCTTGTGCACCTCGACCACCTCGGGCAGGTCTTCGGCGCTCGACGTCTGCAACAGACACCGCCCCGGCGTGCAGCGCATCTGGACGAACGCGGTCAGCGGCAGGCCGGCCTTGGCCGGGTCGACCCGGGCCTGGTAGCCGGCGATCACGCCGTGCTCCTCGAGGCGCCGCACCCGTTCGGCGACGGCCGGCGCCGAGAGATTGACGCGCCGGGCCAGCTGGTTGTACGACAGCCGCCCGTCGCGCTGCAGCTCGTCGAGGATGCGCCAATCGGTCTGATCGATCGCCCTGCTCATCCGCAAAGGATGCCCCTGATCTGCCGTTCGATCAACAGGCAGCCGCCCCGCACGACCCGGGCACCGCTCATTCTCTGTGACGATCAGCTTTCCTAGCGTCGACGGCATGAAAGTTTCCCTCGTCGCCCTGTTCGCGTCCTCGGCCCTGATGACGGCGGCCATGGCCGAGGCCAGCGCGGTCAGCACTCTCGTCGCGGCCGACCGGCTGGGCGACGCACTCGGCGCCCTCCCCAACACCGCAAGTGTCGCGGGCACCGGGCTCGGGGCGCTGGCCCTGTCCCGGCTGATGGCCGCGCGGGGGCGCCGGGCCGGCCTGCTCGCCGGATACGCGTGCGCGCTGGGCGGCGCGCTGCTCGCCACGGCGGCGGTGCCCCGGCGCGACGTCGGGCTGCTCATCGTGGGCATGACGCTGCTCGGGGTCGGCAACGCCGCGGCCGGGCTGTCGCGCTACGCCGCGGCCGACCTATATCCGCCGGAGCGCCGTGGCGTGGCGATCGGCGCGGTGGTCTGGGCCGGGACGGTGGGCGCGGTCGGAGGTCCGCTGCTGATGTTGCCGGCCCAGCACGCCGCCGCGAACGCCGGCCACGACCCGATGAGCGGACCGTTCGCGCTCGCCGCCCTGGCCACGCTCGGGGCCCTGCTCGTCGGGCTGGCCACGCCGCGGATCCGCCCACCCCGCGAGACAAAGCCGGGACGGCCGTTCCGCCATCCGGCCGCCCGCTCGGCCGCCGCCACCATGGTGACCGCGCAGGTGGCGATGGCGGCCGTCATGACCGCAGCGCCGCTGTCCATGCACATGCACCACGAGGACCTCGGCGCGATCGGCACGATGCTCTCGGCGCACAGCTGCGGCATGTTCGCGTTGGCGCCGTTGTCCGGGTGGCTGCTCGACCGGATCGGCGGACGGGCCGTCATGGCCGCCGGCCTGGCCACGCTGGCCGCAACGGCGGCCGTGGTCACGACGTCGCCGAGCGGGCCGACCCTGACCGCCACCCTGTTCCTGCTCGGCTACGGGTGGAACCTCGCAATCGTCGGCGGCAGCGGCCTGCTGGCCCGGCAGCTGCCCGAGGCGGACGCCGCCCGGGCCGAAGGCGCCGTCGACGCGATGAGCTGGGGCACGTCGGCCGTGGCCACCACCGCGTCGACGCTGGCGTTCGGGCACGGCGGCTACCCGGCCCTGGCCCTGTGGACGGCCGCCGTCTGCGTGGTGCGCCTAACCGCGGTCGTCCGGACCGAGCCGGCCGAGAAGCTGGCGGCCGGCTAGACGCCCGGGGTGCACTTGCCGGTGCCGACCGACGTGGTGGCGTGCCGGCCGGCGTTGGCGTCGCTCGCGATCTCGGCGTCGGTCAGCGCGAAGCCGGTGCTGGGCGCGTCGAGCGCGGTCGCGAACACCATGCCGAGCACGCTGCCGTCCGGCGCGATCAACGGGCCGCCCGAGTTGCCGCTGCGCACCGTCGAGCGGATCGAGTAGATCTCGCGCTCGACGTTGCCGTGCCCGTAGATGTCGTGGCCGTCGATGTTCTCGCGATCCCGCACCCGCGCCGGGCGAACGTCGAACGGGCCGTCCTCGGGGTAGCCCAGCACGATGGCGTTGGCGTTGGTATCCGCCGGCTTCGGCGCGAAGGCCAGCGGCCCGGCGTCCAGCCCCGGCACGTACAGCACGGCGACGTCACGGCGCGGGTCGTAGAGCACGACGTGGGCGGTCAGCTGCCCGTTGCCGGTCACCACTCCGATGTCCGACGTCCCGGCCACGACGTGCGCGTTGGTGAGGATGTGCTCGTCGTCGTAGACGAATCCCGAACCCTCGATGCCGCGATCGCACTGCGGCGCCTCGCCGTAGATCTTGAACACCGACCCGCGCGCCCGGCTGACCCCGGCCGAGTTGAGCAGCGCCGGATCGGGCGGGCCGACGTCGACGATGCGCGTGCTCTGCAGGTCGCCGAACACCGGCGGGAAGCCGCTGCGGTCGATGTACCGGCGCAGTGACGAGTACACGTCGCGCACCGGCGTCGGCATCACGCCGTCGACACCTCGCACGATGACCGAGCGACGCACGGCCGACGACAGCGACGGGTAGGGCGAGGACGCCAGCGGCACCGCGACCATCCAGGCGACCAGCAGCACCGAGATGACGCCGAGGGCCGAGCCGATGCCCGAGTCGAGGTTCTGCGCGTACTTCCAGGTGATGCGCTGGCGCAGGTGGCCGCCGCCCCATACCGCGAGCAACTGGCCGGCCATCGACACCATCAGCACGCAGACGATGGCGACCGGCACCTGCGCCTGCCCGCCGGCCAGGTGCGAGCCGAGCGGCCGGGCCAGCTGCGCCCCCAGCGCCGCCCCGCCGAAGAACCCGACGAGGGAGAACAGGCCGATTACCGCTCCGTTCCGGAATCCGCCGATCGCATAGCCGATTGCGGCGATGATGATGATCCAGTCCACGAGCGTCACGATGAGGAGGTCGAGAGACGATGCCGCTCGTCGCGAGCGGCGGCCAGGTGCGCGAGCGGCAAGGCGGAGGAGGAGAGCTGTGGCGGAGCCACTGCCGACGGCGAGAACGCAGCAGATCGCGTGCCTGGCCGCCGCGCAGCAGAGCAGTGCATCGTTTCGCGACCTCCTAGCCGGGTAGCACGACGAGGGTGCCCGTCATGCCTTGCGCGACGTGCAGGGTGCACACGAATCGGTAGGTGCCGGGGGACGGCGTGGTGAAGGTGGCGGAGGTCGTCTGGCCGGCGCTGACCAGCGGCACGTGATCGGCCGCGACGCCGTTCACCGAGAAGTCGTGCGGCGCGCCGGAGCCCTTGTGCACCAAGGTGACCTTGACGGTGCCCTGGTGGACGGTGATCGTCGACGGGTCGAACCGGTACTTGTCATTGACGACGAGCGTGACCTGCTGGACGCCGTTCTCCGTCGACGCGGTGGCCGACCCGGGGTGCGCGCGCCGGTTGGGCGCCGCCTGCCGGTTGGTGCACGCCGCGACCGAGGCACTCAGGGTGACGACGACCAGGGCAGCAGCCACCGTCCGCGACGTCATGCTGGGCACGGTACCGATGACTCCTGAGTCGCTCGCAAAGGCTCTCAACGCGCTCGGACGCTGGCCCCTCGGCGACACAGTGCACGTCTGCCCCGAGGAGAACGCCTGGCAAGGGAGTGATCCTATGCGCACATCGGACTACGGCGCGCGACGGCCCGGCAAATCCCGTACGCGAGACTCGTCCCAGTCCCGGGTCCAGCCGCCCAGCGTCAGCACCGCGTCGAGCAATCCAGCCGTGAATCCCCAGACGAACAAGCCGCCGGCCTCGAACCCCGGTCCCCGGAATCCGGACGGGTGGCGCACCCGGAACCGGTTGGCCGGATCGACCAGCTCGCCGATCGGGACGACCTCGACCCGGGCCACCTCGCTGGCGGCCACGGCGCGTACCGGATGCGGTTCGCGCCACCAGGCCAGCACCGGGGTGACCACGAAGCCCGACGGGGGCAGGTACAGCGCCGGCAAGGTGGCGATGACCTGCACGCTGGCCGGGTCGAGGTCGACCTCCTCGGCCGCTTCGCGCAGTGCGGTCGCCGGCGGGTCCTCGCCCGGGTCGGTGGCCCCGCCCGGGAACGCGACCTGGCCGGCGTGCGTGCGCATCGTCGCCGCCCGCTGAAGTAGCAGCACCCCCGGGCCGTCGACGGTCTCGGCCAGCGCGATCAGCACGGCCGACTCGCGGCCGCTGCCGTCCTCGGGCGGGCCGAACCGGGACAGGTCGGCGACCGTCAGGCCGTCCAGCGAGTCGGCGAGCGGGTGCAACCAGCCAGGCAGCTCGTCCGCGATCGTGCAACCGTCGGCCGCCTGAGGCGGCCGAGAGTTGCACGATCGGTCCGTCATGCCGACTCGGCCACCTGCTCGGGCGTCTTGACGAGCTTGGCCGCCACCTCGGGATCGGTCGGCCCCTCGCCGAACGACGGGCACAGCCGCGCGATCGCGCAGGCTCCGCAGGCCGGCTTGCGGGCGTGGCACACCCGGCGGCCGTGCCAGATGACGCGGTGCGACAGGATCGTCCACTCTTTCTTCGGGATCAGCTCGCCGACCTCGTGCTCGACCTTGACCGGGTCGGTGCTGGTCGTCCAGTGCCAGCGGCGGGCCAGCCGGCCGAAGTGGGTGTCGACGGTGATACCCGGGATGCCGAACGCGTTGCCCAGCACGACGTTGGCCGTCTTGCGGCCGAAGCCGGGCAGCGTCACCAGCTCCTCGATCGTGTGCGGCACCTCGCCGTCGAAGCGGTCGACCAGTTGCTGGCCGAGCTTCATGAGCGAGTTCGCCTTGTTCCGGAAGAAGCCCGTGGTGCGCACCAGCTCCTCGAGCTCGGCCCGGTCGGCGCCCGCGTAGTCGGCGGCGGTCCGGTACTTGGCGAACAGTGCCGGCGTCACCAGATTGACGCGCTTGTCGGTGCTCTGCGCCGACAGGATCGTCGCCACCGACAGTTCGAGCGGGTTGGTGAAGTCGAGTTCGGTATGCGCGTCGGGGTACAGCTCGGCGAGTTCTCGGTTGATCCGGCGGGCGCGGCGGGTAAGCGCGAGCGGCGACTCGGTCACGGTGGTCGGCACAGCGCCCAAGCCTACGAGGCCGTCCGGACACGGGCGCGGCATAATTAACGGCATCATGATCGGCTTACTGGTGTTGCTGTTCCCCGTGGTGCTGCTCGGCTTCATGCTGTTCATGCAGCGCGTCGAGGAACCCTTGAACAAGGTTGCCGTCGAGCGGCACATCGAGGAGTTCCTGGACGAGGCCAACCCGGACGAGCTCGACACGTTCGTCCGCGAGGGAACCGATTCGGCCCTGCGTCGCTTCCGGCACCGGCTGGACCCCCGACGGCTGATCCCAACCCCATCACGACGCCGGTCCGGATAGGGCGTATCTCTCGAGTCCCGCTCGTCGCGAGCGGCGGTCAGGTGCGCGAGCTGCACGGCGGAGGAGGTCATACCAGCGCTATGGACGACGACGACAACGCAGCAGATCGCGTGCCTTGGCGTCGCGCAGCAGAGCATGGCCTTGGGAGATATGCCCTAGGGACAGGTGCTCACGCGCGCCCGGCGCGCGTCCCCGTAGAATCCGCTCCACTGTGACACAGCTCGCACCCGGGCCCGTGGGGTCGGCGAGCAACGAAGGAGAAGACGTGGACGAGGTCCTGCGGAGAGCCGGCTTGTTCCAGGGCGTTGCCCCGGACGACGTCGAGGCGCTGGGCAATCAGTTCGAGATCTTCGACGCGCCGCGCGGCACGACCCTTTTCCATGAGGGCGAGCCGGGCGACAGCCTCTACATCGTGCTGGCCGGCAAGGTGAAGCTGGGCCGTCGCTCGTCCGACGGCCGCGAGAACCTGGTCGCCGTCATGGGGCCGGCCGACCAGTTCGGCGAGCTGTCGCTGTTCGACCCGGGTCCGCGCACCGCCACCGCAGTCGTCGTCACCGACGCCCGGCTGGCCCGCCTGCCCAAGGACGCCCTGCAGAAGTGGGCCCAGGACCGCCCGCAGATCGCCATGCAGCTGCTGCGCGTCGTCGCCCGGCGGCTGCGCCGCACCAACACCATGCTGGCCGACCTGATCTTCGTCGACGTCCCCGGCCGGGTGGCCAAGCAGCTGCTGCAGCTGGCCCAGAAGTTCGGTTCGGTCGACGGTGGCCAGCTGCGAGTCACCCACGACCTCACCCAGGAGGAGCTGGCCCAGCTCGTCGGCGCCTCGCGCGAGACCGTCAACAAGGCGCTGGCCGACTTCGCCTCGCGCGGCTGGCTGCGTCTGGAGGGCAAGAGCGTGGTCATCCTCGACCGCGAGCGCCTGGCCCGGCGGGCGCGTTAGGAGCGTCGCCGGTCGCGGAACGCCTGGCCCTTGGCCCGGTTCCCGCACAGCTCCATGTGGCACCACCGCGACGCCCGGTTGCGCGACGCGTCGTAGTACGCCCAGTGGCAGGCGTCCGCGGCGCACGCCTTGAGCCGTGACCACACGCCCTGCGCGTCGGCCGCGTAGACGATGGCCACCACGGCGCCCAGCGCGCCGATGCCGCCGCCGCGCACCACGTGGTAACCGACCGATCCGCCGTAGGCCATCGCCGGTCGCAGCCCGGACAGCGCCGTGACCCGGTTCAGAGTGTCGACGGCCGGCGCGGTGTCGATCACCTGATCGTTGTGGGCCCGCAGCAGGGCGCGCAGCGCCTCGTCGAGGTCCGCGATCGCGGTGTTGAGTGGGACGTCTACGACCAGGGCCATCTACGACGACCTATACGCGGTGACACCGCAGTTGGGTCAGCGCGCGAGGCTGTCCGCGAACAGGAAGTGACGCCCGGCCCGCTCCATGACCTCGGGCGGTGCCGTCTCCACCCGCGTGCGCTCGGTGTGGGCGGGAACCTCGACGATCCGGGCGCCTCCCGGACCGAACGGGCGTTGCTGGGAGCCGGTACGCGGGGACTGCCACGCCAGCTCGACGCGCGCAGGGACGTCGCGCTCGAAAACCACCTCGTACTCGAACGGCACGGCAGCCACGGCAGCGGGCTTGCCGTCCCGCCGCCCGGGGGTGAACTTGAGGCTTCCCACGGTGCGGTGGCCGGTGGTGGCGTCGTAGCCGTGCTCGACGCCGACAGCGACGGGCCCGTTGCCCACGGAGGCCTTGACCATGCTCCCGCTGCTCACGGCGGCCGAGGCGCCGAATCGCAGGCCTCGATGCTCCGCGAGGAGCTCGACGAACGGCTTGTTCCCGAGCTCCTTCACGCTGAAGTTGTCGGGCGTCGCCATCGGCCCGAAGGCCTTTCCCTTGCTCTTGACGAACGCCTCTCTGACCTTGTCGAGCTCGGCGGCCCGTGTGGGGTCGGGCGGCACGGGATCCCTGAGATCCAGGTGATCTCTCAGCGGCATGTCGTCCTGCATGCCCTTGAGCACCTTCTGCGCCGCGTCGAGGGCGCCCGCCGGCCCAGGCGGCCCCGAGCCCGTCGCTGCAGACTGTGCCTCCCCCTCCTTGTAGGCGCCGCCGCGAAGCTTGGCCTGCCACGCGTCGAGGCGCCATTCGGCGAACCGGCGCTCGTCATCCTGCGCATAGCGTGGGTTGGAGGACGGCGGGTCGAGACGTGGACTCGGAACCGTCAGGCCGCGGCGCGGCTTCGGTGGCGGCGGCGCCCCGTCGCTGCGACGTCGTGTGACCCGGTAGCGGCTGTCGTCGCTCATCAGCACGACCACCTCGTCGCGACCGACCGGCCGAACGCCCCTGATCCCCGGCTCCGACTGGGCGACCGGCGTGTCGGCGGTCTGCCGCATCAGCATGTCGCCCACGCGGCGGTTGCCGACGCTGCGCTGGAGCTCCCGAAGCCGGGCCTGGGGGCTGCGCGCGGTGCTCCCCGGGACGGTCGGCGTACGGAACGGCTCCTCGGCTCTGAGCGCCAGTCGCGACATTGCCTGGCCGAGTCTAGGAAGCCATACGGGCCTGGTGAGACGACAGTGGTCCGGACGCGCCGGGTTCGCTCCCACCAGGCGCGGACACGCTCGTCCAAAGGCGCTCCTCGACCGTAGGCTCAGCAGGAGATGCGGTCTCGGCTCGACACCGAACACACTGACGATGTCGTCGCGCCCGCGCGTCACGGTGGCGTCGCGGTGCCGCTGCTGGCGCTGCAGCGCAGCGCCGGCAACCGCGCCGTTCAACGGATGCTCGCGCGGAAGTTCGTCGCCCGGG
>Ga0081455_10007394_pt1 | contig 11573 bp, 12 predicted proteins | sample TabmetS3T2R1_FD_70207 | JGI IMG/M metagenome (GOLD analysis project Ga0081455, IMG submission 70207) | Tabebuia heterophylla rhizosphere microbial communities from the University of Puerto Rico - S3T2R1 | ecosystem: Host-associated > Plants > Roots > Rhizosphere ...
AGGCGCGCGCCGAGCTCGGCATCAGCGAAGGATTTATCCGCTATTCGGCCGGGCTCGAGCACGTCGACGATCTGATCGAGGATTTTGAGCAGGCGCTGGCGCAGGTGTGAAGCGTTTTGTAGGGTGGGCAAAGCGAAGCGTGCCCACCCTCAAGAGCACGCTTGTGAAGGTGGGCACGGCGCAAGCGCGCCTTTGCCCACCCTACTGCGGACTCACATCGGCCTATACGCGCGGACGTCGGACGGCACGGCGACGCCGAGCTTGATCTGGCCGACCGACTTGATGATGTCGTCGCCGAGCAGCTGCGCGAAGCAGGCGTAGCCCCAGTCGTTCATGTGCAACCCGTCAGCGATGATGAACTCTTCGACGGGAATCGACTGCTTCTCGTGCCAGTCGCGCATCACCTCGAAGCGCGGGAAGACGCCGACCTTGCGCAGCTCGGCGACCCTGCCGAGCAGTTTCATCATCTTGCTGTTGCCCTCGGCCTTCTCGTTGACCCGCGGCGAATATTGCGAATCGACCAGCACGACGTCGCTGCCCACCGCCTGCATGCGCGCAATGCCGTCCGCGATCATTTTTTCGGTTTCGGACTGGTCGAGGTTGCGCAGCACGGCATTGGTGCCGACCTGCCAGATCACCAGATCGGGCTTCATGTCGATCACCTCGGTCTGCAGCCGCCGCATCATTTCCGGCGCATCCTCGCCGCCCTTGCCGCGGTTGAGCACGGTGATGTCGGCGGTCGGATAGTGGCGCTTGAGCTGCGCGGCGAGCCGGCTGGGATAGGTGAATTCCGGCGCCGTCGAGCCAAACCCTTGCGTCGATGACGAGCCGAAGGCGATGATCAGCACCGGCTGGCCCGCGATCAATTTGCTCGCGACATGCGGCAGCGAACCCATCGGCTTGTGGCCGCCCTTTGGCGGCAGGCAGGGCACGCGGGCAAACATGTCAGAGGCCGATTTTGCGACTTCCTTGACCTTGTCAACGGCGCGCGCCGCGATGCTCTTCTGCGCAGGATTGCCTTGAACCGCGGTGTTGCCACCCGTGCCGGTCGTCGGCGCCTCAGCCGGCTTTGCCGCCTCGGTCCTAGACGCGTCGGTTTTGGGCGCCTCGGCCTTGTCGCTCACCGCCGCCTGCTGCGCCAATTGCGCGCGCGTCCCAACGGGCGCGAGCCACGCGGCCGCGGCGAGCACGGCCGCGGCCAGCACTGGCCGAACGCGAAAAGGGTGGTGAGAACTCATTAACGCTAGCCCCTAATTCTGCTGCGCCTGGTCCAGATGGGCCGCGTCGATGACGAACTTCGACAGCGCGCGGCCGAGGCAGGCGTGAACGCTTTTGGCGAGTTCAACGCCATGGGTGGCGCTGAACAAATCGAAATCTCCTGTATCATTCCAATGACGCATGATGGCAAAGCGGTCGAACAGCGGGATGTCGTGCTGCTGCGCCACGACGCGCATATTATCGAGATAGGGCGGCACGGACGTCATTGTCTCGGTGCGCGGACTATATTGCAGGTTCACCAGAACCACATCGACTCCCGCTTCTTGCAACGCAGTAACCCCTTCGTCGACGGCACTGCGGAAATCATCGGGATCGACGCCCCGGATAGCATCGTAGGTGCCGGTCTGCCAGATAACCAAAGTAGGGTTTTTTGCTTCCACCAGCTTAACGAGGCTGCCGGCGACCTCCTCGGCGGTCTTGCCACTCTGTATTTCTACGGAGAGATTGACCGGCAGGCTGCCCAGCCTCTCCTTCAGCATCAACAGCAGCCGCGCCGGATAGGCGCTGGCCTCCTGCGTCGCGATGGTGGAAGAACGGCTGCCCACCACCAGGACGTTCAGCGGCTTGCCGCTTTTGACGGCAGCGGCGACCTTGGCGAGCGTGCTTTCGCTGTTGAGCAAATAGGCCGGGACCTCGCAGGCAGGCGGCGCAGGGGCTTCCGCAGGCGCCTGGGGCGCCGGATCATCGGCGCGCACCGGGAGTGCAGCGCACAATGCGGCGAGCAGGACCAGGCGCTGGATGGCGGCCTTCATAGGCTTCCCCCTGCCATGTCGGCGTTGCCGATGCCCTTTTTCGCTTCCTTGTCGGCGGAACGCTTGTACCACGAAATCACCCACGCCATGCCGGACATGATCAGGATGCCCGTCAGGCTGATCAGGAAATGCATCACGGCGCCGCCGGCAACGTCGGAAAGGACGAAATGGCCGGCGAAAGCCAGGAAGACCCCGAGACAGAATATCTCAAGGGAATGCTGGCCGCAGAGGATCAATGGTCGCAGCCAGACCGATTTCAGCGGCGGCCAGTCCTTGGGCAGGAAGCGCACCGTGATCGCCGCCAGCGCCAGGAAATGCGCAAAACGCAGCACGTCGAGATCGGTCTTGTTGATCGGATACATCCACTTCTCGAGCCATTTCGGCATCAGGAAGCTGAGCTGAGGGAGGTGCCAGGTCAGGGTGACGAAGAAGGCGAACGCGAGGTAGGCGATGCAGATCCACAGCGTCACGGGCGAGGCCAGGATGCGCGACATCCGCCGCGCGCCGCCGAGCGCGCACCAGGCGCCGAACACGAACAGCAGCTGCCAGGCAAAGGGATTGAAGGCCCACACGCCGTTCGGATAGGCGGAGAGATACCAATCGAAGTACCAGGTCAGCGCATAGAGCGTGGCCGAGAGTATAAGCGTGACATCGGCGCGCCATTTCATCAGCCACAGGATCAGCGGCAGGAACAGCATCAGCACGATATACAGCGGCAGCACATCCAGATTGACGGGACGGAAGCGCAGGAGCAGCGCCTGGACGATGGCGACATCCGGCTGCTTGAGGAAATCCATGATGCCCATTTCTTCGGAATAAAGCGGGTTCTCGAAGCGGGTGGCGACATAGGAAATTTCCGCAAGAAAGATCGTGAACAGGAAGACGTGGGCGACATAGATCTGCCAGACCCGGCGCATGATACGCGCCCCCGCAATGACGAAACCGGACTCCAGCATCGCGCGGCCGTAGACAAAGGCCGCCGTGTAGCCGGAGATGAAGATGAAGATTTCGGTGGCGTCGGAGAAGCCGTAATTGCGGATGGTGAACCAGGTCAGGATATTCATCGGCAGGTGGTCGACGAAGATCAGCCACAGCGCCAGCCCGCGAAACAAATCGAGCCGCAATTCGCGCTCGCTCACCGCCGGCATGGTGATGGCGGGCGCGGCGGCATCCGTCGCCTCGCGCCCGGCGATCGCGGCATCAGAGCGCGGGTGGCCTGCAATGGTATCGGCAATGGACGTCATCGGGCACCGTTTTAGCAGCGGAAACTACGCGATGGCACGGCCCGAAACATAATACCGGCCCGGCACTTGCAAGCAAATACGCATGCCTTCGCGCTTCGTTGCGCTCCTGGCTTGGAACTTTGTTGAAACCGCGACAGAGAAGGCGAGGCTGGCAGCATTGTGACCGCCCTCCGAACGTTGTTCCGCCCGGACATTTAGATAAGATGAGCTTGCGAATTTGGAAGATTGCCCAAGATGTACCGCGCCATTACCCGCCAGATCGAGGTCACCGTTGAGCCGGCCTTCATGCCGGAGCGCTCGGTGCCGGATAAGGGACAGTTCTTCTGGTCCTACACCATCGCGATCACCAATACGGGCGAGGAGACCGTGCAGCTCAAGACCCGCCACTGGATCATCACCGACGCGACCGGCAAGAGGGAGGAAGTGCGCGGCGCCGGCGTGGTCGGCGAGCAGCCGGTGCTCGCGCCCGGCGAGCGCTTTGAGTACACCAGCGGCGTGCCGCTGCCGACCTCCTCCGGCTTCATGACCGGGCGTTACCAGATGGTCAGCGAGAGCGGCGAGCAATTCGAGATCGACGTGCCGACCTTTTCGCTCGACAGCCCGAGCGAGCGGCGGGTGCTGAACTGACGAGGTGGGGTGCAGGATCGCGCTGATGAACAGAACGATCCTCGCCGCGACAATCGCTCTTGTTGCCGCATCGATTCTCTGCGCCGATCGCTCCAACGCGCTGGTCGGCGCCGATCTCGCCGACCGCACCATTCACCGCTACACGGTGGTCGTCTTCAGCCCGAAGGGGCGGTGTACCGGCGTCGTGCTGGCGCCAAGCATCGTGCTGACGGCAGCGCACTGCATCCTGCCCGGAGAGAAATTTTCGGTCGGGGGCGAATCTCAAACGCCGCAGTCGCAACTCAGCGCGGTCGACGAGATCGTCCAGCATCCGCTGTTCAGCCGCAAGGATTCCGGTTCGCCTGATCTGGCGCTGCTCAGGCTCGCCAAGCCGCTTCCCGATCGTTTCATTCCGGCTACGCTTGGCGCGCGCCATCTTGCCGAAGGCGACAATCTGATTGCCGCCGGTTATGGCAAGGCGTCGGCCGAGGAAGCGAAGGGCAGCCCGGTGCTGCGCATGGTGTTGCTACAGGTCACCAGGGCTTTTCGCGGCTGGGCGATCCTGACCAGCGTCGGTGAGGATCGCGCCGGAGGCGCGCCCGGCGATTCCGGCGGGCCGCTGTTCGCCTATCGCGGCATGCATACGCTGGTCGGCCTCATCGTCAGCATATCGGACAAGCGAACGCGGGCCGTTGCGCTTGCTGCGCATTACAGCTGGATCAAGCAGACGCAGGAGAAACTGAGCGCCAGGTAAGTGCAAGAGAGACAAGCGCAGTTTACGTCCCCTCCTCCACCCCCGCTTCGTGCGGGGTGAATTCGTAGACCGAGCTGCAGAACTCGCAGGTGACGACGACCTTGTTGTCCTTGACCATGTCGGCGCGGTCTTTGGGGGCAAAGCTTTTCAGCATCGCGGCCACCGCATCGCGCGAGCAGGAGCATTGCGCACGCAGCGGCTGCGGCGTGAACACGCGCACGCCGCGTTCGTGGAACAGGCGATAGAGCAGCCGCTCGCCGGAGAGGCTCGGATCGATCAGCTCGACATCCTCGACGGTGCCGATCAGCGACTGGCCCTCAACCCAGGCGTCGTCTTCCTCGATCGTGTGATGCACCGTGCCTTCCGGCGCATCGCCCGGATGCAAATCGGCCTGCCGCGCGCGCTCCGGCGCCTTGGGCAGAAACTGCAGCAGCATGCCGCCGGCGCGCCAGCGGTGCTTGCCGCCGTCGCCGCCGCGCACTTCCTCGCCGACCGCGATGCGCACCCGTGTCGGGATCTGCTCGGAGCGCAGGAAATATTCATGCGCGGCATCTTCAAGGCTGCCGCCGTGCAGCGCGACCAGGCCCTGGTAACGGCTCATATCCGCGCCCTGGTCGATGGTCATGGCGAGATGGCCCTTGCCGAGCAGCTCGCCGGAGGTCTGGCCGTCCTTGAGGCGCTTGGCGTCGAAGCGCGCATAAGCGCGCAAGCGATCCGGCGACTTGAAGTCGACCACCAAAAAGGAAACCGGACCATCGGTCCGGGTTTGCAGGATGAAACGGCCCTCGAATTTCAGGGACGTGCCTAGCAGCGTGGTCAGCACGATGGCTTCGCCGAGCAGCTTGCCGACCGGCGCGGGATAATCGTGCTTGGTGAGGACGTCGTCGAGCGCGGGGCCGAGCCGGGTGAGGCGGCCGCGCAGATCGAGCGCGTTGACCTCGAACGGCAAGACGGTGTCGTCGACGGGAACTGCTGACGGCGCGCGGACCGGCGCTTCGCGAGCGATTTTCGTTTCGGGGGATTGGGAGACCATGGCGCTCTATCTGGGGTCTGGGATATCGAAACGAAAGGGGTTGTGTTCACTCGATGTCGTCCCTGCGAACGCAGGGACCCATAACCACGAATGTTAGCCGTTTCGCGTCGCTGTGGCCCTAATCTTCGCAAATCAGAGGCCTGTGGTTATGGGTCCCGGGTCGCGCTCGCTGCGCTCGCTTGCCCGGGACGACAATTTTGTTTTCCTCTACGCCACCGCGTCGAAACACCAGGCCAAAATGCCTTTTTGCGCATGCAGGCGATTTTCGGCTTCGTCAAACACCACCGACTGCGGGCCGTCGATCACTTCATCGGTGACCTCCTCGCCGCGGTGGGCGGGCAGGCAGTGCATGAAGATCGCATCCGGCTTGGCCAGCGACATCAGCTTGGCATTGACCTGGTAGGGCCCCAGCACGTTGTGGCGGTGCTCGCCCTCCTTGTCGCCCATCGACACCCAGGTGTCGGTGACGACGCAATCGGCGCCGCGCACGGCGGCTTCCGGGTCGCTGCCGAGCATGATCGGCGCAGACGTTGCCTTGATCCAGTCACGCATCGCCTTCTTCGGCGCAAGCTCGGGCGGGGTGGCGACATTGAGCTGGAACTTGAAGCGTTCGGCGGCATGCGCCCAGGAGGCGAGCACGTTGTTGTCGTCGCCGGTCCAGGCCACGGTCTTGCCCTCGATCGACCCGCGATGCTCCTCGAAGGTCATGAGATCTGCCATCACCTGGCAGGGATGCGAGCGCCGCGTCAGGCCGTTGATGACCGGCACGGTAGCGTACTGGGCGAGCTCCAGCAGCGCCTCGTGATTGAGGATGCGGATCATGATGGCGTCGACATAGCGCGACAGCACGCGCGCGGTATCGGCGATGGTCTCGCCGCGGCCGAGCTGCATCTCCGCACCGGTCAGCATGATCGACTCGCCGCCGAGCTGGCGCATGCCGACATCGAACGAGACGCGGGTGCGGGTCGAGGGCCGCTCGAAGATCATGGCGAGCGTCTTGCCTTCGAGCGGCTTCTTGCCCTTGTCATGCGCCTTCAGCTTAGCCTTCATGGCGCGGCTGGCGTCCATGATGTGGCGCAATTCTCCGAGCGGCATTTCGCTGATGTCGAGGAAATGACGTGGCGGCTTGCTCATCACCCCGTAGCCTTCTTCTTTTCCGTCGCCGACAGCGCGACACAGGCGCGCTCGAGGCAGGCGATCGAGTGATCGATCTCGGCCTCGTTGACGATCAAGGGCGCAAGGAAGCGCACCACATTATCGCCGGCGCCGACCGTGAGCAGCTTCTGGTCGCGCAGCGCGTTGACGAGGTCGCCGGACGGCACCACCGCCTTGACGCCGACCAGGAGCCCCTCGCCGCGCACTTCCGACAACACAGACGGATAGCGGTCGACCACGGAGGCGAGCTTCTGTTTGAGCAGCAGCGACATCTTCTGCACGTGGTCGAAGAAGCCGGGTTTCAGCATCACGTCGAGCACGGCGTTGGCTGCCGCAATCGCGAGCGGGTTGCCGCCAAAGGTCGAGCCATGCGAGCCCGGGGTCATGCCGCTTGCGGCTTCGGCCGTGGCGAGGCACGCGCCGATCGGGAATCCGCCTCCGAGGGCCTTTGCCAGCGACATCACATCCGGCGTCACGCCGAGGCGGCGATAGGCGAAGAGATCGCCGGTGCGGCCCATGCCGGTCTGCACCTCGTCGAAGGCGAGCAGCAGGCCGTGCTGGTCGCAGAGCTCGCGCAGCGCCTTGAAAAAGGACCCCGGCGCCGTGCGCACGCCGCCCTCGCCTTGCACGGGCTCGATCAGGATGCCGGCGGTCTGCGGGCCGATCGCCTTTTTCACCGCTTCGAGGTCGCCATGCGCCACCTGGTCAAAACCGTCCATCGGCGGGCCAAAGCCCTCGAGATATTTCGCCGAGCCGGTAGCGGCGAGCGTTGCCAGCGTGCGGCCGTGGAAGGCGCCCTCGAAGGTGACCATGCGGTAGCGCTCGGGATGGCCTTTGGAGGCGTGATAGCGACGCACCACCTTGATCACGCATTCCATCGCCTCCGCGCCGGAATTGCAGAAGAACACCAAGTCGGCAAAGCTCTGCTCGCACAGCCGTGCGGCGAGCTTTTCGCCATCCGGGCTCTTGAACAGGTTCGACATGTGCCAGAGCCTGGTCGCCTGCTCCTGCAGCGCCTTGACGAGATGCGGATGCGCATGGCCCAGCGCGTTCACCGCGACGCCCGAGGTGAAGTCGAGATAGCGCTCGCCGTTGGTGGCGACGAGCCAGGCGCCCTCGCCGCGCTCGAAGCCGAGATCGACCCTGGCGAAGACGGGAAGCAGATGCGACGCGGCGCTGTTGGTCATGGCTGTCTACTTGCTGGTTTGTGCAGCCTGCGCGCTGCGTGCATTGGCGCGATCGCATCGGCAGGACAAGCGGAAAACGAAACGTGCCGCCTTTGGCAGGCGGCACGCAGCAACTATCTTAGGCGGAACGAACCCTGTCAACACGCCAAAGAGGCTCTGATTGCAGTGCAAAAGGGCCCGCATCCGTACGAATCCGGTGGTCGCTGCAGTTCAAGACGGAACATGTGGAAGCGCTGTGACCGACTCTTGCGCCGGAGTCACGGCATATTGTAGCGTTTCTTCCGTCGGGTACGACATCTCGTGCGGCATATCCGATCCCTAAGTACCTTTTTGCGGCGTTAGCGTTCGGGCGCGGTTCAAACCTGTCCGGCGAGGACTAAGGGATTCTGTCCGCAGGGGTTTTGAGGATTTGGCATCGCCCGCGCCGCCCCGGTTAGGCCGGCGCAAGGCGAAAGGAAGCATACGATGACGGTATTGACCTGGTCCGATGAGCGCGTCGAGCAGTTGAAGAAGCTCTGGGAATCCGGGCTGTCGGCTAGCCAGATCGCGGCCGAACTTGGCAACGTGACCCGCAATGCCGTGATCGGCAAGGTGCATCGCCTTGGCCTTTCCGGCCGCGCGAAAGCCCCCTCAACCGCAGCACCGCGGCCACGCAAGGCGCGCCCCGCCCAGATGGTGCGGGTGTCGCGTCCGATGTCGCGCGGCAACACGGCGCTGGCGCAGGCCTTTGAGGTCGAGTTGGAAACCGATCCGATCGCCTACGACAATGTCGTGCCGATGAGCCAGCGGCTGACGCTCCTGGAACTCAACGAGGCCACCTGTCACTGGCCGGTCGGCGATCCCGCAAGCCCGGAATTCTTTTTCTGCGGCGGCAAGGCCCTCACCGGCCTGCCCTACTGCGCGCACCACTCGCGCGTGGCCTATCAGCCCGCCTCCGACCGCCGGCGCCAGCCGCCGAAGCCGCAGGGGCGGTAAGCGTCGCCACACACGCACTGTCGTCCCTGCGAACGCAGGGACCCATAGCCACGAATGCGCGTGGTTCACGCAAAGCTGGAGCCCCAGCTCGCTTCAACAATTGAGATCGGTGGTTATGGGCCCCGGCCTTCGCCGGGACGACAATTACGACTGCTCCGCTTTCGCAAAGCGGTCGTCGAGTGCGTAACCGGCGCCGCGGACGGTGCGGATAGGATCCTGCTCGCCGCCGGGGTTGAGCAGTTTGCGCAGGCGGCCGATGTGGACGTCCACGGTGCGCTCGTCGATATAGATGTCGCGGCCCCAGACGCTGTCGAGCAGCTGCTCGCGGCTGAAGACGCGGCCGGGATGCTCGAGGAAGAATTCGAGCAGACGGTACTCGGTCGGCCCGAGGTCAATCGGCCGGCCTGAACGGGCGACGCGGCGTTTCTCGCGATCGAGCTCGATGTCGCCATAGGTCAGCACGGTGGCCAGCCGCTCGGGGCTTGCCCGCCGCAGCAGGCCTTTCACCCGCGCCAAAAGCTCCGGCACCGAGAAGGGCTTTACGATGTAATCGTCGGCGCCGGTCGCCAGGCCCCGCACGCGCTCGCTCTCCTCGCCGCGCGCGGTCAGCATGATGATCGGCAGCTGTTTTGTTTCCGGCCGCGCCCTCAGGCGCCGGCACAGCTCGATGCCGGAGAGGCCCGGCAGCATCCAGTCGAGCACCACCAGATCGGGCACCCGCTCCTTCAGCCGCGTGTCGGCCTCGTCGCCGCGGGCAACGGTCTCGACCTCATATCCTTCGGCATCGAGGTTGTAACGCAGAAGCGTGGTCAGCGCTTCCTCGTCCTCCACCACCAGAATGCGTGCGCTCATGAGTCCATTATATCCTGTAAAGGTTCCTGATACGCGGTTAATTACGCGGTCTAGTTACCAGGCACAGTGGTCGCAAAGGTCGTCATATCGCCCTTGGGGCGCTGGTTCATCATTTGCTGACCCTCGATCATGTAGAACACGGTTTCCGCAATGTTGGTCGCGTGGTCGCCTATCCGCTCGATGTTTTTCGCGCAGAACATCAAGTGAATACAGAACGAGATGTTGCGCGGGTCTTCCATCATGTAGGTGAGCAGTTCGCGGAACAAGGAAGTGCAGATCGCATCCACCTCCTCGTCGCCCTTCCAGACGCCCATCGCCGCCGGCAAATCGTGCGAGGCGTAGGCATCCAGCACCGATTTGACCTGCGACTGCACGAGGTCGGTCATGTGCTCCAGCCCGCGGATCAGCTTCAGCGGCTGAAAATCGCTCTCGATCGCGGTGACGCGCTTGCCGATGTTCTTGGCGAGGTCGCCGATCCGCTCGAGGTCGATGGCTACCCGCATGGCGCCTACGATCTCGCGCAGGTCGATCGCCATCGGCTGGCGGCGGGCAATGGTGAGCACCGCGCGCTCCTCGATGACATGCTGCAGCCGGTCGATCTCGAGATCGGCGGCAACCACGCGCTTGGACAGGGCGACGTCGCGGCGGACCAGCGCATCGACGGAATCGGTAATCATGCGCTCGGCCAAGCCGCCCATCTCGGCGACCAGGCGGGTCAGTTCCTGAAGATCGCTGTCGAACGCTTTTGCGGTGTGTTCAGAAGCCATTTCTCATTCTCCTCAGAACATGATCCGAGCAAGTCGGATCATGATCTCGCTTTTTGTTTGCGCATGATCTTGTCCGAAAACCGGTCTCCACTTTTCGGGATCATGCGCTACCCAAACCGGCCGGTGATGTAGTCCTGGGTACGCCGGTCGCCGGGCGACGTGAAAATCTTGTTGGTATCGTCGAACTCGATCAATTCGCCCAGGTACATGAAGGCGGTCTTGTCGGAGACGCGCGCGGCCTGCTGCATGTTATGGGTGACGATGGCGATGGTGTAGTCCTCGGCCAGTTCCTGGATCAGCTCCTCGACCTTGGCGGTCGAGATCGGGTCGAGCGCCGAGCAGGGCTCGTCGAACAGGATCACTTCGGGCCGCACCGCGACGGTGCGCGCGATGCACAGCCGCTGCTGCTGGCCGCCGGAGAGGCTCAGCCCCGATGCGTTCAGCTTGTCCTTGACCTCGTTCCACAGCGCGCCGCCGCGCAGCGCCTTCTCGACCCGGCCGTCCATCTCGGACTTGGAGATCTTCTCATAGAGGCGGATGCCGAAGGCGATGTTCTCGTAGATCGTCATCGGGAACGGCGTCGGCTTCTGGAACACCATGCCGACCCGGGCGCGCAGCAGATTGAGATCGAGCTTGGGATCGAGGATGTTGGTCTGGTCCAGCATCAGCTGCCCGGTGGCGCGCTGGCCCGGATAGAGATCGTACATCCGGTTGAAGATGCGCAGCAGCGTGGACTTGCCGCAGCCGGACGGGCCGATGAAGGCGGTGACGCGGTTGGTGCCGAGCGTCAGGTTGATGTTCTTCAGCGCGTGGTGCTCGCCGTAATAGAAGTTGAGGTTGCGCGCCGTCACCTTCGGTGCGGCCTCGGGAAGCGCGATGTGCGCAGCTTGCCCGCTGGGGGGACTCACGGATACGGAAAGGTCGTTCATTTTGCAGTCCTTTCGGCGCCAAGAATGCGCGCGCCAATGTT
>Ga0081455_10007395_pt1 | contig 11572 bp, 11 predicted proteins | sample TabmetS3T2R1_FD_70207 | JGI IMG/M metagenome (GOLD analysis project Ga0081455, IMG submission 70207) | Tabebuia heterophylla rhizosphere microbial communities from the University of Puerto Rico - S3T2R1 | ecosystem: Host-associated > Plants > Roots > Rhizosphere ...
ACCGCATCCAGCAGCAGACGCAGGGCCGCATCGACCCCGACATGTGGACGCACGGCGCGTCGAGCCAGCGGCAGCACTGGTTCACGGTCGGCTACCAGCAGGGCAACCCCAAGGCCTGCGATACGAGCGGCAAGCTCTAGGGCGCCTCGTCGCAAAAACCTGGTCAGACGGCTAGTTGTGGCCGGATCACCCGCGGCCGGACCATCTGTTCTAGCGTCGTGCACAAGGCTGCGACAACACATATCCCTGGCGACCAGCCGCGGGCTCGCCTCGCGCTGATGGACCCGCCCTGCGCGATCGAGGCCGATGCGGTCTCGCGCGCGTTCGGCGAACGGGAGGTGCTGCGGCGCGTCTCGCTCGCCGTCCCGGCGGGTGAGATCCACGCCGTGCTCGGGCGGAACGGCGCCGGCAAGACGACGCTGATCCGGATTCTCAGCGGGTTGACCACGTCGACCGGCGGTGCGGTGCGGCTGCTCGGAGAGGACGCGAGCGGCAACGCGCGTGCGCTGCGCGGGCGCGTCGGCCTCGTCCCGTCCGGCGACCGTTCGTTCTACCTGCGCCTGTCAGGGCTCGAGAACCTGCTCTTCTTTGCGCGCCTGCACGGGATGCGCAAGCGTGCGGCGCGCAGGCGGGCCCACGAGACGCTCGCCGCGGTCGGCCTGGAAGACGCGGCGCGCCAACGGGTCGGGCACTACTCGCACGGGATGCAGAAGCGCCTTTCGATCGCCCGCGCGCTGCTGACGACGCCGCCCGTGCTGCTCGTCGACGAGGCGACGCACGACCTCGACCCGCACGCCGCCGAAGTGGTGCGCGCACATGTGCGCGAGCTGGCCGACCGCGGAACGGCGACGATCTGGGCGACGCAGCGGATCGAGGAGCTTCGCGGCTTCGTCGACGCGGTGACGGTCCTGCGTGAGGGCGAGGCCGTGTTCGCCGGTAGTGTCTCGGCGTTCGCCGACGCGGTCGCCGTCCGCAGTCACCTCCTGCGACTTGCTCCGGTGAACCGGCCCGGCACCGGCGAGCTGCGAGCCTCGCTGGCAGGAAACGGCTCCATCGAAGTCGTGGACGAGGCTGCGGGCGACTTCCGCCTGACGCTCGCCCCGGATGCCGTGCTCGGCGATGCAGTGGCCGCGCTCACGGCTGCGGGAGCTCAGGTGACGGCGTGCCGCGAGGAGGGGTCGGAGATGCTCGACGCCTTCATCCGGCTGACGGAGAGCGAATGAGCGCCCAGCCGTACCTCGAGGCACCCCGCCGCTGGGGGTCGCTCGCGGAAGTCGCGAAGTTGCCGGCGTTCCTGCGGCGCGACTTGCTGATCGCCTTCAGCTACCGCTTCGGCCTCGTCACCGGCTGGATCGCGCTCGGGGCCCAGGCGGTGCTCTTCTACTTCGTCGGCGAGATGGTGAGCCCCGGCGAGCTGCCGTCGTACGGAGGCCACGACGTCAGCTATCTCGAGTTCGCGATCATCGGGATCGCGCTGGGCGGCTTCACGGCGCTCGCGCTCGGGCGCATCTCCGCAGGGATTCGTAACGAGCAGCTGATGGGGACGCTCGAGTCGCTGCTCGTGACGCCGACCTCTCCTAACACGATCCAGATCGGCACGGTCCTCTACGACCTCGTCTACGTCCCCGTGCGCACGGCGCTGTTTCTGACCTTCACGACGCTCGTCTTCGGGCTCGACCTGCGGGCCGCGGGGCTTCCTGCGGCACTGCTCGTGCTGGTGGCGTTCATCCCGTTCGTGTGGGGCCTCGGCGTCGCGAACGCCGGGCTCGTGCTGACCTTCCGGCGCGGGAGCGGCGTGGTCGCGTTCGGTGCGATGGTCCTGACGCTGGTCTCCGGCGCCTATTTCCCGCTCGACCTCCTGCCGGGCTGGCTGGCGGCCGCGGCGGAGTACAACCCGCTGGCGCTCACGATCGACTCGATGCGCGAGTCGCTTCTCGGCAACGCCGGCACCACGGACGCCCTCGTCGCGGCGGCGGAGATCCTGCCGTTCTCGCTGGTGTCGCTCCTGGGCGGGCTCTGGATCTTCAGGCTGGCACTGCGGCGGGAACGCCGTCTCGGGACGATCGGCCTCTACTGATGGCCCCCGCGGCAGGCCAGCTCTGGGCTGCGGTGGACGAGCTTGTCGCCCGCATGCCTGGGCCCAGCGACGTCACGAGCCACCGCGTCGAGCTGTTCGAGGCACGGCGGCTCCGCTCGGCCGGAGCGCCGGTCCCGCCGACGCTCGTCGAGCGTGAGCGTCGCGCGGCGGTCGGCCTGCTCTGCGTGCCCGTCCTGCTGCGGCGGGTGCGGGCAGCGTACGACGGCTCGCTGCTGATCCTGAAGGGGCCCGAGGTCGCGCGCCACTACCCCGATCAGGGGCTGCGCGAATACGGGGATGTCGACCTGCTCGCCGACGATGCCGCGCGCGCTCAGGCCGCGCTGCTCAAGGCCGGCTTCCGAGAGGTCGGCGATCCGAGCCGGTACCACGACATCCACCACCTGCGACCGCTCGCCTGGCCGGGGCTGCCGGTGTTCGTCGAGCTCCATTCCCGCCCGAAGTGGCTGGACGGCCTGGAGGGGCCTGCGGCTGGGGACGTCCTGGGTCGGAGCGTCCCGTCGGCGGTCGGCGTCGACGGCTTCCTCGCCTTGCCCTGCGCCCCGCATGCGGTGCTCGTGGCGGTGCACTCCTGGGCGCACGAGCCGCTGCGCCGGCTGCGCGACCTCGTCGACGTGGCTGTCCTCGCCGAGGCCTCCGAGCCGGAGGAGCTCTCCGCGATGGCGAAGGAATGGGGCGCCGAACGGCTCTGGGCGACCACGGCCGCAGCCGTCGACTTCCTCTTCTACGGCGAGCGCAAGCCGCTCGCGCTGCGTGTGTGGGGCCAGAACGTCGCCGCCGGCCGTGAGCGGACGGTGCTCGAGAACCACCTTCAGCGGTGGTTGTCCGATCTGTGGGCACTGCCGCCTCACCGCGCCGTCGCGCGGATGCCGCGCACGCTCCGGGCGGAGGTCTGGCCGAAGGGCGAGACCTGGCGGCGGAAGCTCTCCCGCACTGCCCTTGCCGTGCGCAACGCGTTCACGCGGCGCTCCGAGCACGACCGCGAGTTCGCCGCCCGCTAGAGCGAGCGCAACCAGAGCTCGGTCGACGCCACCCGCCACGAGTTCCAGGCCCAGTCGAAGGGCCGCTCTCGCGCCGTCGGCCCTTCGACGATGTCGCGCAACCGGGCCTCGGTGACGTAGCGGCGGATCTCCGCCTGCGGTGACCCGAGCAGGCCGGTGAGCTGCGGTCGCTCGGGCCCTGAGAGCGACTCCACAACCAGGGAGTCGAAGTAGCTCTTCGTCGGGCGGAGGCGAATCTCGTCGGGCAGAAGGCCGCGCACCGCGCGGCGCAGCAGCGGCCGGTCGAGCTCCGGGTCGAAGGCGAGCGCGGGCGGCAGCCGGAGCACGAGCCCGACGAGGGGGAGGTCGTCGAGCAGCGGGTGCCCTCCCTCGAGGCCTGCTGCGGCGAGCTTGCGGCGAAGATGGTCGTGTACGCCTGCCCGCTCGCGGCCCCGGGTGAGCCTGTCGGCCTCGTCGGCCCACCAGCGGGGCCCGTCCAGGCGCGTGGTGCTCCCGGGTTCCGTGCGCGCCGCCGCCGACGCGTGGCTCGTGAGCCAGTGATGAGGCGCGGCGCGACGGAGCCGCCGTCGCAGAGTCACGAGCGCCGCGGGTGAGGCACCGCGGAGGCCGTAACGCCGGTAGAGCCTGCCTGCGAGCTTCTCGTCGTCACCGGCGAGATCGTGCGCGAGCCGGCGCGCCTCCCCGCGCCGCCCTCGCCGCACCCGGTCCGCCAGCAGGAACGGCGCGGCGCCGAAGAGCTCGTCGCCGCCCTGGCCGTCGAGCACGACCTCCGCGCCGTCGTCACGAGCGCCGACGAGGAGGCCGGTCTGGAAGAACAGGTTCGGCGAGGCGGCAGGGAGGCGCCACTCGGCGACGTGCTCGGCCGACGCCTGCAGCACGCCGTCGGCGGCGTGCGGTTGCGTCGTCGAAGGAATGCGGAGTGTCGTCGTGGCGAGCTCGATCAGCCGTGCCTCGTCCGCGTCCGGGTCGCCGGGGAAGACCGCGGAGTACGCCCGCAGGGAGGCCGCGTGCTCACGCGCCGTGGCGGCGACGGCTCCGGAGTCGAGACCGCCGCTGAGCAGCACCGCTGCCCGCCGGCCCTCGCAGCGCCGCGCCACGGCAGCGCGCACTCCGGCGAGCACCTCCTCCGCCGCCTCGTCGAGGCCGACGCGGTCGATTCCCTCGTAGCGCGGCGTCCAGTAGCGCCGCTGCTCCCAGCGCCCGTCGCGCAGCAGGAGACAGCAGCCGCCCGGAAGCCGCCGGATGCCGTCGTAGAGCGTCTCGTCGGGATCGAGAGCGCCGTAGGCGAGCCATCGCGCCACGGAGGCCTCGCTCGGCGGTGCGGCCGAAGGAAGGCGGTCGAGCAGGTCACGGAGCTCGGTCGCGAAGAGCAGCGAGCCGCCGGTCTCGCAGAGGAAGACGGAGCGCGACCCGAGCGGGTCGGTCGCCAGCAGCCCCTCGTGCCTGGCGTCGCTCCAGACGAGGAGGGCGAAGGTGCCGCCGATTCGGGTCAGCAGGTCGTCGCCGAGGCGCGTGAACGCCTGCGCCAGCACGTCGGCGTCGGCACCGTCGCCGACCTCGACCGCCAGCGCGCGAATGCCCTCGACCCGGCCCTCGAACGCGCACGTCGTCTCGGGCGAGAGACCCGCCGCGGTGTATGCGCCGCTGACTCGCGCGCGCATGGAGCTAGTCCCGACTAGGACAGTCGGAGTGCCGCAACCTGCGGCCGGCGAAACGGCTTAGGAGAAGCCGAGATCGCCTCTGGACGTGCCTGCGGGGAAGTCGGCGTCGAGATGATCGCCGTCTCGCATTCCCTGCGTAAGCTCGAACAGATCTCCGTAGTCGACGACCCTCGGAGCCTCGTACTCGTCGACTGCGTCGTGATCCTTTACGTCCATTCCACTCGACCCTTTCAACTGGTGGCTGTGACGCACGTTCCAAACCTCAGGCTATGCGCGGGTTGAAGGGCGGTCAAGGCTGAAAAAAGTCGTAGTCACAGCCTCGCCAGGTTCTCGAACCGGCGCCGGTGCGCCGGCAGCAGGGCGACGTTCTCGCGCTCGACCCAGGCGTGGGCACCGAACCGCTCCCCGGGCGTCACGCCGATCACGAGCTCAGACGCGATCCCGCGGCGCGCGAGGAGCCTTGTCAGCACGAGCGACTGCGTCAGGCAGTCGCCGCCGGTCGGCAGCAACCTGAGTGTGCGACGAACGGCGTGACCGAGCCGCACGGACTCTTCGAGGGCCTCGGCCGACCCATTCAGGCGTGAGCCTCCGCGCAGCGTGGCGACCGTGGTGGGCAGTGGAGCGTTCCGCAGCCGGGCGCGGACGCGGATGTACGTCGCGACGATCTCGACTCCGAGCACGAGCTTCTGGTGGAGCGGCCGGCCACGCGCCTGCACGCTCACCGTCCAGACAGCTCGTCGCGGTGCTCGAGCACGCGCTCCGCGATGTCGCGGGGGCGCAGGCCGCGAGGGATGCGGATGTCGTACAGCTCCACCGACGCATCGAGCGCCGCGGAGATCACCAGGTGCCGCTCGAGATACCCCGGGGAGCGCAGGTAGTTGATGAAGCTGCTCCCGAGCAGGGTTCTGCCGGGCTCGGTGAGGCGTTCCTCGATCACGATCTGGGTGGCCTCGCTGTCCGGTCGGAGGTAATAGAGGCAGGCGACGGGGAGCGGCGTCTCCACCGGCTGGGTCGCGAGCATGAGCTTGTCGCTGCGACCGAGGCACGGCCCGAGCAGGGGTGCCTGCGCCGGCGGGATTCGCCGCAGCTCCCGGTCGTCGATGCTCAGGCGCGCCGGCCCCGGATGAGCGAGCACGCCCCCGGGCCGCGGCTCGAGGGCGAGGACGTCGTCCGTGAAGAAGGATGCACCGAGGGAGACGAGATGCGCCGTCAGCGAGGTCTTCCCGATTCCGGAGGGGCCGATGAACGGGAGCACGCGCCCGTCCAGGGCGACGGCGCTCGCGTGGAAGAGCGACATCCCCTGAAGCGCGGCCGCGAGCGGCAGCACCTGCGCGAAGAAGAGGCGCTGCCAGCGCACCGGCGGCACGCGTGGGAGCGCCGAGGCGATCGCCTGGCCGTCCGGGTCGACCAGGTGGCGCCCGTAGTACGGCGCCCAGATGCGGAAGCCGAGCTCCGGACGCGTGTCAATCTGCAGGAAGAGGCGGCCGTCGGGGTGGCGGCGCTCGAACAGAATCTCGCCGGCTTCGGGCCGCCAGGCGCCCTCGATCTCCTCGCGCGAGACCTCGCGCCACGACGCGGATCGGCCGTTGTCAGTGCTCGTCGTCGGCATGACGCCGGGAAACACGTCGTCGGACTCGAGCACGACTCCGAAGGCGTAGCCGGTCCAGCGCTCGGCAAAGGCGCGAGGGAACGGCTCCGGCTGAAGCTCAGCCGTCGACATCGAGCTCGATCAGGCCGCGGTCAAGCAGGTCGGTGCAAAAGGTGCAGACATCGTGCTCGACGTCCGGTACCGGTCTCTGGTACTCGTCGGCCAGGGCGCGGGCGGCACTTCCCACCGTATGGCCGCCGCCGAGCAGGTCGAGGATGCGGCCGCCTGTGGGGTTCAGTCCCTGGTAGCGGCCGGTCTCGAGGTTCAGAACGACCGTCTCCTGCACGAAGGTGCGATACACGACGTGCTCCGGGACGTGTGCTCGTGTGCTCAGAAGCGCGTCGTTAGCGGTCACGCGGCCGCCTCGCCGTCGCCGGTGAGCGCGAGGATGCCGAGCCCGAGGCCGCTCGTAGGGTCGAGGATGCGCGCCGTCGCGTCGCTGCGCGTCCGGACGCCAAGCTTGCGGAAGGACGAGGTCAGATGCGTTTTCACGGTTGCCTCCGTCACTTGCAGCTTGGCCGCGATCTCGGCGTTCGAGCAGCCGAGGACGACCAGGCCGAGTACCTGTTTCTCACGCGGTGAGAGCGTCGGACGGCCGAAGATCGAGGCGGCGTCCAGGGGCACCACGAGGAGGCCGGCGAACACGGCGCGAACGGCGTCCGACAGCCGCTGGTCGACCTCGCTCGTGCGCACGACTCCGCACGCGCCCCGTGCTAGCGCCTCGCGCACCGCCCCGGCGCCTCGGCCGGGCGCGATGACGATGAACGGCTGCTCGAACGACGCGATCTGCTCCTGGAGGCGGCGTCGTGCGGATGCCGATCCCGTCTCCGCCACGATCGTGACGTCCCAGGAGCTCCCGTCGAGCTCGCCGGGCTGATCGAAGCGCGCGACGACCTCATGGCCACCATCCGCAAGCACGAGCGCCAGGCGCTGAGCCAGCACCTGGTCCGCAGCGACCACGGCGACCGCGAGCGGCTCTCGCGCCGATGCGCGGCCCGCCCGGGGCGCAGCGGAGACGGTGTGGCTCATCGTCAAAGAGTCGCCTCCGATGCAGCGCCGACCTCGACCCGTGCGCCGCTCTCGGCCAGGGAGCGGTCGACAGCCTCGATCATCCGGACGACCTCCACGCCGATCGAGCTCGACGACCGGGGCGCGGCGCCGCTGCGAATCGCGTTGCAGAAGTCCGTCAGCTCCAGCAGCAGGGGCTCGGACGCCTCGATGCGCGGCGACACGATGTCGCCGGTCCGGTACGTGAGCTTGTACTCCCCGAACGACGTCGGGTCACTCGGAAGTACGCCGGAGTCGAAGACGCGAACCGGCTCGTTGCTCGTGTCGTCGTAGACGACCATCTTGCGCGACCCCACGATGGCGGTTCGGCGGAGCTTGCTCGGCGCGAGCCAGGCGATCTCGACGTGCGCGATCGTGCCGGAGGCGAACTCGAGGTTGATGAACGCCACATCCGGTGTCCCGGGGACGATGCAGTCGCGACTGAGGGCGGCCACGCGCGCGGGCGTCTCCCCGAGCCAGTACCGCAGGATCGAGAAGTCGTGCGGCGCGAGATCCCACGCGACGCTCGCGTCGGACTGGTGCAGGCCGAGATTCACGCGGCTCGTCGAGATGAAGTAGATGTCGCCGAGCTCGTCGGCCTCGATCAGCTCGCGGATCATCGTCACCGGCGGGCTGTAGAGGAACGTATGGCCGGGCATCAGGATCAGCCCGGCGTCCGCGGCGCGCCGGGCAAGTACCTCCGCCTGATCGACGGTCGCTGCGAGCGGCTTCTCGACGAAGACGTGCTTCCCGGCGTCGAGCGCTGCGGACGCGAGCGCGAAATGGGTGGAGACCGGCGTCGCCACGGCGATGGCGTCGACCTCGGGGTCGCTCAGGACCTCGTCGAACGACGTCGTCCGCGCAACCGCCGGATACCGCCGGCCGATCCGCTCGAGATTGTCCTCGCGGAGATCGCAGATCCAGCGAAGGGACGCGCCGGGGACGTCATGGAGGTTGCGGACGAGGTTCGGGCCCCAGTACCCGAGTCCGACCACTGCGAGCTGCAGCGGCTTGCCGTTGTTCGTAGTCACGCGGTTCCCTTTCGACGGAGGAGATGGATCGGAGTTCGCAAGAGGAGCCAGAGGTCGAGGCCGAGCGACCAGCTGCGTGCATACGCGACGTCCATGTCGAGCGCCTCGCCGAAGGTCGCGTGCGCCCGCGCGGTCACCTGCCACAGGCCGGTGATCCCCTGCGGGACCTCGAAGCGTTCGAAGTGGTGCGGCTTGAAGTGCTCCGTCTCGTAGGCGAGACACGGCCGTGGCCCCACGAGGGACATGTCGCCACGAAGCACGTTGAAGAGCTGCGGCAGCTCGTCGAGGCTCGTGCGGCGCAACCAGCGGCCGAAGGGCGTGATCACGTCGTCCCGTTCGAGCTTGTAGAGGCCGTTCGCCCCGACGACGGCGTCGGCGCTCATCGTCTGGCGGATGTAATCGCGGTGCGCCGTGTTGTCGACGTCCGTTCGCATCGTGCGGAACTTCAGGACCGTGAACTCACGCCTGTCGAGGCCGAGCCGTGTCTGGCGAAACAGGATCGGGCCGGGTGAGTCGCGGAGGATCCGCCACGCGATGTACGCCATCAGCGGCGCGGTCAGGACCACGCCGGTCGCCGCGCCGACGATGTCCAGCGTGCGCTTGATCGCGCGAGATCCCGGAAGCAGCTTCGCCGTCGGGAGCGAGACGAGCGGAACTCCCTCGACGGTGGTGATGCGCACGTGCGGGCCGACGACCTCGTAAAGGCGCGGCACGATGTCGACCTGCACGTCGAGCTTCTTCAGCTCGGCGATGCGCTCGAGCTGGGCGTCGTGCGGCTCGCCCGAGAACGCCACAACGACCCGCTCCACGTCGAGCTGACGGACGAGCTCCGGCAGCCTGTTCGGCTCGCCCAGCACCGGAACCTCGGCGAGCTCGGGTCGACGGGGCAGCGGGTTCGCGTCGACCAGCCCGACGACGTTCATCCGGTACTCGTCGCGATGGAGGACGAGCTTGCGCGCGACGAGCTGGCCCACGGTGCCCGCTCCCAGGACGATCGTGTTCTGGAAGTAGGCAAGGCTGCGGCGGCACCAGGCACGCGCCAGGCCGCGGGCGACGACCACGAACACGATCGCCATCGCCCAGAAGGCGACGAGCTTCGTCATCGCGATCTCGTTCGCCCCTGTCGCCCAGGCCGCGACGATCACGAGAAACGTCCCGAGGGTCACCAGATGGAAGACGGGGCCGACGTCCTCGATCGTGGAATGGTCGGCGCGCTCGGAGTCGCGGTCGTAGAGCTTGTAGAGCTTTGCGAACAGGATCCAGCCCGGGAGGGTCAGGAGGAAGATGGCGTCCTCGACGAACGACGGGATCCTGTCGGCGGACGTGCTGAAGAGCGCCTCGGCCGTCACGTACGCGAGGAACAGCGCGACGATGTCGGCGACGACGAGCATGCGGGAGACGATCGTCTTCCGCCTGCGCGAGGAGTTCCTGCGGTCGCGGAGGATCTCGAGCGTGAGGTCGTTGACGGCGATGCTCGCGGCATCTCCGCTGACGACGTTCAGGCTTCTTGCCTTATTGCTTGCGTCCCTCATCAAACCCTGCCCGAGTAGCTCGAAATTTGGCTTGTTTAAGCCTAGAGACGGCGGTCTTTGCGGCATAGACGGGACCCGGGAAACCCTCCACACGGAGGGGCGCTGGTCCTTCGGCTAGGCGCGACTAGGCTCAGGGGCCGTAATGCGCGCTGTATGACCCTGCGGTGCCCGTGAAGAGCGCGTACTGGACGCCCTTGAGCGTGGCGGTCGTGAAGGTGACATTGGAGCCGCCGCGCGTGAGCGAGGTGAGCGATCCGGCGGCCGTCTGGAGCGGGAGCATCCCCTGCAGGCCGTTCGCGCCCGCGCCGGCGTCCAGCGTGAAGGTCACCGTTCCGTTGCTCCAGCTGAACTGCCGGAACCGGGAGTTGTTACGGCCGTCGGTCCAGTCGTACGCCTGCTTGGCCGAGATGATCGGGACGTTGTGAGCCTGCGCGGAGGCGACGAGGTTGTCGGAGTCGGCCTCTTGCGCGGTGTCGGTGTGGATGTTCGCGACGAACAGGCCGTAGTAGCCCTGCGGGCCCAGCGCGTTGTCGAGCAGGGCATTGGACGTCGCCGGGTACGCCTGACCGGACTCGTCGGTCATCTCCGTGTTGGCCTGGTAGACGTCGATCATCGAGCCGTCGAGATCGGCGAACCGCATCGGGAAGCCGGAGCCGGTCATGAACCCGGGCTTGTTCGCCATCCAGGCGGCGGGGTAGTAGTAGTAATTCGTGTCGAAGCGAATGCCGTGGGCGAGCTCGACCTTGGGCTGCGTGGCCCAGTCGTCCCAGGAGACGCAGTGCATCCGGTGCGTGGCGAGCGGCGGGACACTCGTGTACTTCGCGGTGAACGCGGCGATCTGCGACGTGAAGATCGAGTCGAGCTGTGACGGGGCCCATTCGGCGCACGTGAGCACGTTCACGCCGGCCGGCGCGACGTGGAGCGCCACCTCGAAGCCCTGCGCGATGTAGGACGCCGCCTGGGCGTTCGTCAGCGGGCTGGCGGGATAGATGTACGACGTCGAGCGCACACACTCCCAGTTGGCGACGTTGCAGCCGGGCGCGCTGTCCGCGAGGTACTGGTCGAACCGCCCCGCTGTGCCGCCGCTCGCGTGATCGTCGCCGGTCATGACCACGGCAGCCTTGAGCCCGCGCGGGAGGTACCAGAAGCGGGGGAGCGGCTTCCGGTCGCGCGTCATCGACAGGATCATGTTGGCGAGCAGGCGCTGCTGCTCGTCTGCCTGTGGGATCTGAACCTTGTTCAGGTCGACCCAGTCGGGCTGCACGTCGCCCGCCTTCGCGCCGAAGAACATGTCGTCGGGCCGGATGCTCGGTGAGACTCCGTCACGCTCCTGTCCCGCCCAGGCCGGGTTGCCCTGGCGCGTGTAGACGATCGAGCGGTTGAGGTCGAATGTGAACGCGGCTGCCTGTCCGCCGTTCGAGCCGACGTTCCGGATGGTCACCGCCGGGTTCGGGGTGGCCGTGCTCGCGTTCGAGTAGAGCGTCGCGATCGAGGTCGCGCCGTTCAGGGTGTACCTGTCGGCGGGGCCGTGGAACTGCATCGTCTGGCCGACGATCC
>Ga0081455_10007396_pt1 | contig 11572 bp, 16 predicted proteins | sample TabmetS3T2R1_FD_70207 | JGI IMG/M metagenome (GOLD analysis project Ga0081455, IMG submission 70207) | Tabebuia heterophylla rhizosphere microbial communities from the University of Puerto Rico - S3T2R1 | ecosystem: Host-associated > Plants > Roots > Rhizosphere ...
ATCTTATTTGGCACGTGGACCTCATTACTTTTGTGCTTTGAAACCGCTTCTGCGGCGTACCCAAGACGAACCTCATACTTCTTGACAAATAAATCAGTTAATCTTTGTGAAATATCTTCATCCTCGGCAGGTATCAATTTATTCCGAAGTTGAATAATGTTAATTTTTGTCCCGAGACTTCCAAAGAAATGGGCTAGTTCGCAGCATATGTATCCTCCTCCTATTATGGTAAGGGTAACCGGTTGCCTTTTTAACCTCAGTGCTTCATCGCTAGTTATAAAACCAGATTTATCCAATCCTTTTATTTTCGGAATTCTGGGTCTGGAACCTGACGCGATTAAAACCTTTGGGGCGCTAATTCTGGTAATGCTTATATCTCGATTTCCTCTGCGTAGCTTGTTACCTTTCTTGATCCTCTCGTCTGGTAGATCTTTAGCTGCTGCCTTGAGCTCTAATATTTTGGTACCAACAAATCTGCATTCACTATGAAATATTCGTGGATTGTTAACATTACTATATGCTTTATGAATCTCCTCTGATTCTGAGTCAACTATGCCAGTGACGCGGTTGACAATTTTTTCAAAATCAATTGATATTTTTCCATCTATAACTATGCCGAATTTTTCGGATTGTCTTATTGATTCGATCAAATCCGCACTGTGAATTAGCAGTTTGGAAGGGATACAACCATTATTAAGACAAGTGCCGCCCATCCTCTTTTTTTCTATTAGGGCGACTCTGAAGCCCTTTTCTGCAACAGCGTTGGCTACGTCCAACCCGGATCCCGCTCCTATGACTATCAAATCAAAATTACTCCGACGCCGAGTCATCTGATAGGGATCGAATTTTCATACAAGAGATAAAAGCGTTATTGAGAGCATCGCAAATTAATTTTAAATGACATAAGAAATATCAATATATAACTAAATTTGAGAAAAAGCCAATCCATCCAATAAACCAATATGAATGGTAACAGAAACAATAGATCCTATTGAAACAGTTTCATAGAATGCTTCATCCCCCATCCATGAGATTATGGTTTTTCTAATGGTTCTTTTTTAATTCTTGTATCTTCTAGAATTCTTTGAAAATATCGGCCTTAGTTAGACGGAACCTCGTCGTGATGTCTTTCGATGGCCCAGCCGATACAGCCCAATTCAGAAGCCGTCGACATTTAGATGCATAATATAACTTTAGCAAAATGATGGGTAACGCTTTCTACTCTATATCCCATTGTCTCCTTCCTCAGTTGCATTGACTTATTGGTTTTCACTCTCCTCAAGGACGGAACTCCAATTATAGAATGAAAGAATTTGAACTACGTCGTCATACAAGGATGGCATAACTATTTAGCCTTTAAATCCAAAGTTGATATATTAATATTAAATGTTAGATAATAATACAGACCAGTATAAAGACACGAACGAAAAGCAACAAGCGCCAAGTCAATGGGCGCAGATAGTTAGTCAGGTCATGGAAAAGGTAGTTTCAGGTACAAATATGAGTACTACAATCGAATTTGACGATCTAGAGGTGGACGTGCCAAAGGCAAAAGGACCTGACGGCAGAGATTTGGGCGGCGCTACTTGGAAGGTAAATGGTAAAGTTGTTTGGACGACTGAAGCACATAAAGATAAAGGCAGTATCTAAGTCTCAGTAACAAAGTACTCCGAATGGAACAGGGCAACCTATGATATTATTCGGTAGAAAACACCTTCATGTCTCTGAAAGCGATCTAGTTGTAGATAGCCTATTTAAAATATTGAATCACGTTACATCAGGATCTGTAAATTTAGAAGTAGCAAACAAACCTGTATTGAAATTCGAAATAAAAAATAGAAATACTCATGACGACGGTAAGGATAACCAGAGTAGAACGGTGGTAAGAATGGATCTATTGGAACCCTCCTTCTTCAGCGCCCCTAATGATCAGACGGGTTTATTTGATAAGTTAAAAACTGCTACTGAATTCGCTCAAAAACTCACAGATAACAATATTACATTTTTCCTTTTGAGAAAGGGAAAGGAAGCAATCACATTGGGCGAAATGGCTAGACCGTCGCTATCGAGAATTATAACAAGAAGCGATGATATTCAATTAAGTAGCCTAAAGGAATCGGCCAAGCTAAAAAATGACTTTGATGATACTTAACAAGAAATAGACCAATTAATTTGTACGATGTTCTTAATACAGTGAACCTGCAAATGCTCTTCTATTAAACTTCCTTTGACGAATAAACTCAATTGATACCAAGTCAATTTACTAAAACCAATACCAATGCAACTGGGTGTTTTTAGAACAGAGAGGACAAATTCCAAATGTAAACCGATTGTTGCTACACCCAGTTTGATCGTCACATTCATACTGTGACGCACAGCGTTCACATTGGTGGTTGTGTATATTGACTTGTAGTTTAGACATTCTGAAGAACTATCCACCATTCTGCAATACTGGGAACAATTTCGCTATATCTGAAATCCTCTTTCTCAAAGTAACCACACTGATTCCGCCAGCTTTTGCAAGTCTTGATTGATTGACTTTGTCTTTCTCATCCAACAGACAAGCGCCATACAAAGCAGCGGTTGCAAGCGCTTTTGGATCCTTGCCATATGAGATAGGATCTTTCTTTACCTGATCTAGCATATCAAGTGCGTTTCTGTAAGTCTTTTGACTAACGTCAGCATTCTCTGCAACCTTTGACATGTAGCGTGACGCATCCACAGAGGGACTGTTAATTCCTAATTCACGCGCCATTATCCTAAAGCACCTTCCTGCAAATATATTATCGGCATCTGCTGCCTCTGAAATGTCTTCCAATCTTCTCGGTATGTCCATTTCCTTACAAGCAGCATAAACTGAAGCTACTACCATCTCTTTGATAGCTCTCCCTTTTATCAATCTGTTATCAAGAGTCTTGCGATAGTAATAAGCAGCTCTCTCCATTACAGGATCTGTTAGAGTTAATTTGTCCTTGACAGCAGACATAACAGCGAAAGCATTTCTCAAGTTTCTAATATTGGATCTGCCACCTGAAAGCTTATCGTAATACCTGATCCTATTAATGCTACTAATTTGGTTCTGATTTAATGATGTCCCGTTGGCATCTGTATTTGAATTGGTAATAACTGTTGACAGTCCCTTATCAGGAAAAATAAGTGAAGTGGGTCTGCCTAATTTATTTTTTAATTTTGTATCATCATCAAAGAACTGTTCTCTATCTGAAATGACTGCAGCACATTGGGAACAGATAGTTTCTCCCGTTGGTTCATCAAATATAGCCAAATTTGACGAATTACATGACTGACAAATAATATTTGCTGACGCCCGAGAAGATACTTGATCGCCTTCGATTAGTTTGACTTGCTGCTGTTGTCCGGATGCATGTTGCAAATGATTTCGACGAGATACGGTTAAAGGGTTTGTTGCTACGTACTCCACACTGAGTTTTGTACCCACATTTATATAAAAATCAGGTATTTTCTGTAATTCAATAGTTGATCTATTCACATTTCAGGCATTCTGTAACTATTCAATTACAAAGTGTACTAATCAATAATCTAACTCATAAATAAGGCAAAATACGAGTAATGACCAGTTGAACAGGCGTTCCCGATTCGACGACGACAAGAAACAACATTATACGAATTTGTCAAAATCAGTTAGACATTAAAAACTACTGGAAGATGGCTATCGATAGCTGATAATTCATACATGAAAGATTGCCTGTGATGGTTTAATAATAGCTAGCGTTCAAGTCCGAAAGAGACCTTCACATTCGCTCTATATTGTGTTATTTTGCCCGTATTATCATCCACAGTTGCAGTCATATTATTGACCTCTATTCCATGTATCCCATGTAGGGTTTTTTTTGCCTCATCTACTGCTACTTGGGCAGCTTCTTCCCAACTTTTACCTGAACTTCCGATGACTTCTATTATTTTTGCGACACTAGTCATATTATTCATGTCTTACAGAACATACTATATAGTCATTACATAATCAAATCAAATCAAATCAAATCAAATATCTAGATTAGTTGATGACAAGAAGATTATTACAATATATAACGTCTAATTAGATAAGTGACAACAGAAAGAAAAAGCTAATTATTAATCTGTCGGGCTTGGAGTTGGATAGTCTTCGGGTTCAAGTTCAGGAGGTGAAACATTCTGTTTGGCTGTTACGGTCGCACTAGTAGTAGTATTCTCAATTCCAGTCAGATTGCTCACATTAGATGTATTTTGAGCTATGAGTGATGTGCTACTGTCAACTGTTAAAGCAATTATAATCACCGTTATCAACGGTAGTAATGTTAGTAATGGTTTGAACATTCTCACAAAAATAAAAATACTCAAAAAAATATTTAACCATTATGCCCCTGCTATTTAATAGATTTGAATTAACAAAATTTTGATTCCGAAGGCATTAATAATTGCAATGAAAACTACACACAACATGCAAGAAATTCAAAAAGCTACATGTAATTCGTGCGGAACAACATTTTTAGCGGAGAATGGAGCGACATTGTGTCCGTCGTGTTCTGCAAACCAAAGCGATCATCTGCACAATGGTTGTGGTTGTGGACACTGATCTAATCTCGCCATTTTTTATTTTATAAGTAATTCAAGCACATCCTTGGCCCAGATCCTGAGCCAAAGATTGCTGTACAAAGTGGCTTCCAGCTGCGAAAGTTCTAATAAGTATTGCTACTGAAATTGTATTCACAAATATTTTTCCGCCGTCAAATTTATCAGACATGTTAGAATGTGGACTACAATCTATTAGCATGATCAGTTTTGAAATATATCAGTAGGGCAGTATCACACATCATTAAATATTTTGTTTCATTTCATACAAGTATGAGCGATAGATTAGATCGTGGAGATAAGAACGATGAGACTAGTACTGATGTAGATGCATCTTTTTCTTGCGCTGACTGCGGACAACAGTTCAACTCACGCCAAGAATTAAAAGAACACGAAAGTACTCAGCATTAGATTCCAGTCCATAGATATGAGTGAAAATAACTTTACCTGCAAGCTGGGTACACATGAAATGAGTTGCGGCCCACCTGGGTGTATCTGTATTCAGTTGGGTCAAGATCAGAATGAGACTGATTGTAGATGTATCGGAGATATCTACAAGACAACGCCCGGTAATTCCAGAGAAGTGTCTGAGATAGATGAATTTATTGATAAAGCAAAACAAAACATCAATACCGCAATCTTTACTATAAATATGGCAGAAAAGCCTTTGTCCGAAGTAGCAGACTTCTTAGAGATGTTCGTTTCAGAAATTAAAGTGCCAGAATCAGTTGAAAATAGGTCAGTGACTTTACAAGTGGGGAAGAAAACAATGAAAGAAATAATCCGCGATCTGGGTTTAGAAATGTGAGAAAATCAAATAAAGGTGAATCATAAATCTCATTCGAATAACATTTCGTTTAGCTAATTACTGGCTCTTCCACTAATTAACCCAAATGAAAAAATTAACAGAACGCTCGAAGGAAATGCAGTTAAGTGGAATGGAATTTGTTTTCATGTTGTGGACGGATTACGCGTGATCATGCTGTCGTGACTAGCGGACGCCCAAAATATTACTATCACCATTACTGCGTTATCAAACACATTATTATCTAGATCATTGACAACAGAATTTCTTTAGCGTACAGAAGATCAAAAGAATAATAATCTGTTCCAATTGGTGCTACGAAAAACAATTGAAATAGAAACTTTAGTAAAGCTATTATGACAATGATTACAATAATAATAACAATTATCCACAGTAATGTTCCGAGTACCATTCTCAACCCACAGATAGACAGAATAGTATTTAATAATTATAGCACTAAGTTATTCAGTAGTAAGATAGATCTGATCTAGTAATATCTTATGTTTCAGTGTAATTTATCGAGAACATGAACCACTGGAATGAAGGATTGCAACTTTCAACGCAAGATTATTGATTTTGATTCAGTCATATTCAAGGTAAATGATTCTAGAATAGATCTACGATATATAATATGCAATGGTTTCATTGATTGGTGGCATACCAATACCAATACGGAGATGATTATATCACCGAAGAGAAAATGGTCTAAAGAAGAACGTGAAGCCTTGCGATAGAAAGCAAGAGCTATTAACTATATTGCTGCGATATCAGCAGTTACAACTCAAATTCTTTCAGAGAACTTTCTGGGATGTTAAAATACAATTGCTTATCACTATAGTGATCTACTTTTGTCTTGGGGATCAAGTATACATGTTCTCTGATAATTTCATCATCAACTATAATTAGCTTATTATTGGCTTCTGCGATTACCGTTCCAAATTCTCTTTCACTACTATGATTTAGTAAAGCTGGAGCACTGTAAAAACTATAATAGTTTTCTAATGAATCACCAATATTGACTGGTTCTCTTTCCATGGTGAACACTAAAAAATATTCATAAAAGTATATACACATTTGCATAAAACAATTGGTAACATACAATTAGATTTTGATGCGAAAAAACAGACATGTGATGTTATTTATCAAAAATATACTGAATATGAGTTCTGTCTAATGCAATATTTAATTATGATGAGTTATTTCTTTAGATCTATTGGAGCCGGCCTCCGCACCAACTAAGCAGACTACTAAAGGTGTTACATTTCGATTACCAACAGAAAAATTAGAGCAACTGCGTAAGGCCGCCGAAACTAGAAATATTTCTCCAAATACACTCTTTAATCAAATACTCAACGCATACCTTGATTGGCATAGTATGGCAGCCCACGCTAAGCTCTATTATTTGCTAAAATCTTTCATGATTAGATTAATTAATAAATTGGAGGAAAAAGAATTAAATGAGCTAGCCCTGGATACGGCAAAGAATGATCTTGTTGACGTATGCTTATTTCTTCACGGTGGATTTGATATTGCATCAATTTCAGAGATTGCGGAAACATGGTTAAGAATAGCACAAATGTCCCATAGAATAGAAGTCACTGGAGACATCTATAAAATTATAATTGAACATGACATGATACAAAAGTATTCGTATCTTATTAAAGAGATCTCTAGATACTTATTGGATATAGCATTTGAAAAAATATCGTCTTGCGATGTTACAGAAAATGCAGTTATTATAAAAGTTAAGAAGTAATAACTTCAGCTTTTAAAACAACAACGGGACAGCGTAAATGATGGCAGGACTTTGTATTAAATGATTTGTGAAAATGTAAGCATGTCTGTATTTGATGCAATGGTTAATACCGTTGTCGTTCATGGTAAGACGAAAAGAACAAGTTGATAAAATATTCAATATACATTTTCGTATTTTCTCTGATCGGGGCCTTAACTTTACTGTCATCTGATTCTGCATTTGCACAATCGAATCAATCGTCTCAGCAGCAACAGTCCCCCCCTTTGCCATCACCAAGTGTCATTCCGCCCCTGAATAATGAGACCAGTCAAGGCTTTGGTAATGTAACAGATGTTCAAAATTTGACAGGACTAAATCAAGCTGCAATGGAGGGTGAGACTGGAGGACAACAGCAGGGTAATCAAACTAGTAACCAAAGTGCGGGAGGAGACGGACAACAGCAGGGTAATCAGACTAGCAACCAAACTAGTAACCAAAGTGCGGGAGGAGGCGGACAACAGCAGCAACAGGGTAATCAAAGCAGTTCTGGACCACCAGAACAGGTGGCACAAAATGAAACTGGTAGCAACGAAACCGGTGGTAATATGACCGGAACCGCTAACACAAGCGCTTTTACTGGCGGAGGGGGTATGGCTCCTGAGACTAAACGTTGATACAACCAACCCACATTTTTACTAACTTATAGATAGATATTAAAGCTGGCAGTCGCCAATATTAGTAATATATATATTGACAATGTAAGTTTGCTGCACTTCCGCTCTGATATTCTAGTCATTACATCAATATTTCTAGATAACGTCCCGCTGGCCAAAGTCCGGATAACTCCATAATATTTTTATTAAATGTTGTGCATTCTTACATAGCGACTATCAAGAATAAACCCCATGAGCGATCAAGTTGGTGGCTCGATTCAGCCGTTCCACCAACATTGATCTTTTGATACCACCATTTGACGTACATCAAGCATATCACCTAAAGTATTTACTTTCAGTCAGATATGGATAGCTTGTTCATTTCTTTTGCTGAGTAATTACCCAGTGAAAATTTGCTCTATGAGGCTGATATAACCTAAATAGTTTATTGCTTATAGAGTCAATGCATCTATGAGCCAACAACAACAGATACAAACGCAAGAACTATCAGTTTCACAAATTCTACGTGTTTACGGAAAACAGTTTACACAGATTACCAAGCAGTATTCCGATGGCCGTAACGGTCGTTGTGCTATTGGTGTTCTCATGTCTTATTTTGGTTGGGACGGCAGAGATGATTCGAGGGCTTCAAGAAATTTTCTGAGTGCTTTCAATGCATTGAGTCATGCGGGATTTAATAAAGATGTAGTCATTCAACTTAATGATGCTGGTATGTCATTCGATGGGATTGCAGATTATTTGGACCAACTCCACGAGTTGACTCCCAATGACTTGGTAGAATATTAAAGCAAATTCAGTATGGTAGAGCCTTCAAAATTAGTCCAATTGAGGCAGAGTGTTATCTAATGTCATGCATTATAGTATTATTGTCAGGAAGTTGTCAAGTCATAAATATTATTATCATTGGGGATTTCCTGTCAATTTCATGTCATAAATTCATTAAAGTTACCACTTGACTTCAATGTTGCTTAATATAACCACACAAGTTTGATCTGATGGAATTATATACCACAATAATGGCGTACATGACTATAGGCACAATACCAGATGGGCATAATATTCACGCCAATACTCTGGCAGGTCTTGAATTGGGCAAAATATGTTTTAATAAGACTTGTTAATAACCAAAGTGTTATGCGTCAGAATCTAATACTGAAACAAGAACGTAAGCAGCAGGCGACTATTTCTGAAATTCTTCGCGTATATGGAAAAAAATTTACTCAGGTTCAGTATCACTATTCAAATGGACAGAACGGTAGGTGTGCATTGGATCTTGTAATGAGCTATTTTGGTTGGAATGGCAAAGATGATTCCCAAGCCACTGGAAAATTATTGGCGGCAACAAATGCGTTGAGAGAAGCTGGTGTTAGTCAATGCTCCATCATTGAATTGAACGATTCAGGTTTTACATTTGAGGAGATAGCAGATTACATAGACTGGCCTACGTCAAAAATCGATAGAAGATCTAATTGAGATAGTTGGAAGCACAATAAGTTAGACTGATTTCAAGTGACTGACAACTATATCCATCAGACAATCCTCTAATAGTTTATTGATTATAGTACATTTAGATGAGTAGGCAGCAGCTGCTCTTAAGACAAGAATTAACCGTTTCCTAGATTTTACGTTACTATTGAATATTATCGCAATAAGTTAGTGCAAAATTAGTTGTTATAGCCTATTGCATTGTGTCCAATATACTCGGCAGTTTTATTAATTTCATGCCCAAATTCTTTCTTTAGTTTGGCCATTTCTTTCTTGCTGATCTTAATTTTTTACGATTTCATCTATTAAATTAGTTAAGCGATCTGTCTCGATTGGTTTTAGTATGTATTTTGATATGTATCCACCATTTTCTAATTCTTTTACAAGTTCGTCATCTATATTATAAGCTGAGATGAGAATTATTTTGGTTTCGATGTATTCTTTTATCTTGCGAGCAACAGAATCGCCCATCATGCCATCCAGTTTATAATCCAATAGTATGAGATGTATCTTATTACCCCAGTATAGTTCCTCGATACACTTCTTAATACATTCTTTACCAGAATCTACCATTATTACATTATATTTTGACTTGAGCAATAGCTCAAATGATAAAAGCACGTCTGGTTCATCATCGCATATGATTATTGTTTTCTTTTCTGTTGCAAATTTATTATGATTATATGTAAATTTTTGAACATTATTCATTTCATCTACGCAACCCAACTTTTTCAGATCATATGTGGACGACAAAGTATATGAACTCTATAGACCACGGCGCTATAGCAAAGTTCTCAACTTGATTAACATTTGATTCCATACACCAGTATCAGGAAAAATCAAGAGATTTGCAGTTGCTTTAAGTGTTTCAGTATTGGTCACTGATCAGTTGAGCTTAGAGTTGGATAATATTCTAGGTTGCTGGCTACAACTTAAATATCTGCTGGCTTGGAGTTGGACTCGTCGGAACCAGGTTCTGGTGCTGGGATGTCTCGCTCGTCTGTTACGCTTGCATTACCATTAACGTTCTTAGCCGGCAGCTGGCGTTTGTCAGATCTAGTACTTCGAAAGATATTGCTGATAATTACAGAACTGGCCATAAACACAATCACAAGTCCCGTTATCAATTCTCTAAGCAAAATTCATCGCCGATAAGTTAACTATGTCGTATGTATTCTCAGTGATAGCAAAATCGATGCGGATATGCACATTATAATATATACTAGAAAGTATATAATAATTATATAAATAGGTATCAACATATAGAAGTTTCATTTAAGAATCAAGATTTGCTTTTATCACGAAAGATCACATCAAGTAATATCCTATGTTTCCCATAACATATAGGAAACCATGCACTTTACTGAAGAAGAATGCAACTGTAATCGTGGAATTATTAATTTTAGATCGATTAGATTTATGATCAATGGTTCCAGAATAGAGCTTCGATGCCGCAAGTGCAATCGTATGGTGGGTTGGTGGTATACTCAAGGAAAGAAGAACATGCCAATTAAGCGGCTATGGTCTAAAGCTGAATGTTTAGCTATGAGATAGTTACTGACATGCACGAATCCCATCTATTTGACAAATAAGTATATTATATGAGTTCTAGCTCAGCTGAAACTAAAGAAATACGGATACGTGATGTACTTCTTTGGTAGACTGCTGTCTATCGACAACATTGTTAGTACGGTAAAATTCCATCTCCATCCCTCTTGTTACATCATATTTCATACTTGAAGTTACATCGGCAGAAATGGGCATTAGCTCGGCGGTACATGAGTTGCAAAGTTGACAACTAAGAGCGTGAGTCGGAGACGCGGATAAAGATTCTAAGTCGTCAATACCAAAATAAGTTGCACACCATAAACAAGAATTACAAACTAGAAAATAGATATGATTGATATGCTGTAAAATATTTTTATTCTCTATGATTTCAGAAGAGTGCCTCGTTGTTTGCGATGACTGGTCATCGGCTCCTATAACAAGTCTAACAGATTCCAAAACATTCTCGTATATCTCACGCAGCTTTGTTCTTATATGTTATAGTATGCTATGAATCAGTTATACAATAATACATACTATTGGATTTGAATGCCATTGGTCGTATATAATTAGATATTATAACCATTTATATACATTATAGACCCACTTATCAAATACTTGTGTCAATGAAGTTTGACTCTAGCTATATTTATCTTAACAAAATCAGTAGCAAAACGCTATTGATACGAGGAATGAAAAGCTATCACTAATTACTTCGAATGATATTGCCGTTTAAGGTCA
>Ga0081455_10007397_pt1 | contig 11571 bp, 8 predicted proteins | sample TabmetS3T2R1_FD_70207 | JGI IMG/M metagenome (GOLD analysis project Ga0081455, IMG submission 70207) | Tabebuia heterophylla rhizosphere microbial communities from the University of Puerto Rico - S3T2R1 | ecosystem: Host-associated > Plants > Roots > Rhizosphere ...
GCGGACGCCGAGCATCGAGAAAAACAACTGGGTCTCTTTCGCCAGCGGCGCCGAGCCGCAGATCAGAGCCTTCAGGTTATGCCCGATCTTCTGTTTGATCGAAGAGAAAATCAGCGCGTTAGCGAGCGAGAACCAGAAGCCCGCCGGGCCTTTGCCCTCGTATTGTCGTAGCCAGCCTTCCTTGCCTTTGCGATAGATGGTCTGAATCAGCCCCGGCTTCTGAGCGATCTGGCTTTCGACGCCGCCGCGAATCCGTTCCAGAAGCGTCGGAACGTTCAGGAAATATTGCGGCGCGGCCAGCTTCAACTCGTCGGCCAGCTTGGTCAGATCGGTCGAGAGTGTGAGCAGGCTGTTGCGCGACAGGCAGCTCAGCGCCAGGATCCACGAACCGGCGAAGCAGCAAGGGAGGTAATGGAAGACCTGATCGGGCGTCGTCTCAGTCGCGCCCTCCATCAATTGGTCCAATCGCATCCCGGCGCAGCCGAGCATGTAAGTTACATTGCCGGCGGTGAGCATCACGCCCTTCGGCTCGCCCGACGTGCCCGATGTGTAGATGATCGTGACGATGTCCGAGTCGTCGAGCTTTACCGGCTCATCGCCGACCTCATTCGAAGCCTCTGTGGCAAAGACCTCGTCGAAGAGTATCAGCGGCGCGAGCGCGTCGGGCCAATTCTTCGCCAGGCTGTCGCACAAAGCCTCGTCGCCGCAGCAGACCATCGCCGCGCCGCAATCTTTGAGCATGTTGACAAGCTCGCCCGGCGCCTGGCGCGGGTAGAGCGGGACGACGACGACTCCTTCGGCCGTCAACGCCAGATCGAGCGCGACCCAAGCCGTGCTGTTCGGCGCCAGCAATCCGACACGGGCGCCCTTCTTCAGCCCCGACTCTCGGATGAAAGTTCGCGCGGCGCGGATTTGCGCGAGCAGGTCGGCGCCGGTGGCCGTGACGAAATTCCCGTCGCGCGCCTCGCGCAGGATAGGGCGACTTGGTTCCTGGTTTAGACGATGGAGGATATTCTGGATGAAGTTCATTGTGAAACTAAATCTTGCCACCGCAGCCACCGCAGGCGCAGAGGCGAAGAGGGATGTCAGAGAGCGAATCGCTTGATCCCGCTTTTTAGGAGTTTGGAGTTGAAATTGATTAGTAGCCCGACTTTCTTTCCCGTGACTCTTAGATAAGTCAGGATCTGCGCCTCGAAAACCGGATCGTGCCTGTCAACGCTCTTCAACTCGACAATGACAGCCTCCTCCACGATCAGGTCAATTCGATATTGACCAACATTCCTGCCTTTGTATATGGCAGGAATGTTCACTTGTCGCTGAAATTTCAATCCAGCGTCAGACAATTCGACACATAGAGCCTCTTCATAGACCGACTCCAAAAGCCCTGGACACAACACACGATGGACTTCGATAGCGCAACCAATGATTTTCTCTGTCAATTTGTTTATCTCTTCCATCTCTCTATGTTGTCTCAGTGTCTGCGGTGTCTCTGTGGCTAACCATAGTTTTCCAACAGCTTTCGCAGATTCGGGCTCAGCGGCGGCAGGTAATCTTCCCAATTCTGCAACCCTTTTCGGATCGGGAATTCGGGATAGCGCCGCTGCAAATGTTCTTCGAAGTAGACGCCCATCTTCGCCATGACCTTCAAATTCTTCGCCACCGTCTTGCCGAGGCCATCGCGAATGGCTTCGCTCTCTTTGAGCAGCTTGCCCATAATTCCGACCAGTTTCTCTTCCAATTCTGGGTCGTCCACAGTCAGCAGCAGGTCCTGGTGGCCGCGCTCATGCATCAGGTTGTGGATGCGCTCGTCCATCGTGACGCCAGCCGACGCGACCAGCGCGGGCATGCAGGTCACGATGCCGTGGAAGCGCGACGAGACCATCAGATGGCTGCGGCGCAGCAGACTGACAAGTTGATACATGTCGTAATCGGCGGACGAGAAGATCGGGATGTCGCCGCCTAACTTGTCGGCCATCCTCTTGCAAGCCCTCGTGTCAAGCATCTCCATCGCCACCAGGATGACGAAGACGCGGTTGTCGCGGCGGAATCGCTCGACGGCCTTTGCCATCGCCGTCAGGTAGAAGTCGTACTTGCGCTCGACCTCCGGCCCGGAGTTGTGGAAGTAGAACTTGCGATAATGGCTCTCCTGATAAGCGCCGGTCAGCAATTTGGACGCGTATTTTGCGACCGAAGCCTTCACCGGCCACCAGAAGGGATTGATCGGGCAGACGACCAGCACGGGCGTCGAGCCGTCCCATCCGTATTTGCGCAACAGATCATCGCCGTAGTAATCCCCATAAGGCGCGGAGGGCTCGAACGTCCAGGCGGTGTCTGTGCCGAGTTCGGTCGAAACGCCGAGTTTGCCGAGCACCGTCTGTGATTCGGGGTTGCGGGTGATGACGAATGAATCTCTGCAGTAGCGCGCGACCATCTTGGCGATCAGCGGATCCATGTAGCCCGCCTCGGCGCCGTAACTGACCGACAATTTGTTCTGCGCCGCCGCGATGCCCAAGGAGCCGATCATCATCGTCGTCAGCGCGTTGGCGAATTTGCTCTTGAACTGCGAGCCTTCACATGCGACCACGCCGTCGAATCTCGGCACCTCGCGCCAGAGCATCGGCGGGAAGAGGTCGGGCAGATAGACCTGCCTGACGCTTTTGAAATAGCCGTCGGTCAGTTGGAAGTTCTGCGTCAGCACGCTCAACTCGCATTTGTCCGGGCCGAGGATGTGGTTGATCTGGCGCAGCATCTCCTCCACGCGCACGTCAGCGCCCGTGTTGCGCGTGCCGTTATAGCCGGTGAAGAATAATTTCAGTTTGTTGCCCGGCTGCCACCGCCGGCCCGCGCCCATCATCCATTTGAATTTCGACAGCTCGATCAGACCGCTGACCCAAGCCTCAAGAGCCAAATCCATGCTCATCGTGAGTTCCTCTTCCAGCCTGCGAAGCAGGCGACAGCATAGAGCCTGGGGCATGAGCCCCAGGAAAGCGTTCATTGATTTGTGCGAGCCCGTGAAACGGGCGGCAGAGCATTATTGATAGGCGCGTATTTTATTATGAGCCGATCTGTGAATCACAACCTTACGGCCTTTTGTAAGACAAGCTTTTACAATCCTATCGGCCCAAGGTTTATCTACAAGATAAGTGCTTCCTCTTATATCTTCTTTTGTCGGTACGACTTCTGTTCTTAAATCCACTCGAGCCTTACGGTGTAACCATTCATAATCCGTCTGATCTTTACCATCCCCATAGTACCTAGCGAAGTGGCCAATTAAGAGAATGGAGTTGTCTTCCTTCCAGAATCCATACAAGTGTTCCCTTCCATCATCATTCTGGACTTTCGCGACGAATATACTGTTGACGCGCCTTTTCCCATAACGATCAATGAATCCGTTTAGCGCGTCTACCTTTTCATCGTATTCTTCTTGCGAAACAAAGGGATAGTGCCGGCTTCCGGTTTGAGCCTGAGCCGATATTGAAATTAAGGCGAGCAGAAGGAATATGACCATTGAAATTTGCTCTCCCAGCATTCAACTGATTACCGTCCTAATTCAACGCCTTATTCGTCAATAGCCCGCGGCAGGAACCGCTGACGGTTGAACGATCTGCGACGAATCAATCGGCCAATCCTTATACGGATATGTAAAATTGCCCGCCTTGCTGAATCTCAACAGCGGATAGCTATATGCAGAAAACGGCGCGGGCTTCTTACCAGTCTCGCCCATAATGCGCGTGTTGTCGAAGACCGTGTTCCAAACCAGATAAGGAATAAACACTTTCAGTAAAGTCGCGCCGTAGCCGATCGCATTGCCGCGCAAATTATCCGCCAACCAGTTGTTGATCCGCGTGAACGGCTTTTCGAGCGCGGGCAGATAAATCGGGCCGCGCTGGCCCTGCGCCTCGGACAGCGCGTCGGTCAACTCTTTGAATGTCTGCGAATCGACGCCGGACGACAGGTGGTAGATGTCATGGTTCGGCTTCTCTTTCTGGTGGATCGCGGTGATGGATTCGGCGACGAAGTCCACGTTTACAATGTCCACTTTGTCCGTAGGGCGAAATGGGAGCGCGGGCAATCCCGCGAGGAACACGAACGAGCGCACCATGTCGAACTGCGTCGTTTCGGCGTAACGCGAATCACCCAGGATGATGCTCGGACGAAAGACCGTGTGCGGGACGTCGGGCAGCAATTCAGCGACCATGTGCTCGCAGAACTTCTTGGTGCGCGCGTAAGGGTCGTAATCGGAGCGGTTCCAGTCGAGCGCCTCGTCTTCCTTAACGACCTCGTTCAATCGGTGGCCGGCGATGGCCACGGTCGAGACGTCGCTGAACCTTCTCAGTCCATGTAGATCGCGCGCGGCCTGCGCGGCCTTGATCACTTCGAGCGTGCCGCGCAAATTGACATTCAGGCAGACCTTTTCGCTCTTGCGGTTGAGCGAGGCGGCGCAGTGGATGACCGAATCGGTAGTCCCGACCAGACGGCGGTAAGTCGCTTCAGACAGGCCAAATTTCGCATCGGTCAGATCACCACAGAAGATGTTGACGCGCGATTGCAGGTATTCGTAGAAGCGCGGGAAAGCCAGGTGGAGTTGCATCGACTTCCACAGACGCTCGGCGGCCTCCTGCTCGGTCCTGGCGCGCACGAGCAGGTTGAGCTTGTCTTTGTGATTTTCGAGCAGGAGCGCGGCGACGTGCGCTCCCACATAGCCGGTCGAGCCGGTCAGGAAGATTGCCATAATAATGATGATGCAAGAATTCAGGGCCGCGTTCAACTTGCCGCGACGCTTTCTTCGGGCGTCTGTATTTGAACCGCCCGCCTCGTCCTGTTTTCAACCGGGCGTCCTTCGATGATCGGGTAAGACCATTTGCGCAGGGCCGGGATGTGGACGTTGATCCAGTAGTCCCACCAGTCAATATAGTTCGCGTCGTAGCCGAAGGCGGCGCGCTCTTCTTCCGGCAGCGCGGCTGAAAGCAGTTCGACGTTTCGCGCCTCGAAGACGTATTCGTTATGGAGGATGAACGGCTCGTAAAGCTCGATGATCTTTTCGACGCGATCCAGGTCGCGCTCTCTGCGGACGAGCGGCGAGCGCATCATCGGCAGCGGCGAGAGGATGCGCTGCAGCGCCTGAACTATCTGCTTCTGCGCCGGCGCCGAGAGCTTCTGGTAGCGCTCCTTCGAGACGGGGATCGTGTCGAAGTAGGCCAGCAGCCGCTGGTTGAAATCGTCCTGCGCGCGGTAGTGCTTGCGGTGCGCCAGTCCGGTCAATTCGATGGTGCGGCGCATGTCGCAGGGGTTGGTCCCGGAGGTCGCCAGTTGATAGATCGGCTCGTGGCGGCGTTCGATCAGAGCCGCCGCGATCAGCGCCATCCCGCGGCAGACCAGGTCTACGGGAATGATGTCGAGGCACTTTTTGCCGTTCGTCGGCATCTGGCGGAAGAAGGTGCCGAGCAGGTAAGAGATCGGCGCCGAGGTGTTGACGCCTTCGTTCCAGCCCTCGAACGGGTCGTGCGTGGAGGTCTCGACGATTGACGGGCGCACGACGGCGACGGGCAAGTCGGCGCCGAGTTTGGCGATCAGCGATTCGGCGAGACTCTTGGTGAAGGTGTAAGTGTTGGGCCATCCCAGTTCGCGAGCGCGGCTCATCCCCGCCTCGATCAGTTCGTCGCGCGTCCAGCGCTGGCGCTGCTTGCGAATCTGCGCTTCGAGTTCCGTATCGTTCAACTTGCGACCTTTGCTCAAGACCTGATGGCGAAGCCGCTCGGAGATCTCCGAGCTCTCGGCGCGCGACTCGACCTCACTGGCAAGCCGTCGCAGCGATTCGTGTTCGGCGTCGGCGTCGAAATCGGCGAGGCCTTTCGGGGTGTAATTGGGCGTGATCGCTTCGGCGATGCGGCCGTCGCGGAACCCGACCACGTAACAGGTCGAAAGGTGCAGCAGCGCCGCGCGGTCGCAGCGGCGCAGGAAATCGATCAGGTGAAGCGTGCCGTCAATGTTGATCGACAGCGCCTGGCGCAGGTCGGGGTTGAAATCGGTCAGGCCGGAGCTGTTGATCACCAGGTCGAGATCGGATTTCACGCGCTCGAACGTCGCGGGGGCGATCCCGAGGCCAGGCTGCGTGACGTCGCCTTCGATGACTTCAATCTTTTCGCTCAGGAAGGCGCCGAAATCGTCGCCGTGCCGGGCATGCAGGTTTTCGAAGAGCGGCGATTCGGCCACAACCTTCTCGAAGCGGCGCCCGGCCGTCGTCGAACGCTGGCGGCGTATGAGCAGGTAGACCTTGGCTATCTCCGGAACCTCTTCGAGGACCTTCGCCAGCCAGACTTTGCCGATGAACCCTGTGAAGCCGATGAGCAGGACGTGTTTGCCCGCGAGCGACTCCCGCACGGAGAGCCTTTCGATCTGTTTGCGCGGCTCGAAGATTACTGTGGGAGTGTTGGACACGGCGAACTGACGTCTGGCGGGGATTACCGCGTTGTCGAGCATCTCTCTGTGATGGGAGAAGCCCAGATTGCGCGCGAGCCTTTTAGGCGTGACACGCCCGTCGGGCTTTCCGCCGATGACCCGCGCCAGCGCCTGTCTGGGCCGAATCACCGGCGAGAGCAGGCGGCCTGTGGCCAGGCCGTCGCGGAATTCGAGGCGGTTGGCGATCAGACGATCGGCCCCAAGATGCTGAGCCAGAGGCCGCATGACGTGGTCGAGTCCCTGACTGACCAGTACGATGCGGGCGCCGCGCGCCTGCGCTTCCTTCAATTTCGCCACGCCGTTGGGCTTCAACTTCGGCAAGAGGACGTAGTTAAAATACTCTTCGCCGAGAAGGTCCAAACGGTCGCGACTCACGCCGCGCAGCAAGGTGTGCAGCGCGCGCGTGGCAAAGATGCGGTCGAACGCGTAGAGCAGCGGACGGAACATGGCCAGCAGCGCGACGCCGCCGCGCCGCATCCATCGTTCGGAGAAGCTCTGCGCGTTCCAGGTGAAGAACGCCACAGGGTGGACCGCCCCCAGGTTTAGCAGACTGCCCTCGACGCGCCAGAAAGTCGCGTTGGGCGTTTGAGAAGATGGCGTCAAATCGGACTTCCGAGCGGCCGTCGATGTCTGCGACCCAGTCTTGTTCTTGCTTTCGACTGCGCTCACTACTGAATTCTCAAGCCTTCGTAATTTTATTGACTTCTTGTTTGGCAGGGACAACGCTTTTTTGCTCAATTACGTGTTAAATCAAATTAGACGACTTTGGCATTCTGGTATAGTACCGCGCGCGGTACTGCGCCAATCCCACTTGGCCCGCCTGGCCCGCCTAGTTTGATTTAAAAGCGTCAAAGTTCAGACTTCGATACCGCATGAAACCTGAAATCCCGGCGGTAGTCAAACAAAAGGAATTTGTTTGATTAACGCCGGACAAATTCCTACAATCGCAGCGTGCCCATTACGTCAACACAGGGAATCCTTCATGTCGTCACGGACGACGCCCTGAAAGAATGAAAAGCGCAGTTCGTAGTCCCGCCTTTAGGCCGCAAGCGTCTAGCGTCAAGGGATGGATCTGCGTCCAACGCTTCCGCCCAAAGGCGGGACTACAAACTAATTTTCTGAGGAGAAGCGCATGAAAGTTGGGGTGCTTGGATCGGGCGATGTGGCGAAGGTCTTGGGCGGAGGCTTTCTGAAGCACGGTCACGACGTAATGATGGGCACGCGCGAGCCGGCTAAACTGGCCGACTGGGCGGCGCAGAATCCGAAGGGCCGCGTCGGCGGCTTCGCCGAGGCTGCGGAATTCGCCGAACTGGTCGTTCTGGCGGTCAAAGGCGCGGTGGCGCCGGACGCGCTGCGCGCCGCCGGCGAGTCGAACCTGGCGGGAAAGACCGTCATCGATGCGACGAATCCGATTGCGGACGCGCCGCCTGTAAACGGCGTGTTGAAATTTTTCACCGATCTTGACGAATCGCTTATGGAGCGATTGCAGCGCGAATTTGAACGCGCGCGCTTCGTCAAGGCTTTCAGTTCCGTCGGCAATGCGTTGATGGTCAACCCCCGGCTCGAAGGCGGCAAGCCGACGATGTTCATTTGCGGTAACGACGATGCGGCGAAAAAGACCGTCGCCGAAATCCTCGACCAGTTCGGTTGGGAGACGGCGGACATGGGCAAGGTAGAGGCCGCCCGCGCTATAGAGCCGCTGTGTATGCTCTGGTGCATTCCGGTCTTCCTTCGCAATCAATTGGGTCACGCTTTCAAGTTGCTAACTTGAAGACATTCCCTGGCGCCCGATACCTCGTTCTCCATTTTTCCCTCGGCCATATCGGCAAACAGTAAAAGCCGTCACGCCCGGAATCTCGCGGAACGCGGATAGGTTCTTCTCTGTATCGCGCCCGCCGCCATCAGCTTCACGAGCCACTGATGGCGAGTCAACATGGAGACCAGCGCATTGCGCGCCGTGGAATTGAACGCAACCGCGCGCAACAGCGCGCAAGCCCGGAACCGCCAGACGAAACGCGAGCGGTGGAGTTGGTCGTACCTCTCCGCGATCGCGCCGGCGTCTCTGACCCCTTCGGAAAAGGCCTGGCGGATGACTTCCGCCGCAAGCTCCGCGCTGCCGAGCGCGAGCAGAATGCCGCTGCCGGTGAAAGGATCGATGAACGCGCCTGCGTCACCTATAGAGATTACGCCAGGAGGGTGGTCCTTGCGTCCGTAAGTGATCGGCCCCGTGCCGACCCATTCGCCGTCAACCACGGCGTCGCGCAAACGGCGTCGCGCAGCCGGGTTCGACCGCATTGTCAGGTCGAGCAACCTCTCCCGGTCGCCCTTGGCTTCGCGCAGGGTGGCTTCGGTCGTGATGAAGCAGAGGTTGGTTCGGTCGTTTTCTACGTCGCACATCCCGCCGTAACCGTCACGGTAGAAGAATAATTCGCCGATCCCACTCATCCCTTCGACCGCGCGCAGGTGGACTTTGCATCCGAACAGCCGGGACCCGCCGAGGCGGGACGTCCGCTGCGCGATTTGGTTCGAAAAGACTCCGTTGCGGCCCGACGCGTCGATCACAACCGGCGCGGAAAATCGCTCGACGGTTTCGCCGTCGGCCTTGCCCTCGATAAAAATCGTCCCGTTTTCGCGGAGCAGTCGCGGCGATACATGAAAACCCTCACGCGCGTCAACCCCGGCCTCTTTCGCGCGTTCGAGCAGAATCAGGTCCATCCGCGCGCGTGAAATGCCGATGGCATGTCTGTGGCCGTCGGCGATCCATTCCATCGGCACGTCGACGCCTCGCCCGTCAGGGGAGAACAGCGTCCATCGATCGATGATCTTCGCCCCGGCGTCGAAAATCAGTTCGCTCACTCCCAAACGATCGAACACGTTCAAGCAGTCGGGCGTGATAAATTCGCCGCACAATTTTTCGCGGGGGAACCGGCTTTTCTCCAGCAGCAGCGCGCGCAGGCCCTCGCGCGCGAGCAGCGTTGAAACAGCAGAGCCGGCGGGACCGGCGCCGATGATGATCACATCATACTTCATAAACAGTCACGCGAAGGCATTCTCCATTGTTCATTGTTCATCGTTCATTTTACATTTGTCATCGCCGCTCGCGGCGAAGTTCCGGCAATGACAAATGACAAATGCAAAATGAACAATGAACGATGAAACACGATGGCGTCTAAGAACTTTCGCGCTGGCGCTGATCATAAAAGAATCTCCTTCGCCCCCAGCCCGCGCGCGATCTCTTCAGCCTGTTCGGCCAATCGCGGAGCCATCTTGACGGCGACGAGAAAGCCGTTGCTTTTCAAGCGTTGCATTTTGCCGCCCGTGGCCCGGGCTATTTTGCGCTGTTTCGCGGAGCCGAAGATTGAGCCGAAAAAGGCGCCGACCAGCGCGCCGGCGGCGACGCAGATGACCGCGTGGTTGAACAGGCCGGCTATGAAAGGCATATTCAACAGCCCCGTCGAATAGAGCGCCAGGCCGCTGAGCAGAGCCAGCGCGGCTCCGGTCAATGCGCCGGTTATCGCGCTGCGGGCGGTGGGCGGCAGCGGCGAGTCGCCGGAGACTGGGCGGAACTTCGCGGCGCGCTGCCCTTCGTCGATCTCCACGCGCAAGGTCGTCGCTTCGCTCGTGTCGACGCCGATCGCGCTCAAACGATCGAGCAATTCCTCGGCCCTCTCTTCCATCTCGTACAAGGCTACAAGCCAGATGTGCTCTTTGCGCAATTCGCGCTCCTGGTCTGTCATCGTCACTTAGCCCCTACTCGCGCTATAATCTCGCCGGCGTCATGGGATGGGATGTCGCAAAGCTACTGCGAAGCGCATGTGGTGTCAACCGGGGTCGCGCGTTTCGTAAAGCGCCGTGGAGTCGCGCAGGTCGCAAGGAGCGGCGCGGTGGAAGCGAAGAAAATAGACAGGATTTAAAGGATTGCTCAGGATTTTGTGGATCGATCTCAATCCTGAGCAATTTGGAGGATTTTATGCGTATTTTTTTTAGCGTAGCGCTGATCTTCAGCTTGATTCTCTCATCAGTTGTAGGATCGAACGCGCAATCGGCGGGGCAGGGGCGCGGTCCCGCCTCGACGACCGGCGCGGCCTCGCCAAGGTCCTCGCCGCCTCGTACTGGTCGCGCGGGACGAGCAACATCGAGGAGACCATCGCGCCCGAGGTCGAGGGCATGGACGCGGCCGAGCAGGCCGCCGTCTAACTGGCAGGACCCACCCCCGAACAGGCCCCGGCCGCAACTCGGGGCCGTTGCCCGGTGTTTGGGGAGGGGGAACGCCTGGGATGTTCAGCAGCGTGATATCCAGAGCCGCACCCGCGGCGGCGATAGCACTCCTTACGGCTCCGGTGATGGCACACGCAAGACCGATCGCCGGAAATCTCGACCACTCGTTTGGCGGCGATGGCAGGGTGATCACGGCTTTTCGAAGCCACGGTCCACCCTTCCCCGGGGCGTCCGGGCTGCCGCGGGCGAACTCAGTGCTAATTGATCCGAAGGGTCGAACCGTGGCCGTCGGCACTGCCTACCGCGACTTCGCGCTGTCGAGGTACAGACCAAGCGGACGACTCGACCCGTCGTTCTCCCACAACGGCAGGGTGACGACGGATGTGACCGTATCCCCGAGCTTGCATCCCGGAGTCGCCTATTCCGCGGCGATCGACTCACGGGGACGCATCGTGGCCGTCGGCACCGGGAGTTCTAGACTGGACACGGGTCGGATCGTGCTCGCGCGCTACCGCCCAAGCGGTCGCCTCGACCGGTCGTTCGGGCGTGACGGCATCGTCAAGACACCCTTCCCCGGCGGCGCGCGGCGCGCGAGAGACGTCGCGATCGACGGTCAGCACCGCATCGTCATCGCGGGCCTTGCCGCCAACCACTTCGCACTGGCGCGGTACCTGCCGGACGGCAGTCTCGACCCATCATTCGGGAGGGCGGGACGTGCCGTCACGGCGTTCAGCGACGGCGCCGATGAAGCGACGTCCGTCGCCATCGACGCGAGCGGGCGCATCGTGGCGGCCGGGTACAGCCAGCCCGAAGGGAGGCCCCCGGACATGGCTCTTGCGCGATATCGGCCAAACGGGAGCCTGGATCCATCGTTCGGTGCCGGGGGGAAGGTCC
>Ga0081455_10007399_pt1 | contig 11570 bp, 11 predicted proteins | sample TabmetS3T2R1_FD_70207 | JGI IMG/M metagenome (GOLD analysis project Ga0081455, IMG submission 70207) | Tabebuia heterophylla rhizosphere microbial communities from the University of Puerto Rico - S3T2R1 | ecosystem: Host-associated > Plants > Roots > Rhizosphere ...
CTCACATTTAACTGAAAACTAAGTCCTTGATTATTACCCAAAATAGTAAATGTCCCATTTGCCTCAGTATTGACCGGAGGTAGTTCATTGTCAGCAGTATCGCCTGGCATCATGTATGTAGCATTAGTATCGCCTGGCATCATGTATGTAGAATTCTGTCCGTTTACCATTTCAGAAGGCATACAATAGTGCCGATGATAATAGCGCCTGCAAGGATGAAAGACAAAGTCACAAGCGGAGAAAATATCTTCGTCTTATCTTTGGATTTTACAACCAACGTTCTGTCAAATTAGGACAGCTGAGCTGATAGATATTTATTAATCTTCAAGGATATTACAATCGAAGATTTTTACAGTATCAGCCATCAATGCCAAAGAATTAACGATAGACGAAATGCATCAGACGCATTTTACTGCCTGTCCTGACCTTTTGCCACATCATCACCCATTACTCCATCTCCCGACAGGTTTGCTTCAGCTGCTTCTGCGACTTTGCTCTTCTTCTTGGCAACCCTATTGCTCGCTGCTCTTTCAACCCTAAATTCATTGACTTAAGTATTTCACAGAGTATTATCATAGTAGATTAGACTAAAATTAAATTAGACTAAAATTATATACTAGAATCTGTGTTATACATTTCTCCGAAATATGACAAAGAAATTCAGCTGTCTCAAGAGTAAGAGCGTCTATTTAGTTGGATTAGTTTTGACAACAGTCTTTGTGTTAATGGTTCCAACATTTCAGCAACTTGTCAAGGCAGGCGGATTCCAAGACGGTCAAAGTGAGGCAGAACAAGATTTCATGAAATCGAATGGTGAAGAAAAAGATCTGGGCTGTAGTACAGAAAATGGTTTTGAATACTGGGAAGCCTGCAAAGTTGGCTATGAGTCAAGATGGGTAGAAATATGTAAACTATTCAACAGTTCTGGCGTGTGTCAATAAATCTGGTGTTAGGGTCTCACACAGGTCTTCCATTTAGATTAAAATAAGGAAAATGTTCAAACTAAGTAGAAACGTAATATTATATGCTGAATTTCAGGAAATCAATAGATTTCCTCTCAAAGAAAGCATCAGAAAATCGATTTCTGGTTAACACTTGCTGCTTGCTGTTGTCCGCGCGAGTGCAACGCAACGGCAGCAGCGTTAAACTATTGTTAACATTTAAACTTAAAGTTCAAGCAATCCATTCCATCTTTGCAGGGTTAGGTATGATGATGATGCAAGTCCACCAACAATAAAATGGTGATGATGTCGTCGTAGACATACCATCAATTGAAGGTCTGATATTTCCTCAACTGATAAGGGAAGGAATAGGACAACGGTGTACTTACTGCCTCATTAAATCAGGTTGTTCAATCAAATTTACTTCCTTAAGCCAGTACGCTAAACACGTCCTCTATAACCATGATGGCTATTCAGTCTACGTCTTCCGTGAAGATGTGAGACGTTATCGCGGAGTCAAGAGCGCTACGAAAGGAAATACCCAAGCAGTTCAGACAACCCTAGTTTGATAGCGTCCTTGTCATTCAGGCTTACTACTGCTTCAGCCCTAACTTTTTGTTTAGCTCATCCATCTGCGCGGCTAACTCTTCGAGTTTATCGCGCTTTATTGTAAGTTGTTCTACCTGTCTTCTAAGTCTGTTCTCTGGGTTTACGGTCAGTAGGTCTACGGCCTTGAGATATTCTGCTAGTCGGTCTTCCTCTGTCGTTCTATCATAGTTATAGTCTAGGCCTCTAGCATGTCTGTCCAACAAGGTATTCACGGGAAGCATAATCCATTTTTGCCTTTATCATCTGAGTGATTTCGAATTTACGTAGACCATGATTTCTCCTAACCGTCCTTTAGTCTCTATTCCAGCCTTTGTGACCATCCTTTCGATTGTCTCTGATATTGTTTTCAACTTGGCTGCCTTGGGATGCTTTGCCTTTAAACGGTCGTTAATGTTGAACTGCTCACGGATAAGAGGCTCTGCAGAGTTTAATTCTGCTGGCTCACCGAATCTCTTTCTGTAAGCAAGATACGAGTCTATGGCTGCCGCATATTCGGGAGTGCAAACAGTGTAATGACGGCCTGTCTTGGAACGGCCATAGACTTGAATCTTGTACAGGTTATACTGCTCTAACTTGATAAGGTCTCGTAACTGCAGATGTAGCAATGCGCCAATACGCATTCCATTTGCCATAAGCGGAATAGCTACCTGAGTGCGTTCGTCAGATACTGACAACAATCTCCGTATCTCTTGATGAGTATAACATTCGTCTTCGACATGGTCCTCATCTTCTGGTATGTATCTGCTTATCTTGCGCTTGTTGAGCAGGATGTCATTCATATCAAAGAAGTGTAGTATTACGGCGACCCTTAGTTTTATGGTTCCTGATTTCATTCGTTTAGCAGTCAGATGTTTAATGTAGTTAATGACTATTGCTTGCAGTTCCTTGCTATTCTTTTGTAACAGTCTTTCTCTGGAGAGTGGAATATATTCTAAGAACTTGCCAAATGCAAAACGGTACTGGATCTTTGACGCAGGTGAGGCAATACCCTCGGTCACATCATAAATAGGTTCGAGAAGAGAGTGTGTTTCTGTTGCTGCAGACATTAAGTTACTCTACTAATGTCCTAGCAATATTAAAGCGTGTTTAAAGTGGATCATATTGCATTTTCATCCGTTTTTCCCGTGCTGAGGTCCACTGCTTTATGAACATCGACGACAAATATCTTGCCTCCTATGTTATCACCCAACCTGTTCCTAAAAGCGGTGATCAGCCCTTCGACCTTTTCGTCGCTTACAACTACTTCCACCTTTGTTCGAGGAATAAATTTTGGCTTGTACGTCATAGTGCCTCTTCCTACATAGACTTCTTCTGGTTTAATTTTGCCCCTACCTTCTATTCTGTAGTGGCTCATACCACCTATATTTGCATCTTTGAGTACTTCAAGCACATCATCCAATCTACGATCGGGAATAAATAGTTCTATTTTTTTCATAACAACTAGCTCACTTGATGCATAATAAAGATTATTTGATCAAGTTTGAAGTAGAAATCAGTCATCTCTTTCGAATTCCATAATGCCATTCAGCATGGACGGATTTTCCTCTACCAAAGTGAATATGAGATCTATAGAGTTTGTATATTTTCAAAGCTGTTGGTTTAGAAATTGCTCTCTATATTCTATTTAATCATTAAATACTAATCGCATCTATTTTTGCACTATTTTAACTTGGAATTAAGTAATGGATAAATAATTACAAATTCCATAAGAACCATGAGTGAAAACCTGGCACTACTATTGTTGACAGTGCCTCTCATTTTAGTTCTGATCATTTGCAGTGGCGCAGCTGTTTTCCCGCCAAGTAGCCACACATTACCTCTCATGCTTCCTTCGATGAGCGAAATCTGACAAGCCCATTACCTTTACTTCCCCCCCTTTCCTAAGTTTGGCGAAGGGATGCATGGCGACCAGAAAACTGTTCTAACTACCGATACCGGGCCAATCACAGTGAAAAAAGTTATAGTAGGAACGTCAGAGCTGCTTGGGAATGCTACACTTATGTTCACGCCAAATCCTTATACTCTGAATAAATCATTAACTGTTGCCGATAATAGTATAGTTGATTCGGATCCCACTGATGGTAGCTTCCAATTGAACAAAGCGGGCTTTGGATCGTATGTTATAAATGAAACCATGACACCAGAAGGTTATGGCCAAATACTATTGAAGACCCGAGTAACAGTTCATCCTACTAATCAGAATCCACTAGTTCAAATTGAGAACAGAGACATAAACGTTCCTTTCGAAGGGACCGCAATAGTCACACCTCCAACGCTAAATTCCACTTCCTTTGAATTATTTGTAAGAAATGGTGCTACAATAGATAATTCGACCATTAAAGAAGTAGATGCTCTACCTCCAGGGTTTATCGGGACCACGGCAACGGAGATTCGACAAGAAAGCACAATTCTCCAGCCGGTAGTATTCAAAGCATCTCGACCACCGAATGCTACCGCTTCTGAAGTATACGATTCACTCAAAATTCCAACCTATCCGGCACCAGTCAAAAGCATCTCTTCGAGTATCACGTACCTCTCACCTGTTTTTGTAGTTCCCCAAGCAAATGGAAATGATGGTAATTTCTTATTAACTCCAATCATAGCCAAGACATTTCCTGGAATGTCGCTACTGGTCAAACAAGACTCCTCAAGAATCATGAAGATAGCTGAGGTGCAGGATATCATGATGCAATTTGTAAATGAAAGCAGCAATGTAGGGTTTAGTTTCGGAATCTCTGATTTAATACCCAAGACATTAATGTTACCAAAACCTCCTGTAGAATCCTTAAAGTTTATAGATGTTGATTTTGTAGGCGCTACTACTGACAGCCGATACGCAAATTTTTCAAATACAGATAGCTTCGTAACCTCTCCTCAGATGGATATTACGGTAGCCAGATCTGCGAATTTGACTAAACTACAAGATGGATGTCCAGATATCAAGTTATTTGCTCTAGATGAATCTCAAAATCTGTGGAAAGCCCTTTCAAAGCCTCTAAGGGATAAGACACACGATATAGAAACTAGCTGTGCTTATATATTAAATCTTGAGCATTTTTCTAAGTTCTCGGTGGGTGGTGTGAGGCCCTCCTCACCCCAAACTTTGGAATAGGCGGATCGAATTGTTAGATGATTATTCCTTGTGTTCTAGTCCTCCAATGTACTTCATAGTGATGCCTTTGTATGAGAAACTTGATGAATATCTTTTCATATACTTCATTGAATAGGCATCCAAAAAGTATAAGGCATATTCTGCCTCAGTATGTAGAATGAATAGCGTCAGATCCGTTGATTTCAGTTATGAATTATGCCAAAGCTGATTTCAATTTAATTCGTGCGCACTTTTTTTTCGTAGATATAGTCGGCCTATCTGATCCTTCAGTTTCTACACGGATCCAAATCAAAAAGATTCAAACCCTCAATTCCATCGTAATGAATTCGACGAGTTTCAGATTCATCCCTAAGGACACAATGCTGGTTTTACCTACTGGTGATGGTATGGCGATAGGGTTCCTACAAGGTCCTGAACTGCCATTGAATCTTGCAATAGAAATTCACAGGAAGCTTTCCAAATATAACAAGGCCAAGATACCCGCTGAAATAATTCGAGTTAGAATCGGGATACATAGTGGAGCTGCATTTGTAGTCGACGATGTACTTAACAACAGAAACATCTGGGGCCCTGGGATCATATTGGCAAGAAGAATTATGGACGTCGGAGATGACGGGCATATTCTACTAAGCTCAAGAATTTCAGAGGATTTAAGAGAAATTTCAGACTATTATAAACAAATTCTTAGACCGGTACAAAAATATACTATAAAGCATGGACAAACAATCTCCCTTTATTCAGCCTACGATAAGGGATTTGGGAATCCAAGCCCTCCCGCGACCAAGTCGTCACAGGATAAGACCATTCGCGAAAAGAATTCGAAATACCCCAGTGCAGTAACGATTTATCCTCATATGGAGGTTGACATAACAATAAAGAGTTCCAAAAGTCAATTGGTGCATTATAGAAGACTCTATGAAATTAAGAACACGTCTGAAAATCCGATATACGAAGTAGTTCATGGAATAGCCACTGACGTGGAGACGAATTTGTCCGATCTTGGAATTAAGGTTTATGACGAAGATAATATGGTTCTTCCCATATCTAATATACTTATAGACAAACCCTACCAAAAAGAATTTACTACCGTATTTAATAGACCCATCGAGAAACTACAGAAAGGCCGTTTCTATGTTTTAGAGTATCAAGTGAAGGAGAAAGAGAAGTATTTCGAAAACCATTTCGGGGTCGATTGTAACCACAAATTTGTGGTTACAATTGATTACCCCAAAGGCGTAAGCCATCCAGTGGTTTACGAAATAAACTTAGAAACGGAATCAAAGAAGAGGTGCAGAATGCAGCCAAGAATTGTTACCAACGGGAGGAGGATAATAACCACAGGGCTTAACTCAAATCGAACAAAAGCAAAATGGGTAAAAAAGGACATAAGTAGAGGTCAATGTTTTGGATTTGAATGGAAGTGAAACTCCATTGTTTGTCACATTTAGTTTATATTATGATAAATTTCGAGAATAGAGCACACTCAAGTTCAATAATAATAATTTGATTTATTTTAGAAAAGTTGCTACACGATGGGCTTCTGCGTACAATTCCAATATTTTAGCACGAAGCAAAGATGGAATGACATTCGAAATCTCTTCATGTCAAGAAATGGCCTGGTAGTATGTTACCCGTAGCATAAAGATCTAGGCTACGAAAAGGCCTAGTATCCCCATAGTGTCTTCTAATGGTTGTGAATGGTATATAATGCCATAGTTTATATATGGAGGGCGGTGAATTAAAGGCATGTCTTCAACAAAGAAAGATCAAACATCAGCACCAGCATCGACATCATCTCTTCAGCAACAGCAACAACAACAAGCTGAACGTCTTCAAAAAAGTACTCAGAGAATGTTTGATGAAACCAAGCACAATATACAGAATTCCTTAGATGAGGCACGTAATCAGATTCCTCGCTATAATCAAGCAATTTACAACTATCAGGAACAGGTTGTAAATGCTACAGGAGAAATTGCAACTAGTTATATTGACACTCAGAATGCTATCATACATGCGTTTAATGCTTCAGTTGCTCCATACTTTGAAAATATTCAGAATACATATCGACAATACTACAGTATAAATCCACAAAATGTCCAAGAATTCTACTCTCAAACTATTAGCAATATTGCAAACAATAGCGTAACTGTTGTTAGACTGGTAAATAACACAATATTTACAAACTTTGATTTGCTCAAGACATCATGGCAACAAGCTACAGATAACGTCAAAGAGATATCAAGGGTTACTACAAATACTGCTAGAGCATTTGGACAGACTAGTAATAAAGAGGTCTCTTCAGCGGTTAATACCATTGCCACAAGGCCAACAAACGCTTAGAAGAAGGATAGCCCGCCACTCACACGTTAGACTTCTATTCCTTCCTCTTTAATCAATTCATGATATTCTTTATGGTTAATGGTAAAGGTCCTTGATAAGTTTACGTTATGAACATAAACTAATAATTCACCCTATCAAAAATTCTATACCTAATCAGATTTTCTTGCTAACAAATTTGTCAGTGTCTAACTTGACATTAATCTGTCGACATAATTATACTACACATTCTACATGGGTGCATCAACTGTGGATAGATGACCCTATTTTTCGCTACCTATCATCTCCTATTTGAATGAGCTCAATCTTTTCGTCACGTACAAATCCCTATAAGCAATTCCGTTGAGAAAGCTTCTCATGGAAAACGAATCAAACAAGACCTCAGCAATAAAGCTTTTCTCAGAAATCCTTGCGCAGGAAAATATCATGTTCTCAGTAAATAGTGGAAGTGGAATTTGTGAAGCACGAATAGAAAAGGGTTTACCATTCAGAATTCGAGATAAGTGGGCGACAATAGGTGATGAAAGTAGAACATGGCATATCCATCTCAACATGGAGGAGATTAAAGAGGCAAGGTTTGTAAAAGAAGATCGATCTGACGGTAGACAGAGTTATAGCATTAGATTTATTGATTTAAAAGGAAGTCTTTCCATGAGGGCCAATTTTGTTGGTTTGTACGATTCAGATGGTAATTTGAAAAAGGATATGGTCGACAAATATAACGAAATTCATAAAAAATTTGGAGGGAAAGATTCTCTTTTGCTTTAACGTGACTATCGGGGGCCATTGTTTCATCTGACAAATGGCCTAACTAGTATAACTGCGCGTACCTTGCCCGTACCACAAATATTCCGATCTTACTGAATTCTGTAGAATTTCATTATTCAGATGTTGTACTGCCAGGATAATCAAATACGTAACCTATCTATGTAGTGAACTGACATGTAGACCAGGACGAACTTACTTTACCAATTTTTATCCCTACTTTTTGTTTCGGAGATAATGTCTTGGTTCACATTTGATGCTGGATTGGAATTACTTGTTATAGGTAAGGGCTGTGAGCCCTCTGTTTGTTTCTTAGACAAGTCACCTTTGTAAATAGATTGTATAGCCTGCTTACTATATTCCACAACTTTCTCTATAGCCTTCTCTGCGGCAGATTCCATGAATTTTGTATAGATCTCAGTTTGTTGGACAATCTCTTGTTGTAGAAAACTCTTTTCCTTCTCTAGAGATTCAATTTCCTTTTTCAAGAATTGAGTATCTCGTAAACGATCTAGAACCATCTTTACGAGATAACGCTTATCGTCCAAGGAATCCCTTGGAATGTTGTGATTAGCTGCCTCAAACTCCGATGCCATATTTCTAATATTTACCAGCTCTTCAAGCCCAAAGCCCATCAAATTCAGCTGGTTAAAGGTTTCAAGTATAGTTTTATTCTCCTCAATTTCCTTAAATGTGATTTCCATGTTTTTCTTGCACATTTCATGTTCATCATGGGCTCTTTGTATGGAGTCAAGAAGTTGTCTCTCTCTTGCTTCTAGATCAGCAATATTCGAAAGGTAAGAGACAATTCGGCTCGGATCAAAACCAAGCAGTCTTGAATTATTGATCAGATTTACAAGTTTAGAAAGATCGCTCTCAATGTGTATATTGTGATTGTCCACGAGGAGGTCCCTCGCTTTAATGAAGGCGGCCAATGTATGCATAGTAACAGAATTATTTTTCAGAGTACTTTGCAACTGCGCTTCTGCATTACTTTTCTCCCTTATTGCCTGCCGCACTTCATTATCGACTCTGACTTTTTCTTGTGCTTTTTCATGAACGTACTCAGGGATTTCGGAGATAGGCATTTCGTTAACTAATTCTGCAACCTGTCTGGCCGTGTGCACTATTGTGTCAGGCGAAATCTCGAAATACAGACATTTATCGTATATCTGATTTAAGAACAGATATAACTGATCCTCTTTCGTCCCTAGGCTCCTAAGTACGTTTACAATTCTAAAGCCTAAAGCGCATTCTGCAGAGGTAATACCGCTCTTTCGCCAATCTATTACTAACTCCCTAAGGGAGTCAAGCTCTGATCTGCCTAATTGCAACCTCCATTCTTCAACTACATTGCTTACTGCGCCTGTCGAGATTCCGTAGTTTAATGATATTTCTCTACGACGTTTTCCCGAGAGCCAATCGCATATAATTTGGCTCTTTGTAAATGGCGACAGGGCAATGCCCATGGTTTTTACTGCATTAATGTGCCTAATATACTTTGGTCATATCGGTCACCAAGTTGGTCACCATTACGGTCAAGTCAATGATAGACAAGGAGCAGATTCAGGCACATATTATCTACATCCCATGGATGAGCTCAACTTCATACCATACGTCTTGATGTAGAAGTTCTACAGAACATCTAACCTATTCTATGTGTATGAATTTCTCACCCCACGGTAGCGGTCCGTGAGACTATCTTTCAACAAATGGAACATAAATTTCGGCGCCGAAAAAATCTCGATCCATATATAAATAGAAATTGTCAAGACAAATTGAATACATAATAGTTACGTTCATGTTGAGCACTAGACGTGCAAAATAGTTCAGGAGCAATCTTGGTGGTAGATGATGAAACTGATATAGCCACTTTGTTTCAATTTTATTTGGAAAGTTCTGGCTATCGAGTTAAGGTTTACAACGATCCTAGGAAGGCTTTATCAGAGTTTAAAGCTGGTTTGTACGATTTAGCTCTGTTGGATGTGAGAATGCCTCACATGAGTGGATTTGAATTATATGAAAAAATGCAAAGGATAGATAGTGTTTGCAAAGTCTGCTTTGTGACTGCATTTGAGATTTATTACAGATCGCTGAAAGAGTTTTTTCCTAATTTAGATGTAACTTGCTTCATAAGAAAACCAGTGAGTAAAGCACAATTATTGAACCATATAACTTCAGAGTTAAATTCGTGATGTGCCACGGTATTCCAATCCCATTTAATCCTAAACCTTCATGAAATCCAAGTTGCATTGACCACAGCAGGGGAACCGGTGGTATTTTTCCCAATAATCGCAAAAATGTTAAATACATGATAGTAACAGGTTACACATTGCAAAGAGGAATCTCAACTTCCAGCTTACTCATTGGGATTATTGAAGAAATTGAAATTCATAGGATCAAATTCCCCAGATCTTCTTTCTACGGAGTGGACCGAACTGAAACTCCTGAACTTGTCGATTCTATACGAAAGAATGGTCTTTTGCATCCCATAATCGTAAGAACAAGAGGAAATTTTTTCGAAATTATTGCTGGATGTAGACGTTATGATGCATGCAAAAAACTCGGACTTCGAAAAATCATCTGTCACGTAGTAGAGCTTGACGATAAAGCCGCCTTTGAACTATCACTAATAGAGAATATACAAAGAAAAAGTCTCGATCCTATCGAAGAGGCAAGAGCTTTCAGAAATTACGTCGAAGACCATGGTTGGGGGGGGCTAACTGAGTTGGGATCCAAGATCTCAAAAAGTACCGCATATATTTGTAAAAGACTATCCTTGCTCGAACTTCCTGAAGAGTTGTTGAAACAAGTTAGTAGCGGCCAGATATATCCAAGTACAGCCGAAGAATTGATCCCTCTTAAGGATTCTAATGAACGACATCGTATAGCAGGTATGGTTATCAAGAATGGTTACTCTTCAAGACAGACTAGAAAGCTAGTGAAAGGAAATCAAGAGGTGACCGACAGTGACTACGGTCTTATTTCGTATCAAGATAAGATAGTAGATCTTGAATTGAAAGCAGCGCGTTCCTTTGATAAATCTATAACTGCCTTGAAGATTGCAATGAGCAAGATTTCCTATATTGCAGAAGCCGTGGAAGACAATTGGATAATATACGAGATATTACTCCAGCACAAGAACATGCTAAACGCCCAAATTGATGTGCTAATTAGAGAAAAGAAAAAACTTCAGAGTTAACCTAAGTGAATTATCGTATATTTTGATACAGGATACAAGGTGAATGAGAATCTTGGATTTAGCCATACTTTTATCATGGATTGTTTCCGAGAATTATGAGAGGTATGGCCATACCCGAAGGATTGGTAACTGCATATGCCGATAGAAATGAGATGGATATTTGAAAATGCTCCCCCTAGCCATCTCCTGGAGTGGATCTTAAAAGGCGATATTCTCGGGGGTAGAGTTGGAGTCCAAACGTGCAGGTGGTCTTAAATGGGAGCATGGGTATCGATTTATTTTCTGAAATGAAAATAGATGAACAGCTAGCTAATATCAAAAGGTTATCAAAGAGCGGCTCAGAGAGTTTCCTATTTCTGATCTAGCAGCAGATTTTTCATATAGCTATCCTAAACTAGCTCCGGCCTGTTTCAGTTGCATCTGATTGCTAGTTCATAAGTGTTAATTCTAGGTACGACTTGTAGAATAAGCAATCCAATGACTTGTAGTTTAATCCGTTAGGGGGATTCAGACGAATCTGCGGGATACTATGATTGATTCGTACTTTGGGAGGCATTATCTGTTTGCGTTATTTGCGCGATGAACTAACTGAAGATTAATAATA
>Ga0081455_10007400_pt1 | contig 11569 bp, 9 predicted proteins | sample TabmetS3T2R1_FD_70207 | JGI IMG/M metagenome (GOLD analysis project Ga0081455, IMG submission 70207) | Tabebuia heterophylla rhizosphere microbial communities from the University of Puerto Rico - S3T2R1 | ecosystem: Host-associated > Plants > Roots > Rhizosphere ...
GGGGGCACGGCCAGCCGCCCAGCGCGGGGTTGGGGAGGCGTCCGGAAGCGCGGGGGACAGCCGGGTACGGGGAGGCGCTGGCGGGGATGCCACGGGCAATGGGGCTTTATATTTCCTATACCCGTGGTGCGCAGTGTCATAGCGCTGCGTTGACAGGGTAGCGCCAAGGCGTCATAATGCGGGCCGCCATGGCTGTTGGCTGCCTATGGCGGCAGCGCTGACGGCCTGACAAACCTACAACGCCTATGCACGTCCGGGGTAGCCTTGGCTGGCTACATGTCCCGGTGGTCCACGACTGTCAGCAAGGATAGGGAGGTGCAAGCATGGCAGGCTGCAGGTTACGTAAGCTCCAAAGAGTGCTCCCTATTGCCCTGTTGTTCCTCTTGCTCTTGAGTGTGGGTCGTGCGCCAGCAGCCCCTCCGACACCGACTACAGGGCCAGAGGGTCAGACCTTTTCCTTTCCCTGGCCGCCGGCATGGGTCGCTCAGGGGAAGTACCAGAAGATAGTCCTGCGGGGGATCACCGGCACCAACCCGGGCCAGTGGGATGTCCATGCCTGCGGTACCCTCCCTGACTGCCTCATGCCCTCCGGCCCGCAGTTCAACGGGCTCGTATACCATAATCCGGTCAACCCCGACGAAATCGTCTGCGACCTGTGCGAGAGCTGGACGGTGAGTGCAGATGGCACGACCTACACCTTCCGGCTGCGGGAGGCGCAGTGGCATGACGGGAAACCGGTCACTGCCGAGGACATCAAATTCTCGCTGGACCGGATTGTCGAGCCCGGGGCCATCAGAGTCAGGACCGGGGTGTTACGCACGTTCTACGCACACCAGAGCGCCGAGGTGGTGGACGCCAAGACCATCCGGGTGCCGATCAAGTTCGCCAGCCCCCTGTTCCTGGAGAACCTGGCCTCAGAGTACATGAAGATGTACCCGAAGCACGTGGCCGAGAAGCTGTCGCCGGAGGAGGCGCATCAACCGGGCAAGCTGATCGGATCTGGTCCCTGGAAGCTTAAGGAGTTCAAGCCGCACATTTCGATCGAATATGTGCGCAACCCCAACTACTTCAAGAAAGGCTTGCCGTTCTTTGAGGGTATGCACTTCAGTATCATCCGAGACTATAACCGCCGCCTGGCGGCGATGCAGGTAGGCCAGGCCCAGACCACAGAGGGACCCACCATTGGCGGCTACGGTAATGAAGACCCGATGCGTATCCAACAGGAGACCAAGGGTAAGGTGCGGGCTATCTACATTCCCGAGGCCGTCCAGACCTATCTGGTGCTGCACATGAACAAGCCTCCCTTCAATGATCCGCGGGTGCGGCGAGCAGTCTTCCTGGCCATCGACCGGCAGGAACTGGTGAAAATCGCGCGCTGTGCGGAGCCCTATGGCTGCTTTGGCTCAGCGGGGACGTTTCTGCCCAATAAGGGGGGAAAGGTCGTCGAGTCGCCGGAGGATCTGGCGCAGACGCCGGGCTGGCGGCAGCCCAAGGACCAGGATATCACCGAGGCCAAAGCCCTCATGGCGGCGGCGGGCTACGCTCATGGCGTGAAGGCTATGCTGAACCTGACGAATGCGCCCGCCGGCGTTCGCATTGGTGAGGTGATCGCTGAGCAGTTGCGGAAAAGCCTGGGGATCGATTTCACCATCGAGGCGGTGGATCGTGCTACCACCGTCGACCGCATCATCCGTGGCACGCATCACGCATCGTTAGATTCATCCGGCGTCATCTTGCTCGACCCGGCTGATTATCTGAACCAACATTTTCTGGTCATGGGTGGCCAGAAGAACCCGGATAGCTGGAGCCATCCGCAGCTGACCGAGCTCATCGAGGCCCAGGCCAGGGAGGCGGAGCCGACCAAGCGTCTCAGCCTATTCAAGGAGGCGGTGAAAATTCTGCAGCAGGGGGAGAGCCATGTAGTGCCACTGACCTGGGGCTATTCGGGAGGCATGATGGACTACCGCCTGCAAAACTTCCATATCCCTGGTTCCGAGCAGATCGTCAAGCACTTCGAACATATCTGGTGGAACCCCAATGCCCCGCTCCCGCACGAGTAGGCTACCAAGCAGCGAGAGGTCTCGGGAAGGGCCGCAGGAGAGGATGGTGAGAACCCTCATACGTGGTGTGTGGCGGCCCAGAGCCGCGTTGACAGGGTAGGGCGCATACGTGATAATACCGGCCGTCATAGCTGTTGGTGCTTATGACAGCAGCGCTGACGGCCTGGCAACCGCACACGCATCGGCACGTCAGGGATGGCTTGGCTGACCACGCGCCCTGGCGACTCGCGACTGGCAGCAAGCGCAGGGAGGTACAAGCATGGCATGGTACAGGGTAGGCAAGGTCCAAGGAGTGCTCCCCATTGCTTTGTTGGTCCTCTTGAGCTTGAGCGTGGCGTTGGCGCCAGCGGCCCCTCCAATACCAGGGCCGGAGGGGCAGACCTTCTCCTTTCCCTGGCCGCCGGACTGGGTCGCCCGGGGGAAGTACCAGAAGATGGTCCTGCGGGGGGTCACCGGCTTCAACCCGGGGCAGTGGGATGTGCAGGCCTGCGGTGCCCTCCCCGGCTGCCTCATGCCCGCCGGCCCGCTGTTTAACGGGCTGGTGTACCATAATCCAGTCAACCCCGACGAGATTGTCTGCGACCTGTGCGAAAGCTGGACGGTAAGTCCCGATGGCAAGACCTACACCTTCCGGCTGCGGGAGGCACAATGGCATGACGGGCAACCGGTCACTGCCGAGGACATCAAATTCTCCCTGGACCGCATCACCGAACCTGGAGCTATCCGGGTGACGACCGGGGTGCTACGCACGTTCTATGAGCACCAGAGCGCCGAGGTGGTGGACGCCAGGACCATCCGGGTGCCGATCAAGTTCGCCAGCCCGCTGTTTCTGGAGAATCTGGCCTCGGAGTACATGAAGATGTACCCGAAGCACGTGGCCGAGAAGCTGTCGCCGGAGGAGGCGCATCAACCGGGCAAGCTGATCGGGTCTGGCCCCTGGAAGCTCAAGGAGTTCAAGCCAAACATTTCCATTGAATATGTGCGCAACCCCAACTATTTCAAAAAGGGTCTGCCGTACTTCGACGGCATGATCTTCACCATTGTTCAGGACTACAACCGCCGCCTGGCGGCAATGCAGGTGGGACAGGCCCAGACCACAGAGGGGCCGACCATCGGATCGTACGGCAACGAAGACCCCCTGCGCATCCAACGGGAGACCAAGGGGAAGGGACGGGCCATCTACATTCCGGAAGCGATGCAGATCTTTCTGATCCTGCACATGAACAAGCCGCCCTTCAATGACCCACGCGTGCGGCGGGCAGTGTTACTGGCCACAGACCGGCAGGAGCTGGTGAAAATCGCGCGCTGTGCAGACCCCTATGGCTGCTTTGGCTCGGTCGGAACCTTCCTGCCCAACAAGGGGGGACAGGTCGTCGAATCGCCGGAGGACCTGGCGCAGACGCCGGGCTGGCGGCATCCCAAGGATCAGGACATCGCCGAAGCCAGAGCCCTCATGGCGGCGGCGGGCTACGCCAACGGCGTGAAGGCCACCCTGAACCTGCTCTCGGTCCCTGTCTTTGTCCGACATGCGGAGGTGCTGGCGGAGCAGCTCCGCAAAAGCCTCAATATCGAACTCACCATCGAGCCAGTGGATGGACCAACCGCCCTTGACCGCGCCCTGCGCGGGCTGCCGCACGTGACGTTAACGGCATCCGGCATCATCCTGCTCGACCCTGCTGACTATCTGAATCAGCACTTTCTGGGCCTGGGTGGTCAGAAGAACCCGGATCGCTGGAGCCATCCGCGGCTGACCGAGCTCATCGAGGCCCAGGCCAGGGAGCTGGAGCCGGGGAAGCGTCTCAGCTTATTCAAGGAAGCAGTGAAAATTCTGCAGCAGGGGGAGAGCCATGTGGTGCCGCTCACCTGGGGCTATTCCGGAGGCGTGATGGACTACCGGCTCCAGAACTTCCATGTCCCCGGTTCAGAGCAGATCGTCAAGCACTTCGAACATCTCTGGTGGGACCCCAACGCCCCACTCCCGAGCGACTAACCGGAGACGGGAGCGTTGTATGGGCAAGTATGCTATGCGCCGGGCACTGCTCTTTATCCCTACGCTGTTGTTAGCGACGGTCATGGTGTTCGCCCTGTTCTGGATTGTCCCCGGAGACCCGGCTTTGACGATCCTGGGGGGTGGAGAAGGCGACAGCGGCACGGTCTCGCCAGAACAGCTCCAGCAATTGCGGCAGAGGCTGGGCCTTGACCGGCCCATTTACGTCCAGTACGCGAGCTGGCTGGGGAGTGTGTTGCGTGGAGACCTGGGTACGTCCCTGTGGTACAAGACCCCGGTCTGGGCCCAGCTGAAGGACCGTTTTCTAGTTACTATGGAACTGGCGGTCATGGCGATCCTGCTGGCTTTCTGTGCTGCCGTACCGCTGGGTATCACCTCCGCCGTGAAGCAGGACACTGGGCTCGATTATTGCAGCCGCGTCTTCTGCGTTATTGGCATCGCCCTCCCCACGTTCTGGTTTGGCATTCTGATCGTCTACGCGCTGGCCTCCTTCTTCCAGTGGTTACCTCCCCTGGGCTATGCCACGCTATGGGATGATCCGCTGCTGAACCTGCAGCAGCTCATCTTCCCGGCCCTGACGCTGGCCTTCGCTGACCTCGCCTTTGTGGCCAGAGTGACGCGCTCCGCCATGCTCGAGGTGATGCGTGAGGACTACCTGCGGACCGCACGTGCGAAAGGCATGCGGGAGATGGCAGTCATCGGGCGCCATGCACTGAAAAATGCCCTCCTGCCCGTGGTGACTGTCTCAGGGTATCAGTTCGGCCGGCTCCTGGGTGGCGTGATCATCGTCGAGTCCATCTTCGTGGTGCCCGGCATGGGGACGCTTTTGATCGACAGTATCGTGCACAGGGATTTCATCGTGATTCAGGCCGTCGTCCTGCTGATCGCCGCGGTCGTCCTGCTCCTGAACCTGCTGATTGACCTGTTATACGGCGTGCTCGATCCCAGGATCCGCTACCAGTGAGTGCTGCGCACGGCTGGTGCTGCGCACGGCTAGTTACGCCTTGGCGCGACCGCGTCGGCGCAGGGCCTTCAGGCCCTTCCCGCTGGTCAGGCGAAGACTTTGCACGACCATCGGGAGTGCATAATTAGCCCTCCGCAGGAGGCCCTCCGCAGGAGCAGGAGGAGAAGAGCATGGTGGACAGAGAGACGACGGCTGGCAGAGCCCTTCCCGACCTGCGCCTGGCAGGGCAAGGGCGTACCGCGCCTGTACGGGCGGTGACCAGGTTCGTACAGCGCAACCCACTGGGAGCCATGGGGGGGCTTATCGTCCTGGCACTGCTCGGGATGGCGCTGCTGGCTCCGGTGCTCGCCCCCTACGAGCCACGCCAGATCATCCGCGAGGCGCACAACAGAGTCCCCGTGTATGTGCCGCCGGGATCGACCTATCTCCTGGGCACGGACCATGTGGGGCGCGATATCCTCAGCCGCATTATCTATGGCGCCCGTATCTCCCTGTACGTTGGGGTCGGCGCCGTCCTGATCGGGGTGACCAGCTGGTTCGTCGTCGGCATGGCCTCAGCGTATGCTGGGGGAGTAGCGGACCTCGTGATGCAGCGGATCGTGGACGTGATGATGGCCGTCCCTGGTCTGATCATTGTTTTGGCCATTATGGCCGTCCTGGGCTCGTCGTTGAACAACGTCATTATTGCCATCGTCATCGGCATGCTCGCCCCCGTGGTCCGCACCGTCCGGTCCCAGGTTTTGTCCGTGAAGGAGATGGAGTATATCGTGGCCGCCAGGGCCATCGGCGCGTCGGCGGCACACATTATTGGGCGCCATATTATGCCCAACTGTCTGGCCATTTACCTGATCCTGGCGACCTATTATGTAGGTTTTGCCATCATCATCGAGGCCTCTCTGAGCTTTCTGGGGGTGGGTGTGCCCCCAGATGTCCCCAGTTGGGGCGGCATGCTGACGGCCGCCGCGCAGGGCCATGTCACCCGGGCGCCGTGGGCGGGTATCTTCCCCGGCCTGGCCATCTTCTTCGCCGTGCTGGGGTTTAACCTGCTCGGCGATGCCCTGCGGGATGCGCTGGAGCCCCGGCTCCGGGGAGCGCGGGCGACAGCGCGGCTGCTGTCCCGTTGATGAGGGAAAAATGCGTTAAAATCCTATCTGCTCGCGCTCATTGCATGCGGTGGGGGGGAGGCAACGCCCATAGGCGTGATGCCTATCCGCATATGCAGCGCCGTGGCATACAATGGCTCAGGAGTAACTCCGATGAAACTTGCAACCTCACAGAAGGTTCCATTGACACAATGGAAAGATGGCACCGTGAGAATTACCGGGACACGGGTCCCCCTCGATGTAATCGTCAATCAATTCAAACTTGGCGCGACAGCAGAACAGATTCACGATAGCTTTCCGGCAGTCTCTCTGAAAGATATTTACGGATCGATTTACTACTACCTGGAGCACACCGATGCTGTTGACACCTATATGCGTGAGCAGCAGCAAGCGGTGGTAGAAACCCGCCAATGGGTGGAAAGCCAGCCAGGGAATCGGGTGCTACGGGAGCGGTTACTTGCCCGGCGGCAGCATCTGGCAAGAGGCTAAACGGAGGCATGCTGCGTTTGCTCATTGACGAAAACTTCAATCAGCGCATCCTACGCGGGCTGAGGCTGCGCGTCCCATCGCTGGATTATGTGGTGGTCCAAGAAACGGACATGCAAGGACTGCAAGACGCGCCGCTGCTGCAAGAAGCCGCAGTCTTGCAGCGGGTGCTGGTTACCCACGACCTCAAAACCGTCCCGAGACATGCGTATGCACGCGTCACCGCAGGTGAGCTAATGCCCGGCATCATTGCGGTCCCTGATGATCTGCCCATCGGCCAGGCGATTGAGCAATTGCACATTGTGGTGGAATGCTCTGTGGAGCGTGAACTGGAAAATCAGGTGCTGTACCTTCCGCTGTGAGCGATGCACAACCGCAGTCGCCCTGCCCGGGCCTTTCCCCCAGGGCACCCCTGAGTCGCTCCCCCCATTCTACGGCGCCGGTCCAGCACCAGCCAAAGCCCGCAGCGCCGCGAGTGAGGGGTGACCGCCCGCGGCGTGCGGCCGGAGTGGCGGCGTAAAAAGGGCTTTTATTCCTCCTATCCATCTGCGACCTGTAACTCACCAGAGGGCCGTCCGTGCCACCAGATTTGCATTTCTCCGCGTACTACTTTACTATGGCCCTGTTGTGGTCATGCGGTCAGACACCGCACCGCGAACGGGACCGAGACAAAAGGGAGAGGCGGGGATGCGGGTATATGGCATACTCACCCTGGTGATGGCCTTGCTGCAACGCGAGAGGCGGGTGAGCTACTGGGCGCTCAAGCAAGAATTTGGCCTCGACGATGCGTTCATCGAGGGGCTGAAGCAGGAACTCATCGTCGCCAAGCGCGTGGCCATTGACGAGGGCGGGCAAGTGCTCGTCTGGACCGGTGAGGGCTTGCCTCCGGCGACGCCGGCTGTGGTCCAATCCACGCCCACAGAGGCTGCCATGACGCTCCCACCTCCTGCCCAGACACTCACACCCCACGCCACACCGACGGCGACGCCTGCCGACGCTCCAACCAGCAGCCCCGACCTGGTGCGCCAAGCCCCTGAGGCCGAACGCCGCCAGGTCACAGTGATGTTCTGCGACCTGGTTGACTCGACGCAGTTGTCCCAGCAACTCGATGCCGAAGACTACCGCGCCGTGGTGCGGGCCTACCAGCAGGCGGCGGTGACAGCGATGCAACCCTGGGACGGCTATGTGGCGCAATACCTCGGCGATGGCCTCATGGTCTACTTTGGCTGGCCGACCGCCCACGAAGATGCCGCAGTGCGGGCCGTGCATGCCAGCCTGGCGCTCCTCGCTGCCCTGGAGCCCTTCAACGCGACCCAGCTTGCGCCGCGCTATGGCGTGCGGGTGCAAGTGCGCCTCGGGTTGCATACCGGCATGGCGGTGATTGGGGAAATGGGCGGTGGCGACCGGCACGAACAGCTCGCTATGGGAGATACGCCGAATATTGCCGCGCGCCTGCAGGGACTGGCCGACCCCGATACGGTGGTGCTCAGTGCCGTCACGGCGCGGCTGGTGCAGCGGCGTTTTGCCCTGGAGACCCTGGGGACGCACCAGCTCAAAGGGGTGACCGAGCCCATGCCGGTGTTCCGTGTGCTCGGGTTATCCGACACCGCCGATGATGAGGAGGCGGCCTCGCCCGGCAGAGCCATCTTCCTGGTGGGTCGGGACGAGGAACTGGGGTTGCTGCGCCGGCGCTGGGAGCAGAGTAAAGAGGGTCTCGGACAGGTGGTGTTGATCCGGGGCGAGGCCGGTATTGGCAAATCGTCTCTGGTGGAGGCCATGCGGGCCCAGGTGCGACGCGAGGGCTACACGCGCGCGGCGGTTCGTTGTTCGCCGTATCACACCAACAGTGCGCTCTATCCGGTGATTGAGCATGTGCAGCGGGTCTTTCAGTTGCAACGTGACGATACCCCGGCGGCGAAGCTGGACAAGCTGGAACGCACGCTGCGGACGTATCGCCTACCCCTGGAGGACGTCGTGCCGCTGTTTGCCGCGCTGCTCTCCGTACCGCTGCCGGAGGAGCGGTATGCGGCCTTACGCCTCACCCCACAACAGCAGAAGCAGCAGACGTATGATGCCCTGGTGGCCTGGACGCTGGTGGAGGCCGAGCGCCAGCCGGTGCTGGTAGTGTGGGAAGACCTGCACTGGGCCGATCCGTCCACCCTGGAGTACCTCGGTCTGCTGCTTGACCAGTCGCCCACGGCCGCGCTGCTCAACCTCTTGACGTTTCGTCCAGAATTTGTGCCGCCCTGGCCGAGTCGTTCGCATATGACACCCCTGACGCTCAACCGCCTGGAGCGTCCCCAGGTGGAAGCGCTGATTACCCACCTTGCAGGGGGCAAAGCACTGCCCGCGGAGGTGGTCGCGTACATCGTCGCCAGGACCGATGGGGTGCCGTTGTTCGTCGAAGAGCTCACCAAGATGCTGCTGGAGTCGGACGTGCTGCACCAGGAGGCGGAGCGCTACACGCTGACCGGTCCCTTGTCGGCGGTGGCGATCCCGACCACGCTCCAGGATTCCTTGATGGCGCGCCTGGATCGCCTGCCGATGATCCGCGAGGTGGCCCAACTCGGCGCGGTCCTGGGGCGGGAGTTTGCCTACGAGATGCTGCGGGCCCTGGCCGGCGTCGAGGAATCGCTGTTGCAGGACCGGCTAGCGCAATTAGTCGACACCGAGCTGCTCTACCAGCGGGGGCGTCCGCCGCGCGCCAAATATATCTTTAAGCATGCCCTGGTGCAGGACGCGGCGTATGCCTCCTTGCTGAAGAGCACGCGGCAGCAGTATCACCAGCAGGTGGCCCAGATGCTGGAAGCCCGCTTCCCCGACACGGTCGAGGCCGAGCCCGAGCTGGTGGCGCACCATTACACCGCAGCGGGGTGCTACGCTCAGGCTGTCGGCTACTGGCAGCAGGCCGGGCAGCGCGCCATTCAGCGCTCGGCTAATGTCGAAGCGATTGCCCACCTCCGGCAAGGTATCGCGCTGCTCACTATCCTGCCGGACACGCCTGAGCGCGTCCAGTCTGAACTGACCCTCCAGACCACGCTTGGCCCCGCCTTGATAACCATCAGAGGGTACGCGGCGCCAGAGGTGGCAGCGACCTACCACCGCGCCCGCGAACTCTGCCAGCAGGCCGGGGACACCGCAGAACTCTTTCCGGTGCTGTGGGGCCTATGGGTGATGTATCTGGCACGAGCCGAGCATGAAACGGCACGGGAGTTCGGGGAGCAGTGTCTCAGCCTGGCCCAGCGTCTCGACGACCCGGCACTCCTCCTGGAGGCCCACTTCGCCCTGGGAGCAAGCGGGTTCCATCGCGGCCAGCTCTCCCAGGCGCACGCCCATCTGGAGCAGAGCATACGCCTCTACGACCCGCACCAGCACCATGCCCTGGCGTTTCGCTACGGGAATGTAGACTCTGGAGTAGGGTGCCTGGCTTATGCCGGGTGGACCCTGTGGCTCCTGGGCTATCCGGATCAGGCCCTGGCGCGGGTAAACGAGGCGCTGACACTGGCCCAGCACCTGGAGCACCCGTATACCCTGGCGCGGGCGCTGTACTGTACGACCTTCCTGCATCAGTTGCGCCGGGAGTGGCAGGTGGTCTACGAGCGCGCCGAAACAGCGATCACTGTGGCCACCGCACACCAGGTGGCGCTTGTATTGGCGGTGGGACCGCTCATGCGCGGCTGGGCGCTGGCCATGCAGGGACAGGGGACCGAGGGCCTGACGCAGCTCCGCCAGGGTCTGGACGCCTATCGGGCCACCGGCGCAGCATTTCAGCGGCCGCATTTCTTGAGTATGCTGGCCGAGGTGCACGGGAACCTGGGGCAACCAGAGGCAGGCTTGACGGCGCTGAGCGAGGCCCTGGCCCTGGTTGAGAAGACCGGCGAACGCTACTACGAAGCAGAGCTACATCGGCTCCAGGGCGAGTTGCTGCTGCAGCACGCCGCTCCGGAGGTGTCGCACGCTGAGACTTGTTTCCAGCAGGCCCTCGCCATGGCCCGTCGTCAGCAGGCGAAAGCGCTGGAGCTGCGGGCCGCCATGAGTCTGAGTCGGCTCTGGCAGCAGGGCAAGCGGCAGGAAGCCCGGGAGTTACTAGCCGGGGTCTATCACTGGTTTACCGAAGGGTTTGACACGGCCGACCTCCAGGAGGCCAAGGCACTCCTGCAGGCAGTATCCTGAGCGCAGGACATACTGCCAGTGTACATGCGCTATCCTACTGGGAGTCGGAGGGTGCGGTGATGGGCAAAAGGCTAATGCCTGAACCATCGAGTGCTTTCTCAAACCACTCATCACGTGGGTAGGGCAGTATGATTCTGCCATGCTGCGCCAGCCAGGCCGTTTCAAAACAGGAGATCGCAGAGACACCGACCGCTTCGGTGCTTTCGATGCGCGCACGCCATGCCGGTTTCATGCGTGCGTGTTCAAGATTGACCCACCAGAGCCAGATGTGCGTATCCAAAACGATCATCGAGGCATGTCCCAGTCTGCGTCGGGAACGCTTTCCAACACATCGCCCAGAATGTGCATCTTGCCCGCGATGTCAGGATGGGGCCGCCGCATCACTGGTGATTCTTCATCAAGGGTTAAAATGATGACCTCAATCGTGTGATGCACAAAAGACTCAGGGAGCTCAATCACGAGTTGCCGGTGCTTGACCTCTGCAATACGACGTTGGACTTGCATACACTGCCTCTCTGGGAGACATCCAGGTGTTATCACGCCTGCTGATGTACCATTCTAACACCATAACACATGAAATAACAACGTGTTCGGAATTTACATGGCCTCTCCAGTGTGACACGACCAGGACCTTACTCTAGAGACATCACGACCTGAGTGCCATTGTGCGTATTGCTGGCATCGCACGGCCGCATCCGGACGTACCAGCGCAAGGCATAGCACAGCGATGGGGCTCACTGGTACGTTGCCCCACAAGCGCTTTATACTCTAGTGG
>Ga0081455_10007401_pt1 | contig 11569 bp, 13 predicted proteins | sample TabmetS3T2R1_FD_70207 | JGI IMG/M metagenome (GOLD analysis project Ga0081455, IMG submission 70207) | Tabebuia heterophylla rhizosphere microbial communities from the University of Puerto Rico - S3T2R1 | ecosystem: Host-associated > Plants > Roots > Rhizosphere ...
CGCCGTCACTCGAGGCGAAAGGGCTTGACGACTTCTTTGTCACACATGGCGAACAAGCGACCCGCGACCTGATTGAATCGGCGAGCGCGGGCGCGTTCACCGAAAGTGCCGACGCCGAGGCCGACACTAATCGCGACGATCGACCGCGGATCATGATCACCGCGGACCTGCATTCCACGGTTGCCCAAGCCGTCGCAACTCTCGAGGGCGACACTGAGATCTATCAACGCGACGCACAACTCGTGCGCGTCGTGCGCGTCGCGGACGCTGAACATGAGCGCGAGGGCATGGCCACGGGATCGCCGCAGATCCGTGCGCTAGCACGCGCCACCTTGCGCGAGCGACTCTCGGCCGTCGGTCGCTATCTGAAACCGGTAAAAAACAAATTGGTGGCGGTTGAGCCGCCGCAGTCGATCGCTGATTGCGTCGCGGCGCGCGGTGAGTGGTCGACGGTGCGCCCGATCACGGGCGTGATCGAGACGCCGAGCATGCGGCCCGATGGGAGCGTGATCGACGCTGGGGGGCTCGACGCCGCGACCGGATACCTGTACATGCCGTCGCGGCAGTTTCCGGCGATCCCTGCGCACCCGACGATCGACGACGCGCGCGCGGCACTATGCGACCTGATTGAGCCGTTCGCCGAGTTTGATTTCGCCAGCGACGCCGCTCGACACGTGGCCGTCGCAGCGATCCTTGCACTCGTCGCACGCCCCGCCATCGGCGGCCCGGTGCCCGCGTTTGTGTTCGACGCAAGTGCGGCAGGATCGGGCAAGTCGCTTATCGCTGCGACGATCACAACCCTTGCTCACGGACGCGCGGCGGGCGTCAAGACTTGGCCCAACGACGACGAGGGCGAGCTCGAGAAAGTGCTCGGGGGCTATGCACTGCGGGGTACGCAGGTCGTTCTTTTCGATAATTTGCGGAGCGCATTCGCTGGCGGAGCGATCGATAAGACTCTGACCGCGCACGATCGCGTCGATCTGCGCGTGCTCGGCGTGTCCGAAGTTCCGACTCTCCAATGGCGCGCGGTCATCCTTGCCACGGGCAACAACATACAGATTGCCGGCGACACCCCGCGGCGCGTGCTCGTGTCACGCCTCGAGCCAATGTGCGAACGGCCCGAGGAGCGCACGGGCTTTCAGATCCCAAGACTCGCAGATTGGAGTGTCGACAATCATCCGCGGATTGTCTGCGCTGCGTTGACCTTACTTGCCGCGTACAACGCCGCGGGGCGCCCCGCGCAAGATCTTGGCGGTTGGGGCTCGTACGAGAAATTTCGCGACCTGATTGTCGCCGCGCTCGTATGGGCCGGCGCGCCCAACGTCATGTCGTGCCGCCCGACCACACTCGGACAAGTCAGCGACGAGCTCGCCGTGCTAGGCGTGCTACTCGCAAAGTTGCCGGAGATCGCGCCCGACGGAATCAGCGCCCGCGACCTGATTGCGCGGCTCTACCCACCCGAGCGCACGCGCACGATCAACAACGGGTTCGATCCGCCGCCGGATGGTTGGGATAACTTGCGCGAGGCGGTCGAGACGCTGGCGCCGCCAAACAGGGGTCAACCACCGAACCCGCTGCGAGTTGGCAACGCGCTACGCGTGCATGTGCGCCGCGTTGTCGACGGGAGGTATCTCGATCCGAACCCCGATCGCGACAAGATCTCGCGGTGGATATCGCGGGCGGTGCCGCCATGATCTGCGCCGCGAGCCGTTATAACGAGTCTGAGGATCGCGGGTGCGGGTGCTGCGGGTGCTGCGGGTGCAGTTCCCAACCCCTCGCGCGCCCGATCCCCGGTCACGCATCTATCACGCGATCAGATCGTAACCGGGGATGTGGTTTGGAACTGCACCCGCAGCACCCGCAGCACCCGCACCCGTCTTTGGCGGCGCCAGCATCGACCTCACGCGACCCCCCCCGTCTCAACAGTCTGAGACGCATCAAGCTCCGTGGAGCCCGAGCGCGAACTCCGGACAATTTTTCGAAAGCGTACGTGTACATCGAAAACCACACTAGCAAGTTGGACATGAACCCACGCGGTCGACGCACCGAGCGCTCGCGCGGGCACCGCCTGCTCATCGCCGTGTTGCAGCTCACGACCGCGCGCGAGGTCGCCGCGAGGTGCGGGGTGAGTCCGTCGGCCGTGTCGTTTTGGCTGAGCAACCGCAAGTCGCCCGGCCCGCACGCGCGCGGCGTGCTTGAGACGCTCTACCGCATACCCCGCGGCGCGTGGGACGAGCCCGCGCGCACGAGGAAACTCGCATGACCACATTCAAGCTCGCCGACCTCGTGAAACCCGTAGCGCGCCAAGAGGTGCAAGCGTCGATCTATGACGCGCTCGGCATACTCGGCATCAACACGGCGGCGTGGAAGCCGGGCGGTGTGCCGCGCGTGATCATCGCGGCGGTGTCGGTGATGTTCGCGGGCTTCTCGGAGTTGGTGTCGCTCACGGCCAAGGGCGGGTTTCTGGAGCTCGCCGAAGGCGACTGGCTCACCATCGTCGCGCACTACGTCTACGCCGTCGATCGCCAAGAAGCGACGTTCGCCTCGGGGTTTGTCACGCTCAACAACACCGGCGGCGGTGACTACGGGCTTGACCCGGGTGATTTGATCGTACGCAACCCGACGACCGGCGCGACGTACCGGAACCTCGAACCTGTAACGCTCGCCGCCGGTAAACTCGGTGTGCGTGTGGCGATCGCCGCGACCGAGCCCGGGCATGCGTCGACGTCGAACGCGGGGGAGATCACCGAGCTCACGACGCCGTTGCTCGGTGTCGAGTGCACGAACGACTCGGCGGTCGTGGGTCAGGACACGGAGACCGATCCGGCGTTGCGTGCACGGTGCTCGGAAAAACTCGGGGTGTTGTCGCCGATGGGTCCGTGGGACGCGTACTCCAGTGCCGTGCGCAACGCTACGCGCCCCGATGGATCGTCACTGGGTGTGACGCGGATCCGCACTACGAAGGATGGGTACGGCAACGTGACGACGTACGTTGCGACGGCCTCGGGCGAAGTGCCTGGCGATGACGACGATCCCGCAACCGACCTCGGCATCGCGAACGAGGCGATTCAAAAGTGGGCGGCGCCGTTCGCGGTGACCGCGCACACGATGACGGCAACGCCGCTACCGATTCCGATCGTCTACGAACTCTGGATGTACAACACCTCGGGGCGAACCGACGATGAGATCCGCACGACGATCGCCAGCCGACTGACCGCGTTCATGTCGTCGCAACCGATCGGCGGGAACGTGAGTAACACGCCGCCCGGCAAGGTCTATCACGACGCGATACGCGCCACGATTGCCGCCGCGTACTCGCAGATCTTCCACGTCGATGTGCTCGAGCCGGGCGGTGACCTGACCGTCGGCGACACTCAAGTCGCGGTCATGGACGGCGAGCCGTCGGGCACGCGTCACCAAGTTTCGCCGCTAACGGCGGCGGCGTAGTGAAAGTGACTCACTCAACAACAGAAGGGGACTCACTATGAAGCGAACAGATTATGTGCCGGGACTCACTATGAAGCGAACAGATTATGTGCCGGAGCCGCGCGGCATGACGATGCGCGAATACGAAAGCATGAACGACGCGGAACGCCACGCGTGGCACAAGGCGTGGCGCGCCTACCGCAGCCGCAACGCTTGCGCTCCGACCCGCACGCCACCTCAACCCCAGAAAGGCACGGTCACCATGAACATCGATCACGAAATCCGCGACCTCCAGCGCATCGAGAAGAAGCTGATCGCGCAGCTGCGCGCCGAGGGCGTCAAGGACCCGCTGGCAACGGCGCTTAAGCTTCACGGCAAGAACGCCAAACGCGATACCGCCCGCGATACGGCCCGCGAGGCCGAGCTCGCCGAGATGGATCGGAAAATGGGTATTCGGGCGGAGCTGCCCGCGGTGCGGCGCGCGGATAACTCGCTTCTGTTCGATGCACTCGGTGTGAACGACAACCGCAACCGCAGATCGTAAAAGCTCCGCAGCAACGTTTGCGGTCCCTTCGCAGCACCAGGGTCAAAACATCAAACCAGAGGACTCGGACGATGAGGACGATGAAACATTTGAACTTGGGAGGACGACGTTCGGAGCGTCAGTTTCAGCGGGCGGAGCGCGCGCGACTCAGGCACGACGCCAGCATACGCGTGGCACAAACCAGGCGCGATCTCGCGAGGGCACAAATCCAAAAGCGCGAAGAGGTGAATCATGAAACCGACAACCACTGAGACGTTTCAACGCATCATCGAACGCGCCGCGGGCGAGCTTACGTCGGGGGTCGCAACCAAGCGCGCGAACGCACTCGCGGGGGTCAGCTCGCAAGTCGAGGCCGCCGTGGCGACCGAGGTCGCCGAGCTCGAGGCGCGCATCGCGAACATTCGGAAAGGCGCAGCCGCCGTGGTCGTTGACGCACACACGCGCGTGGAGTCGCGCCGGCGTGAGCTCGCTGACGCGATCGTGCAAAGCGCGTTCGCATCGAACGTCGATGCGTTGCCCGCACGCGTCGCTACGTTTCGACGTGAGCCCTCGCGTCAAAACGCGATCAAGTGTCGCGAGGCTTGGGACTTGCTCAACGCCGTTGCCATCGTTGAGCTCGATGAGTCGCTTGGCGAAGCGTTGCTAGGTGCGATCCTGGTCGACGATGTGCTCGCCCAAAACCCGGCTCACCCAGCGCTCAACGTCTTCGCTCGCGGGTTCGGTGATGGCGGCCAGACGCTGAGTGCGCTCGTCCGGTTCACGCGCGAGGAAACCCCACAGGTGTTGGAGCGGCACTTGCTCGAAGCAGAAACCGCGATCACCCGCGTCGCAACACAAGCGCGAAACGGCGTGGCACCGACGCCGCGCAACCGCGAGCTCTTCGCGGCGCGGCGGTCGCACGCGACGGCCCGCGAGCTCACGCGGGCACTGGAGGAGATCAACAAGCGTCACGACGCAGCCGAGCTCGAGCAGTGGCAACGCAGCTACGTGCCGCCACCGACGCGCGAGCAGTTCTTCAGCGAGCGCCTTGACGACCTTTACGACGCCGCAACCCGGATGTTTCGAGGTGCAGCGTGATGTCGACGTCCCACAAATCAACACTCCCGGGCGCGCTCACCGCGCCAGGTAAGAAATGAGGTCAGGTCATGCCTGCATTGACACCTACGTATCTGATGGACTTCGAGTCGCGTATGCAGCGGCTCACCGAACAAGAGTACGCGCGCTTCAACACAAATCTCTGGTGGCAGAAGATCACCAAACTACGTTCAACCGGTGCGCGCCGTGACGTCGTGACGTGGTTGCTATCAACAGCGACGATCAAGGATCAAGGCAAGATGGGTGGCAACATCCATTTCGAGGATCTCGTCGCCACCTACACCGAGGTCGAAGCGAGCTACTCGGGCGACGGGTTCAAGCTTCGCCGCGCGCAACTCGAGGATACCGACGGTGACGGGCTCAACCTCGGGTCGGAGTGGAGCACGCAGATCGGCGCCTACATGAAATACTGGCCGCAGAAGCGCGTGGCGCATTTCCTCAAAAGCGGCCACACAACCAAGTACGTCGGGTACGACAAGTTGCCGTTCTTTGCGATGGCGCACCCGCTCAACCCGTTCGCGCTGAACTTCGGCAACTTTAACAACGTGTTCACGGGTGCCGCAGCCGGCGCGTACCCCGGGGCCGTGCCGCTTGATGAGTCGGTCACGCTCGACGTTGCATTGCAGAACCTCAGGAAGATCATGACTTACATCGCCTCGCTCAAGATGCCCAACGGCGAGGATCCTCGGTACTTGCGCCCTGCGTTCATTCTGTGTTCGCCGCAGTTGTATCCGCGCGCGGTGCAGCTCACCGAAGCCAAATTCTTCGGGCAATCGGCGGGGCCAGGCGGGGCGGGTGGGTCGGAGTTCGTAACCACCGACGTCGAAGGACTCATCAAAGCGCTCGGGTACGCGACGCCCGTCATGGTGAACGAGCTCGCGGGCTTCGAGAACGACACGACGTATTTCGTTGCGTGCGAGAACGTGACGTCGTCGCAGCTCGGCGCCGTGGTCTACACGCAACGCGAGCCGTTCAGGATCAACTACTACGGCACCATGGACCAAGCGCAGCTTGACCGCGCGCAAGAGCTCGAGTGGCACTGCATCGGGCGCAACACGGTGTCGGCCGGACATCCGTACTTGCTCTACAAGTGCATGGCGACGTGATTCGGCGTCCCGATCGCGGTGAGGTGGTCGGCCAGCGCTTCGCGGCTGCGATCGGGACATTGAAATGCTTGGGCTCGGCGAACACGAAAACTCCGTAGAACCGCGAAGGCGGGGGACAACATGGCACGGCTGGACCTACCCGACTTGCTCAACGTGCACGACGTTGCCGCGTGGCTGCGAAAGTCGCCCAAGGCCGTTCGGACCATGCGCGAGCGTGGGCAATTGCCGCCGCCGATCCAGCACCCGAGCATGCGCGGTCTGCTTTGGCGCAAGGCGGATCTGGTAAACTGGTTGTCGCAGACAGAGTCGCGGAGAGTAGGACCCGCGACATGACGTACGCAGTGAACGAGTACAAACCGCGAAGACGAGACGCAAAGATCGCGCAGCTGGTTGCGCGAGGCGTCGATCCGTCACGCGCAGCCAAGGAGGTACCGAAACGGTACGAGTGTATTATCCGACTGACATTGCCCAACGGGCGCGCCATCGTCGACCGCAAGCTCACGGGCGCAACGTCCGAAAGCGGCGCGAAGGCGTGGGCGAAGGCACGTGAGATCGATCTCATTCGGCGCGCTGGCGCACCGCCGACACCGAAGCACGTGCCGACGCTCAATGCATGGTGGCCGAAGTACATGCGCGCGTGCATCGGCGAAGGCTTGGCGGACAGCACGCTTGCACTCAAGCAACATTGCTTTGACGCATGGCTTGCGCAGTACCTTGGCGATCTGCCGCTGAACGAGATCACGAACGAGAAGCGATCGGCGCTTCAACACGCGATGACGCTGGACGGCGTAGGACGGTCCGGCATGAGCAACACGATGCAAGCGCTGTCCGCCGCGCTGAACAAAGCGATCGAACACGGCGAGCTCGCGAGCATGCCGTGTAAGTTTGGAAAGACCGCGCGCTTGAAAACCGCGACGTCGAGCCACACGCCTTTCTATCAGGATCCGCAACTCGCAGCGCTTTTGGATGGCGCGCCCGATCTGCAGACTAAGGTCATTATCTTACTCGGCTGCGACGCAGGACTGCGCGCGGGCGAGATCGCCGGCGTCGACTGGAACGACGTTGCCTTCGACCGAGTGGAGATCACCGTACGCCGATCGATCTGGTACGGCGTGCCGGCAGCCAAGCGGCAAGCGTGGATCGAAGCGGGCCGGCCACGTGACGCGCGGCCCAAGCCTGAGCACGTCGTCAAGCTGCCGAAGCACGACAAGATCCGGCGCGTGCCCATGACACGCCGGCTTGCAAGCGCGCTACGGAAGCTGCGACTACGCTCGCGCACTGAACGCGTACTAGTGACGGCCGATGGCAAGTGGTTGCATCGCGATACCATCTCGGACTGGCTGGCCGTCGCCGAAGCGCGCGCCGGCGTGCCTCGCGATGGTGAAGGCTGCGTCCACGTGCTTCGGCACACGTTCTGCAGTCGCATCGCCCTACGGGGCGTACCGGCCCGCGTGATCATGGAACTGGCCGGCCACCACTCCATTACGGTGACGCAGCGCTACATGCACTTGGCGCCGAACAGCACGACGAGCGCCGTGGAGCTGCTAGAGATAGCCGCAAACGGCACGGAGACACGTGCGGAGACAAACGAGACCGACTCCGCAACCGGTTGAAATCATGAGCGCCGCCCGCCACGATCACCAGGGACAGCCCCTAACATCTAGCCTCACGTAATCCTGCGACTCTGCACTGCATTTTCGGGCTAGGTTCAAGGAACCCCTGTTGTTTTCGTGGCGGGCGGCGCCCCGCGCTACCCCAACCGTACCCTTATTGTCGCGTGCGACGCGGAGACACGTGCGGAGACACCACGCTCGTTACCGTCGACGCGACGCGGGCCGCCGCCACGCGCACGGACCCATCAACCCGCGTGACGACGCCCCTGCGGCGTCCGACGGTAACACGGGGCCTCGGGTGTCCCCACGGTCCTCGAGGTCAGCTAAGCGGCCCTGGCTCGACGCCGCTCGTTTTGGTGTAGCCGATGACGATCACCGAGCCGGCGTCCCCGTGCAGCAGGATGATGGGGAGATCGGTGGTCCTCTGTTTTCGAGCAATCTCGCGCAGGACTTTGTCAAGAACGTCGCCCTCGAACCTTGTGGCGAGCGTTTGTGGGTCGATGACGAGGCATTCCCAGGGGAAGCGGCCATCGGGATCGACCGCAGTCCCGGGTATCTGTCTGACCATGATCAGAATATTCGAAAGCACCTTCCGCAGTTCTTGCGTCGTGGCCATTTCATCCCCCTCCCGCGTCAACCAAAGTGATCGACGGCAGCGCAGAGGTGTACGTACACGGCAAAGCGCGCGCTGAAAATATGGCGTGTGCGCGTGATTGCTCCCCACTACGACCGGATCACGCGCAGGGTCGGGGGGCGGCGAGCGGCTCGGGGCTCGGGGACCCCGCACAGCGCCGTGGCGAGCTCGTCGGGGTCGATGGCGTCGATCCCGCGGAGCGTCGGCACGTGCTTGCCGACGTGCTCGAGCACGTGCTCAGCACACACGCGTGCGACGGCGCGATCGGAATCGAGGGAGTACACCGTGTCGTCAAGCAGCAAGCACGTGGCGATCACGAGCGGCTCTGCGGGCAGCGACAAACCCGTGTGTGCGGCGACTACGGCGACGACAACTTCGATCACGTTCACATCGTCTTGCCAGCCGTTCATGCGCGCGATCACACAGATCGCACCGCGCGCATGCCATCCCCAACGCAAACAATTCGTGTGGCGAGATTTTCAGGGATCCTGCTCGAACTCGGTTGGAGTCGTTGTGCGGTGCGCGGTGTTGGTGGCGGGCAACAACGCAATATCGCGAGCGCGCGATAATCGAACGCGCTAGTCAGCCTTCCTTGCACGCGGCGCACGTGCGCGCGCGGGCGCACCGCGCGTGCGGGCGCGCGGTTCGACGCCACCGTGGCCGCGTTGATCTGATATGAAAACGCCCTGCGTCGTTGGTGGCGGCGCAGGGCGAGGGACGATCGTGGCGTCCGACGATGAAATACGCGGGAAGCGCGCGAGTGGCAATGAGTTGCCGCGGGTTTACCGCGACGCGGACAGATGGATCAGGTCACTCGAACGCCTTCACGGTCTGTACACGAAGCACGTTAATAACATCGAGCGATTCGTGACAGAGATAGTCGCCGAGCAACGACACAGAGAGGCGGTACACCCGGACGAACTGCGGCGAATGACCGAGTTGATTCACGGCTTCACCGAGATCATCCGTGTCTTTCGCCGAGCGCTGCGCGGGGACCTCGCGGCCGAGGCCGCATTTCACGCACGCGCAAGCGACATCGTCGAAATGGCGCAAGCGGAACCGCGACTGAACGAGATCACAGAACGTCGTCTGCAGCTCGTTGACATGCTGGAAGACTTCAAGAGCGCGCGCGACGATTTCGAGTTTCAGGCGGGACCCGAGCAAATCGCCGACGTCATACGGGGGTTCGCGCGCGTGGTGTTCGACGAAATCGATCCGCTGCTCAAGTGTCCGCTCGCCGATGTTGAGCGGGCGCTTCGCCGAGTGCTCGACGAACCCAACGCACCCGCCCGCACCGCGGCCAGGTTCACCTACACGCTCGACGTGTTCCGTGATCGCAGCAATCACCCCGGCCCCGAGAACAAGGCTGTGAACGCGCTCGAAAGACTGTTTGCGAATGCGCTGCGGGGGCGTCGTTAGGAATTTGTCAATACAGTATTCGCAGCCCTCGCAAAGTGTGGACCACACTTCGCGAGGGCTGCGAATACTGTATCGACACGTAGCGTAGCTTGGGCGCAGGTTCATCGGCGGAGGTCGCGATGACAACTGCACCTGTTGGCGTTTTCGTGCTCCCGATGATCGACTGCGTGAGGCTCGCGGCGATCGCAAGTCTGCACCCCGGAACGGTCAAGCGCGTGTACGGTGGCCTCCCGTGCGAAACGTCCACGCGCCGACGACTCGAACTCGCCGCACGTAAGCTCGGTCTGCCCGCGCCGCCGCCCGCACGTAGCGAGGTGTCGCGTCCGGAGCTCCGCGGCGCGTCGTGATCGCCGTCGGCCCGATCGAATTGATCTGTTTTCAGGGGTCCACCGGAAAACACATGCCACGCAAATCTAAGAAGCGGAAACGGACCCAGGCCGCGACCTGGCGCACGATAGCCTACACAATCAGGGTCGAGGGTTGCGGAATTGTGCACGTCTCTCCGCTGGCAATGTCGCCAATGGCTGCAGCATGTCCAGCGGGCGTCGACGCGTTGTGCGTCGTCACGGCGCGACCGGGCGCCGACGAGCTCGCGGTCGCGGCGGCGTTGCGCGCGTTGAGCGATCGACTCGCGCCCCTCGCCCCGGTCGAGCCGCCCGCGCCGGTACTCGACCTGCTCACGATGGCGCCCCGGGGGATCGCATGATCCCCGACGTCGGCGGATCGGAGGCGGTCCAACGGGCGGCGTTGTTGGCCGCGCGACTACCGCCACGTCCGGGCAGCGACGCGGCGGTAGCCACGGATCGGGCCAACAACACCGATCAGACCGCGCCGGCCAATCACGCGGCGGCGATCGACCGCGAATGCGAGACCGATCAGGTGGATCCCGTGGCGCCCGCGTCGACCAAACCAAACGGATCGAACGGATCGGCCGGCCGTGCCGCCAATGGCGGCGATACGCCCGCGCCCAACAAACCGTTCCTGTCACCGAAGCACCTCGCCGAACTCCGCTCGAGCGGGCTAACCGATGAGACGATCGCGCTCGCCGGCATCTACACCGAGCGCAACTGCGCGGCGATCGCGCGCATGCTCAACTGGAAATCGTATCCGAACAAACGCGGCGCGGCGCTCGTGTTCCCGATCATTTTGCCGGGTCACACCAACCCGCACGCGCACCGAGTCAAGCCGAGCAACCCGCGCGCGGAAACCAAGAACGGTAAGACGCGAGCGGTCAAGTACGAGTCGCCGAAGGGCGGCGGTGCGCTCGTGTTCTTTCCGCCGCGTGCGCGGTTACATGGTTGGTATCGCGACACGGCGCGCGCATTGATTTGGACTGAGGGGGAGAAAAAAGCGAGCGCGGCCGATCAACTTGGGTTCGCGTGCGTCGGGCTCACGGGCGTGGACTGCGCACACGACAAGCAACACTTCGTGTTTGAGAGCGAATACATTCTGCACCCGCACATCCGCGATCACGTCGCGATCGCCAATCGTCGGCACGTGGTGGTGTTCGACGCCGATTCAAAAACGAATCCGCGTGTAATGGGCGCGGCCCGCCGGATTGAGCGCATGTTGGTTGCGGCGGGTGCAACCGACGTGCGTTTTGTGTGTCCGCCGTCACTCGAGGCGAAAGGGCTTGACGACTTCTTTGTCACACATGGCGAACAAGCGACCCGCGACCTGATTGAATCGGCGAGCGCGGGCGCGTTCACCGAAAGTGCCGACGCCGAGGCCG
>Ga0081455_10007402_pt1 | contig 11567 bp, 9 predicted proteins | sample TabmetS3T2R1_FD_70207 | JGI IMG/M metagenome (GOLD analysis project Ga0081455, IMG submission 70207) | Tabebuia heterophylla rhizosphere microbial communities from the University of Puerto Rico - S3T2R1 | ecosystem: Host-associated > Plants > Roots > Rhizosphere ...
ACCGGCGGCATGTGAATCCGTGCCGGGATAGTCTCGCGCGGTGGCGGCCACCGGGACCGACGGCGGCGTGCGCTTGGCGGAGCTGATGGCGGCGTTGTCGCTCGCGACCGACCTCGGACTCGGGCGACCGCTCGAACGGGAGCTGGGCATCTGCCTGGCGGCGCTCGAGCTGGCGGACCGGCTCAGCTGCGCACCCGAGGAGCGCTCGCACGTCTACTACGTCGCGCTCGTCGCGCACATCGGGTGCACGGCGGCGGCGCCGTACCTGGCGAGCTGGGTCGGCGGCGACGAGATCCATTTCCAGAGCACCGCGCAGGTCGTCGGCCCGATGTCGGAGCCCGCCGAGGACCTGCGGTATTTCGCCCACGGCTTCGCCGACGACCGCCCGGTGGCAGCGCGAGGAGCGACCCGCGACACAACTATGAGCAAGCCGCGAGGCCCACGCTCGTTCCTAGACACGCGGAAGCGCTCCAGCCGAACCACCGTCCTGCGGTAACCAACCCGCGCGTATCAGTCAGACCGCGCGTCGACAACGACACGCTCACCACGACGAAACCGACGAAGCACCAGGCGCCCGCCCCAGCCAACCGGGACGGGCGCCTCACCCTGCCACTTGGCAGGACGTCACTCCAATCAGTTGGTCGTGTCCAGCGCGTCGGCCAACCGACGCAGGGTCGCCGCGGTGCCGGCGCGGACCTGGCTGCGGCGCGCCATCGGGCGATCGCTGGCCGGGTGCTCCGGACGGGTGTGGGCGACTCGTTCGTCGATCAGTTGCCGCGCCAGTCGTTCGAGGTCGGTGTAGCTGGTGCCCCGCATACATCCTCCGTTGGTCCTCGAAGTAAGTTTCAGATTGGAACGTATCACAGTTGGTTCCGAATTGGAACTTAGTATGCAAGGATGTGGCCATGCACCGTACGGACCTCGCCGACGACGACTGCGGCATCGCGCAGACCCTCGGTGTCGTCACCGACTGGTGGACATGGTTGGTGGTACGCGACATCGCAGGCGGTGTGACCCGCTTCGACGGCCTGCAACGCGCCCTGGGCATCAGCCGTCGGGCACTCACCGAGCGACTCGCGACGCTCGTCGACCACGGCGTACTGCGCAAGGAGGCGTACTCCGAGCGGCCACCGCGCTACAACTACCTGCTCACAGCCCGCGGTGAGGGCCTGTTGCCGGTCCTGTTGGCGATGCAGGAGTTCGGCGACCGCTTCATCATGGGCGATGGTTCGGTCACCGCCACGGCCGCCGCCGGGTCACGCGAGGTTGACCGAGTCCACGCCCTGGTGAGTCAGCGGGTGACCGACGTCGAGCTGATGGCTCACGACGGCGAGCTCGTGACCGTCCGCGGCACCGGCTGGCGGGTCGTCTACCTGTTCCCCGGCGCCTTCGCACCGGCCATGCAGGGGTACCCACCCGGCTGGGGGGAGATCCCCGGCGCGGCGGGCTGCACGCTGGAGTCGACGACGTACGCAGCGCGCTTCTCCGACTTCGCCGCGGTGGGTTGCGAGGTGTACGGGGTCAGCACCCAGCGCACCGACCAGCAGGCGGCGTTCGCCGCTTACGCCGACCTGCCGTTCCGACTGCTGTCGGACCAAGACAACCACCTCGCCACGGCGCTGCGGCTCCCCACGTTCCGCGCCGCGGGCATCGACTGGTTCAAGCGCCACACCCTGCTGCTCGACGGCGACGGCATCGTACGACACGTCCAGATGCCGATCACCGACCCCGCGGGCTCCGTCGACGAGATGCTCGAGGTGGTGTCAGCTCTACCGTCGTCCGGTGTCGCCGGTGCGGCTGACCGGCGGTCCTCCGGGCCCGGCTGAGAGGGTGCCGTAGCGTTCGATGCGCTGCCACCGGAGCCGGGTGCCGGCGAGCGCGGTCCACACCGACTGGATGACGACGAGATACATGAGCTGTCGGTAGACGAACTGCTGTAGTGCCAGGCTCCACAGGGGTCTCATGCGTTCCCGGTCGAGCCGGAACGCGTAGATGCTGATGGCTGCCTGGAGTGCGAGGAACCCGAGCCACAGGCCGCCCACCCGCAAGGGATCGAGGAACACCAACCCGTAGATCGCGAAGACGTCGACGACGGGGGCAAGCAGTGGCAGCAGGACCTGGAAGAGCAGAAGATAGGTGAGCCCGCGGCGGCCGAGCCGGCCGGAGGCACCGCGCCCGATCAGTGCGCCGCGGTGTTTCCACATCGACTGGATCGTGCCGTAGCTCCAGCGATAACGCTGCCGCCACAGTGCTCCGAACGTGGCGGGTGCCTCGGTCCAGGCCCTGGCGGCGGGCTCGTACACCACTCGCCAGCCGGCCCGGCACAGTGCCATCGTCAGGTCGGTGTCTTCGGCCAATGTCGCGTCGCTGACCCCGCCCACGTCGACGAGGGCAATCCGCCGGAACGCGCCGATCGCGCCCGGCACCGTGGGCATGCACTTGGCGCGGTCGTACATGCGTCGGTCGAGGTTGAAGCCGACGACGTACTCGATGTGCTGCCACCGGCCGAGCAGTCCGGACCGGTTGGCGACCTTGGCGTTCCCCGACACCGCGCCGACGCCGGGGTCGGAGAACGGCTGGATGAGCCGCCGGACTGTGACCGGCTCGAAGACGGTGTCGCCGTCGACCATCACGACCAGATCGTGGGAGGCGGCCGCGATCCCGGTGTTCAATGCGGCCGGCTTGCCTGCGTTGGCCTGTCTGATGAGCCGCACACCGGGAAGGTCGAGTTCCCCCACGATCGCGGCCGTGTCGTCGGTGGAACCGTCGTCGACAACGATCACCTCGACACGAAGATCGGAGGCGACCAGCGAGCGCACCGCGGCCTCGATCCCGGCGGCTTCGTTGTAGGCGGGCACGATGATGGAGACCGGCTCCACGACCAGATCGCGCCGGCGACGGGCACGGCTGTAGGCCCGACGACGATGGTGTCGATGGTGGCGGCGGGCCGCCCCGACCAGGACGAGACCGCGCCCTGCCGCGAGTACACCTGCCGCGACCAGCATCCAGGACAGGATGCGCACCACCCAGTTGCTGGCCTGGAAGACCGCGACCACGGCGAAGCCGAGCCACTGGTCTTCGGTACTGGCCGGCTGGTTGGCGCCGATCAGCCCCGTCATCTCGCCGACGCTTCCGACGCGGTAGCCCTCACGAGTGAGCCGGGGAAGCAGCCGGTCGAGTGCGGCCACAGTCTGGCTCCGGTCACCGCCCGCGTCATGCATGAGCAGAATCTCGCCGGCGCGACCCTCCGGCATCGAGCTCGCCACGATGCGCTTCACACCGGGCCTCTCCCAATCGCGGCTGTCCAGTGTCGAGAGGACCGTGAGGAAGCCCTCGTCGGACAGCCCTCCCATCAGCCGCCACTGCACGTCGTCGACAGCCGGATTGGTCGACGAGTACGGCGGGCGCAGCAACGTCGTGGAGACCTGGGTAGCACCTGCGATGGCCAGTTGGGACTCACGAAGCTCGAAGTCACGACGCCATGCGCTGGCCGCTCCGAGATCAGCATGGACGAACCCGTGGAGCCCTAACTCGTGGCCCTCCTCAACGATCCGGCGCGCCAGGCCGGGGTACTCGGCGACTTTCGCTCCGAGCACGAAGAACGTCGCGTGTACGTCGTGCTCTCGCAGAACGTCAAGGATGCGCGGCGTCCAGTTGGGGTCCGGACCGTCGTCGAATGTGAGCGCCACTGTAGAGCGCCGCGGGTGCAATGTCCGGACCCGAGGGCTCACCTCACCGATGATGGGGCCACCTCGGAGGACCGCCGGCGGCACCGAATCGGCCTCACCCGGCGGGCGTACGTCGCTTCCAGTGCCGAACATGTGGCGGCTATAGCCCTGGACCAGCAGCGCGCACGCCAGCGTCGACAACACCAGCACAAGAAGGAACCAGTGCGTGTGCGCCGGAACGGCACGTGCGCCCCGATGGCGCGCCCCCCAAAGCCTGGTCACCCCGAATCGGCCGACCGCGACTGCGGGGCAGCCCCCACTCGCTCGCTACGCGGCCGCCCGCGATCGGCGTGACCTGGGGGACTGCCCTTCTCTCCCTGCGCAGCCTTTCCAGGACCGGTGTTCTTTTGAGTGGCGTTGCTCTGACCGGGCTGCGTCGGCCGTCCGCTCTCGGTCCGGCGATCTGCGGCCGGAATGTCGCCGGACTTACCTCGCGTCCTTTGCCCAGGCTGCCCGGTCTGCGAGCCGGATTCCTTGCCGTCCGACCGCCGAGAAGACATCCGCCCGGGCGCAGCGTCCGTCGTGTCCCCGCGACGACTCACCTCCGGCGCAACCGCCGGTGCGGACGCGAGGTCGTCCTCCGGCCCGGACACAGTGTCCTGCGACGTGGACCCCTGGCCCGGCCTCTCGACGAGCAGCAGCGCCGACGGCAGCGAGGGCCCACCCAGCAAGCTACTCGCCACAGCGATGAGATAGGCCGCCGCCGCGACTGCCACGACCAAGCCCCAGCGGTGCAGACGGTGCGCCCGCCGGCCGGTGGCATCGACAAACACCGCCCGGCCCGTCACCGACGGATCGGGCAGTTTCAGCTGCACCCGCGGTAACGGCAGCGTGTCCCCTGCGTGACGCTGCTTCACTCGCGGGCTCCCAGAAACGACCGCCACGGGCGACGAGAGTACCGTCTAAGGGCCGTCGGCGCACCATTCAGACCGAACCTGCCCGAACGGTGCCCACCTCACCGAATCAAGACGCTGCGGCAAGCCCTCGGCCCCGCCACTCTCCACGAGAGAGTGGCGGGGCGTCGTTGTCATTGAGCTCTTGACTAAACCGGAGGTGCCAAGTTGACGTTCTCGCACCCGCTCAGGGAGTCACCGGCAGGCTTCACGGCGACGTTGTAGTTCACGGTGTCGTCGCCGTCGCCGCACTGGATCTCGTCGCGCGACGCATCCTGGGTCAGGTTGACAACATCGCTGCCCCCACCGGCCTTCACCAGATCCCGGCTCGGACCAGGTACCAAGGTGTCAGCCCCACCACCCGCATTCAACGTGTCGCCGCCGAAGTTGCCGCGCAGGGTATCGCCACCGGCCTGACCGATCAGGACGTCACTGCCCTCGCCGCCCGATGCCGTGTCGTTACCGTCACGAAGCTCAAGACGGTCGGCACCAAAGAATCCGTCAACGGTGTCGTCACCGAGTCCGGCGACCACATCATCGTTGCCGCGCCCCGCGTTGACCGTGTCGTTGCCGGCGTAGGTGCGAACCGTGTCATTGCCGCCCCTGGCGTTCACGGTGTCGGCAGTGTCGACACTATTGGCGGTGTCGATGACGTCGGCACGGTTGGTGCCGTTGTAGGTGTCCGCTGAGACTCCCGAGATCGAGAAGCCCAGGGCGAGCAGGACAGCCGCTGCGAGAGCGACCATCGCCTTGATGCTGCGGCTCATGAAGAGCCCCTTTCTTGTTCGCCCAGGCTCTCGTGTCCTGGGTCGTTTCTGGTGGTGACCGGCCTTCGTGGCCGTTGGCGGAGTTCCCGACCCGGTACGCCAGGTGCCCAACTGCCGCAGATCACCGGCGTCGGTGCTGAGAAAGTCCGGCATCGACACGAACATGTACAACCGCACCTCGGCCGCAGATACAAAGGCCCGCTGGCAGCGGTCGAGGACTGGCTGACGGTGGTGGCGCCATGCGCTACCCGCGGCCCTGGCGACCGCAGGCGTACGACGTGCCGCCAAGCTCCCTCCCATTCAACGAAGCGTCACCCAACACTCCGGTGGCCCAAACGGGAGCAAGTCTGCACACTCACGATGGCGGTGAGTCTGCAGACACGGGCAAAAAAGTGTGCGTCACGATCAGAGCGGTCCACGCCCGATCGCACCAGGGCCGAAGGTCGTGAATCGGACAGGGCTCATGTACCGAATCGGACGGGCCAATAGCCCTTGACGTTGTCGCCGGTCGGACGCCCCGTTGGCCGACAGGCCAACCCACTCAGTGCGGCAGACCTGCCTGCAGTCGATCTCGCCCGGCTCAGTGCATGCGATGACCTACCTTCGAGGCATGTGTGCTAGTCGACGGCTGTCGCCACCTCGATCCGTGGGCCTGGCCGTCGGGTTCGCCGTTGCGATGCTGATGGCTGGCTGCGACGGCGGTGATGCTGAATCGTCCGGCACTGATCCGGCCTCGGCTCCGGCCTCGATGCCCGGTACGGAGACGTCCCCCGACCTGGAGGCCCCCGCAGCGAGCGAACCGGCCGAGCCCACCAGGGGCACCGACGTGAACACGGGCGCACCGCGCAGCCAGGCCGAGCTCGACCTGGCGCTCATCGACGCTGCCTGGGCCAACGACGTCCCTCGGGCCCGCCGACTCATCGCGCAAGGCGCCGACGTCAACGCGCAAGACGAAACCCAGCAGAGCGCCTATCTGATCGCGACCAGTGAGGGCTACCTCGATCTGCTCGAACTGACCCTTAGGCACGGTGCGGACGTAAGCTCGCTCGACAGCTTCAACGGCACCGGGCTGATCCGGGCAGCCGAGCGCGGACACGCCGACATCGTCGGACGACTCCTGCAAACCAACATCGACATCGACCACGTCAACAACCTGGGCTGGACCGCGCTGCATGAGGCGATCGTCCTCGGTGACGGCACGACGACCTACGTCGACACGGTTCGGCTACTTGTGGCGGGCGAGACCGACGTGCGGATCGCGCCGAGACGAGATCGGATTCCGCCCGTCCAGCACGCGAGGTCGCTCGGCTTCGACGGCATCGCGGCGACTCTGCAGCGAACCCTTGACCGAAGGCGGGTCCCGGACGCGAACCAGGCGCTGCTCGCCGCCGCCGTCTCCGGAGACGCCAACGCGGCCGCGCTCGCGCTCCGTGCCGGAGCGACACTCGAGACGACAGACGGCCAGCTACGCACCCCACTGCTGCTCGCCGTGACACACGACAACCTCGCCGTGGCCAGGCTGCTGGTCGCACTCGGCGCCGACCCCGACGCACTCGATGCCCAGCACGACACCCCATGGCTGGTCACCGGCGTCACCGGAAGTGTGCCCATGCTCGAGATCTTGCTGCCGGCCGACCCGGACATGACGATCCGCAACCGGTACGGCGGCATCTCGGTCATCCCAGCAAGCGAGCGCGGGCACGTGGACTACGTGCGCCGGGTCGTGCGCACACCAATCGACGTCAACCACATCAACGACCTCGGCTGGACGGCGATGTTGGAAGCGGTCATCCTCGGAGACGGGTCACGCCCCTACCAGCAGATCGTGCGCATCCTCATCCACGCCGGCGCCGACCCGTCAATACCCGACGACGAAGGCATGACAGCGCTGCAACATGCCGAGGCGCGCGGATACAACAAGCTGGCGCACATTCTCCGCCGCGCCGACTGACTTGTTCCCTCGACTCCAGCCGACTCGGCTCCGGCCAACACGGCGGAGGCGAGTACGTCGCTCAGAGGATCCCGCGGTCGACGAACGCGTTCTTGACGACCTTGGCGGCGGCGTTGCCGTAGAACTGCTGGGCGGCTGCGACGGTGCGATTCGCGAGCTCCGGCATGGTCGTCCCCGGAAAGTCGAACGAGCCCTGCAGGATGATCGTGTCGGCCTTCACGTGGCCCAGGTCCTGGCGGATGTCCCAGAGCGCCCGTGACCAGATCTGGCCGTCGTGGTGCACCTCGCCGCTGAGGTCGGTCGGGTAGTGCAGATCGGTGTCCACGCGCCGCAGGCAGTGCGGCACGGTGGTCGTGTAGGAGGTCGAGTCCCAGTCGGCCACGCAGGGCAGTGGCTCCCGCTCCGGGACGCCCAACCTCTCGGACACCACGTCGGAGACGGTGACCGCCCAGTAGTCCCCGAACCCCTCGCTGATCGCCCCCGCCTGTTCGGAAGCGAAGCTGAAGTTCTGGGAGAAGTGGATCGCGTGGCCGTACTCGTGCAGGATCACCTCGGCGTCCTCGGCGTCATCGACACCGCCCTTGCCGAAGCGCAGCTCGTTCTTGGGGTGGTCGGTCGCGAACGAGTTGTCATATCCCAACTGGTTGATGCGCACCGCCTGCGACTGGTTGTTGATCGGACGCAGGCGCCCGCCGAAGCCGAGGCTCTGGATGTACTTCTGCGCCTCGGTCACCCAATAGTAGGCCATGACCTGCTCGAACTGGTCCTGGTGCCGGGTGTAGAGGAAGGTGTTCGTGGGCGAGAAGGCGGGTTTGCCCGTCTCGCTGGTGACGGTTGCGAAGTCGCCGCGAAGGTACCCGCTCCCGTCCAGGTTCGTCAGGGTGACGTTGCGATAGGCAGCCGCGGGCACGGCGGCATCGGAGTCCTTCTGGTCGGTCAGGGACTCGTCACCCAGCGACTGCACCGGATTCGGGACGAAGACCGCGCCGGTGCCGGTGCTACCCAGGCTGGAGCTCGCCGCCGTGGCGTTCATAGACATCGTGGCCACGAGCGAGGCCACCGCCAACATCAAGAACAGCTTTCGCATGGCAAAAGTCCCATTCACGACGTAGTGCTTTTGCCCTAGTTGGCCGGGCCCAAGCCACAACTCCAGTCCTCACCATATCGAGGGTGAAGACGTTTGTCGTCGGGACGTTGGCGGGCACACAAAGCGAGGTTTCAGGATTCCGCTCGGCCGCCGCCTAGCACCCCTGACAAGGCTGTCGCGGCATGCCGCGTTGCCTCTGGCCCTACGCGGCGCGGGTCCGAAGTGAGCTTGCTCCGATTGCCATCGTGGGGCGTGGGCGACAGGGCGTGACTGCGCGCTTGTTCGCAACGTTGAGAACGCGCCGCATGCTCGACTGGACCATCAGCTGACTTGCGTCCAGGCGGCGAAAGCGCGGTACGACGTTCGTCAAGAGCCAAGGCCAACGGTCCTCGAAGCGGACGATGGTGGGCCAAGTCCTGGCGCTCACCGCCCGAGGCAGGCCACGAGTCAAGGAGTACAGGTAGAACGACGTGAAGTAGCCCAGTCCCCGCCGCAGCCCACGAACGTCGAAGGTCGACGCGGAGCCCATCGAGGCGATCCGAGCGAAGGCACCGGACAGGCGGTCGAAATGAGGTTGCACGAGAGCCCGCTGCTCGTGCTCGAGGATTCCGACGTTGCCGTCCCAGATATCGTCCACTGCGGTCCTGCGCTCATGCTCGAGGCTCATCGGGTCTTCGAGAACTCTGCGGCCCCTGTCGATCGCCTCGAAGGCGGCGAGCACCTGGGCGTAGTGCGCATCACCGCGTAGCAGCGTGCGCAGACCGGCCATTCCGTCCTCGTTCACCAGATAGGCGAGATGCACCCAGAAGATGTCGTCGAAGATGGCATTGTTCGTCGCCCGGACGGTGTTGACGTCTTCCGTTAAGAGCACCTTGTGGCGACTCAGGCTGCGAGGAAGGTTGACATACCCGCTCGCATCAGCGTCAAGCCGAAGTGGGAAAAGCGCATGACGCACATGGTTGGACGCGATAGCGGCCATAGCGGCCCACTTGAAGCAGTACGGCAACTGACGGTAGATCCACGCGTAGCAGGAGGAGATCTCCACGTTCCGCTGGAACGCGCAAGCTTCCTCGGTCAACAGGCTGTTCGCCAATGACTTCCAATCCGCCACTGAGCCCGGAACCTGGTGAGGTAGCACGACGTTGAACGACTCCTCAGGGAGCCGTCCTCGAGCCACTTCGTTGCTCATCACCCCGTGCTCCTGACCTCACTGAGTCACTGCCGCCATGCGGCGACGAATCGCCGACGACCGTGGCGACGAACGCTGCGGTGGAGCGGACCCGTTGCTTCGCCCATACGCCACAGTGCTGATACGCGTGGCAACCGGCGCCGGTTCACCCGCAACCCAGCCACATACGCATTACCGTGAGCTATGGCCATGGACACCCGGCCCAGGGATCGAGGCCAGGTGTGCCTCGGACTTCTCCTTCACGACACTCGGATACGGCGGGCCTCGACACCGAAGCCCCGCGATACTCGGCAGCCTCGGTGGCATGAGTGACGTGGTTCTGGGCGTGACCGGCAAGAGCCCCCCGGTCGCCTGCAAAGCAACCGGGGTGTCACTCATGCCACGCATTCGGGCCAAAGCTCGCTGGAGCCGTCTCCCTCGGCGTGCGGGATCAGTTGGCGGGCTTGCGTTCGATCTGGTAGTGCAGGGTCAGGAACGGGAGCCCGAAGACCCAGAACGCATGCTCTGCGCGCAGCACGCCGTCCTCAACGAAGACATCGAGCTGCTCTTCGAAGCCGTGCACGGCCAGGGCAGTGAGCTCGTCGGCCGCCGGGTCGATGTAGGTGAGGTAGTGCCCGGCCTGGCCGTCATCGACGCGGCTGGTCAGCGTCAGGCCCCGGTCCGGCCGTGACCGTGGGAGCAGCGTCGCGGTGAAACTGCCCTCCGGAACGGGGAACCCGACGCTGACGTAGCCGCAGCCCCGGTGGGTGTAGGTGGTGTAGATGCCGACCATGATCGGCTCATCGTCGTCGGCGAACGACCGGATCCAACCGCGCACCGACACCGTGCCGTCGACCCCGGTCACCGTGTCGATGCGGCTGCGGATTCCACGCTGGGTCTCGCGCTGGTTCATCGGGACGCTCGCCTGTCCTAGGGGACGCGCGACCAGCGTCCGGTACAGCAAGTAGCCGGGCCGCACCCACAGCCGCCACCGCGGAATGATGTCCAGCGCGAACCTGGTGGTGTGCTCGTAGAACTCCCGCACGAGCGGATCGACCTGCTGCGGGTCGAACCCCGGCCCGGCCAGCGCGTCGAGGGACGCCACGATCCCGGTTTCCTGGGCATCGGCGGTGTGGTGGGCTCCGAGTTCGTCGGCGAGGTTCCGGACATAGGCCGTGCCGACGTACCTCGACCGCGCTGGCCGGGGCACCACGAACGGCAGGTCATCGGCGCTGACCCGGTCGGCGAGCAGGCTGACCTGTGCGTCGCGGAACAACAGCGCCGACAGGCTGCGGTAGGCCAGAACGGTGCTGCTCGCCACGACAGCCGCCGGTGCTGGCCCCAGAGACAGTGCCTGCCCCACCGCGGCACCCACGACCGGGCCCAGCGCCACCTTCTGCGGCCGCAACCCCATCACCCCGACAACGGCTCCCGTGGCCGTGCCGACCGCGAGTGGCCCCGCACCGGTCACCTTCTCCGCGGCCCACCCCAAAGGCGCCGCCAGCGCAGTGCTCACCGCGATGCGCTGCGACAGTGCCGGGATCTCGCCCTCCTGCTGACGGGCCCGAGCCACCGCCTCCGACGCACCCAGGCCGACCGCACCGACCAACGCGGCCCAAGCCGCCGGCCTGACCCCACGGTGCGCGGCCAGCGATGCTCCCGCAAGGCCACCAACCGCCGCCGCGAAACCGATGGAGGACCTGTTGGCCACGCTCGTGACCCTAGCCGGTGCGCCCGGACTCGCCGTCACGAGCGGCATCAGAACCCGCCGGCCGAACGAATCCCACTCCCTCGAGGCGACCCGGCGGGGTGGCCAACCCGCCCACTCGCCGGTGACTTCAAGCAGCAGCCACCGCAACGCGTCAGCTTGCCGCGGGCTGGGCTCGGTGATGCGCCGAACGTGCCGGGGAGCGTGCGGGGTGAACGCGTCGCGGGCCGAGGTCGCTGCGAAGCGTCGGCAGGCGCATACTTGA
>Ga0081455_10007403_pt1 | contig 11566 bp, 9 predicted proteins | sample TabmetS3T2R1_FD_70207 | JGI IMG/M metagenome (GOLD analysis project Ga0081455, IMG submission 70207) | Tabebuia heterophylla rhizosphere microbial communities from the University of Puerto Rico - S3T2R1 | ecosystem: Host-associated > Plants > Roots > Rhizosphere ...
CACCCCGACGGCCATGCTGGAGCGCCACGGGGCCGACGCCCTGCGCTACTGGGCGGCCCGGGGCCGGCCCGGCACCGACACCGCCGTCGACGAGGCCCAGATGCGGGTCGGGCGCCGGCTGGCCATCAAGCTGCTCAACTCCGGCCGGTTCATCCTGAACCTGCCCGACGACGGCCCCGGCGCCGGCGGGCCCGCCGAGCCGCTCGACCTGGCCATGCTGGCCGGCCTGGACGCGGTGGTGGCCGACGCCACCCGGACCCTGGAGGGGGCCGACTGGACGGCCGCCCTGGAGTCGGTCGAGCGCTGCTTCTGGACCTTCTGCGACGACTACCTGGAGCTGGTCAAGGACCGCGCCTACCGGCCCGTGGGGGAGCCCGGCGGCGCCTCGGCCCGGGCGGCCCTGCGCGCCGTCCTCGACGCCGTGGCGCGGCTGCTTGCCCCCTACCTCCCCTACGCCTGCGAGGAGGTCTGGTCGTGGTGGCATGACGGCTCCGTCCACCTGGCGCCCTGGCCGGCGCCGGAGCTGGCCCCGGCCGGCGCCGACCCGACCCCGCTGGCTGCGGCCAGCCTGGTCATCGCGGCCGTCCGGCGGGCCAAGAGCCAGGCCAAGCTGCCCCTGCGGGCGCCGGTCGCCCTGGCCGTGGTCGACGGCCCGCCGGAGCTGCTGGCGGCCGCCCGAGTAGCCGAGGCCGACCTGGCCGCGGCCGGTCGGGTGGCCGCGTTCGAGTACCGTGAGCGACCCCAGGCGGCGACGCTGGAGGTGCAGGTGGAGCTGGCCGCGCCCGAGGAGGCGACCACATGACCCAGGGACCGCGGGAGGTCGAGGGGGTCCTGCTGGTCCGGGCCGAGGACCAGGAGGCGGCGGCCGGCCGGGTGGCCGGCCTGGAGGCGGTCGACCGCTTCCTGCTGCGGCCCCGGCCGCCCCAGCGGATCCGCGACACCTACCTCGACACCGGCGACGGCGACCTGGCCACCGCCCGGGTCGCCTTCCGGGTCCGGGAGCTGGACGGCCGCCCCCTGCTCACCCTCAAGTCGGCGGCGGTGCGGACCGGGCTGGCCGCCGAGCGCCTGGAGCTGGAGGGGCCCTGGTCGGCGGCGACCCTCGGCACCGTCCTGGAGGAGCTGCGGCGGCGCGAGGTCCGGCTCCCCGAGGTCCCGGAGGGCGCCGGGGCGGGGGAGCCGCTGGCCGACCTGGCCGGGCTCGGCCTGCTCCCGACCCAGGTCCGCGAGACCGCCCGCACCCCGCGGGACGTGCTGGAGCGGGGCGACCCCGACGCCGGGCCGGTGGCCGAGCTGACCATCGACGACGTCGCCTACCGGCTCCCCGCCGGCACCGCCCGCCTGGTCGAGGTCGAGGTCGAGGCCAAGGGGGAGGGCGGCCTCGACACTGTGCAGGCCCTGCTGGGGGCGGTGGCCGCCGCCCTCCCCGACGACCTGCGGCCGTGGCCCTACGGCAAGCTCGGCACCGGGATCGCGGTCGAGCGGATGCTGGCCGCCGGCCAGCTCGAGGGCCTGCTCGACCCGGCCGGCAGGATCCGCCCACAAGCCCACGACCGCATCGCCCAATTCCTCTCCAGAGACAGCGCTTGACCACTACCATCGACGGCGTCATGGACTACCACGACGCCGTCGATGCGCTCTACAGCCGGTTGCCGACCCGCATGGGGCCCAGCCTGGACCGGATCAACCGGCTGGCCGAGCTGCTCGACCACCCCGAGCGGACCGCCCCGGCCATCCACCTGACCGGCACCAACGGCAAGACCACCACCGCCCGGATGGTCGCCTCCCTGCTGGCCGGGTTCGGGGTCGGGGCCGGCGTCTACACCAGCCCCCATCTCCAGGACGTGCGCGAGCGGGTGGCCACGGCCACCCGGCTCATCTCGCCCGAGGAGTTCGCCGAGACCTGGGCCTACCTGGAGCCGTTCCTGGCCGAGGTCGACCGGGCCTCCGACCAGCCGGTGACCTTCTACGAGGCCCTGACCGCCCTGGCCTTCACCTGGTTCGCCGAGCTGCCGGTCGACGCCCAGGTGGTCGAGGTCGGCATGGGCGGCACCTGGGACGCCACCAACCTGGTCCACGGCGAGGTGGCGATCGTCAACCGCGTCGCCCTCGACCACCCCGAGCTCGGCGACACCCCGGCCGCGGTGGCGGCCGAGAAGGCCGGCATCATCAAGCGCGGCGCCACCGTGGTCAGCCAGGAGCAGGACGAGGACGTGCTGGCCGTCATCGCCGAGCGGGCGGCCCGGGAGGAGGCGCGGCTGCTGCTGGCCGGGCGCGACTTCGGGGTCGAGCGGCGCCGCCAGGCCATCGGCGGCCAGCTCCTGGACCTGAGCACCCCCAGCGGGGTCGTGCCCGACGTGCTGGTGCCGCTGCACGGCCGCCACCAGGCCGACAACGCCGCCGGGGCCCTGGTCGCGGTCGAGGCCTTCCTCGGCGCCCACGAGGGCTCCTGGGGACCGGGGACCGACGCCCCCGCCTCCGAGAAGCGGCTGCTGGACCCGGACACCGTCCGGGCCGGGTTCGCGGCCGTGACCTCGCCGGGGCGCCTGGAGGTCATCTCCCGCCAGCCGCTGGTGCTGCTGGACGGGGCCCACAACCCGGCCGGTGCCCGCGCCCTGGCCGAGGCCCTGCTGAGTGAGTTCGTGGTCGAGCGCCGCACCCTGGTGGTCGCCTGCCTGGTCGACAAGGACATCCGCGGCATCCTCCAGGCCCTGGCCCCGGCCACGGGCCGGCTGATCGTGACCACCAACCGCAGCCCGCGGGCGGCCCCGGCCGAGCGGCTGCGCAAGGAGGCCGAGGCCCTCGGCCTGCGGGCCGAGGTCGCCCCCGACGTGGCCACCGCCGTCCGGCGGGCCATCGACGGCGCCGGCGAGACCGAGGCCGTGGTCGTCACCGGCTCGCTGTACACGGTGGGGGAGGCCCGCGAGCTGCTCCTGGGCGACGGCCCGGCTTGAGTAGAATCCCCTGACCCTTCCCATCCTTGGAGGATCGCCGTGGCGGACGAACGCACCCTGGTCCTGTGCAAACCCGACGCCGTCGCCCGCGGCCTGGTCGGAGAGGTGATCGGGCGGCTGGAGCGCAAGGGGTTCCGGCTCGTGGCCATGGAGCTGCGCAGCCTGGACGAGGCCACCGCCAAGCAGCACTACGGCGAGCACGAGGGCAAGCCCTTCTTCGGCGACCTGGTCTCCTTCATCACCTCCGGGCCGCTGGTGGCCATGTGCGTGGAGGGGCCGGACGCGGTCAGCGCCGTGCGCACCCTGATGGGCCCGACCAACCCGGTCGCCGCCCCGCCCGGCTCGATCCGCGGCGACTACGGCCTGGAGATCGAGAAGAACCTGGTCCACGGCTCCGACTCGCCCACCTCGGCGGCCCGTGAGCTGGCCCTTTTCTTTCCCGAGTTGTAACGCTCCGGCTATTGGGTCGTTCGAGGGGACGGTGTAGGATGCCCGGGTTCTCCGGGCGCCCGCGCCCCTCGCCGTGACTCCACGTACGTGACTCCACGCACCGCTGGAAGGGGCTGGTCTGGCTTGCAGAACGCCTTCCGCTTCCTCGGCCGCGACATGGCCGTCGACCTCGGCACCGCCAACACCCTGGTCTACGTGCGCGGCCGCGGGGTCGTGCTCAACGAGCCCTCGGTGGTGGCCATCAACCACAAGAACAACGCCGTCCTGGCCGTCGGCACCGAGGCCAAGGCGATGATCGGCCGCACCCCGGCCCACATCGTGGCCACCCGCCCCCTCAAGGACGGGGTCATCGCCGACTTCGACACCACCGAGCGGATGCTCCGCTACTTCGTCCACAGGGTGCACCGCCGCCAGCTCATGGCCAAGCCCCGGGTGGTGGTCTGCGTCCCCTCGGGCATCACCGGGGTCGAGCGCCGGGCCGTGGTCGAGTCGACCTACCGGGCCGGGGCCCGCAGCGCCTTCATCATCGAGGAGCCCATGGCCGCCGCCATCGGGGTCGGCCTGCCCGTGCACGAGCCGGCCGGCAACATGGTCGTCGACATCGGCGGCGGCACCACCGAGGTCGCCGTGGTCGCCCTGGGCGGCATCGTCACCAGCCAGAGCATCCGCATCGGCGGCGACGAGCTGGACGAGTCGATCATCAGCTACATCAAGAAGGAGTACTCCCTGATGCTCGGCGAGCGCACCGCCGAGCAGATCAAGATCAACCTCGGCTCGGCCTTCCCGCTGCCCGAGGAGCCGACCACCGACATCCGCGGCCGCGACCTGGTCAGCGGCCTGCCCAAGACCATCACCATCGGCGCCGAGGAGATCCGCAAGGCCATCGAGGAGCCGGTCAACCAGATCGTCGACGCCGTCAAGAACACCCTCGACCGCACCCCGCCCGAGCTGGCCGCCGACGTCATGGACAAGGGGATCGTCCTCACCGGCGGCGGGGCCCTGCTCCGCGGGCTCGACGAGCGCCTCAAGCACGAGACCAGCATGCCGATCCATGTGGCCGACGAGCCGCTGCACTCGGTGGCGTTCGGCTCCGGCAAATGCATCGAGGAGTTCGAGTCGCTCAAGAAAGTGCTCATCTCGTCAGAGGCCCACTGACAATCTGGAGGTCGGGAGGCTACGCGCCTCCCGGAGAAGGTGTACGAACGTCCCCGCCGCGCGCGCACCGTCCTGGCCGTGCTCCTGGCCGCCGCGATCGTGCTCATCACGATCGACTTCCGGCAGCCCGACGGCGGCCCCGTCGACCGCCTGCAGCGCCTGGCCATCGCCGTCTTCGGCCCGCTCCAGCAGGGGGCCAGCGCGGTCGTGTCCCCGGTCGGCGACCTGTTCGGCGGGGTCGCCGAGCTGGCCGGCCTGCGCCGCGAGAACCGGCGCCTGGAGGCCGAGGTGGCCCGGCTGCGCGCCCAGGAGCGGACCTATGGCGACGTGCTCGGCGAGAACCGGCGCCTGCGGGGAGCGCTGGCCATGGCCAACCGCTGCGGCTGCCGCACCGTGGGGGCCTCGGTGGTGGCCAGCTCCGGGTCGAACTTCCAGCTGTCGGTGACCGTCGACGCCGGGTCGCGCCAGGGGGTGCGGCGGGACATGGCCGTGGTCGACGCCGACGGGCTGGTCGGGCGGGTCACCCAGGTGACCGCCGACTACGCCACCGTGCTGCTGGTCACCGACCCCTCCAGCGGGGTCGCGGCCACCCTGGCCCGCGGCAAGGCCCCCGGCATCGTCAAGGGCAGCGGCGCCCAGCTGCTGTCGTTCCAGCCGGTCCGGGCCGGCACCGCCGTCCGCCGCGGCGACCCGGTGGTCACCCAGGCCTACCAGGACAGCGTGTTCCCGGCCGGCCTGCCCATCGGCGTGGTCGAGCGGGTCGACCCGGCCGGCGCGGCCAGCCTGGTCCCGCGGGTCGCCGTCCGCCCCTATGCCGCCCTCGGCGCCCTCGACGTGGTCGCGATCGTGGTCGAGCGCCCGGCCCCGCCGGTCCGGGGGAGCTGAGCCGTGCGCCGCCTGCTGGTGCTGGCCGCGGTCCTGGTGGTGGCCGTGCTGCTCCAGTCGACGGTGCTGGCCGGGCTGCGGCTGGCCGGGGTCCGGCCCGACCTGCTGGTCCTGGCCGTGGTGGCGGTGGCCATGGCCAGCGACGCCACCACCGGGGCGGCCTTCGGCTTCGTGGCCGGGCTGGTCGCCGACCTGCTCTTCGACCTCCCGGTGGGGGTGTCGGCGCTGGTCTACACGGCCACCGGGTTCGCCGTCGGCACCGTCCGGGTCTATGTGACCAGCCACCGCCCGCTGGTCCACCTGATCCTGGTCGGCGCGGCCAGCCTGGCCTCGGCCTGGTGCTGCGGGCTGCTGCTGCGGGTGTTCGACCTGTCCACCTGGGCGGCCGTCGTCCGCGCCGGCCCCCTGGTCGCCCTGTTCAACCTGCTGCTGACCCCGTTCGTCTACCCGGTGGTGTGGGCGCTGACCGAGCGCGTCCCCGCCCGGCCGGCCCAGCGTTGGTAGGTTCACGCCGTGCTGCCGCCGTCCTCCCCACTCCGCACCCGCCTGTCGGTGCTGTCGATCCTGGTCCTGGTGCTGTTCGTGGCCCTGTCCTCGCGCCTCTGGTACCTCCAGGTGCTGGCCGGGGAGCGCTACGGCGACCTGGCCGAGGGCAACCGCGTCCGCCAGGTCGTGATCGAGGCCCCCCGGGGCCGGATCCTGGACGCCAGCGGCCGGGTGGTGGTCCGCAACCGGGCCGCCTGGGCGGTCACGGTCAAGCCGTCCCAGCTCGGCGACCGCCGCCGCGTGGTCCTGGGCCGCCTGGCCCGCCTGCTCGGCACCACCCGGGCCAAGCTGGAGGCGCGGATCGCCGACTACACCGGCTCGCCCCTGCGCGGCATCCCGGTGGCCGAGGACGTCCCCACCCGCCAGCTCTTCTACCTGACCGAGCACGCCGACCGGTTCCCGGGGGTGGCGCCCGAGGTGCTGGCCCTGCGCGAGTACCCGGCCGGGCAGGCCGCCGCCCACGTGCTCGGCTACGTCGGCGAGATCTCGGCCGAGGAGCTCAAGCAGCGCCGCTTCCGCGGCTACGAGGCCGGCGACATCGTCGGCAAGGCCGGGGTCGAGCTGACCTACGACAAGTGGCTGCGCGGCCGCGACGGCGTCCAGGACCTCGAGGTCAACGCGGCCGGCGAGGTCGTCCGGACCCTCGGCGGCCGCTCGCCCGTCCCCGGCCGCGACCTCCAGCTCACCCTCGAGCTCGACCTCCAGGTGAGCGTCGAACGGGCCCTGGCCGACGGCATGCGGGCCGCCCGCCGGCTGCCCGACCGCCAGCGGGGCGGCACCTACCCGGCCCCGGCGGCCACCGCGGTCGTGCTCGACCCCGACGACGGCGCCCTGCTCGCCCTGGCCAGCCTGCCCCAGTACGACCCGCGGCGCTTCGTGGGCGGCATCTCCCGGCGCGACTTCGCCCGCTACGCCAACCACCCGGGCAAGCCGCTGCTGCACCGGGCCGTGCAGTCGGCCTATCCACCCGGCTCGACCTGGAAGCCGTTCACCGCCCTGGCCGGGCTCAAGGCCGGCGTCGTCACCCCGACCAGCGCCTACCACTGCCCGGGGTCGTTCACCATCGGCAACTACACCAAGCGGGACTGGACCCCGCGGGGCCACGGCTCGGTCGCCCTGACCAACAGCCTGCGGCTGTCCTGCGACGTCTACTACTACAACCTGGGCGCCGCCCTGGGGGTGGCCGAGCGGGCCCAGGAGGAGCGCGGGCAGCGGGTCGACGAGAAGATGCAGGCCACCGCCCGCGGGTTCGGGTTCGGGCGCCGGCCCGCCCTCGACCTCCCGTACGGGGCCGAGGGGACGGTCCCGACCCGCGAGTGGCGCAAGCGCTTCTGGGAGGACAACAAGAAGACCTATTGCGCCGGCTCCAGCGACCTGTACCGGGAGCTGTGCCGCAGCGGCTGGCGCTGGCAGGGGGGCGACAACCTCAACATCGCCATCGGCCAGGGCGACCTCCAGGTGTCGCCGCTGCAGCTGGCCCTCGGCTACGGGGCGCTGGCCAACGGCGGCACCGTCTACCGGCCCCACGTCGGCCGGGCGGTGCTCGACCCGGCCAGCGGGCGGGTGGTCCGGCGGGTCGAGCCGCGGGTCGCCGAGGTGGCCGAGGTGCCGGGCGGCGCCCTGGCCGCGGTCGGCCAGGCGCTGGCCACCGTGCCCACCGGCGGCACGGCCAGCTCGGCCTTTGCCGGGTTCCCGCTGGACCGGTTCCCGGTGGCCGGCAAGACCGGCACCGCCGACCTGCCGCCCCGGGCGCCGTTCGCCTGGTTCGCCTCCTACGCCCCGGTGGGGGACCCGAAGTACGTGGTGGCGGTCATGGTCGAGCAGGGCGGCCACGGCGGCGAGTCGGCCGCCCCGGTGGCCCGGGCCATCTACCAGAAGCTGTTCGAGCTGCCGGTGACCCCGGTGGCCGCCGGCGCCGACCGGAGCGGCTGATGCAGGAGTCCTGGGGAAGCTACTCGGACCGGGTGTCCCGGCTGGGCTGGGAGGCGGCCAGCGACCGGCCGATGGCCTGGCGCGCCCCCTGGCGGCACCTGGACCCGACGGTGGTGCTGGCCGCCGTCGCCCTGACCGGCCTGGGGCTGCTGGCCATCTACTCCTCGACCTTCGCCGGGCTCCGCGCCCAGGGGCTGGCCGAGGCCTCGATCATGCGCCGCCAGCTGCTCAACCTGGGCCTGGGCCTGGCGGTGATGGTGGCGGCCATGGTGATCGACTACCGCCGCCTCCAGGCCTGGGCCGGGGTGGTGTTCGGGGCCGTGGTGGTGGCCCTGGGGCTGGTCCTGACCCCGCTGGGGTCGGCCACCAACGGCGCCCAGTCCTGGTTCGAGCTCGGCGCCTACCAGGTCCAGCCGTCCGAGTACGCCAAGGTCGGGACCATCGTCACCCTGGCCGCCATCTTCGGGGCCCGGCGGGAGATGCCCGGCTTCCGGCGGCTGGTCGCCGGGCTGGCCGCGACGGCCCTGGTCTGCGCGGAGATCCTGCTCCAGCCCGACTTCGGGACGTTCATGGTGTTCGTGGCCATCCTGTTCGGGGTGCTGCTGGTCAGCGGGGTGCAGCTGCGCTGGCTGCTGGTCCTGGCCCTGGTCGGGGTGGTCGGGACGGTGGGCATGTTCAAGCTCAACGTGCTGCGCGAGTACCAGAAGGAGCGCCTGACCGCGTTCATCGACCCGAGCGCCGACGACGGTGGACAAGGCTTCACCTACAACTCGAGACAGGCCCTGATCGCCATCGGCTCCGGCGGCGTCACCGGCAAGGGCTACCTGCGCGGCACCCAGACCAACCTCCAGTACGTGCCCGAGCAGAAGACCGACTTCATCTTCACCGTGATCGGCGAGGAGCTCGGCTTCACCGGCTCCATGGGCCTGCTCGCCCTGCTGGCCCTGCTCCTGTGGCGGGGCCTGCGCATCGCCGCCGTGGCCCGGGACCCCTTCGGCGCCCTCCTGGCCGCCGGGGTGGTGACCATGCTGGCCTTCCAGGCCTTCGTCAACATCGGCATGACCATCGGCATCATGCCCATCACCGGGATCCCGCTGCCGTTCGTCTCCTACGGCGGGTCGTCGCTGATCGCCACCTTCCTGGCCGTGGGCCTGCTGGAGAACGTCCACATGCGCCGGTACCTTTGAGGCCATGGCCAAGCTGATCTACTCGGCGATCATGTCGCTGGACGGCTACACCGCCGACGAGCAGGGCAACTTCGACTGGGCCGCCCCGGACGAGGAGGTGCACCACTTCCTCAACGACCTCGAGCGCCCGGTCGGCGCCTACCTCTACGGCCGCCGGATGTACGAGGTCATGTCGCCCTGGGAGACCATGGGCACCCCCGACCAGTCGCCGGCCACCCAGGATTTCGCCCGGATCTGGCAGGCGGCCGACAAGATCGTCTTCTCCAGGGCCCTGGAGACGGTGTCCACCGCCAGGACCAGGCTCGAGCGCCAGTTCGACCCCGAGGCGGTCCGCCAGCTCAAGACCACGACCGGTCCCGACATCAGCGTCGGCGGCCCCCGCCTCGCCGCCCAGGCGATCCAGGCCGGCCTGGTCGACGAGTACCAGCTGTTCCTCACCCCCATCGTGGTCGGCGGTGGCAACCAGGCCCTCCCCGACCACGTCCGTCTCGACCTCGACCTCCAGGACGAGCGCCGCTTCACCAGCGGGGTGGTGTTCCTCCGCTACCGGCAGCGGTAGGGTCGCCCCCTCATCGCCCAGGCGCGGCCGATCCCGCCCCGGCGGTGCGGTGCCGCCTCGGGCCCATGCGCGCACCTGCACGGTGGTCGCCCGTCGGGTCCCATGCACGCACCTGGCACGACGGTCGCCCCGCGGCACCGGGCAGCTCACCCCGACCAACCAGCCCGGGCGCGCCGGACCGCGCCCACCGGCTCCGGGCGCGCCGGACCCGCCGCCACCGGCATCGGGGGCCCCAACCGGGAGGGTAGCCCAACCGCAAGTTCAGGGCGCCGGGTTGTCCACAGCCCCATCGCGGGGAGGCGGCGCGGTCCCATCGCGGGGAGGCGGCGCGGCGCAGCCGCGGGGAGTGGACGTCCATTTGCCCGCCGCGCCCGGCGACGGTGGGTTCGTGGGGCGGGAACGGGAGCTCGGCGACCTCGCCGCGGCGTGGGCGGGGGCGGTGGGGGGGCGGCCGGGGATGGTGCTGATCGCCGGGGAGGCGGGGATCGGCAAGACCCGGCTGGCGCAGGCGGTGGCCGAGCTGGCCGGGGCCACCGGGGGGATGGTGGCGCAGGCGCGCTGCTACGAGGCCGAGCGGTCGCTGTTCCTGCAGCCGCTGGCCGAGGCGGTGCGGGCGGCGGCCCTGGCCCTGCCGCCGGCGCGGGTGGGCGCGGCCGCCGGGGACGCCGCCGCCACCCTGGCCGAGCTGGTGCCGGACCTCCGCCGGCTCCTGGCCCTGGAGGACTACCAGCGCGCCCCGGCCGAGCTGGAGCGGCGACGGTCGTTCGAGGCCGTGACGGCCTTCCTGCGCGGCCTGGCCGCCCAGCAGCCGCTGCTGGTGGTCCTCGACGACCTGCGCCTGGCCGGCGCCTCCACCCTGGAGCTGCTGCATTTCCTGCTGCGCCGCCTGGCCGGCGACCGGCTCCTGCTGCTGGCCGCCGTCCGGTCAGAGGAGGGCGCCGAGGCCCTGGAGGCCCTGGCCGACGTGGCCCGGGTGCTGGAGCTGGGGCCCCTGCCGGCGGCGGCCGTGGCCGAGCTGGCCCGCCGCTTCGGCGTGGCCGACCTGGCCGGCCCGGTGCAGGAGCGGACCGGCGGCCACACCCTGTTCGCGGTGGAGAGCCTGCGGGCCGCCGCCGAGGGCGGCCGCGACCGCGACGCCGTGCCGGCCTCGCTGCGGGACGCGGTGCTGGCCCGGGCCCGGCGGGCCGGCCCCGAGGTCGAGACCCTGCTGCGGGCGGCCGTGGTCGCCGGGGCCAATGTCGACCTGGAGGTGGTCGCCGCCCTGCTCGACCTGCCCGTGGAGGCGACCGCCGCCCAGGCCGAGCGGGCCCTGGCCGCCCGCCTGCTGGTCGAGGACGAGACCGGCGCCGGCTACCGGATCGTCAACGACCTGGTCCGCGAGGTCCTGTACGCGACCAGCCCGCGGCCCACCCGCGTGGCCCGCCACCGCCGCCTGGCCGGCCTGCTGGCCGACCGGCCCGAGACGGCCGCCGGCCACGCCGCCCTGTTCACGGGCACGTGGAGCGATCGCAACGGCATCACCGGCAACGACGTCGCGCTGCCCGACGCCTCGGTCCTCGACGTGGTCGACGGCTACACCTCCACTCCGCTCGTGGCCGAGCCGCTGTGGGTCACCGCCGCCCGCCAGGGACTGGACGCCAGCGTCGTCTCCGCCACGCAGACGTTTCCCTTCGCGCCGTTCCTGGAGGAGCGCCGCTTCGGCGGCAGCTTCGGCCGCGGCCTCACGCTGATGAACGGCTACCAGGGGGTGCAGGTGCCCGACCGCGTCTACGGCGCCTCCGACCTGCCGCTGCGCGCCGTCGGCGAATGGCTGGGAGACCTTCCGGCCCACGACGGCGAGGTGAAGGAGCTGGAGCTGTCCGTGGGGGGCACGCGCATCGACGGCCTTCTCTACGACG
>Ga0081455_10007404_pt1 | contig 11566 bp, 6 predicted proteins | sample TabmetS3T2R1_FD_70207 | JGI IMG/M metagenome (GOLD analysis project Ga0081455, IMG submission 70207) | Tabebuia heterophylla rhizosphere microbial communities from the University of Puerto Rico - S3T2R1 | ecosystem: Host-associated > Plants > Roots > Rhizosphere ...
CTCTCGACAACGGCTATAACCCCTCGAGCATCATCGTCGACGGCCCGATCTGCATCGATCAAGGCAAGGGCATGCCGCAATGGTGCCCGAAGAACTATGACGCAGGTTCCGCCGCCGGTCCTTCGACCTTGCGCTTCGGCATCGAGAAATCGCGCAACCTCATGACCGTGCGGCTCGCCCGCGACATGGGCATGCCGATGATTGCCGAATATTCGCGGCGCTTCGGCGTCTACGACAATCTGATGCCGGCGCTCTCGATGGCGCTCGGCGCCGGCGAAACCACGCTGCTGCGCATGGTGACCGCCTATTCGATGCTGTGCAACGGCGGCAAGCAGATCAAGGCGAGTTTCATCGATCGCGTTCAGGACCGCTACGGGCGCACGATTTGGCGTCACGATCAGCGCGAGTGCGCGAACTGCGGCGCCCGCGAATGGAGCGGCCAAGCGGAGCCCGACCTGATCGATAACCGCGTGCAGGTCATCGATCCGATGTCGGCCTTCCAGATGGTCTCGATCATGGAAGGCGTCGTTCAGACCGGCACGGCCCAGAGGCTCAAAGTTCTGAAACGTCCGATCGCCGGGAAGACCGGCACCACCAACGACTACAAGGACGCCTGGTTCGTCGGCTTCACCCCCGATCTCGCCGTCGGCGTCTATATCGGCTACGACCAGCCCGTCTCCATGGGCCATGGCGAGACCGGCGGAAGCCTCGCCGCGCCGGTCGTTCGCGACTTCCTGCGCGAAGCGCTGAAGGATGTGCCCCCGGTCCCGTTCCGCGCGCCCTCCGGCATCAAGCTCGTGCGCGTCAACCACAAGAGCGGCCAGCCGTCGGGCGGCGGCGGGTCGATCGTGGAGGCATTCAAGCCGGGCCAGGAACCCGCGGGCTCGGTCGAGGTCATGGAAGCCGGGGAGGTGGCTGAAGACGGGTCCATGCCGCCGCCCCCCGATGGCTATGCGCCGCCGCCGCCCCCGGGCTACGGCCCTCCGCCCGGCCCAGCGCCGGCGCCGCCGCCGTTTCAGCGGGGACCGGCTCCCGGCAACGACCGCTCTTTGACATCGGGTACCGGCGGCCTCTACTAGTTCCTATATAGACCCATTGGCCTGACGCCGCCGCGAGAGCTCGGCGGACGGTCTCATCCATTCATATTTCGAGGACGCGATGCGCGCCGAAACCGAATCGGTCGTCAACGACATCAAAGAATCCCTGGCCTTGCTCCGGAGGCATCTTTGACCCCGATCGCGCGAGGCAGAGGCTGGCTGAGCTCGATCGCGAGGCCGAGGCCCCGAATTTCTGGAGCGACAGCCGCCGCGCGCAGAGCCTGATGCGCGAGCGACAGCAGGTCGAAAACGCGCTCGGCGCGTTCGACCGCATTGTCGGCGAGCTCGACGATCAGGTCGCGCTCATCGAGCTCGGCGAGGAGGAGGGCGACGAGCATGTCGTCGCCGAAGCCGAGAAGGCGCTTCAGCGACTGCGGCAGGAGGCCCACACGCGGGAAGTGGAGGCGCTGCTCTCCGGCGAGGCCGACGCCAATGACGCCTATGTCGAGATTCATGCGGGCGCGGGCGGCACCGAAAGCCAGGATTGGGCGCAGATGCTCGAACGCATGTATGTGCGCTGGGCCGAAGGGCGCGGCTACAAGGTCGAGATCATCGGCGAGCATTACGGCGAAGAGGCCGGCGTCAAGTCGGCGACCGTCCTAGTCAAGGGCGCCAACGCTTATGGCTGGCTGAAAACCGAGTCGGGCGTCCACCGCCTGGTGCGCATCTCACCCTTCGACTCCAATGCGCGCCGGCACACGAGTTTCGCCTCGGTGTCGATCTACCCCGCGATCGACGACACGATCGAGATCGATATCGACGAGAAGGACGTGCGCATCGACACCTATCGCTCCTCGGGAGCGGGCGGCCAGCACGTCAACACCACCGACAGCGCGGTGCGCATCACCCATCTTCCGACCGGCATCGTCGTGCAGTGCCAGAACGAGCGATCGCAGCACAAGAACCGGGCCACCGCCTGGGGAATGCTGCGCGCGCGGCTTTACGAGGCCGAACTCAAGCGCCGCGAGGAGGAAGCCCAAGCCGCCGCTGCCGCCAAGTCCGATATCGGCTTCGGCCACCAGATCCGGTCCTACGTGCTCCAGCCCTATCAGCTGGTGAAGGATTTGCGGACCGGGGTCGAAAGCACCAATCCTTCCGCCGTGCTCGACGGCGACATCGATCGCTTCATCGAGGCGGCGCTGGCCGAACGCATCCACGCCGATCAGAAGGCCTGAACGGCTCCCGGCAGGCAACACCGTAATGGCGGCGCTCCGACTATTCCGCGGCGTGCGACGGAATAATACTCGGCTCGTCTTTGGGCTTGCTGTCCGCGGACTTCTCGGGGCGCGATCCGTTTCCGGAGACGGCTTTGACTTCCGTCAGCGGATTGTCGGAGCGGCGCGACTTGCCCTCGAAATACGCACCCTGCTCGATGGCGAGACTCTGATGGAAGATATCGCCTTCGACATGCGACTGCGCCTGGAGCGTAACACGCAAGCCCCTGATCGAGCCGACCACGCGGCCGCGCACGACGACATCTTCGGCCATGACGCCGCCGATCACTTGCGACTTGTCGCCGAGCAGAAGCGAACCGCAATGGATGTCGCCCTGGATCTCGCCATCGACCTGGATCTCGCCCTTCGAGTTGACGTTGCCCGTGATGCTGAGATCTTCGCCGATGATCGAGGGGACCATCTTGCTCGCAGCGGGGCTTGGGCTCTTGCTTGCGTAGGTTGCGGGCCGCTCGGTGAAGGGCGTCTTCAACTCGCCCGTACGCTCGCTGCCCATTTTCGTGATACTTTCGCCCGACTCGGGCTTCTTGGTGAACATGACCGGTACCTCCCCTTCGCAACTATGACCCGGGGCGCCAATAAGTCAGTCCACTGACGCAACGTTTGCGAACCGATGCGATCCCCCGTTGAGGCTTCCAGGGATTGCCACGGAGTTCCGTCAGGGCCCAACAACGCAGCGCCCACTCCTGCCATGAGAATATCGCCTCGGTCGCGTGTTGTCATGAGACTTCTCCCGGCTGAGATGAGACCTCGCGAAAGCGGGGCTAAGCCACGGGCGGGACCGCAAAAACCGCCTTCCTTTAGCCGATTTTACCGCCTCTTATGTCTTGAGCCCTTACCTTGACGCTGGGCGCCTGAGCGGTGAGCTTGCAAGGCTAGGGGGCTCGTTGGGGGGATGCCGACACAAGGCCGTGAACAGGTGAGGCGTCGCGTTCGTCGAGGGAGGCGCGGCCCTCGTGGCGTGGCGCAACTTCGTTCGCCCGAGAGCGGGGCGAGGTGTGCGGCTCTGGCCTGGTCGCCGCGGGATTTGAGGGAATGAGCCAAGCGATTGCAGGCGCTCTCTCGAAACTGACCACCGAGAGTGGCAGAGCAATCCAGCTATTGCGCGCGTGGGCGCGCGCGGCCGCGTTCCGATTCGGGACGAAGGGAGAGGCTTGGTGGCGCGCCGGTACGGAACGCCTCGGCGTCCGCAATATCTCCGAGCAGCCGATCTCCACCGCGCTCGTCAAGCTGACTGCCGAGAGCAGCAAAGTCATCCTCGCTTTGCCCGAGCGAAGCCGGGCGCTGGTGAAGCGCGTTCCCGAGCCGGTTCAGATCGAACTCAGGAAACTGTCCTCGCGCGGCGCGAATGTGACTCGGGAAATTTTCGCCGGCATTCTCGTGGTCGGACTGGTTGCCATCGTTCTCGGCTATGGACGGCTCGCCCGCGGCCCCGTTTCTCTCACGGGCCTCGTTCCCTCCATCGAAGAGGCCATCAACCGCGAACTTTCCGGTGTCAGCGTCAAGATCGACGATGCCATCCTGACGCGGGCGTCCGACGGGCCGGGCGTGCTGTTTCGTCTGCGCAATATCCGCCTGGTTGACGCAAACGGCGCGATCCTCGCCCAAGCGCCGTTCGCGGCCATCGGCATGAACGGAAGCGCGCTTCTGGTCGGGCGGCTCGCGCCGGGAAGCGTCGATTTCATCGGTCCTCGGCTCCTCCTCACTCACGAGCCCGGCCGGGGCCTTTCGCTCAGCTTCTCGCGTGCCGCTCCGAACGGCGCCGAACCGGCGCTCCCGGACGCCTCACCGCAAGAGGCCGCCCCTTCGGGCGAAACGCGCATTCCGGAATCGGTGATCGTCAAGCGTCAAGCCGAGCGCCCGGGCGGCGGACAGGTCCTCGACGTGACGCGGACAGTGGCGGAAGTCTTCGAGCGCGCGCGAAAAGGCGACAGCTCCTACCTCACACGCTTCGGCGTTCAGAATGCGCTCGTCGTGCTCACTCACGGCGATACGCAGACGTCATGGCAGGTGCCCGACTTCTCCGTCGATCTGGAACACCATGGCACGCGCAGCGTTCTCGTCGGCCAAGCCAATTTCGCCTCCTCCAGGGGTGATTGGCAGCTCGAGATGCGCGCGGCCGAGCAGACGCGGCGCCAGAGCCTCTCCATCACCGCGCTGATTCAGAATCTCGTGCCGTCGGGGATTGCCGGAAACTTTTCCTCGCTCGGCCTGCTGAGAGCGCTCGACATGGTGGTGAATGGCAAGGCGAGCGTCGAGCTGTCCAACGCCGGCGACTTCATGTCGGGCTCGGCCGATCTCGATTTGGAAAGCGGACAGATCACCCCGCCCTGGGACCCCGACAGTCCGCTGCGGATCGACCGCGGCCGCATCAAGTTGCGCTATGTCGAGGCGGCGGACGCCGTCGAGATCGCCCCATCGACGCTCGTTTGGGGCAAGAGCCGGGCCACCTTCAGCGGCATGTTCCGGCCCGAGCGCGGGCAAGGCGGCGCGACTGCCGCTTGGAACTTCGACCTCAAGGCGAGCCCCGCGACGCTTGCGGTCGAAGAATTCGGGCTTTCCCCGATGAAGGTCGATGAGTGGCGGGCGACGGGAAGCTTCATCCCGAAAGAGGGCCGCATCAATCTCACGAGCTTCGTCATTCGCGCGGGCGATGCCTCGATCACGCTGGCAGGGACCGCGGTCGATCGGGACGGGGCGGAGGAGGTTCGCCTCGCGGGCGAGTTCAGCCCGATGTCGGTCGATGTGCTCAAGCGGTTTTGGCCGAAATTTCTCGCGGGCAAAGCCCGCGGCTGGGTGTTGGAGCGGATCAGCGGCGGTCAGGTCATGGGCGGCAAGTTCGCCGTCAATCTCGATCAAGCCGCGGTTGCCGCGCTCAAGGCCGGCGGCGAGGTTCCTCCCGAGGCCGTGAAGGTCGAACTGAAGCTTTCCGGCATGAGCATCGCCTATCTTACGGAAATGCCGCCGATCGTTACCTCAGACGCCACATTGACCGTGTCGGGGACGAATTTCGCCGTCGATATTTCCGAAGCCAAGATCACCGTGCCATCGGGACGGACGCTCGCGCTGAGCCAGGGGCGGTTCTCCATTCCCGACCTCCGCGTCGATCCGCAGCAGGGCGATATCGTTTTCAAGGCAGGCGGCGAGACGCCGGGCTTCCTCGAACTCCTCGACCACGAGCCGCTCGGCTACCTGCAAAGCGTCGGGATGAAACCCGACTTTCTCGGAGGCACCGCCGAAGGCGACTTTTCCCTGTCAATGCCGCTCTTGGCCGATCTCGCCTTCGAGCAGATCAAGGTCAACGGCCAGGCGCGCCTGAACGACGCGCTTTCCGGCAATCTCGCCGGCAATGTCGATGTCGAGGGCGGCTCGCTCGATGTGGCCCTTTCCGATCAGGGCTTGCAGGTGCTGGGTCCGATCACCATCAAGGGCGTCCCGGCCGAACTCTCCTGGCAACGCGTCTTCCATGCGCCCGATGCCGAGCAGCCGCCGGTCCAAGTGTCCGCGCGCCTCGACGAAGCGATGCGCGAACAGCTCGGGCTTAAAGTGAACCATCTGGTGAAAGGACCGACGCCCGTCACCTTGCGCGTGGCGCGGCTCGGCGTGGAGACGCCGACGGTCATGGCGCTCGAAGCCGATCTCACTGAGGCGCAGCTTCTGTTCGGCGGCCTCGGCTGGACCAAGCCCTCAGGCCGCGCTGCCACGCTTCAGCTCGACTTTTCCCCGCAGGAGGATGGCTCGGCGCTTCTCGACAATCTCAAGATCCTCGGCGACGACATCGACATCCAGGGCGGGATCGCGCTCGATGCCAATCAGCATCTCAAGGAATTTCACTTCTCCGATTTTTCCGTCAGCAGCCTGACCCACATCCAAATCAATGCGGTCGTTCGCGACGACCAGGTGCTCGAAATCAACGCCGTGGGGCCGAGCTACGACGGAAGACAGTTTTTTGAATCGCTGTTCTCGGCGGGCCAACTCGAAGGGTCGCAGGACCCCGACGACCCGTTCGGCATCGATTTGACCGCCAAGATCGGCACGGTGGTCGGCTTCTTCGACACGACGGCGACCAATGTCGAAGTGACCATGCAGAAGCGCAACGGCCGGGTCGTCGCCCTCGACGCCAAGGCCGAGCTGAACGGCAAGTCGCCCGCTGCGGCGCAGATCGTGCAAAAAGACGGCGCGCGCATGGTCGAAGCCGAAGCGCGCAACGCGGGCGATGCGTTCCGCCTCGTCGGCTTCTATCCGAGCGTGGACGGCGGCGAGGCTTCGCTTCAAGTCAATCTCGACGCCGGCGGATCCGGAACCAAGAGCGGGACGCTGTGGGCGCGCGATTTCGTCGTGCTCGGCGATTCGGTCGTGAGCGAAGTTCTCACCGATCCGAACTCGGCGGCCGTTTTGGGACCCGGCCAGCGCAAGCAGCAAGTGACCCGGCAGCGCCTCGGCTTCAATCAGTTGCGCGCGCCGTTTTCCGTCGGCGGCGGCAAGTTCCGCTTGCACGACGCCTACATCAACGGCCCGATGCTCGGCGCGACCATGCGCGGCACGGTCGATTTCAAGGCGGAGATGGTCGATCTTGGCGGCACTTACGTGCCCCTTTACGGTTTGAACTCGGCGCTCGGCTCGATTCCGCTCCTTGGCCGCGTGCTGGTCGGCCGCGAGGGCGAAGGCGTGGTCGGAATCACCTTCGCCATCAAAGGCAAGCTCGACGACCCATCCGTGCTGGTCAATCCGATGTCGGTGATGACGCCCGGCATCTTCCGGCAGATCTTCGAGTTCACCGGCACGGTGCCCGATCCCAACGCCAAGCCGGAGACGTCTTACGTCGTGCCCGGGCAATTCGGGCCGCCGGTTCAGCAGTGATCGTTCACACCGGCCTGATGAGAGCGTGCCGCTTCTTGCCGAGCGAGAGCTTGATGACGCCCTCGGGCGTGAGATCGGCGAGAGTCAGTTTCCGTTTTTCGTCCGTCACCGCCACGTCGTTGACCTTGATGCCGCCGCTCTTGATCTGACGCCGCGCCTCGCCGGTCGAGGCGACGAAGCCGGCATGGGCGCTTGCCGTGAGCACGCCCCAGCCCTTCTCCAGCTCCGCGCGGGCAACTTCGATCGTGGGCAGGCTGACGGCAATTTCGCCTTGCTCGAAGGTCGCCCGCGCCGTCTCGGCCGCGCGGTCGGCGGCGTCGCGCCCGTGCACGAGCGCGGTCGCTTCGGTCGCGAGAACCTTCTTCGCCTCGTTGAGCTCCGCGCCGCGGAGCGCCGCGAGCTTGGCGATCTCCTTGAGCGGAAGCTCGGTGAACAGCTTGAGGAAGCGCTCGACGTCGGCGTCCTCGCTGTTCCGCCAAAACTGCCAATAGTCGTAAGGGGAGACCATATCGGCGCTGAGCCACACCGCGCCTGCGGCGGTCTTCCCCATCTTGGCGCCCGATGACGTGGTGAGGAGGGGCGAGGTCAGTCCGAACAGCTCCGCCCCGTCGGTGCGGCGCCCGAGCTCGATGCCGCTCACGATGTTGCCCCACTGATCCGATCCGCCAAGTTGCAGGCGGCAGCCGTGGCGCCGGTAAAGTTCGACGAAGTCGTAAGCCTGGAGCACCATGTAGTTGAACTCGATGAAGCTCAGCGGCTGCTCGCGCTCGAGCCTAAGCTTGACCGAGTCGTAGGTCAGCATGCGGTTGACGCTGAAATGGCGGCCGTAGTCGCGCAGGAAATCGATGTAGTTCAAACGATCGAGCCAGTCGGCGTTGTTGATCATGAGCGCGTCGTTGGCGCCGCGGCCGAAGCTCAAGAATTTGGCGAAGACTTGCTCGATGCCGGCGATATTCGCGGCGATCTCGGCGTCGCTCAGGAGCTTGCGCGCCTCGTCCTTGCCGGACGGGTCGCCGACCTTGGTCGTGCCCCCGCCGATGAGCACGATCGGCTGGTGCCCGGTCTGCTGCAACTTGCGCAGCATCATGATGCCGAGAAGGTTGCCGACATGAAGCGAGGGGGCGGTGCAGTCGAAGCCGATATAGCCGGTCACGGCCTCGGTTCGCGCGAGACGGTCGAGCCCGGCCTCGTCGGTCGCCTGGTGGATATAGCCCCGCGCCGCGAGCTCCTGCAAAAAGTCCGATTTGAGCTTGCTCATGGGGGCAGGCCGGAACGATTGGAACCGCAAAGCCTGTAGCAGCTTTGCCGCGAGATTGCACGGGAGCGAGCGCGGGCGGCGCGCCTCGGGCGCGTTAAGCGGCGGTGTCTTTCCGCTTTTTCGCCTTGCCGAGCCGCTTGTCGAGGTAGTGGTCGACCACCTCCATCAGCCCCTCCATGCGGCCTTCGAAGAAATGGTTCGCGTCGGGCACGGTCGCGTGGTCGATCACGATGCCCTTCTGCGTCTTGAGACGCTCCACGAGCCCGCGCACCGATTCGGTTGGCACGACTCGATCTTTCGCTCCGTTGACCATCAGGCCCGAGGAGGGGCAGGGGGCAAGAAAAGTGAAGTCATAGAGATTGGCGGGTGGCGCGACCGATATGAAACCCTCGATCTCGGGGCGCCGCATCAGGAGTTGCATGCCGATCCAGGCGCCGAACGAGACGCCGGCGATCCAGCAGGTCGCGGCGTCGGTGTTGTAAGCCTGCAGCCAGTCGAGCGCGGTGGCGGCATCGGCAAGTTCGCCGGGGCCGTTGTCGAATAGGCCCTCGCTCCGCCCGACGCCGCGAAAATTGAAACGGAGCACCGAGAAGCCGCGGCGCTGGAAGGCGTAGTAAAGGTGATAGACCACCTGGTTGTTCATCGTCCCGCCGAATTGCGGGTGGGGATGGAGGATGAGGGCGACTGGGGCGTTCGGCCCGGCTTCGTGGTGATAGCGGGCCTCGATCCGCCCGGCAGGACCGCTGATATTCACTTCAGGCATGAACGACTGGCCTCGACACGATCTTGGTCATGGGAAATCGGCAAAAGGTGTTCCGCGAAGGAGATTTGGGGAGGGGCAAGGCAGGCTGCAAACTTGACTCTGCGGCGCGGCAAACCTATACCCTGTTGAGATTAGAATTGTTCCAAACAAGCCGCTCCCGGATAGCTGGGCGCTTGGAGCGGCTGAAACGTCAGGCCGCGCTTCATAGCACGTGCCAAGGGGGCTCGTGCAAGCGTTAACCGTCTGCGAGTAGCCACGCGCTACGTGTGAGCATGAACCAGCGCTCCTATCTCGATTACAACGCGACCGCGCCCATTCGGGACGAAGTGCGCGAGGCCGTCACTGAGGCGCTTGCGCTTCCCGGCAATCCGTCCTCGGTGCATGCCGAGGGACGGGCTGCGCGGAGCGCGGCCGAGACGGCGCGAGAGAAGGTGGCGGCGCTCGTCGGCGCCCGGCCCGAGGACGTCGTCTTCACCAGCGGCGCGACCGAGGCAAACGCGCTCGCGCTTGCGCCGCGCGACGGGGAGAATTGGCGCTGCCACGTCTCGGCGGTCGAGCATCCTTCCGCGCTTTCCGGCGGACGGTTTGCGCCCGGTGACGTCACGCGCTTTCCCGTCACGGCTGACGGTGTCGCCGATTTGGAAAACCTCGCCGAGCGGCTTCGGGAGTCGCGAGCGGCGGGCGAGAAGCCCTTCGTCTCGCTGATGGCAGCCAACAATGAAACCGGCGCGATCCAGCCGGTGGCCGACGCAGCCCGCATCGTCCACGACGCAGGTGGTGTCCTCCACACCGACGCAGTCCAGGCCGCGGGGCGCATCAAGCTCGACATCACGGCGCTTGGCGCCGATCTCTTGAGCCTCTCCGCCCACAAGATCGGTGGTCCCAAGGGCGTCGGCGCGCTCGTGCTCGGAAAGGGCGCGACCGTCGACCCTCTAATGAAGGGCGGGAGCCAAGAGCGGCGTCGCCGCGCCGGAACGGAAAATGTCGCAGGCATCATTGGCTTTGGCGTGGCGGCCGAGCTTGCCTTGGCGGACCTTGCCAGGGCGGGCGAGATCGCGAGCTTGCGCGATGAGCTTGAGCGTGGCGCTCTGGCGCTCGCGCCCGGCGCCGTCGTGCTCTCGGCAAACGTCGCGAGGCTCCCCAACACGAGCTGCCTAGCCGTGCCGGGCGTCAAGGCTGAGACGCTCGTGATCGGACTCGATCTCGCCGGCGTTGCCGTAAGCTCAGGGAGCGCCTGCTCCTCCGGCAAGGTCGAGGCCTCGCACGTGCTTGGCGCGATGGGGGTTGCCGACGAGCTTAAGCTGGGAGCGATCCGCGTAAGCCTTGGTTTTGGGACCGCGAATGCCGATATCTATAGTTTCCTCAAGGCTTTTGGCGAGCTTATTGGGCGGCTCAGGCCAAGAGTCGCGGCCTAAGGCGCCGCGGTAAGACGAACGGAGAAGAGACATGCCCGCCGTGCAGGAAACCGTCGCTCGCGTCAAAGAGATCGACGTCGACAAGTATAAATACGGCTTCACGACCGAGATCGAGTCGATCAAGGCCCCAAAGGGCCTGAACGAGGACGTGATCCGGTTCATCTCGGCCAAGAAGGGCGAGCCCGATTGGATGCTCGCCTGGAGGCTTGAGGCCTACCGCCGCTGGCTCACCCTGGAAGAGCCGACTTGGGCCAACGTCCACTATCCCAAGATCGACTTCCAGGAGCTCTATTACTATGCCGCGCCGAAGAGCACGGAGGGGCCCAAGAGCCTCGCGGAGGTCGATCCCGAGCTGCTCAGGACCTATGAGCGCCTCGGCATCCCGCTCTCCGAGCAGAAGCTGCTCGCAGGGGTCGAGGGTGCGCGGCTCGAGGGCCGGGTCGCGGTCGATGCCGTGTTCGACTCCGTCTCCGTGGTAACGACCTTCAAGGAAGAGCTGGCCAAGGCCGGCGTGATCTTCTCCTCGGTGTCCGAGGCGGTGAAGACCCATCCCGAGCTTGTGCGCAAGTATCTCGGCTCGGTCGTTCCCATCACCGACAATTTCTACGCCACACTCAACTCGGCTGTGTTCTCCGACGGCAGCTTCGTCTACGTGCCGCCGGGCGTGCGCTGCCCGATGGAGCTTTCGACCTATTTCCGCATCAACGAGAAGCAGACCGGCCAGTTCGAGCGCACGCTCATCATCGCCGACAAGGGCTCTTACGTGAGCTATCTCGAAGGCTGCACCGCGCCGATGCGCGACGAGAACCAGCTTCACGCCGCCGTGGTCGAGCTCGTCGCGCTCGACGACGCCGAGATCAAATATTCGACGGTGCAGAACTGGTACCCCGGCGACAAGCAGGGGAAGGGCGGCATCTACAATTTCGTCACCAAGCGCGGCG
>Ga0081455_10007405_pt1 | contig 11564 bp, 6 predicted proteins | sample TabmetS3T2R1_FD_70207 | JGI IMG/M metagenome (GOLD analysis project Ga0081455, IMG submission 70207) | Tabebuia heterophylla rhizosphere microbial communities from the University of Puerto Rico - S3T2R1 | ecosystem: Host-associated > Plants > Roots > Rhizosphere ...
GTCGCGGACGGCAGTGGAGGCTACAGCACGCCAGGCCGGTCCGACGGCGACACCAATTTCGTGTCGGTCCGCACCGTGCCGGAATATCCGTTCGTGGTCGACATCATGGTGACGAACCGCGCCGCCCTCGACGGCTGGCGCCAGCGCGCCGCCACCATCGGCATCGGCAGCGCCGCGCTGCTCCTGTGCTCGATCCATCTTCTGTTCTCGGTCACGCGGCAGGTCCGCCGGCTCAGCAATTCCGAGGCGTCGCTGACCCAGAAATCCCAGCAGCTCGATGCTGCGCTGAACAACATGTCGCAAGGCCTCACGATGTTCGACGGCCAGCAGCGACTGATCATCAGCAACCGGCAGTACAACGAGCTCTACAAGCTCACACCGGAGCAGACCAGGCCCGGCACGACGCTGCAGGCTGTTCTCGAAGCCCGAGTGGCCGCGGGCCAATTCCCGGACGACTCCGAAACCTTTATGGTCAAGGCTGTTGAGCATGTCACCTCGAACCAGTCGCGCTGCACGAACTACACGCTGCGCGACGGCCGCATCGTCTCGATCACCCATCAACCGATGCGCGACGGCGGCTGGGTCGCGGTCCACCAGGACATCACCGCGCAGAAGCGAGCCGAAGCGGAGCTCGCCCATATGGCGCGCTACGACAACTTGACCGGCCTCGCCAACCGTACCTTGTTCATGGAGTGGGCGAGCGCAGCGATCGACGCGCTGCAAACGCACGGGAGCCCGTTCGCAGTCTTGATGTTGGATCTCGACCGCTTCAAGACCGTGAATGACTCGCTTGGCCACGCCGTCGGCGACTCGCTTCTGAAGGTCGTCGCCCAGCGACTGCGCAGCGCGATCCCCGATATCGAGACCATTGCACGGTTGGGAGGCGACGAGTTTGCCATCCTGGTATCGCTGCCTGACGACCGCAAGGAGACCGCGACCAGCCTCGCCGGCAGGATTCTTTCGGTCGTGACCGAGCCGTATGATCTCGACAAGCGACGGTTCACCATCGAAACCAGCGTCGGCATCACCTTCGCGCCGCAGGACGGAACCAATCCCGATACGCTGTTGAAGAACGCCGATCTCGCCCTCTACAAGGCCAAGTCGCTGGGCGGCAATCGCTACTGCCTGTTCGAGCCCGCCATGGAGGCGAACGCGCGTGAGCGCCGCGAGCTCGAGGATGACATGCGCAAGGCGATCGCGCGCAACGAGTTCGAGCTCCACTATCAGACCATCGTCAACGCTGGCGAGCTCGACGCCTGCGGCGCCGAAGCGCTGGTGCGCTGGCGCCATCCGGAGCGCGGCCTCATCCCTCCCGACCAGTTCATATCGGTCGCGGAGGAGAGCGGGCTGATCGTTCCGCTCGGCGAATGGATCCTGCGCAAGGCCTGCGCCGACGCGGCGCGCTGGCCCTCATATCTCAAGCTCGCGGTCAACATGTCGCCCGCGCAATTCAAGCAGCACGATCTTCCCGCCGTTGTGAAGTCCACGCTCGAGCAGTGCGGGCTGCCGGCAAGCCGGCTGGAGCTCGAGATCACGGAGACAGTGCTTCTTGACAACAACGAGGAACATCTGGCGATCCTGCATGAGATCAACAACCTCGGAGTCTCGATCGTGCTCGACGATTTCGGGATCGGCTATTCCTCGATGCGTTACCTGCAGATGTTCCCGTTCGACAAGATCAAGATCGACAAGTCATTCATTCAAAGCATGACGAGCCATCCCGACAGCGCGGCCATCGTTTGCGCGATCGCCGGTCTCGGGCGCTCGCTCGACATCGATACGGCCGCGGAGGGCGTGGAAACGACCGAGCAGCTCGCCTTCCTGCGCAGCGCCGGATGCCAATTGGCGCAGGGCTTCCTGTTCAGCCGCCCGGTCCCGCTCAGCGAGCTCACGTTCGCGCGCAAGGACGCGCCGCGCGGCGGCGCCCAGGCGGCGTGATGCTGCGCCTGCCCGGCGGCCGGCCACACGGGGTAGATCGCGCGCTTTGCTCGGAAGAATAGGTTCGATGGCGGACCACTCGTGGTCTGTGGGTTCGTAGCGCCTGATGGCCGCCGAGATCATTTGAGCCTTGAGTAAGAAGACGGTCTCTCGGCGGCAGAGCGGAAGACATTCGCGACCACTGAGTTCAGCTGGACCCAGAGCGGTTCCTTTACGATGTCAGTCAAGTGGCGGTAGCATCGTTTCGCAAGGGTCAAACTGCGTGGGCACGGAGCAGAGCGACAAATGACACATAAAGACATTTCACGCCGAGAGCTTCTGAAGGGAGCAGCCGGTTCTGCTTTGACATTTGGTGTCAGCTCGCCGGCCGCGGCACAAGCATCGGCATCGACGCGGACTTCGTCGGCCTCGTCAATTGCTCGACCCGCCGACTTGGTTCTCAAGAACGCCAAAGTCATCACGGTTGATTCCCGGTTCACGATTGCCCAGGGAGTCGCTATTGCCGGGGACCGGATTTTGGCCGTTGGCACGGATGCGGCCATGGCGGCGCACACCGCGCCATGGACACGTGTTCTCGATCTCAAGGGTAAGACGATCATACCAGGACTGATCGATGGTCACGCCCACATGGATCGGGAGGGATTGAAAGCGGTTTATCCAGCGCTTGGACACGTTCGCTCGATCCGCGACATCCAGGACCGAATTGCAGAGCTCGCGCGCAGCAAAAGACCTGGTGAGTGGATCGTGACCATGCCGATTGGCGATCCACCGTACTATTGGGACGTCCCGGAAATCCTGGCTGAAAAGCGCTGGCCGACCCGACACGACCTTGATATCGCGGCCCCCGACAACCCGGTCTACATCCGCGCGATCTGGGGCTTCTGGCGTCATGCGCCGCCGCTCGTCTCCTGCGCCAACAGCGAGGCGCTGCGGCGTGCCGGCATCACCCGCGACACGGTCTCTCCGGTCGACTCCCTTCAAATCGTCAAGGATGCGAACGGCGACCCGTCGGGCATATTCATCGAGCAGGACTTCCAGCCGCTTGCAGAGCGAATCTGGTTCCGCAAAGAGACGGGCTTCAGCCGGGCCGATCGTGCGCGCACGCTGCCGCTGTCGGCGCACGCCTACCATGCATACGGCACCACCAGCGTATTCGAGGAGCATGGCGCCGCGACCGAACTGCTGCACGCTTACAAGGACGCATATCAAGCCGGCGCGCTCACGATGCGCACCACGCTGGCCTTCAGCCCGAACTGGAAGATGGCTGGCGGTGCTTCGCTGGGCGATTTCATTGAAGGCTGGGCGGGTTGGCTCGGCGAGCCGGCGTTTGGTGACGACCTGCTCAAGATGAGTGGCGTCTACGTCGGCATCAGCCGCACGCGGGCCGACGAACTACGTGCCGGCACTACGCTCGATACTGGGTGGGCGGGCTTCTACTACGACACCGGCCTCCCGCGCGCGAAGCTGAAGGAGGTGTTGCTGCATTGTGCAGCCCACGATATCCGCGCAGTTGCCAACGCCAACGTTACGCCGGCGGTGATCGACCTGTTTGAGGAGGTTGATCGCGAAATTCCGCTCAAAGGCCGCCGCTGGGTCGTCGGCCACATCAGCACGCTGTCGCCGCAGGAAATCGAACGGCTGGCACGGCTCGAGCTCGTGGTCACCACCCATACCAACCGCTACATCTACAAGGAAGGCCACCTGCTGCAGCGCAGGCTTCCACCGGAGCGGCACCGCGAGATCACGCCGTTACGCGATTTGCTGGATGCGGGCGTCAAGGTTGGATTGGCTACCGATAATGTACCGGTTTCGATGTTCTGGCCGATCTGGCAGGTCGTCGCGCGACGAAGTAACATCAACAATGCGCTGGTGGCGCCCGAGCAATCAATCACCCGCGCGGAGGCGTTGCGATGTGCAACCGTCGACTGCGCCTATGTCACGTTCGACGAACGTAAAAAGGGCTCGCTCGAGCCCGGCAAGCTGGCGGACCTTGCCGTCTTGACTGGCGATCCGCTCACTGTCGATGAGACGGGACTGCGCGACATCGGTGCTGTGATGACCATGGTCGGCGGGAAGACCGTCCATGAAAGCCCAAATTGGCTCGACTGAGTATATGTGCCCAACTCGGGTCGGCGATGTCTGCTTTTCGCAGCTCTTGACCTGATTGCCGCACCGATCGCAAAGGATCGCGTCAGCCCGCCTTCTTGAGCGTGCCGGACGCGAGCGCGCCGCCCTCACGCCACTGCGCTCGTTGGGCCGTGTGATGCAGGACGAATATCGGGACGTCCTCTGCCGGCATGGGCTTCGAGAACAGATAGCCTTGCGCAACGTCGCATCCAAGCTCGCGCACTGCCGCCAGCTGCTGCGCGTCCTCGACGCCCTCGGCGACGACCGATTTCCCGAGGCTGTGCGATAGTCGCGAGACGGCGTCGACGATCGAGCTGCTCTGGGCGTCGGCCATGATGTTTGCAACGAACGAGCGGTCGATCTTCACGCACGAGATCGGCAGTGATTTCAGGTGCGTGAGCGAAGCAAATCCAGTGCCAAAATCATCGAGGGCAATCGACAGCCCGGATGCTGCCAAGGCGCGCAGATTGCGGTTGATCGCTGCGGCGCTCTCGTCGAAGGCCGAGGTCTCCGTCACCTCGATCTCCAGGCGATCACAGCCAATTCCCGCGCCCTGCAGCCTGGCAAGCAGCCGCTCGTGGTAGTCCTCCGCTCGCAACTCGAGATTCGACACATTGACGGCGATCTTCTTGATGTCCAAACCAGCCTCGAGCCAGCGCCCCAGATCGGATGTCACGCGCTCGATCATCTTGAGACCGAACGCCCTGCCAATCTCCGGGTCCTCGAGCGCCGGTAGAAATTCGGCGGCCGTGCCAACTCGGCCATCTGGGTGCACGATACGGCCGAGCGCTTCGAAGCCCACGATCTCTCCGGACTCGATCGCAATTTCCGGCTGATAGAACGGAACGATCCGGTCACTCTCGATCGCGCTGCGGACCGTGCGGAGCATGCCAAACCTGTCCTCGGCAGCGGACAGCATTCCTGGATCGAAGACCAGCGCACGATTGCGGCCGACGTGCTTGGCGCGATAGAGGGCGAGATCGGCGGCTCGGAAAACCTCGCCCCAGCTTGCGCCGTGCTCGGGGAAGCAGGCTATCCCGATGCTGCCATAGCTCTCGATCGTGTGGCCGCGGTATTCCATGCGCTGCCGCAGCGCCCGCAGCACACGGCGCGCAATCACCCCGATCCGCTCGCGGTCGGCGGTGTTGCGCAAGAGGATCGCGAACTCGTCGCCGCCGAGACGTGCGACGAGGTGGGCACCGCGCGCCATGCGCTTGATGCGCTCGGCGGCGGTGCACAAGACCAGATCCCCGGCTTCGTGACCAAGCGTGTCATTGACGAACTTGAAATTATCGAGATCGAGAAGCAACAGCGTGAACGGCTCGGCTTTCGCGCTCGTCTCCGAGATGATTGTCTTCACAACCTCGTGCAATCGGTTCCGGTTCGGCAAAGCCGTCAGCGAATCGAAATTGGCCAACTGCCACAGCTTGTCGCTCGCTCGCTGCAATCCAAGCTGCCGCCTGACGATCATGACCTTGAAGGAGAGCACGAGGATGCTCACAAACGCAGCAGCGCCGAAATAGAGGATGCGGTGGCGCTCGACTCTTTCGAGCACCTGCGCTCGCGACAGGCCGACGACGACCACCAGCGGGTAACCCTTGATGCGGCGATAGCTGGATAGGCGCATGACGTCCGACCGTCCGGCGGTGCGATAAGAACCATGCGTCGATTCGCCGAGATTCCTGAACAACGAGCTTGCCACCATCGTCTGTCCAACCGTGCGCCCTTGTCCCGAGACGCGTGCACGGACGATGCCGTCAAGCCCGACCAGAATCACGACCCCTTCCGTGTTGATGTCGATCGATTCGTAGAAGCTCGCGAGATAGTACGGGTCGATCGACAGGATGACGACGCCATCAAACGACCCGTCGGGCGCATTGAGACGGCGACTGAGCTGGATCGACCACTTTCCGCTCACGCGGCCAAGCACCGGCTTGCTGATGAACAGCTCATCGCGATCGGAATCCGCGTGCACCCGGAAATGTTCGCGATCGCTGAGATTCGTCGGAGTCGAGGGCATGCCGAGATTGCTGCCGGTGAGCATGCCGTGCTTGTCGGTGGTAGCGAGCTGCAAGGTGACGTCAGTGGCGAACTGCTGCTCGCGCGTCCATTGCATCAGGTCGAAATGCTGAGGATTTTTCGAATACGACGTTCGCGCAAAAATCAGGATCTGATCGTGCGCCTGGATCAGCCGGATGATGTGCTCTTCGAAGGCGCGCGCAAGGTTGGCCGTGTCCTGATATGCGGCTGCCTCGGTACGCTCCAGCTCTTCGGTTGAGATGTACCAAGCACCAAGCCAGGCGATTGCGACGGAAAAGGCTCCGAGCAGGATGCTGACATAGATGCCCGAGTCCCAGAGCGTGGCAACGGGCGACGGCGCGACCCCACGGTCAACGACATCCTTCCGCCCCGAGATGGCGCCGGTCCAACGACGAAGCCTGTCCATGGAGCAGTTGTACGCAGGTAAGATTACTGGAGCATTGGAATCCCGATCGAACCCCGGGAAATCGGTTCTTTGCATAAATCCCAGTTAAAAATCGGCGTTTGCATAAATCCAGGTTAAGACAAACGATCGCTCGCTCGCCAAATGCCGGTAATCATTGATTTACGAATATGGCGGCGCCTCAGATCAGGAGGCGATGAACGAAATTCCGGCATCAAACGTAGCTGAGTGCAAAGTTGTCGTTTCGGGATCATCACCACTCGTTAAGCATCTCGCTCCTATAAGTGCGCCGGCTTAGGGGGATCAGCGAGATACACCATTGGATCTGTCGAATGCATCTCTCGCGCCAATGGTGGGGACCCTACGTTCAGCAGTTGCGGCACGGAACCGCATATCTTGGCGCGGCGATGACCGTGGTGATCTGGACCGCGGCCGCTCTGCATCTGCTGACGTTCAAGAGTCAGCTCTTCGAATCCGTCAGACAGCATTCGGCTAACCTGGCGCGCGCTTTCGAGCGCGACATCATCACCTCTTTGCGTGGAGTAGACTGGACGCTTCAGCTGCTGCGGCAGCATTATCTGCGGCAACCCAACACGCTTGATTTCGCCGCCCTGGCGAAGGAACTGACGAATGGGGTTAGCATCCAGTATGTCATCATCGGACCAAATGGGTTCACCACGCTTTCAAGCGTCGCAGCCAACACGACGCCCATCGACCTTTCCGACCGGGAGCACTTCCGCGTCCATGTTGAATCAGGCCAAGATACTCTTTTCATCAGCAAGCCGGTGCTTGGACGGGTTAGCGGCAAATGGACAATCCAGCTGACGCGACGGATTACTGCCGCTGATGGCGCTTTCGCCGGTGTCATCGTGGCATCGGTCGAACCTAGCCACTTTTCCCGCCTCTATAACGACATCGACGTAGGGCGTACGGGAGCGATAGCGCTGTTCGGCGAGGATGGCTTGGTGCGCTCGCGCAAGGACGCGACCGAGGACGGCGCCGGGCAGTCCATCGCCAACAGCCGGTTTCTCGAAGTCACTCGCAGCGCACCGGAAGGATCATACAACGAGGTGAGCCCGATCGACGGCGCCCGACAGTTGGGTTCATTTCGTCATGTCCAGGACTTTCCGCTCATCGTCAGCGTCGGCTTTGGCGAAGACGAAGTCCTGACAAGCTACCGCAGTGAATTGGTGAAGACGTTTGGAGCGACCGCGGCCCTCACGCTCTTGCTCCTGGCTGGCATCGCCTTCAGCACCCGCTATCGCATGGCCCACCAATCGACCGCCGATGCGCTGCGCGAGGCCGAGCAGCTTGCGCTGACGCGCACGCTCGAATTGAAAGCAGGGGAGGAACGCGAAGCGAACCTTCGTCGCGACGTCGACATGCGCCGGGAAGTCGCGGCGTTCAACAACGAGCTGGTTGGGTCGGTCAAGGCGTTCACAGCCATGATCGAGCGACTGACGGCAGCCTCCACTGCGTTGAACACCGCCGCTTTGCGAGCCCGCGAGGGCAGTAGTAGCGTCGCCGACGCCGCCAACCGAGCGGCGCAGCGTGTAGCCGACGTGGCATCGGCGGCCAAACAGCTCGCTGCCACCGCCGATGACGTTGCCGACAAGACACGCCAATCGGCCGCGATTTTCCGCGATGCGCAGCACGACACCAACGCTACCAATATCGCCATCGAGAACCTGAACAGCGCCGTGCCCCAGATCGAGACGGTCGTCAGCACAATTCACAAGGTCGCGGGTCAGACGAGCCTGCTCGCGCTCAATGCCACAATCGAAGCCGCCCGAGCCGGCGAAGCCGGCCGTGGGTTTTCCGTTGTAGCCTCCGAGGTCAAAGCGTTGGCGACCCAGACTGCAAGTGCCACGCAGGTCATTCGCGCGCAGATCGATGCCATTCAGGCTGCCGGCACGGCATCGACCAAGGTGCTAGAGGACATCCGGCAGAAGATTTCAGCGGTCGAGAAGATCAGCAGCAGCGTCAATGAGACCGTCGTCGATCACTGCGCCTCTGCCCGAGGCATTGCCGACACGATCCGGGCAACGGCCGCGGAGACCGAAACGGTCTCGGCAAATGCCAAGGACCTAGCCATGGCGACGCATTCGGCGAGCGAGAGCGTTGATGAGGTGCTCGAGGTCGCGAGCACGTTAAGCACGGAAGCAAACCGGATTTCGGCCGCAATCGATGGATTTCTCCACGTCCTCAAGGTGGCCTGAACGCAACCGGCGCGTTCGCAGGAGATCGAATTCCAGAATGCATATCATTGCCGTGCGCGTTGATTGCGATTCACATCACGGCCGTGGTTGGCGTCAAATGAGGGACTACATAAGGCTCTTGAGCCTCTCTCATTGGTTGCGGTGGCGGCGCAAAGGCCGCGATTGCCACGCCGGCGGTTTCCAGCCGGCGGCGGAGACTGCGAGCCATGGCCACCGCGTGCGGCGAGTCTCCGTGAATGCAGATCGAGTCGATTGACGTTTTGAGACGTCTGCCCGAGCTCGTGATGATGGCACCGCTTTCTACCATGGCTAGAGCGCGCTCCGTCGCCTCCTCGGAATCCTCGATCAGCGCGCCTGGTTCTCCGCGCTTGATGAGCCGCCCTTCCTCGGTATAGCCGCGGTCCGCGTAAATCTCGCACGCCACCTTGAGCCCAAGCCCCTCCGCAGCCTTCACCTGCTCGCTTCTGGCGATGCACAAGAATGTCAGTGAAGAGTCAACCGCATGCATGGCTCGTGCGATCGCGTCAGAGACATGACGGTCGACTTCAGACACATTGCTGAGCGCCCCATGTGGCTTGACGTAGGTGAGGCGATGGCCAGCGTAGCCGGCAAGCGCTTGCGCAGCGCCAATCTGATAGGCAACAATCCGTTCGATCTCGCTAGCCGTGAAAGGCATCCTGCGACGGCCAAACCCCCAAAGGTCGGGAAAACTCGGATGGGCGCCGATCGCAATCCCGCGCTCCTTCGCGAGCTTGAACGTCCGCGCCATGATCTCGGGGTCGCCGGCATGGAAGCCGCAAGCGACATTGGCCGACGTAACGATGGACAGCATCGCATCGTCATCCCCGCAGCGATAGCTTCCAAAGCCTTCGCCAAGATCCGAGTTCAGGTCCACAGTTATCATGGTGCTCTCTGCAGAGGACAAACGATGAGGCTGTGTTACGGGCGTGCCTTGATCACCCCGGCATGGAGCCGAACAAGGAATAGAAGTCGACGATGAACGACACGCCCATCAAGAAGATCATGACCAGCACCGCGGTGCGGAATGTGCGCGCCGGAATTCGAGGGCGCAGACGGTTGCCCAGCGCGACACCCAGAAACGCCGGCGCGACGCCAAGGGCAGAAAACATCGCCAATTGCCAAGTCACGAGTCCACTGATCAACAGCGCCAGTGCCAGGATCAGTGACGCAGTCACGACCGCGACATTGACAGCTTGGACGAAACGGTCGGGATCGAGCTTGAGCGCCAGCATGTAGGGGAGTAGCGGCATCACCTGGGAACCGGTCAGGCCAGTGAAGAGTCCGTTCAACAGTCCAGCCGGCAATTGCAGCGGCCGTTCCAGCTGCGGCGGCATTGAAACGTTGGGGCGGATCACGCTGTACAGCACAAAGGCAATAGTAATGATCCCCAGCACTTTCGTGGCCAGCTTTTGATCCACCCAAGCGAGCATGAGCGTTCCAGATAGAATTCCTGGGACTGTCGCTGCATAGAAAATCCAGAAGCGGGTGAATGTCTCTTTGACATTGCCGGCGCCAAACAAAAGCCCGAGATTGGCGGCCAGTGCCGGAATCGGAACGATGACGATCGCCGACTTCAGGCCCACGGCCGATACCAGGAACGGCAATGCGCACGTCGAGTAGCCGAGCCCGGTTGTGCCCTTGATGAGACCTGCGACAAGCAGCCCGACCGCTGCAAGGACCAGTTGTCCCGCATCAATCTGATCAACGGTCCAATCTATCATGGCTCACTTTGTCATTGACCAAGGGTGAAGCAACTGACATTTGGAATCTGAGTCTCGAAGAGCATTGCGTTGGTCACCTCATGGAAAGGTGACCACTGATCTTGATGTCCGATTCTTGTTGCGACGTAGCGGAAGAGCTTTGTGACGGGCGCGAGAGCTTGCTTGTTGCGGTTTGATCGATGGCTTCAACCGCCGCAATATTGCGGTTGTCATGTCGACTCATGCATCCTCCACGGCCGCACTGACGGCAACCTGGTAGCTCACTTAAACACGGCGCAGCCCTAGAACTGCGTGAAGCCTTTCGACTTCATCACCGTCTCGCTCTGCTTGAGCTTGTCTACAAGCGCGAGTGCCGGCGAATAGCCGACTTTGACCTTGTGGCCGGAGGCCTGCTCGAATTGCGGTAAGAGCTCACGCAACGAGCTCCCGACGGCACCGGGGGACAACAGCGTGATCTCTGCCGCGCTCGCATGGTTTGGCGCAGAAGCCACGCACAGCAGCAAGGCTGCCGCCGAAATCGCCCGCAACATGATGACTCCCCTACTCGAAACTTGCACGAGGCCTGCTGGCACCGAGCAGCAACGTCCCGTGCCGTCGGCCAAGCCCTATTGCAGTACCTTAGCGGTACAACCGCTAGGTGGAAAGGTTAAGGCTAATATATGGTTAAAGTGGCACGCCTCGCGCCTAGCGCGCGCCCTCGAGCGGCTCGAATCCACCCGCCCTCCAGGCATCGCGCGCTCCGGCGAGCATTTTCAGATAGGCCATCGCGGCGTCCGATGCCGCACTATCGCTGTGCAGGGCGCCCGCGAACGTGATGTAGCTTTGCAGCTCGGCCGGCAGCGGACCGGCGAGCGCTGCACCCGGGACCGGCAGAATTTCGCTGATATTGAACAGCCCGATCTCGGCGTCGCCACTCACCACCGCAGCGACACCGCCGCCGACCGCAAACATCAGCTTCACCTTCGACTTCACGGCCTCCGCAATGCCCATGCGCTCGATCATCCTGCTGATATGGGCGCCGGTGAACCCACCGCCCTGCGGATCAGGATGGACGATCGAGCGCGCCGCCAGCAGCGAGCGGTTCGCCTGCAGCCG
>Ga0081455_10007406_pt1 | contig 11563 bp, 8 predicted proteins | sample TabmetS3T2R1_FD_70207 | JGI IMG/M metagenome (GOLD analysis project Ga0081455, IMG submission 70207) | Tabebuia heterophylla rhizosphere microbial communities from the University of Puerto Rico - S3T2R1 | ecosystem: Host-associated > Plants > Roots > Rhizosphere ...
CAGCACGGCAGGGATCTCGATTAGATGAAGTCTAATCGGTTGATCGGGCCCAAACACGTGCCCCGAGGCAATGCGAAACAGTAGGGCATAACCGATGTGCCCTGCGGCGCCAGTCACGGCGACTTTAATCGGAGTTTTCATGGCGCAATTAGCCATAAACATCTTCCCGAGCAAAGCCGAAGCATGCCTTCTCCCATCTCACTTCTTTCCGTTGAATCTGCCGTTTCAATGTTGCATCACATATGTGATCAAACATTGAAATGGTGGAAATCAGCGATGGCCGTCGACGAAGGTGATCTGTGCTAAAGTGGATTCGTGTATCCAAAGAAGCTGAATCAGATCACCAATCTTTTTGAATCGCTGCCGGAGGATCAGCGGCGCGAGACGCTGGTTTCTTATGCCGATAGCGCGAAGAAGCAAGAGCCGCACGAGGGGGAGAATTTTGATCTCGTGGATGTACGAAAAGATGAGGAGTGCACCGACACAGTCGGCGTTTATCTGCAGGTAGATGAAGACGGCAAGGCGCACATTCGCATGACGCTCGGCCCGGAAGTGCAAACGCTCACTCGAGCAATGACGGCCATTCTTTGCAAAGGCCTTGACGGTTCGACGCCGCAGGAGATTCTCGATCTGCCAAGTGATTTCGTGACGCGCATTGTCGGCACGGAACTTGTGCGAGTCCGGAGCCAGACTGTTTATTACGTCCTCACGCGGATAAAGAGCATTTGCAAAGTTTGGCTGGACCGGCAGCGCATGGCGCAGGTGGCGTAGGTAGATGGAGGTCACGCAGTCTGCCCCAACTCCGCCTGGAAGGCGGCCAAGTCGCCGAATCAGCCTTCGAAAAGCTCCCGCGATTTTGTTTGTCATTCCCCGTTAATTCTGCGCAAGAATCGGGAGCAAATGAGAACCACAACTTCCGTAATTTTACTCATCGGCGTGATCACGCTCGTTTCCTGCGTCAACCCCCCGCCGCAACCGGGAAACTTCGGTTGCTCAGGAACGGATTCGCCTGATCATCAGTTGCGCGCATGCATCATTGAGGTCGGCAAATTCCCGGCACCGCTTAATGAATCGCGCGTCGATATTCGCGACACGTCGGGCAAACTGGTTGCATCGCGCAGTTTTGGATCGCCCAAAGGCGACCAGGGCCGCAGCGTTGTCCATTCAGCATGGACGCCCGATTCCGGTTTCTTCGTGTTCAGCACACAGAGTTCTGGCGGGCATTCGCCCTGGCATTGGAACACGTATTTTTACAGCCGGAAAAAGAACAAATTCGCTCTGCTCGACGACACGATCGGGGCAGTGATTAAACCCAACTTCACAGTCAAAGCGCCCGATATCGTAGAGGCAACCGTGCAGGGCACCGCGTCCGATCCGAGCGACATCCAAACTGGCCACGTCGTCACCAAGCATCTCGGCTCGCTTTAGCGCCGGAAAATGGTCGCCGGGCTGGAAGCCTGCTCGACTTGTCAGGCAGGTTGCCTGAGTTACCTTCGGCGCGCAGATGCCGCGGAATAACGAGCTCAAAAAAATTCTTCTTATCGGCTCCGGTCCAATCGTGATCGGACAGGGCTGCGAATTTGATTACTCCGGTGTGCAGGCGTGCAAAGCACTGCGCGAAGAAGGCTATAAAGTGGTGCTGGTGAATTCGAATCCGGCCACGATCATGACTGATCCGGAATTTGCCGATCGAACGTACGTCGAGCCGATCACACCTGAAGTGATAGAGGCGATCATCGAACGCGAAGAACCGGACGCGATTTTACCCACTCTCGGGGGACAGACTGCGCTCAATGCCGCAATGGAATTGAACCGGAACGGCGCACTGGCGCGGCACGGGGTGAAATTAATCGGCGCGAACGCGCAGGCGATCGCAAAAGGCGAAGATCGCCAATTGTTCAAGGAAGCGATGTTGCGTATCGGTCTCGACGTGCCGCGCTCTGGCATAGCGTGTTCGCTTGCGGATCTCGATCGCATCGTTGCCGAGATCGGAACATTTCCGTTGATCATTCGTCCTGCATTCACTTTGGGGGGTACTGGCGGTGGGATCGCTTACAATCGCGAGGAACTCGATGAGATCGCTGCGCGCGGCCTGGACCTTTCGCCAGTGCACGAAGTGCTGATCGAAGAATCGTTGGTCGGCTGGAAAGAGTTCGAGATGGAAGTGATGCGCGACCGCATGGACAACTGCGTCGTGGTTTGTTCCATCGAGAATGTCGATCCCATGGGGGTGCACACCGGCGATTCTATCACGGTTGCGCCTGTGCAAACGCTGACCGACAGGGAATATCAAATGATGCGCGACGCAGCGTTCGCGGTTATCCGTGAAATTGGCGTCGAGACCGGTGGATCGAACATTCAGTTTGCTGTTCATCCTGAAACCGGCCGCATGGTGGTGATTGAAATGAATCCGCGCGTCTCGCGATCCAGCGCGCTGGCATCGAAAGCGACCGGTTTTCCGATTGCAAAAATCGCGGCGAAACTCGCAGTCGGCTACACGCTGGACGAAATCAAAAACGACATCACTCGCGAAACGCCGGCCTGTTTCGAACCGACGATTGATTATTGCGTCGTTAAAGTGCCGCGGTTCACATTTGAAAAATTTCCACAAGTAGACGCGACGCTCACGACACGGATGAAAAGCGTCGGAGAAGCGATGGCAATTGGGCGCACGTTTAAAGAAGCATTGCAAAAAGCGCTGCGCAGCCTGGAGATCAAACGCTTTGGCCTGTTAGCCGACGGCGCGGACAAAGATGTCGATCTCGAAACACTGCGATTGAAGCTGGCGATCCCGAATGCCGAGCGAATCTTCTACATCGCGCAGGCCTTTCAAAAAGGCGCCTCGATTGATGAAGTCTACGAGCTAACGAAGATCGATAGGTGGTTTTTGCGAAACATCGCTGAGGTCGTTGCTGAAACCGAATGTTTGAAGACGAAGACATTTTTGCGGGCGAAGAAATTTGGTTTCTCAGACCGACAACTGGCAATCGCGCGAAGCGCTTCGGAAAACGCGATTCGATCCAAGAGAAAAGCTGAAAGCATCGCACCTACCTACCGCCTCGTGGATACGTGCGCGGCGGAGTTTGAAGCCTACACGCCTTACTACTATTCGACGTACGGTGACGAGAACGAGCGACGTGAGAGCGGCAAACGCAAGATCATGATTCTGGGTGGTGGACCGAACCGGATCGGCCAGGGCATCGAATTCGATTACTGCTGCGTGCACGCCGCGTTCGCCCTGCGCGAGCTCGGATTCGAGACGATCATGGTGAACTCAAATCCGGAAACAGTTTCGACCGATTACGACACGAGCGACAAACTTTATTTCGAGCCCCTCACCCTCGAAGACGTGCTCAACATTTACGATCAGGAACAACCTGAAGGTGTGTTTGTTCAGTTTGGCGGCCAAACACCGCTGAATCTCGCCAGTGGACTAAAAACAGCAGGCGTCCCTATTCTTGGGACACAGCCCGAAAGCATCGAGACCGCAGAAGACCGAAAATTATTCGCGGCAATGTTGGACAAACTTGGCTTGCGCCAAACTCCCAACGGATCGGCGACAAGCAGCAATGAGGCCGTGACGGTAGCGAAAAAAATTGGATATCCGGTGCTCGTTAGGCCGAGTTTCGTTCTCGGTGGCCGCGCGATGGAGCTCCTGTATGCCGAGACAGATCTGAGACGTTACATGACAAGTGCGATTGAAGTAACACCTGATCGGCCAGTGCTCATCGATCGCTTTCTCGAGGATGCCATTGAGGTCGATGTCGATTGTATATCTGACGGCGAGACGACCGTCATCGGCGCAATCATGGAGCATATCGAGGAAGCTGGCATTCACAGCGGTGATAGCGCATGCGTGATCCCGACGTTCTCCCTGCCGCAAAAAGTCCTGGACGAGATTTCCTCCGCGACCAAAGCAATGGCGCGCGAGCTGAATGTGCGCGGCCTGATGAATGTGCAATTCGCAGTGAAAGGGGACGAGGTTTATGTGCTGGAAGTGAATCCGCGCGCCTCACGTACTGTGCCGTTCGTCAGCAAAGCGATCGGCGCCCCATTGGCAAAACTGGCCGCCAAAGTGATGACGGGAATGTCATTACGCGAGCTTGGATTCACAAAAGAAATCGTGCCGAAACATTTCTCGGTGAAAGAAGCCGTGTTCCCGTTTCTGCGCTACGAAGGTTTGGATATTTCGCTGGGGCCGGAGATGAAATCGACGGGCGAAGTAATGGGTATCGATATCGATCTGGGTCTTGCGTATGCGAAATCGCAGATGGCCGCACCGCCTCCTTTACCAAAACGCGGGAGAGTCTTCGTCAGCGTCAAAGACGCCGATAAGGAAGCGATCATTCCCGTCGCGCGCGAGTATCTCAAACTCGGTTTTGAAATTGTTTCCACCAGCGGCACAGCAGAGGCGCTGACCAAGGCGAAAATCAAAGTCACCAAGGTCTTCAAGATTCACGAAGGACGTCCGAACGTGCTCGACCGGATCAAGAACGGTGACATCAACTTCATCATCAACACACCGAGCGGTAAAATTCCGCGTGAGCACGAAGTGGTTATTCGCAACGCCGCGCTCGCGGCAAAAATTCCGATTATGACGACCGTCCGTGCTGCATTGGCCAGCGCGAACGGAATCCGCTCACTGCAAAAACGAAAAGTTCAGGTGCGGAGCCTGCAAGAATATCATTGTAGTGGCGGCGTGTGACCGCCGATAATTATTAGACGCGGATTTGCGACGCGCGAAAACCGCCGCTACAGAGACCAAATGAAATATTTGATCTTGTTGATACTATTGATAGCCTCGGCGGTTTTTGCAACTGAAGAAAAGCAACGGGAAACAACTCCCATGAATTCATCCAACGAAGTTGCCGTTATTAAAACGAACGAGGGCGAGATGGTGGTGCAGTTTTGGACTGATGCCGCACCAAACACGGTCGAGAATTTCAAGAAACTGGCGCGCCAGGGCTTTTACGACGGGACAATTTTCCATCGGATCGTCAAAGACTTCATGATCCAGGGCGGCGATCCGAATTCGAAAGATCCGGCAAAAGAGAACAGCTACGGGGAAGGTGGACCCGGGTACAACATCAAGGCCGAGTTCAATGATCATAGCCACGACCGCGGCGTGATTTCGATGGCGCGCGGGCCGGATCCGGACTCTGGGGGTTCGCAATTCTTCATCTGCCTCGTCCCTGTGCACCGACTCGACCATCAATACACCACCTTCGGCAAACTGATTAAAGGCCAGGATGTGTTGGAGAAAATCGGTGACACTCCGGTGACCAAAAATAGCATGGGCGAACCGAGTAAACCGACCAAACGCGTGGTGATCGAGAGCATCAAAATCGTGCCGACTGATTCGGTGAAGTAGCGACGCGCGTCATGTCGAGCGAAGGCGAGACGTCCCCGGGAACTGCCTCAACCGCATCGCAACGGGATTCCCCGACTTCGCTCGGAATGACAAAGATTGCACTAATTCAGATGCGCTGCGGCGCCGAGCCGGAGAAGAATCTCGCTCGCGCGATCGAATTTATTCGCGATGCGGCAAGGCAAGGCGTGCAGATTGTCTGCCTGCCAGAGCTTTTTCGGTCGCAATACTTTTGCCAGACAGAGGATCACAAGAATTTCGATTTGGCCGAGGAAGTTCCGGGAAAATCAACCGTTGCGATAGGAGAGGTCGCGCGGGAAACCGGCACATTAATCATTGCATCGCTTTTCGAGAGACGCAGCGCTGGTCTTTATCACAATACGGCGGCCATTATCGACACGGATGGGAAGTTGCTCGGCAAATACCGCAAGATGCACATTCCCGATGATCCGCTGTATCACGAAAAGTTTTACTTCGCGCCGGGCGATCTTGGGTTCAAAGCCTGGAACACAGCGCGCGGTAAGATCGGCGTCTGTGTGTGCTGGGACCAATGGTATCCGGAAGCGGCGCGACTGACCGCATTGCGCGGCGCGGAGGTTATCTTTTATCCAACGGCAATCGGCTGGCATCCGAGCGAGAAAAAGGAATTTGGAAAAGCGCAACATTCCGCGTGGGAAACGATTCAGCGTGGTCATGCGATCGCCAATGGGTGCTACGTCGCGGTGGCGAACCGCGTCGGTCACGAAGCGCCCGCCGGTGGGGACGGCATTGAATTTTGGGGGCAAAGCTTCGTCTGCGGACCGGACGGCGAAATCGTCGCAAAAGGTTCGATCGATCAAGAAGAGATTGTGGCGGTGGACATCGATTGGGCTCGCGTCAACGAGCAGCGGACGCATTGGCCATTTTTGCGAGATCGCCGAATCGACGCGTACGGTGGCATTGAAGAGCGAATGATCGACTGAATTGTAGGGCGTTTCTGTGAAACGCCGGGCGTCTGATACAGATGCTCCACAGTCCCAGCAATAGGAACGCAGCAAACCCTGTTTCCAATTCCGGTGTGTGGTAATAGCAGAGCGATGACAACACGCGTTGCACGACCGCTTCACCGGCCTTGGTATCGCCCCTCGTTGACTGTCCAAATCATGATCGGGCTGGTTGTCGGCGGCGTGATTGGGTGGTTGCGGCCGGACTGGGGCAATGCGGTTTATTTTTTGCGCGACATTTTCATTAACCTGATCAAATCGATCATCGCGCCGCTCGTGTTCTCAACCATCGTGGTGGGAATCGCGGGCGCCGGTGCGCTTCGGAAGGTGGGGCGCATGGGAATCAAGGCGCTGATCTATTTCGAGATCGTCACTACAGCCGCGCTCGTGATTGGACTGGCAGTTGTAAATTTCACAAAGCCCGGCGCGGGCGTCACTCTCGCCGCCACCAACACCGATGTTCTGAAGACAGTCGGCCAAACTCATCCCCAGGCATTCGTCGAAACCCTTGTGCACGTTTTCCCCGCGAGTGTGATAGAGGCCATGGTGCGCGGCGATGTTTTGCAAATTGTCGCATTCAGCGTCCTGTTCGCACTCGCCGTGTCAGCCATTGGCGAAAAAGGCAAACCAATCATCCGCGCGATGGACAGCCTTTCGCAAATCATGTTCAAGTTCACGAATTACGTAATGCTGTTCGCACCCATCGGCGTGGGAGCGGCGATGGCTCACACGATTGGGACACAAGGCCCAGCTGTGTTGCTAAACCTCGGCAAATTGATCGGCTCGCTTTATCTGGCGCTCGTAATTTTTATCGTTTTGATTTTCGGACTGGTAATTCGGATCGCGCGGATTCCCTTAAGACAATTCGTGCGTGCGGTGCGCGAGCCTGCGGCGCTCGCATTTGCGACGACAAGTAGCGAATCGGCGCTGCCCAAAGCGATGGAATCGATGGAACGTTTCGGAGTCCCGCCGCACATCGTTGGGTTCGTGATGCCAACGGGGTATTCGTTCAACCTGACAGGATCGACCTTGTATCTCGCGATGGCGTCCGTGTTCGTCGCCCAGGCCGCCGAGACGACGATGGGGTGGCACATGTCGTTGGGCCAACAAATCACAATGATGTTGACGTTGATGCTGACTTCAAAAGGAGTAGCCGGCGTGCCGCGGGCGTCGCTTGTCATTCTGCTGGGGGCGCTGAATTCGTTTGTGCCGGCTGGATTGGGACCGATCGGTGTCGCTGTTATTTTCGGCGTCGATGAATTGATGGACATGGGCCGGACGTGCGTGAACGTGATCGGCAATTGTCTGGCAACGGCAGTGGTCGGTCGATGGGAAGGCGAATTCGACGACAGGCGTGCGCACGTGTTTGGGACGCCGGCCGAAGCTGAACTGGATTTGAAAACCGGCGAGGTCGCCTTCGCCGATGCCGTCGCGCAAGGCGATTGATAATTCTATACGAGTTGGGGTTTGGCCGCTTTCAAGAGGTGCCCACAATTTTCGGCTGACTTTTTTGCGTCTGGCACGCACGGCGCGCGCGAATAGGAAAATGATTGACAAGCAATTCACATTACAGAAATGTCACAAACTCTAATCCATCCGAACCTATGAAAAAAATACTCGCTGCAACCCTGATATTCTCTGCTATCGGCTTGAGCGTGATTGCATTTGGTGTGGGCGGCTCGCCTCGACCCAATGCAAACGCTGACGCCTTCAACCGCGGCCCCGACGTGGATAACACGAGTGCCGTTGTGCAACTCAAAGGTGATCCCCTGGCTACCAATCCTGGTACCAAGCCGGCACACGGTCGAAAAATCGATTTCAATGGCCAGGCGGTAAAATCATACCGCGCGCAGTTGGCGGCAAAACGCAACGAATTCAAACAATGGCTGCGAGCCAATGCGCCGAGCGCAACAATAAGTAATGAATATGACATCACGCTTAATGCAGTCGGGGTCGAGCTTAACGGGACGCCGCTGGCGACGATCTCCGCGGCGCCGATGGTGGAGCGGGCCGATTACAGCGTACTTTATCACCCCACCCTGAGCGAGAGCTACAAGATCATCAATGCGACGGATGCTTGGGATTCTGCCGGTGGCAGATCCGTTGCCGGCGCCGGGATCAAGATTGGCGACATCGATTCGGGTATCGATGAGACGCATCCGTTCTTCGATCCGACTGGCTTCAGCTATCCTCCGGGCTTCCCAAAATGCGATGCACTAGATAGCAATTCGCACCGCGTAGACCAGGATTGCAAGTACGTCTCGCCAAAGGTCATTGTTGCCAAAGTTTTCTATGCGAGGGCGCGTGAGGAGGGCCTCGACGCGCAGGGCGTTCAAGATCACGGGTCGCACACCGCTGGCATAGCGGCTGGAGTAACTGGCAAAACTGCGGTCGTGAACGGCGTCAACATCGATGATATGTCAGGCATGGCTCCGGGCGCGTGGCTGGGGAATTACAACGTTTTCCCGGGAGAGGTGCTGAGCGCTCGCAGCAAAGATATCATCGCTGCGGTGGATGCCGCGGTCGGGGATGGAATGGACATTCTTAATATGTCCCTCGGCGGCTCCAAAGCCGGTAGCGAAAACAATGACCCGCTTTCGAGGGCAGTGAACAGCGCAGTGAGCGCAGGCGTGGTCGTGGCGGTGGCAGCGGGCAACAGCGGACCCGGGGCAGCCACGGTTGAATCTCCAGGCCGCGCTAGCAAAGTCATCACAGTCGGCGCGAGCACAAACCAGCATTTCGTTGGTCAACCTTTGACGTATCCAGCGAGCGTCGGTACAACGATCGGCGCGGCAGTCGGTGATTTCGATCCTTTACCTGAAGAGTCATTCGATCTCTTCGATACTCAATCGGACGGCTGCATCAGTGTCGATCCAGCTGCCTCTGGTAAATTGGCGCTTATTGACCGCGGAGGGTGCACCTTTAGCACGAAGGTGCGCAGCGCGATCGCAGCCGGCGCTGTGGGTGTGGTCGTGATCAATAATGTCGCGGGCGATCCCATCGCCATGGCAAAGGACGGACTGGGCGGCGACGACCTGCCGGCAGTTCAGATCGGGAAGGACGACGGGGCAGCGCTGCGAGCATCCGGAGCAACCACGGCTTCCGCAAGCTTGACGTTCCAGCAATTCATTACTCCGGAACATAAGGACTTTTTGGCCGGGTTCAGCGGCCAGGGCCCGAGCTTGGTTGATTTTGCCGTCAAACCTGACGTCACTTCGGTTGGTGTGAACGTCTTGAGCTCGATCACGTGCGTAAACAAGGGTGCGGGCTGCCCCGGCGACGGTACCGGTTGGGCGTTTTTCCAAGGCACCTCAATGTCAACGCCGCACATTGCCGGCTCGGCCGCTGTGCTGTTGGCATTGCATCCGGATTGGTCACCTGCGCAGATTAAGTCGGCGTTCGCCAACCGCGCCGATTTGCTGGTCAAGGATGCCATCACCGGTACGCACGACATCGGTCCGACAGCGCAGGGCGGTGGACGCGAGAACTTCTCGGTCGCAGCGGACGCAACAACATGGATGGATCCGGTTTCGGCGAGCTTCGGCAAAATTACAAGCGGCGGGCAGCCCACTACGCTCGCCATTACGGTGTTCAACCCAACGGGCAGTAACCAGACTTTCAATGTGTCCGTCACGAAGTTCACGCCCAGTGACTTCGGCGGAACAGTGGACCTGATCTATGACGCTGGAATTCTGAGCGCCGGTGACGATCGAATCACGGTGCAGCCCAGGCTAACGGTACCTGCAAACAGTTTCAACCAGCTGCGGGTCTCGGTGAACCCAGGGCTTCCGGTAGGCACTGTCGTTCAGGGTTGGATCAATCTCGATGGCGGTGGCAACAACGATCTGCACTTGGCCTACTATGCCGCAGTCGGCGGGTCGCAGTAATAGAATCGCGAAATAATACTGCCAAACAGGGATGCGGCTAATAACCGCATCCCTGTTTTTTTGCCAAACGAAGATTCAGGGCATCGACAAATCTGTATCGTTTCGGATAAGCTGGGTGGATCGTGGCAGCTGTGCACACATCCGCCGGAGCAATTTATCTGATGCAGATTTTTGCATCTGCTTTTCTCGCGATCCTTTTCCTCCAATCGGGTATTGATAAAGTCGTCGATCGCCGCGGAAACCTTGAATGGCTAAAAGGACATTTTGCCAAGAGTCCACTGGCGGGAATTGTTCCCGCGCTGCTGACTGCTCTCACAATCCTCGAGGTCGCTGCCGGTGTGCTAAGCGCGCTTGGCTGCGTGCTTGTCCTTCTGTTGCGGGATTCGACGGTCGCGTTCTACGGCGCCGTCCTTTCCGCAGCCGCGATCATAGCGTTGTTTTTTGGGCAACGAGTCGCGAAAGATTATGCAGGCGCCGCGGTGCTTGTTCCCTATTTTCTGCTTGCGCTGATCGCAATTTATCTGCTCGCAGCGGGCTAAACGAGTGAGAATCCGCGACAACCTTTCAGAAGACGCCGCACTGAGAGGCGCAATCGTAAATGATTCATGGACGAAATCCATTCGGATCTCCGGACGATGGGAGCAATCCCATGCAGGGGATATTCTGTTGTTGTCGATTGCGATAACCGCATTTTGGACGCTCGCCTACCACCTCGTTCTTGTTGCCAGATGGCCAGCGCACATTCTCACGTGGTGTTTCCTGGGAATCGCGATAGCCGGGTTTTCTCTGCTCGGCCTTTTATGGAAAAAAACGAATGCAATCCCCGGCAAAGGTTATCGATTTCATCCTTCCCATGTTCTTCTGCTGTTTTTGGGTTTGGGGTACGCCCTCACAGCCCTGTATGTGCGACGTCCGAATCAGGACGACGTGGTGTATTTCCACAGAGCTCTTAGTCAACTGCTCGATCTTCACCAGCCTATCTTCCTGCGTCAGACGAGTGTTGACGTGGATGCGGCGGCATTTTCACCGGTTCATTTGGCAACGAGTTATGAACTGCTCACAGCCTTTCTGGCGCACTATCTTCGGATCGACCCTCTATATTTCTACCAGGTAGTCAACCAGGTAATTGTCGCCTTTTCTGTCCCGTTTGTTTTCTATTGGTGCGCCAGAACGTTTGACTTAGACCGGTGGCCAGCGGCTTTCGGAGCGCTGTTGGGCTTGGGTTTTCTCCTACTCGCTGACAAATCATCGTTCGGCGTGTTACTTGGTGCTGCAAAGTCACTAGAGGGAGCCGATCCCGGGGGATGGGTAGGATTTTCAACAGT